>Ga0209542_10003200_pt1 | contig 35227 bp, 47 predicted proteins | sample RifCSPhighO2_01_FD_184028 | JGI IMG/M metagenome (GOLD analysis project Ga0209542, IMG submission 184028) | Soil microbial communities from Rifle, Colorado - Rifle CSP2_plank highO2_0.1 (SPAdes) (version 2) | ecosystem: Environmental > Terrestrial > Deep subsurface > Rock core/Sediment ...
TGCTACACGATTTTAATTTTCATATAACGGCAAAGTTAATGCGGGGTTCTATTGTTTGTAGTTTCTACTTCGCAGAAAACAAACAATGAAAAAGGCGGCAATCCTCGATTGAGGCGCCGCCTTGATTTGTCTCGATATCCCCCGAAACTTGGGCGTGATTTCTCACGAACAAAGAACTATTCAATCAATACCTCCTATTGATCGTGCTGACCCTGACGGGTCAAACGAGCATATAGCGTGGACCACACGATGATGGCGAGAACCACGATAGTCGAGACCGCGAAGAGTCCCGTGCCGCTCGTTAAAGCTACAAAGAGCTTCGGCCCGATGAACGTCACGACGACGCTCTTCAAGACCATGCCAAGGATGAAACCGACGATCACGCCGGAGACGACCTGGGCAGTGCGGGAATGGAAGAACTTTTCCATATAAGTGTTGTCAGCCCTTCCTTAATCCCATAACGTGGGTTTAGGATAGGCCGACGTGATTAACTGATACTAGGGCAATCGACCTTTCCTAAACTCCGCTCTTAACCCTAAAAGAACAGAGTGTATTCTTTGTACCATAAAATAGAGCATTTGTCAACACAGCTTAAAATAGAGTGTCTAAGGCTTGGTTCACCAGTTTATCGGCTCCCCTATTGCTCTCTCGGGGAATATGGGCGATAATCACTTTTTTAAAATCCTGCATAAGATTCCAGATTTCGATGAACAGCAATCCGAGATTTTTGTCTTTTATTTTATATAAACCGTTCAATTGTTTTGCTACAAGCTCACTGTCCGTATAGACTTCCAACTCTCTCAACTTAGTATTTTTCTTGCCAATAAGCTGCTTGGCTTTCTTAAGGGCGAAGATGACTGCTTTGTACTCAGCGACGTTGTTGGTGGTGTTCTCTATCCTTTCACCGTACTTTTTAATGTCGTTGCCGATGGCGATAGTGACGCCTATAGCCGCCGGACCGGGATTGCCTCTCGCTCCGCCGTCGGTGTGCATGATTATTTTCTTGGAATCGCTCATTTCTTTTGTAAATTAAGGGCGGTTAAGGCAGGAAGCTTTTTGCCGGCGAGAAATTCAAGCATCGCTCCTCCGCCGGTGGATAAAAAGATTCCGTTCTCCACATTGTAGTTCTTGTTGACTAATTTTAAGGAAGCAACGGTTTCTCCGCCTCCGACGACGACTTTTGCTCTCTTATTTTTTAGTATCGCTTGCCAAATAGTTTTTGTTCCTTGGGCAAAGTTAGTATCTTCGAAAAATCCCACAGGACCTCCCCAGATTACGGTCCTCGCCTTATTTATGATTTGCGAGTACCTACGTGAAGTTATCGGTCCTATGTCTAAAATTCTGCCGTTAGACTTCTTTGAATCTACGGGAATAAATATTTTTTTATTGTTTAAAAACTTCTTGACTTCGGAAATCATTTCTTTATCGAAAAGAGACTTGCCTACTTTTTCCCCCTTGGCTTCAAGAAAAGTGTTAGCCGGTCCGCCGCCCAGAAGTACGTAGTCGGCTCGTGGGAGTAAGTTTTTAATCACCGCGATTTTATCGGACATTTTAATTCCGCCTATTATAAGCACGAATGGTTTCTTTGTACTCCTTAAGACAGACTGTAATCTTTTAACTTCATGGGATAAATTCGGACCCGCTTTACCAGGCAAAAACCTTAGTATGCCGACATTAGAAGCATTTTTTCTGTGGCTGGTGGCAAAGTCGTCGTTTACGTATTTATCACCCAGGCTGGCTAAGTTTTTGGCAAACTTAGCGCTATTTACCGTTTCTCCCGACTCAAATCTTAAATTTTCCAGGAGAAAGATGCCGCCGCGAGGGTATTTATTAATAACTCCTTTAATCTTATTAAAATCGCCAAGGGGTAAAAAAACTACTTTCTTTCCCAGTGTTCGACTTAAAGGAAGAACAAAACGCTTGAGGCTAAGTCTTGACTCAAAGCCCTTTGGTCGTCCAATATGGCTTAAAATAACGACTTTATTGCCGCCTTTATTCAGTTTTTTGATTGTTTCGGCGGCTTTATGAAAGCGAAGCAGTTTTTCGGGATGTTTTTCCTCTATATCCAGATTGACTCTTAGAAGGTATGTCATGAGCTTAATTATAGACAGCACTGCTTATTAAATAAACCCCATCATAAACTTATTGCAGTTTTTGTGCGGGGTAAATCTAAACCCCCTCCGAAGAAGGGGTTTAAACCAACAAATAAAGGGGCAATCCTTAGCCGATAAGTCGTTAAGGATTACTCGCCACTCACTCTAATGAGCATTATACATTAAATCAGATTCGAAGTCAACCTATTTTGCTGACAAGGCGGGTCTACTTCTTAAAAACGAAGAGTTTATAACCAATGAAGTTCCAGATTAATGACGCGCCAGTGGCTACTGCTTTGGCGAAGTTTTCCCAAAGAGCAGGTCCCACTTGGGGCAACGGTAGCACTATTAAAGTAGTTATTCCGTAAACGAGAGAGGTGTTTATGCCTAAGCCGACAAGACTTACGCCCAGGAACTTGGAGACCTCCGATGTTTTTACCCCATCTCTTACGCCAAACGTCCAATATTTGTTCATAAAATAACTGTTCACTACCGCCGCGGTAAAGGCGACGCTGTTTAATAGTATAATACCGCTCCCGGAGTAGATGCCTGTCGTCCAGCTTAGTAAGTTTAAAACGGCAAAATCAATAGCGGTGTTTACAAGACCCACGGCTATAAAACGCGAAAATTGAGAAATAAGCGCGGTGTTTATCATAAAAACGGAAAGCTTAAAGTTACCATAACTATGAGCGCAAAGATGATTATAAAGATTTTGGCGATAGTTTTACTCAATTTCATAAGTTATGCTTACTTGGATTGTTATTTCTTCCGTTCCCGGTTCTATTGAAGGCACAGACGACATTGCCTCCCCGCCGCCCTTGCCCGCCAAGTCAAAAGACCCATACGGATAGATGGGTCCGCTCTGGTACTCTCCAAAATTAACTACGCGCTTTATTCTCACTCCGTTTAGGGAAGCCATCTCCGAAGCTTTTTTACTAGCCTTGTTGAAGGCTTCAACCCTTGCTTCGTCCAAATACTTATCAGGCTCGTCAACTTCAAAGCTCACAGAACCTATATTATTCACGCCCAAACCGGACAGTCCGCCAAGAATTTCCGCCACCCCGCCAAGATTACGAACTTTCACTGAAACGGTCTGAGTCAAAGTGTAGCCGGTGATAAAAGATTGTCTTCTTGACTCATCGTATTCGTAGCGCGGCGAAAGATTATAATTCGTAGTTTTGATGTCTTTAGCCTTTATTCCTTTGCCTTTAACGAAATCGATAGCCGCGTTCATCTTTTCGGAGTTATCCGACTGCAACATTGTCGGATCGGGGCCTTCCGAGACAACAGAGAAAGAAAGCTTAGCGATATCGGGCGTTACAGTGGCACGACCCTCCCCGCTTACCATAATGGTTCTCGAGGGATAGAGTGAATCGCTCCACTCTAAAGCTAAATTGCTTCCGAGGACGACCGCCGCAATAACAACGACGAGAAGAATATCTTTTAATATCTGGTTTAAATTTACTGGCTTCATAATGGTTAAATTATAGCATTAATTACCTTATGGAATTCAAGCGGAAGAAGGCTTGCGCCACCCACCAGAGCGCCGTCTACTTCTTTTTCCCTTAAGAATCCTTTTGCGTTTTTTGCATTGACCGAACCGCCATATAACACTTTAGGATTTAAAATATGGAATTTAGAGTATAGAATTTCTTTGATAAATTTGATCATTCCGACAGCATCTTCCGGAGTGTCGGGTTCGCTTCCCTTCCCCGTGCTTATCGCCCAGACCGGTTCGTAAGCAATAATCAGCTTATTAGCTTTTAGCTTCAATAGCTTATTAGTACTTTTTAGGTCGTTAACTAACTGCTGTTTAACAAACTTCTTGGCTTCTTTAATCCCTTTTTTGCGAACCGTGGCGGGTTCACCGACGCAGAGTACCGCTCTTAATCCTCCTCTAAGGGCCGCCTTGAGTTTAAGATTTATCATTTCGTCCGTTTCCTTAAGGTTTTTTCTTCTTTCAGAATGGCCAACAATTACATACTTTACCTTCAGAATTTTTAAATCTTGCGCCGATACTTCACCGGTGTAAGGACCGTCTGCCCAGAAAAGATCCTGGGCGCCCAAGGCAGATTTCTTAAGTTGCTTGTAAACTGCCGGTAAGAAGGGAAAAGGAACAGCTATTACCACATTCTTGTGGTCAATAGCTTTGGCGAGTTTTACCGCCGAGGCTAAATCGTTAGGATTTGATTTCCAATTGGCAACAATCAGTTTTTTCTGATTCATATCTTATTTATAATTGATATTGAATCGCTAAAATTCCCATACTGGCTAAAGTAACAATAAAGCCTGCAATGATAATCCCGATAATTATTAAAGGCAAGGCTTTCTTAAAAGGAATGCCAAATACAAATGCTGCCACCGCTCCGCTCCAGCCACCAGTCATAGGCAAGGGAATAGCCACGAAAGCGATTAAAGCTAAACTTCCCAAAATTTCAAAATGATGATTATGCCTTCTCCTTGTTTTCTCAAATAGCCAAGCAAAAAAACGATTCAGAAAATAGAAATGGTGACTTAGATAGTTGGATAAAGGTTCCAGTAACCATAGCAGTAAGCTAACGGAGATAATATTGCCTGCGGTAGCATAAATAAAAGCAGTTATGGGTGATAAGTTATAAACGCCGATAGCTAAAGGGATAGCTCCGCGTAATTCACTAACCGGCAAAGTACTAACTAAAAAAGTGATTAATTCCGGAGCAAGGTTCATGTTATTTCTTTCTTATATATTTTGCCGCCTCGTCGGGGTCAACAACGTTTATTTCTATCCCGGTCCCAAGCTCAAAGCCGGCGGGAATATTGATTTTTGGTTGAACCTCAATGTGCCAGTGATAATGCACATACTTTAATTTGTCCTTAATGGGGGTAGTGTGAATAAAAAAATTATAGTCGGGGTCTTTTAAAGATTTTTTCAATAATTTCAGGACCGATTGTAAGACCTCTACAATACAATCTATGACACCTGACGGCGTATCTTCGAAAAACGGCAAATGAGCCTTAGGGAATATCCTTACTTCAAACTCCGAACGGGACACAAACGGCGCGAAAGCTATGGCGCAATCATTCTCAAAAACTATTCTCTTTTTGTCTTTTTTCTCGGTAGCTATTTGGACGCAGTGTACACATTCTTTAAATTCCCTAAAATAATTATGCGACCCGACTAAAGAGTGCTTCACGTCCGGCGGCACAACGGGCACTGCGATCATCTGATAATGAGGATGGTAAACGGAAGCTCCGGCACTACTTCCCCAATTATGGAATATGGAGATATAGGCTATTTCTTTATCATCGAGCAAGGTAGAGTACCTGTCTCTAAAAGCTCTAAACACCAACGCTGCGTCAGCCTTTTTTAATCCGGGGAAGTTAGCATCGTGGTCCCTTGTTATTAGTAACTCGTGATGACCTACGCCACCTATAACAGTGTACGGCCCTTTTTTAATAGGTTTAACCTTTATGCCGTCGTGGATAACGGCTGGATATTTATTAGGCACTATCTGTACCCGCCATTCTTTACTCTGGGCGGCTTGCGGAATATCTGTTTTCGCGTAGACGGCAATCGGTTTTCCGCCGCCGGCGGACTCGGGATTTTCAAACGGGCATTTGCTTTTAGGCGCCTTAACCCTTTTCTTTTTCGGGAAAAACTCTTCCGGTTTCCTGGCTCTCCCCGGAGCAATCAGTATCCAGTCGCCGGAAACCAAATCTTGTCTTAGTTCGCTGTACTTCATGTAGAACTTATTTTAATCTGTTCTCATAATACCATCTTAAAACATCTTCGGCTACGGGAATTGCGTTCAAGCTGCCTTCGCGCGCGTCTTCTATCAGGACTAAAACGATAATTTCGGGGTTGCCTACCGGACCATAGCCAACGAAGAGCGCGTTGGTTTTGGTATTATTGGAAGTTTGAGCGCTGCCGGTTTTCGCAGCCACTTTAAACGGCAAATCCAAAATAGAGTAAGCGGTGCCATACGGCTTTGATACGGCATCCTCCATACCGCGCCTGACTTCTTTAAACTCGGGCTCTAACTCGGAAATATCGAAAAGCAATTCAGGATCATTTTCTTTCAGGTGCGGCTTGTAGACCTTGCCGCCGTTGGCTATTGCGGAGACAGCGTCCAGAAGTTGGAGAGGGTTCATTAATAGGTCCCCTTGACCGATAGAGACGTTGTAGGTGTCGCCCACTCTCCATATATCTCCAGTCCGTTCTTCTTTTTCTTCCGGGTCAGGCAAAAACCCAGGTATTTCTCCAGGCAAATCAATGCCTGTCAATTTGCCGAAACCGAACTTTTCCCAATAACTCTTGAGCCTCTCTATGCCCAGTCCTTTCAATTCTACGAAACCGCCAACGGTTTCGTAGAAGTAGACGTTTGACGACCTAGCCAAGGCAGAATGGATATCCACCCAGCCGTGCGGACGCCAGTCAACGAACCTGCTGGGATTTTCCGGGAAATAAGGATTGGGTATTTCGATATATCCTTTGGAAAAAATCTGATAATCCGGAGAGACAATGTTTTCTTTCAAGACAGCCGTCGCGTGCACGGGTTTAATGGTTGACCCCGGATTGTAGGCGCCTCCGACGGCGCGATTAAAGAAGGGCCGGTTGGGTGAGACAAGCGAATCGGCAACTTTGTTCGAATCAAAACTTGGGAGGCTCACTAGAGTCAGAACCTCACCGTTTTGCGGGTTTAAAGCGATGCCTACGCCGGAAGTCCTGCCAAGAGATTGAAGCCCCTGAGACAAACGGTCATAAAAATATTCTTGAAATTCATAATCTAATGTTGTTTTAAGTTCTCCGCCTCGTTCCGGCTCATTTGTAACCTCCATCCCCTGGATGTTGCCTAAAGCGTCCTTGTAAATAACTTTTTTCCCGTCTTTACCTCTCAAAAGGTCGTCGTAGTACGCCTCGAGTCCCGCTCTTCCTTTTAAGGAGTTGTCGTTGTCATTCCAACCCACGAAACCGACGACGTGTGAAAGAGATTCGCTCGCGTATTTTCTTTTGTAGCCATCTTCTATGTAGAGTGATTCCAATCCCAAGCTCCTAACGTCAATGGCTTGTTTTATCTTGATGTCTCTTTTTAACACTACATCAGGAGAATATTCCAAGTCGGTTCTCGCAATCGTTTCCAGCATCTGCTCTTTAGAAATGCCAAAAACATCATAAACTGCCTCAAAAACTCGATTCGCTTCGCCGTTTTTAATCATTGTTGGAATTTCGAGGCGTACGTTAAATGACGGCTCGTTTACTACCAATTCCTTGCCGTGTTTGTCGAGAATGGGACCGCGCGCGGCAAGTGACCCGAATTCCTGGTTCATATTATCGGCAGCAATACTTGAGTAATGGCTGTATTTTGTCCCCAAGAAAATCATTCTGCCGGAAACAATAATAATGACAAGAACTACTGAATAGAGAGCAGTTCTAAAAACTCTGTCTCCTAAAGGAAGTTCTTTTGAGCCAAGTTCTCGCGATGTGGTGACCGAGATGGCTTCGTCGAAATCTACTGGTTTTTTTCGTATTTCCCTATCCATAATCTGTAAATAGTAAAGAGTAACAACGCAACGATGAGATTATAGAGTGTTTCTACGAGAACCGTCCGAACCTCAAAATTAATAATATTTACTGTTAAAGTACCCACAATAACCGCTAAAATCAAGTTAATTAATTTTGTAGATGGAACTTTGTCAATCACAAAGATGCCCAGCAAGGTGCCGATAATAAACAACACATTTTGGACTTCAACGCCCGGTCCGAATTTTAGGATAAGGGCAGCGAGAAAGATAAGGGTCGCGCGCCTAAGCCAATCTTTATAAACAAAAGAGAGGAGAAGAAGGACGACTAATGTGAAGTCGGGTTTAAGAGAACCCACAAAAGCGTAACTGGTGAGTTGGGTAAGTGAGGCGAAAACAACAAGGACAATACTAGGGATAAACCGAAACATTTCTTAATTCGTTTAGACGAACTTCCAATTCCACTTCCGCTTCCAAGAAAGGCGCGCCAGCCGTTTCTTTTAAAGACTTTATTTTGCCTATTTTCAAACCGTAGGGCAGATCAGAACTCGCGGAGAGAACTATATCGCCCTCTTTGATTTGGGCACCGGTTTTTATCAAGTCTACTCGCGGGCTTAAACCGCCCTTTAGAAGACCATCGATTTCTTTTTCGCCCACGCGTACTGCTATCTCCCATTCCGGGTCGTAGATTGTCTTCACTACGCTTGACGAATTAAAAACTTCTACTATTTGCCCGACCAGTATTTTATTTTCAATAGTGACAGCATCACCCTTTTTAAAACCCATATCTTCGCCGCCGGCAATGCTTATGTTTTTACGGCTGTTAAAAGGATAACTTGAATAAACCTTGACCTTATCCGTGGAAACAACCGCCGCCTGGGAAATTTGCGCCCGGAGAGCTTCATTCTCTTCCTTGAGCTCGTTCATTTTTTCCTTTAGATCATCACTTGCTACGAGGTTCCCCAGAAGCCCGCTCACTAAAGCGCTTCCTTGAAACTTTAACGAAATAAGGTCATCGTACAAAAAGAAAGCGAAGACAACCGCGACTATAAGTAAACTGTACAGAATCTTCATATATTGACTGATTTGGGTTTCTGTTGGTTTGAAAGAATCGGTTCGTACTTGGACAGGTTCTCAACTATTATGCCCAAACCTCGAACCACGCAAGTCAAAGGATCGTCTACAACGTCTGTTTTAACATTAATCTCTTTTTCGATGTATTTATCAAGACCCTTAAGCAAACTCCCGCCACCGGACAAATGTATCCCGCGCTCCAGTATATCTCCCACAAGTTCCGGGGGAGCCTCTTCGATTACCGTTTTTATCTCATCAACCAGAGTTTTTAACGACTTGTGTATGGCGGATCTTATTTGAGTACCTCTTACAAGTATTTCCTTGGGCAAACCCGTGGCAACGTCTCTGCCGCGAGCGGGCATTTCCATTTTCTCATCGGTATTCATGGCTGAACCTATGTGAATCTTAAGGTCTTCCGCGGTCGGTTCGCCTATTAAAAGTTTGAATTCTTCCCTTACAAATCTGATAATGTCCTCGTTAAATTTCTGACCGGCAGTTTTCAAACTTTTTGAGATAACTGTCCCGCCAACGGAGATAATGGCAATCTCGGCTGTACCGCCGCCAATATCTATGACCATATTAGCCGTGGGCTCCTCAACCGGAAGCCGCGCGCCGATAGCCGCGGCAATCGGCTCTTCAACCAATAAAACTTTGGAAACGCCGGCGGAAATACCAGCGTCCTCAACGGACTTTCTTTCAACCTCGGTAAGATTAGTAGGCACGCTTATAGCCGCCAAGCGGTATCGCGAGATGAAACCGCCCTCATTAGCTTTACTCAAAAAATATTTAAGTATTTCTTCGGTTGTCTCGAAATCGGAAATAACGCCGGCCATAAGCGGTTTGATAAGACTGATGTGAGTTGGAGTACGGTCAAGCATTTTTTTGGCTTCATGTCCTATGGCTAAAATCTGGTTAGTTCTCACGTTTATGGCGACAAGCGTTGGTTCGTTGACAACTATCCCCTGCCCTTGAAGGTAGATAAGCGAATTGGCCGTGCCTAAATCTATGCCAACGTTTTTATAAAATCTGTCGAAGAGACTCATAATTCATTAATTCCGTTTTATTCTCATTCCGTTTCTTGACTTCAATCTTGTCGCCGGTCTTCTCGCTCACGACGAGTCGCCACGGGATACCCATCAAGTCGGCATCGGCGAACTTCTCGCCGGCAGAAAGATCGCGGTCATCATACAGAACTTCCACACCGTCGGCAAGAAGCTTGGCGTAAAGACTTTCTGCCGAGGTTTTTACTTTACTGTCTTTACCGGCAAGTTCTAAAAGATGAACTTTAAAAGGAGCTACCGATTCCGGCCAAACAATACCTTTTTCGTCATGATATTTTTCCACAACTGCTCCCATGAGACGGGAAATACCCACCCCGTAACAACCCATAACCGGATACTGTCTCTCGCCGTTTTTGTCGGTAAAAGTCAGGTCAAAATCTTTGCCGTACTTCTGTCCCAAATCAAAAACATTACCCACTTCAGAAGCTCTGGCTTTTGACAATTCACCCTTCTCACACTTGGGACAAACATCGTTGACCTTCTTTTTGGCAATTTCGACGTTAACGCAAAATTCGCACGCGTCACAATAAAGAATGTCATCTTCACCCGCATCGGTCAAAACCATAAATTCATAGGAGATTTTTTGGCTAAAACTGCCGCCGGAAGCTTCCGTTACCTTGGCGGTGAGGCCCAAACGCTTATAGCCTTTTATATAGGCCTTTTTCACTATTTCGTAAAACCTTTCGAAATCTTCCTGACTTTCGTGAAAGCTGTACATATCTTTCATCAGGAATTCCCGCCCTCTCAAGAGACCGGACTTGGAGCGAAGTTCGTCGCGGAACTTCCAATGGATCTGATAAACAGCCAGCGGCAAATCCTTATACGTGTTTACTCTTTTCATCACAAGCGGAGTGACTACTTCTTCTTCGCTTTGTCCAAGGGCATACTCCTTATCGGTGCGGCTCTTCAATTTAAAAAGAACATCAACCCTATCCCAGCCTTTCGTAGTCTCCCAAATAGACTTGGGGTGAAGAATAGGCATAAGAACCTCTTCGCCGCCAATAGTATTCATTTCTTCGCGTACAACATTCTCTATCTTTCTCAAAACCCTTAATCCCAAGGGTAGATAGGAATAAACACCGGCCATGAGCTTGTCAACAAAGCCTGCCCGCACTAAAAGTTTGGCGTTTATTGTTTCCTCGTCTTTGGGAGCTTCCCTTATGGTCTTTGTAAATAGTTTGCTCTGTTTCATTGTTTTAAGTTAAGTTTATTATGTCTTTGATGGTTACAGCGAGCATTAAAAGTAAGAGTACGGCGAATCCCACCATGTGGGTGGCGGCTTCAAACTTCTGGTTTAATCTGCCGCCGGATAATTTTTCATAAATGATAAAAAATAGTCTTCCGCCATCCAAGGCGGGGAAAGGAATAACGTTAATAGCGGCTAGGTTTAAAGAGATCAAACCTAGTATCTGGAGCAAGTAGACAATGCCCAGTTTGCCGGCAACGCCAAGGAAACTGAATATTCCTACCGGGCCGGTAACGCCCGCTGCCGCTCCCCATTGCCCGACAAACAAGCTTGAGACGAGGCCAAAAAGACTTACAAATATAAAAACCAATATATTGATAGACGCTTTAGCGCCCTCGTATAAAGCGCCGAAGAACCCATGCCTCGCTATGCCACCGTCAATCAAAGAAACTCCCAAAGGGCCTTCTCCCGAAGGTGGAGCGACTCTCGGAGTTACGTTAATTACTAAGAGCTCCGCGCCTCTTGTCACGTTTAAAAGAACGTTATTGCCCCGATTTGTCTCGACATATGCGATAAACTCTTCAACGTTCTTAAAGTCGCCCAGCTTATCTCCTCGTTGTAAGCCAGCGAGGTCAGCGGGGCTACTGCTACCGACGTTCCCTATGAACACCGACGGTTGGACGCCAATCATAAACACAGCCGAAATCGCGAACCATCCAATTAAGAGATTCATAACGGCGCCGGCTACGACAACAAGCGATTTTTTAAAGGCTGAAAGGCTTTGGAAACTTCTCGTTCTGTCTTCCGTAGCTTCGTTAGGGTTTTCGCCGTAAATTTTGACAAAGCCGCCGAAAGGAATAGCGTTTAAGCTGTAAAGCGTTTCTCCCACTTTCTTTCTAAAAATTCTCGGCGGGAAACCGAAACCGAACTCATCTACCCTCAATTTGAAAAGTTTAGCCACCGCAAAATGACCGAATTCGTGGCCGATGATAAGAATGCCCAAGAAAATTACAGCGATGAACAGAGTAAACATAGCTAAATAGATATTTCTTTGATTTTAACGGTTACTAACTCATCGACAGTTTCGTTGAATTTATCCACCTTTTTTTGGAGTTCTTCTTTCAACTTAAATTTTCTGTCTTTATCCAGTTCTTCGTTTATTTTTTTGTTCACGCTGTCCCTCTCAATCCTCATTTTTATGCGCAGTTCTTCAGTGGTAGATTTAATGATTTTTATGAGTTCTTCTTTCCTTTCGTTAGTAAGTTCGGGCAACTTTACGCGCACGGCGTTCGCTTCGGCGGAAACGCCAACCCCTAAATTAGCGGACTCTATCGCTTTCGAGGCCGGACCAATCGCGCTTTTATCCCACAGAGTGAGTATCAGGTCGCGCGGCGGTTCAACAGTTATGCTGCCAAGCTGCTTTACCTGCAGTTCTTGACCGGCGTAGGAAACGTATAAGTTTTCTATAAGTTTTGGCGTCGGGCGGTTAGTGCGCAAAACCGAGAGCTCTTCCTTTAGGGATAAAACCAGAGAATCAATTTTGTCTTGAAAATCTTTTAAGTAGTCCATAGTAATCCTGCTTCTAATTGTAACCTTTTATTGACGTTAAATTGTGACATAAAAGTCAGCCTTTTCAAAATCGCCTTCAGAGCCGGATAATTCCTCTCTTTATCTTCTCTTAGGCGCGAAATTACTTCAACCAAAAATGGCAACAATTTGTCTTTCTTTTCCGGGGCAATAAGATCTTTAATTATTGCGCCCCGATTAACTCCTTTGAGGAATTTTCCAACTTCTTTATCGAGAGATGCCCATTTTTCGCTCAAGGCTATGTCATTTGCTCGGCCTACGCGGCCCACCGATATGGCGGCTATCCGAGAGGCTTCTTTAGCTCCAACCTTTGCCTCTTTTATAAGGAAGTTTTTGACTGTTTCGGTCGAGGCGCGAGGAAAGTACACTTTTTGGAATCTCGATTGTAACGTCGGCAGAATCACCTCGGGGTTAGGCAAAACAAGTAAAAGCAGACCTGAAGGCGGCGGTTCTTCGGCAATCTTCAAAATAGCATTTTGCGCCTGATTAGTGAGAGTCTCCGCGTTATCTATAATAACCGTGCGGCGCAAGGAACGTACCGGTTTGGAATAAAGAAACTGTTTAATGTTCCGCACGGCATCTATGCCTATGGAGTTATCTCCCTTTTGGATGTCGGGCGTGATAACCAAGGATTCGGTCGGAATCCCAAGAGAATCTTCAAACTTGCCGAATTCCAAAAAATTAGCCAGGTATTTGGCAAAGGTAGCTTTGCCAACTTGCGGCTCCCCAAAAAAAATGTAACCGTGAGAGAGTTTATCTTCTTTTATTAAACGTTTGAAAGTTTTTACGAGATTGTCATGACCAATAAGCATAATTAATTTTTATTCAAAAGTGTTCTCTTATAAACATCGAGATGTTCGAGGATAACGCCGGTGCCCTTGGCGACACAGAGTATCGGGTCTTCGGCTACGTACATTTCAACGCCTAAAAGTCTCTTAAAAAACTCATCTATATTCCTTAGTCCGGCGCTTCCTCCGGAAATAATAACTCCCTTTTCCATAACATCGGCAACAAGCTCCGGCGGGGTTTCGTTAAAAACGGCGGAGATGGAGGCGGCTATTTCCATTAGGTGAGGATTCAGGGCTTCGGCAAGTTCGTTGGAGTTAACGACTAAATCTTTGGGCAAACCGGAGATCAAATCCCGGCCCCTAAATTGAAACTCTATTTTATTTTTTATGGGCAGAGCAGAGCCGGCGCCAATCTTTATGGCCTCAGCGGTCTGTTCGCCGATCCCGACAGCATATTTTTTCTTGACGTAGCTCATAATAGCAGAATCAAACTTATTGCCGGCTACTCTCAAGCTTGACCAGCAAACTATGCCTCCCAAAGAAATTACAGCCACTTCGGAAGTGCCGCCGCCGATATTAATAATCATATTACCGGAGGAAGAATTAATGGCGATGCCGGCTCCTAAAGCGGCTAAGAGCGGCTCCCTCACTATATAAGCGTTCTTGGCGCCGGACTCCCTAGCCGCGTTTAAAACGGCTCTTCTTTCCGTGGGCGTGATACCGGCAGGAACAGAGATAACTACATCCGGCTTCCAAAGATTCCATTTACCTACGGCCTGATGGATAAAGTATTTAAGCATTGCCCGAGTGATATAGTAGTCGGCTACCACGCCGTCTTTAAGCGGCCGGTAAGCGGCAATGTCCCCGGGGGTACGGCCAATCATTTCTTTCGCTTCGGCGCCCACGGCCATAACGGAGTTCTCCGGCAGGCTTAAAGCTACTATAGTCGGTTCATTCACGATAAACCCTCTACCGGGCACAAAAACTACCGTGTTCGTAGTCCCTAAATCGATACCGATTCTTTTAGTAAGCATTTAATTTACCCTTTCTATTTTAGCCCCCAGTAATCGAAGGCGTTCTTCTAATCTTTCGTATCCGCGATCTATCTCTTCGGCGTCATGGAGAACACTCCTACCCCTGGCTGACAAAGCCGCGATTACAAGAGTGGCGCCAGCCCTCAAATCAAGACTTTTTATGGTCGCGCCGTGAAGCGGCGTCCGGCCGGAAACTACAGCCCGATGAGGATCTAAAATCTTTGCTCGAGCTCCCATTTTAATCAACTCTTTGATGTATCTTAACCTGCCTTCGTAGAGAGTGTCAAAAATTAATGTTTCTCCCTTGCTTTGAGTGGCGAGCACTCCGAAGGGAGCTTGTAAATCAGTCGGAAAACCCGGATAAGGCAATGTTTGAATTTTGACACCCCGTAACTTTTTTAAGCTATTCCTAACGATGATGTTATTGCCTTCCACGTAAAAGTCGGCGCCAAACTCTTTAAATTTAAGCAGTGGAAAAACAAGATGACTAACAGGCGCGTTTTTGATGACCAGCTTTTTAGCCGCCAGTGCCCCTAAAACCATGAACGTGCCGGCTTCGATCGGGTCATTCATAATACTAAACTTTATTTCGCTTCTGCGATTATTTAACTTTTTCGAGCCGGAGATTCTCACATTGTGAGCACCAAGCCCGTTAATTTTGACTCCCATACACCGAAGAAAATTGCCAAGATTCTCGACGTGCGGTTCGGCTGCCGCGAGCTCTATTTCAAGTGAACGCATGGCAGCTCCTAACATCATTAAGTTTTCCGTGGCGGTGACGCTGAATTCTTTAAGAATTACCTTATTCCCCCAGCCACTTTCCGGTTTTTTAAGATGATAGGTGTCGTTGGTTTCATCGTAATTTATACTCACGCCTAACCCTTTAAATGCCTCAAGGTGGGCGTCTAAGGGCCTTACGCCTATATGACAACCGCCGGGAGTGCCGATGGAAAGGCTGCCGAAACGAGCCAATATTGGCCCTATTAAAAGGATAGATGACCGAATACGCCTAACAAGATGCATATCGATTTTTTTCGGATCGAGATCGCGATTCACGATACGGACTGTGTTTGAGTTAAGCCAATCCACGGATCCGCCCATACTTTGAATAGTAGAGAGCATAGTTGCCACATCTCCTATTTTAGGGACATTACTTATAAGACATGGCCTGGAAGTTAAAATCGTCGCTGCAATCACGGGTGTAGCCGCGTTTTTGGAGCCCAGGACCTTAATTTCGCCTTCTAATTCACTACTGCCGTTGATTATGAATTTCACGCAATCTATTATAGATAATAATGACCGTTCGTACCAGAAGAATACTATTTTACGCCTTATTTTTTTTATTCTTTGTCTTTGGGGGTGCTCTTACGGCCTACTCTTTGGGGATAAAGCTGGACTTTAAGACGCTGTCGCTTAGTGGGACCGGGGGGATTTACTTGAAAAGTGAGCCACCGGACGTCAATATTTTTCTGAACGGTAAACCGGTGGAAAATAAAACCGGCTTTTTTCAGTCAGGCACTTTAATTGATAAACTGGCAAAAGACTTTTATCACGTTACACTGACGAGAAGCGGCTATTTTGGCTGGGAAAAGGAAGTAGAAGTCGAGACGTCTCTCGTTGAAGTATTCGACGCCATAGTGCTTGTCCCCAAAAGTGAGCCGGAGTGGCTCGCGGACCCGGCCGATAGCTTTCACGTAAGCGGCAGTAACCTGATACTTGTGCGCGATGGTAAAGTCGTTGCGGGAAACGATAAAGTCATCGGCAGCAAAATTGAGGATTTCGTAGAGGAAGGGTTTCTCATAACATACGACGAGAAAACAAAAGTATATTATCTGTCAGATTTGTTTGAACCCGGTTCCGCTCTAAACGTAAACGCGCTTTTTAATAATTTAAAAGAATCGCGGCTTAATCTTGCTGGAGCCGTACCGGTAATAAAAGTGGCTTTTCACCCGTTTAACCGCAAAAAACTCATAATTCAGAGTCGTGGAGCTTTATATAATCTTGATACTTCCCGACTAACCATAGAACAGATATCCGGAGCCATCAAAGATTTTCGCGTTAAGGGAGAAGAAGTCGTTTTTTACGACTCGAAAGTCGTTTACAGATATAACCTTATATTCAGGACTAAAACTACGATTACGGAACTAAACGGCACGGACGCCGCGATTAAAAACTTGGAGATTGACGCGGGTAACAGAGTGATAGTTTTATTTAGCGATGGAAAGTTGCTGTTTACAGAAAACGGCGGCAAAACGAAGAACATCGCGGATAAAGTGAAAATAGTCGTGCCGTCAGGAAACAGCAGATTTACCGCTTTCGCGGACTATGACGGGCCAATTTATGTGTACCGCGCGGATAAAGAAACTTATCTTAAACTGGAGACAGGCATAGAGGAAGAAATTATTGATATAGTCTGGTACAAGGACGACAAACATCTTTTTGTTAAGGCAGGCAATAAGCTTTACTTCACAGAGGTGGATGACAATTTACCTTTAAACACCATAAGACTGGCAACTGACGTATCCGGATTTTACTATCAAAGCGGTACGGACTACTTGTATTTTAATCTTCCCGGAGGCGTATACAGATACAAAATGGAGATTTAGTCAGTTAGAATATCTGCACCTTTCACAGTAACAAGCACTGTGTGTTCGAAATGGGCGGAAACGCTTTTATCGGAGGTGACAAAGCTGTCGTCCCCGATCTGGACGCATTTAGTCGTGGTAGGGCTCGTCATCGGCTCTATAGCTATCACCATACCTTCTTTAAGCATAGCGCCGGCGCCAGGCCTGCCATAGTTGAAGATAATCGGGTCTTCATGAAGCTCATTGCCCACCCCATGACCGGTTAATCCCTCTATTATCTTGATATTGCCATGCGCCGCGGCGCGTTCCACCGCGAAACCTATGTCTCCTACCGTAGCCCGGGGTTTTACGGCCCTTATGGCTTCCATAAGAGATTTCTTGGTCATTTTTATAAGGTGTAATGTTTCTTTGGGCACCTTTCCTATAGCTAAGGATAGAGCAGCGTCAGTTATCCCCCCTCGCCAGTTAACTCCCAAGTCCAGCTTAAGCACATCTCCGGACTTTAATTTATAAGACGACGGTCTGCCGTGAACTATGGTTTCATTAATAGAAGCGCAAAGCGTGTGGGGAAATTTGGCGCGCGCTCCATCGGGCCTGTAACCTAAAAAAGCGGGAGTGCCTCCTTCTTGAATTATCAAATCGTGAGCCAACTTATCAAGGTCAAGCAGACTTACCCCGGGAGCGGCAGAGGCGGAAAGTTTCCTTAAAACAAACCCCAAAATCTTGCCGGACACTCTTATTTTTTCTATCTCTTCCGGAGTCTTTATAAGGGATGACATTAAATTTATTTATTGTAAATTCGTCGTTTAAGCTCTCTGAAAACCTGGGAAGGTAAAGCTTCGCCGATAATTACGTTGACTTTATAGCCACGCCGCTTGAATTCGGCAAAAATCGGCTTAGTTCTTAAATTATACTCTATTATTCTTTTTTTGATAATTTCCGGTTTATCAAGTGATCTACGAAATAGCTTGCCGCCGCAAAAGGGGCATCTGCTTTTTACGCTGAATTTTTCGGTCTCTTTTAAGAAGAGCACAGGCGAACCGCAAACGATGCAGACTAATCTATGGTTGTTCCTCTTAATTGAAACTGAGGATGTTACTTTAATTATAAAAATTACGATATTGCTTCGTCCGTACAACTTTTCTAACTTGGGCAGCAATCCTTTAACTTCATAGGCCGTTCGCGGCGAACCGCTAAAAACAATGCCTAAGCCCGCCTTAGCTATTTTTTCCGTACGCCCACTCACCACTTCTAACACCCAAGAGGGCGTCATCAACTTGCCGCTTTCGAAAAACTTCCGTTCCCTTTTAGTAACGGGGTTGTTTTTGCGGCGGGAATCATAAATTAGCGACTCTAGATATTTACCGGTATCGAAGTGGATAAAACCGAAGTTACGCGCCACAAGGTCAGCTTGAGTGCCTTTCCCCGCTCCCGGCTGACCATAAATTATGATTGCCTTTGATTTACCCCGCACCATAACTGCGATTGCAAGTTACCTGATTAACTCGTAACACAACCTGCTTTCACGACTTTTACGCTTTAATCTATGTCTCATAATATTATCACGATAACTTGAGTTAATCTTATCGCAGTTTGGTGACGGGGTTTATCTAAAACCTTCATATTCTCTCACTGTTAGTTGTGAGTCTACCTGCTTTACGGTCTCAATTGCCACCGAAACCACGATAAGTAGCGCAGTGCCTCCGATTGTGAGCGCTTGAGTTTTAGTTAGAACTTGCGTGATAATTGGCAGAATAGCTATGAGCCCAAGGAAAGTCGCTCCGAAAAGAGTTACCCGTGAAATGATTTTCTGCAAAAAAGAGGCGGTTGATTCACCCGGTCTAATGCCCGGCACAAAGCCGCCGGCTCGTTGTAAGTTCTTCGAAATTTCGTTGGGGTCAAAGGTAACAGCGGTATAGAAGTAGGTAAACACAAAGACCAAAAAGAAATACAGCAGTCCATAAACAGCTTGGTTCTGGACAATTCTTTGAGACCATTCATTAATTACCAAACCCAGGCTGGGAGAAAAAGCAGAAATCATCTGCCCAAAAAACTGAGGAAAAAGCAGCATGGAAATGGCGAATATGATAGGGATAACCCCGGCTTGGTTAACTTTAAGGGGTAAGTAACTTGAAACACCGCCGTAAACTTTGTTGCCGCGAATTCTCTTCGCGTAAGATACCGGCACCTTGCGTTCTCCCTCGTTCACCATTACTACTCCGGCTATGACTATGACCGCCAGCACGGCAAAAGCAAGATAAGTAGTTATCGGCGTGGTATCGAAATTTAAGTAAGCGTTTCTTAAGGTAAGAGGCAAACTACTTACTATACCGGCGAAAATAAGAAGCGAGATTCCGTTGCCTAACTTTTGCTCCGTAATAATTTCTCCAAGCCAAACGAGAATCATGCTGCCGGCAGTCACCACGGTCACGTTAACCAAAATATGCAGTAAAGAAAGCTCTCCAATAACTCCTTGTGACATAAGAATTCTTAAAAAACCGTAGGTCTGTAAAGCCGCGAGAGGAACGGTTAAGTATCTTGAGTAACGATTGAATTTGGCGCGACCTGAAGCGCCTTCTTCGTAATAAAGCTGCTTTAACTTCGGGAAAATCATGGTAGAAAGCTGCATGACGATAGTGGCGGTAATGTACGGACCTAAGCCCAGCATGGCTATCGAGAGATTATTCAAAGCGCCCCCCGAAAATATATTCAGAAATCCCAAAAGCTGATTACCTGATAAAAAACCTGTTAAAGCTTCCGCGTTCACACCGGGGATGGGGATTGACGCTAAAACCCGGAAACAGATAAAGATGAAGCCAATTACAAAGACTTTATTCCTTAGCTCTTTTATCTTAAAAACGTTTAGTACTTTATCGAACATTTTTAACCAACTTATTCTTTTTTCTTTTAGGCTTGTTTTTAAAACCCCGCAATTTAGGCAATCGTTGAATTAAGTCTCGTTCTGCTGGTCTGATGCGGTGGCCGGCTCTTGCTCTCTGTCCTTTAGTGCCACGGCCGGAAGTAGTCCCGCGTTTGCCGCCGCGGCCGACGCGTTTCCCTTTTTTATTGCTGTAATTCGGTTTAAGTTCGTGCAATTGCATATTATTTATTTGGACGCCTTTAACTTCTTTAGAGCGTGAATAGTGGCTATGGCGTAATTCAATTTATTGGTAGTAGACCCGAGGCATTTAGCCGTGATGTCCTGGATACCGGCTAATTTTAAAACTACTCTGGGCGCTCCGCCAGCTACCAACCCATGGCCGGGGACGGCGGGCTTCAAGAGTATTTTAGCCGCGCCAAACTTTGCCACTACTTCATGAGAAATACTTTTATCTTTTGTCTTTATCTCAATGATATTTTTTTGGGCAGCTGACCTGGCTTTAGTTATCGCTTGTTCCACGTCCAAGCCTTTAGCTACGCCAACGCCCACTTTACCTTTTAAGTCTCCCACAACAACGGTGGCTCTGAATCTCATTCTTTTTCCGCCGGAAACAACCCTGGTTACTCTTCGCAAGTCTAAAACTTCTTCCTCAAGATTACCTTTTTTAAATCTTCTATCCATCATCACGCTTATATTTTTATGCCGCTTTCTCGAAGTATATCAGCCAAAGCCTTTATTCGACCGTGGTAAGCGTATCTTCCTCTATCAAGCACCATAGTGGTAATCCCCGCCTCTTTGGCTTTCCCAGCCAAGAGCGTACCTAAAACTTGGGTACCACTTGTCTTGCCTTTAACCGAGGCGGAAATCACGGTCTTCCCGATCGAATCGTCTATTACTTGAGCATACATGTATTGGTTACTCTTGAATACCGATAGTCTTGGCTTATCCTTAGTACCCAAAATTTTAGCCCTTACCCTTTTGGCTCTCATAGATCTTGTCTTATTAAGCGCTTTCTTAGTCATAGTTCTAGAATTTTAAGCCGAGGCTGCGGCTTTCTTGCCGGCCTTTCTCCTTATGGTCTCGCCTTTGTACGCTATTCCCTTGCCCTTGTACGGTTCGGGTTTCTTTATGCTCCTAATTTTAGCCGCTGTTTCTCCTACCATTTGTTTCGAGCTCCCTGAAATTTTTATGGTGTTTTTCTCAACCAAGATTTTCACGCCGACCGGTATGGCGAAATTAATTTGGTGAGAAAGGCCAACGTTCAGGATTAAGTTCGCGCCTTGGACTTCGGCCCGATATCCGACCCCTTCAATTACAAGTTCTTTCACAAAGTCTTCACTTGCGCCTTTAACGGCGTTGGCGGTCAAAGCCCGCATAGTACCCCAATTACTTACTACTTGCTTCACGTTCTTCTCGGGCGTAAATACTATCTCGTTATCTTTGACCTCAATTTTAATTCCCGGAAGTAAATTAACGTTCAGGGTCGCGTTCTTTCCTTTTACCTCTAAGACGCCGTCTTTGATTTCCACCGAGACGCCTTCTCTAATAATCACGGGTTGTTTGCCGATCTTAGACATAGTTTTTACCAAATTTCGAACAATAGTTCTCCGCCGACTTTATTTCTCCTAGCCTCAAAGTCTACCATAATCCCCTTGGGAGTAGACAAAAAATAATGCCCATAGCCCTGATGCGATTTTTTAATGTCTTTCCAGCCAATATACATGCGCCTTGAAGGTTTGCTTATAAGCTTAATATTAGAGATAGTGGACTCGCCTTCTTTATCATACTTCAGTTTAATTTCTACTATCCTTCTTACCCCACGTCCTTTTCTTGACACCTCTTCGACGAAACCGTGTTTTACAAGAGAATCCAAAACACTTTCATCCAATTTTGAGTAAGGGACTTTAATCCTTTCTTTCTTTCGTTCCAGGGCGTTTTTTATTCTTGTAAGCGTGTCAATATACATGTGGTTTACCAGGAAGCTTTTTTAACTCCGGGAATTCTGCCTCGACCGGCTAACTCCCTAAAACAGATGCGGCATATATTAAAATCTCTTATGTAACCTCTCTTCCTGCCGCAGCGAAAACACCGGCGCACCAAGCGCGTGCTGTATTTCGGTGGTTTTTTTGACCTAGCTATAACTGATGTCTTTGCCATAATGTTTTATTTTTTAATCGGCAAACCGAGTTTCCTGTAAAACTCCATGCCTTCTTTTTCGTCCTTGGTACCGGCCACCAAACTGACTTCTAAGCCGAAATTTACTTTGGAAGCTTCGAGGTTAATTTCCGGAAAAACAGTATGCTCTTTGATGCCTATTGTCAAATTACCGCGAGAGTCGAAATTCTTAGTATCAATGCCGTGAAAGTCCCTGACGCGAGGCAAAGCGACGTTAATCAGTCTGGAGAGAAAATCTACCATACGCTTTCCCCGAAGAGTAGCAACCAAACCTACTACTTCACCTTGTCTTATCTTGAAACTGGCAATTGATTTCTTGGAGCCCCTTACAGCCGGCTTCTGACCGACTAAACTACCAAACTCTTTAGTGATTTCGGGGAGAATTTTATCGTCAAACTGAGCGTTATTTTGACGCATTTTACCAACACCCACGGAAACAACTATTTTTTCTAATTTGCGGCTTTGCATTTTTTACAAAATCTTTCTTTTTTAAAACCAATTAGACGAAAACCGACCCTTGCCGGCTTATTGCAGACTCGGCAAATTAACTTAACGTTAGAAGTGTTTAGAGAAGCCGGTACGGTCACCATTTGACCTTTTTCTCCTTGTTTCTTCGCCTTCACGCTTCTTTTAATTAAATTTAAACCTTCTATCACAAGTCTGGACCCTTTTTCTAAAACGTTAATTACTTTCCCCGATTTACCGCGGTCTTTGCCTTTAACTATTAATACTTTGTCTCCTTTCTTGATAAACATGGTTTAGTTAAACTATGTCTTGAGCTAAAGATATTATTTTATCGTAACCCAGGTTTTTCAACTCGCGGGGTATCGGACCGAAAATTCTTGTCGCTTTAGGCTCTTTTTTGTCTATAATAACCGCGGCGTTGTCGTCAAATTTAACGTAACTGCCATCGGTTCGGCGGATAGGATTTCTCGTACGCACTATTAAAGCGCGAACTATATCCTTCTTTTTAACGGCCTTTCTGGGCTCGGCAACTTGTACGGAAGCCACCACGATGTCTCCCAGCCTAGCGTAACGCCTCCGACTGCCGCCCAAGACGCGAAAAACGCGAATGGTTTTGGCACCACTGTTATCCGCTACTTTCAATATTGACCTTTCTTGTACCATATCAATTAATTTATACTCGACCGACCACTATCCATCTTTTTTCTTTGGAAAGAGGTCTCACTTCCTTCAAAATCACCTTGTCGCCTACTTTATACTCCTGCTTTTCATCATGAGCCTTTAAGCGGCTTGTCATTTTGAACTGTTTCAAATATTTGGGATGCGTCTTGAAACGGACAATCTCAACTACCACGGTTTTCGACATCTTGTCGCTTACTACCGTTCCCGTAAGTTTCCTTGAGGTTTTAACTTTCTTTTGCATCATTTTGGTTTACCTTCCTTTTTCCCGCCGGAGGCGGATCCGCCTTTGGCGGAAAGATTAATAAACGTTTTAATCCTCGCGATAGTTTTCTTGGTATCTTTAATGAAAAAGATATTTTTAACCTTACCGGAAGCCAAGTCGAACTTAGCGTCGCGTAAAGTTTCTTCTTTCTCTTTCAAATCCCTGGTAAGTTCGACCACGTTCTTTGCCTTTAAATTTTTAATTTCGTTCTTTTTCATTGCTTTATGCCTTGCTAACCACTTTGGTCTTTATGGGTAGTTTATGTCCGGCAAGCGTAAGCGCTCTCTCGGCGGTTTCTTCATCCACGCCGTCTATTTCAAAAAGAATGCGTCCCGGACGGACGGGAAAAACATAGTGGTCTACTGCTCCCTTACCGCCACCCATAGTTACCTCCGGAGGACGTTGGGTAACCGGCTTATCAGGAAAGATTCTTATCCAAAACTTACCGCCACGCTTGGTAAAATTGCTTACCGTGCGCCTGGCTGATTCAATTTGCCTTGAAGTAAGCCAGGCTGATTCAAGCGCTTTCAACCCAAAGGTTCCGTAAGACACAGCGGTTCCCCTTGTTTCTTTTAAGCGCTTACGGTTCCTGCCTTTATGCCACTTCCTATGTTTTACTTTCTTGGGTATAAGCATATCTTCTAATCTTTCTTTTCCTTGTCAAAAACCTCTCCTTTATAGATCCAGACTTTAATTCCTATCGTGCCATAAGTCGTAAAAGCAGTGGCTTCTCCATAATCAATATCGGCGCGCAACGTTCCAAGAGGCAATTTGCCGCGTGATAACTGTTCACGCCTCGCTATTTCGTTGCCGTCCAACCTGCCGCCCAATTTGATCTTAGCGCCATAGATATTCCTATTCTGCATGATCGAATCCAAATATTTCTTCATAGTGCGGCGGAATCTCATACGCTTTTCCAAATCCCAAGCTATGCTCTGTGAAACGACCTGCGCGGAAAGCTCCGTTCTTCGAAGTTCTTCCACGTTAAGTGAGAGCGAAGTCTTCAGTTTAACTACTTTCTCCAGTAATTTAGTAAGGTCCTCTATGCCTTTTCCTCCGCGACCAATAACGAGGCCCGGTCTTGAGGCTTTTATAAAAATCTTGCACTTGTCGTTTGTCCTTTCTATCTCAATCGAGGCTACGCCGGCTTGCCCGATCTTAGACATGATTATTTCTCTAATCTTCTCATCCTCTTCCAGCCACTCGGCAACATTTTTACAGGAAATCCACCTTGAACTCCAAGGTTTTATAATGCCTAAACGATATGAATCCGGTCTAATCTTGGTTGCCATGTTTAAATTGCTTTCCTGTTAAATAATTTCTGGAAAAATCCTGGCCGCGCTTCTTTGCCCACCGCCTTTTTTTCTTGGAATTTTGGTTTGGGCTCTTTAACTTTCTTTTCACGCTTAACTTTCTTAGGAGCTTCGTATATTGTGTACTTTTGAGCCACAGAATCGCGCTCGCCTAAAACTACAGTAACGTGGCTCATCTTCTTATGAATAGGCGTGGCTCTTCCCATGGCTCTTGGAAGATACCTCTTAAGCATGGGTCCTTGGTCAACGCTAATCGATTCAATAAAAAGCTTTTCTATATTCATGCTTTTATTCTTGGCGTTGGCTACCGCCGATTTTAAGAGTTTGGCTACGGCTGGCGCCGACCTCCAAGGCATAACCTGCAACTGCGCCAAAGCCTCGTTTACCGATTGTCCCTTAATGACGCCCGAAACCAACCTCACTTTACGCGGGGCTACTCTTAAATTGTTTAATTTGGCGGTGACTTTGGTCATGATGATAAGTCTATTTATTGGCGGCAGGCGGTGTTTTGGTTGAGGCGGCAGTTACAGCGGCAGCTTCCAATTCTTTCTGTATTTTGCCTCCATGTCTCATAAATTTCTTCGTTGCGGAAAACTCTCCCAGCTTGTGGCCAACCATGTCTTCGGAGATAAGCACGGGAACAAACTGTTTACCGTTATGGACTCCTATAGTGAAACCGACCATCTCGGGAGCAATAGTAGAAGATCTGCTCCATGTATTAATCACGGTTTTATCCCCGGACTTAAGACTGCCCACTTTCTTAAGGAGTTTTTCGTCAACGTATGGACCTTTTTTAGAACTTCTTCCCATGTTATCTTTTCTTACCTCTTCTTGAAACAATCAATTTACCGGACCATTTCTTTTTATTCCTTGTCTTATGTCCACCGGTCACCTTTCCCCATAGCGTCTTTGGACGTTTGGTGCCCCGAGGCTGTTTGCCTTCACCGCCGCCATATGGGTGGTCAACCGGATTCATAGCCGTACCACGCACTGTAGGACGAATGCCCATAAGTCGCGATCTGCCGGCTTTCCCAATATTCACCAAATTGTGGTCGGGGTTAGACACCTGCCCTAAAGAAGCAAAGTTTCCCCAAAGAATCTTTCTTACTTCGCCTGAGGGCAATTTAAGGTGAGTATAACCGTCCTCGTGAGCCAACACCTGTGCTTGACTCCCGGCGCTCCTTACAACCTCACCGCCTTTTCCAGGCGTGAGTTCGATATTATAAACGCCGTAACCGACTGGGATATTCTTCAGAGGCAACCTATTGCCTAAAGAGAGTATCACTTTCTCCGAAGTAACTATTTCTTCTCCGACTTTAATATCTTTGGGAGCAAGAAGATATCGCCTATCGCCATCTTTGTACAAAACCCTCATTATAAAAGCGCTCCTATAAGGATCGTATTCTAAAGCTTCAACCTTCCCTGGCACATTTAATTTGTTTTGTTTAAAGTCCACGACGCGGTATAACTTTTTTACGCCGCCGCCCTGGTGCCTCACGGTAATTCTTCCCTGGTTATTTCTCCCAGCGTTACTCTTTAAGCGTAAAAGAGCCGATTTCATCGGTTCAACTTTACTCAAAATGCCGTAGCTAACTACAGTCATATGCCTCCTTGATGGTGTTGTTGGCTTATAACGTTTCATACTAGTGAGGAACGATATCAATCTTTTCGCCCTTACGCAAGGTGACTACTGCTTTTTTGGTACTCTTCCCTTTATAAACTTTTTTAAGGGTGTTGATTTTAACAATGTGTACCTTATAAATAGATTCAATAGCTTTTTTGATTTCATGACTATTAGATTTGGGCAAAACCAGAAACACATATTTACCCAAACTGCTAAGTCTGGTGGCTTTTTCGCTTATCCACGGCTTTTTAATTATAAGGCTATTTGATTTCATGATAATGCTTACTTATTACTTCAACCGCTTCTTTATCAATAACAATAATTTTGTGTTTCAAAAGATCGTGAACATTCAAAGACTTGGGGTTTAACGCCTGGACGCTTTTTAAATTTCTCACCGACGCATAGATATTTTTGTTTGATTCCTGCGGTATTAAAAGCACGTTCACTCTTCCCTTTTTATCGGAAAAACCGCCGAGCAGCATCGCTGCCGACTTGGTTTTAGCTTCAATAACAGCTAGGCTCTCAACTATTTTAATCTCTCCGTCTTTAAACCGCTTGGAAAGCAAAGAAAAGATAGCGCGCTGCTTCATTTTCTTGTTAATCTTGAGCTCGTATTTCTTTTCTTTCTTTGGTCCATGAGTTACGCCTCCTCCTTTCCATATAGGCGACCTTATGGAGCCATGCCTTGCCCGCCCAGTCCCCTTTTGTTTCCAAGGTTTCCTACCTCCTCCTCTCACCTCACTCCTATCCTTGGCATGAGCGGTCACAGGGCGACGGTTAGCCAACTGAACTCTAAGCGCCTGATGCACCAGGTCGGGAATCCACCTTACCTTAAAAACGCGGTCGGGTAGTTCAACCTTACCCACGCGCTCACTCTTCAAATTGTAAAGGTCGGTATTCATGACTTATATATTTCAACCTTAGAGTTTTTAGTCCCAGGCAAGGCTCCTCTCAAAAAGACTATTTTCTTTTCTTTATCAATATCCACCACTCTAAGATTTTTAACGGTTACTCTCTCGCCGCCCATACGTCCCGCCATACGCCTGCCGGGGGTTACCCTTTGCGGCGCGGTACTGCCGATGGATCCTGGCGCGCGCAAACGATTTTTTTGGCCATGAGTCTTAGGGCCTCCGTGAAATCCGTGACGCTTTACCACGCCTTGAAACCCTCTACCCTTGGAAGTGCCGCTTACTTTAACCATATCCCCTATCTCAAATGCCGGTTCGCTTTTGGTTTCAACCAAAGTCACGCCAATGACCTTGTCGTCTTTCCATATCTGATCCATTTTTAATTTTTTGCCAATTATGCGTTCCATTCTTATCTAAAAATTTCCCTGCCTGCCGGCCCGCTTCGCCGAAGCTTCCCGCCAGAGGCGAGGCTCGCCAAAGGCGGCAGCGAGGCGAGTAAGCAGGAATAAAATAACCGGAGCATAGCCCCGGTTATTTTCGTATGTGATTTCGGCTATTCCTGGAGCGAAGTCTACACCATCTTAATCTCGATGTCCACCCCCGCGGGCAGATTTAAGTCTTGCAAAGATTCAATGAGTTTGGGAAGCGGTTTCACAATATCTATAAGCCTCTTGTGGATCCTCATTTCGAACTGTTCACGCGACTTCTTGTGCACAAATGTGGAGCGATTCACCGTGTACCTCTTAAACTCCGTAGGTAACGGTATTGGGCCTATAACTTTAGCGTCATGGCGCCTTAGGGTCTCGATAATCTGTTTACAAGAATTATCAACCAATCGACTATCATAAGACCTTATCCGCAATCGCAGTTTTTCTCCGTTAACTACTTCTTTGCTCACGCTTTTTTTAAACTACTTAACAATCTTAGTAACTACTCCCGCCCCTACCGTTTTGCCTCCTTCTCTTATTGCAAACCTTTGCTTTTCTTCCAAGGCAACAGGCGAAATAAGTTTCACGACGAATTTAACGGTGTCTCCCGGCATAACCATCTCCATGCCTTGAGGCAAAGCAACTTCACCGGTAACGTCAGTAGTGCGAATGTAGAATTGCGGCTTGTAGCCGGCAAAGACTGGAGTGTGCCTGCCGCCTTCTTCCTTACTCAAAATGTAAACCTCGGATTCAAATTCGGTGTGAGGAGTTACAGACCCGGATTTGGCTATAACCTGACCGCGTTCCACGTCTTCTTTTTTGGAACCGCGAAGCAAAAGACCAACATTGTCACCGGCCATACCTTCGTCCAAAATCTTCTGGAACATTTCAATGCCGGTGATGACCGTTTTTTGAGTCGGTCTCAATCCGATTATCTCCACCTCTTCGTTCACCTTAACTTTCCCTCTTTCGATCCTACCTGTGACAACCGTACCCCTGCCTTCGATGGAGAAGATATCTTCTACGGGCATAAGGAAAGGCTGGTCAACTTCACGCTTAGGTTCGGGAATGTATTCGTCGAGATACTTAATGAGCTCCAAAATCGGTTTGGCGTCTTCATCATCGGCTGATTTCGCGTTCAAAGCTTTGAGGGCGGAACCGCGAATGATAGGCGTCGCGTCGCCGTCAAAATGATACTTCTTCAGAAGTTCTCTCACCTCTGATTCCACAAGGTCAATAAGTTCTTTGTCGTCAACCATATCAACTTTATTCAGGAACACAACAACTTTAGGCACACCGACCTGATACGCGAGCAGGATATGCTCTCTTGTTTGCGGCATTGGGCCGTCGGCGGCGGAAACAACGAGTACCGCGCCATCCATCTGGGCAGCGCCGGTAATCATATTCTTGATATAGTCCGCGTGTCCCGGAGCGTCTATGTGCGCATAGTGACGCTTCTCTGATTCGTATTCAGAGTGGTGTAAAGCAATAGTAATACCACGCGCTTTCTCTTCCGGCGCGTTATCAATCATATCGACCGACTCTTCCTTCTTCGCCCAACCCTTCAAATGAAGAACGTGGGTGATAGCAGCGGTAAGAGTTGTCTTACCATGGTCAACGTGTCCAATAGTGCCAACGTTTACGTGCGGCTTGGTTCTATTAAACTTCTCTTTCTCTGCCATATTTTTGTTTTTCTATTTTTTTACTTCTTTCTTCTTATTCGACTTTTTGTTTTCTATATAATGAAAAACAGCTCCAAAAGTTTAGTAAAGTAAGGGTTTTTTGTCAACCCCGTCACCTTTATAAGACTGCAACGCTCAGTTATTTTCCTTATGGGGCGCCATTATTCTAAACAAATCATCGCTTGCGAATACTAGTTCTGCTTTGTAAGAAAGCGTTGTAGAAAATAAAGTCTTATAAAGGTGCGGGGTCAACTCTCTATTTTTTACCCTCCTTTATAAGCTCCTCTACACTTTTTGGAACAGGTTCATAGGCAAAGAATTCCATAGTGAAGGATCCCCTGCCTTGGGTCATAGACCTTAGTTTAGTAGCGTAACCAAACATTTCGGATAGTGGAACTTTGGCGTCAACCACTTTAACCGTGCCTCTATCGTTCATGGCTTCAATCCTACCTCTCTTTGAGGAAATATCACCAGTCACGTCACCCAAGAACTCACCCGGAGCCAAAGCTTGAACGTTCATAATCGGCTCGAGGACAATAGGCTTGCCTCTTCTCACGGCTTCCTGCAAAGCCATAGAAGCGGCAATTTTGAAAGCCGCCTCGGAAGAATCTACCTCATGATAAGAACCGTCATAAAGAGCAACTTCCATATCAACCAGAGTGTATCCGGCGATTACACCTCTACCCATAGCTTCCTTTACGCCTTTCTCTACGGCAGGAATAAATTCCTGCGGAATCACGCCTCCTCTAATCTCGTTTACGAAGACAAGCCCGCTGCTTCGTTCACCGGGAGTGACCCTAAGCCAAACGTGACCGTATTGTCCGCGACCACCCGATTGCCTGATATATTTGCCTTCCGCCTGCGCTTTCTCGGTAATTGTTTCCTTGTAAGCGACCCGGGGTCTACCCACATCGGCTTCCACTCCAAACTCACGCTTCATGCGCTCTACCAGAACTTCCAAGTGAAGTTCGCCCATGCCAGCGATAATAGTTTCACCCGTTTCCGAGTCGCCTCCAACTTTGAAGGTCGGATCTTCTTCAGCCAACTTCTTTAAAGCAATACCCATTTTCTCTTGGTCGGCTTTAGTCTTGGGATTAATTTTCTGACTGATAACCGGCTCCGGAAAATCAATGGACTCGAGAATTATGGGATGGTCAGGGTCACAAAGAGTATCTCCGGTAGTGGTATCTTTAAGTCCTACCAAAGCGCCGATTTCGCCCGCGAACATTTCTTCGATTTCTTCGCGGTGATTGGCGTGCATCTTAAGAATCCTTCCGACTCTTTCCTGATTATTCTTGCTTGCATTCAAAATATAACTGCCGCGCTTTAAAATGCCGGAATACACCCTAAAGTAAGTTAAGGTGCCTACGTAAGCGTCGGCGGCAATTTTGAAAGCCAAAGCAGTGAAAGGTTCATCGTCATTGGGATTTCTCGTAAGCTCTCCGCCGGTCTTGGGGTCTATGCCTTTCACACCAGGCAAGTCGGACGGAGACGGCAGATAATCTACAACAGCGTCAAGCATCAGCTGAACGCCTTTGTTTTTAAGGGCAGACCCACAGAGAACAGGCACCAAGTTCACTTTAATAGTCGCCTTCCTCAAGGCAGCCCGGAGCTCATCTTCGGAAATTTCCTTCCCTTCAAGATATTTATTAGTAAGTTTCTCGTCTTCGCCGGCAACGCGCTCCACAAGTTCGTGACGGCGCTTTTCCACAACGGAGACCATATTTTCGGGGATGGGAACTTCCACGATTTTCTCGCCTCTCTCTCCTTCAAACTTAAAAGCTTTATTCCTTATTAAATCAATAACACCCTCAAAACTGGACTCTATGCCGATCGGAAGCTGGATAGGTAAAGCGTTAGGAGTAAGTCTTTCTTTAATAGAAGTTAAACTCTTTTCGAAGTTCGCCCCCATTCTGTCCAGTTTGTTAATAAAGCACAACCGCGGCACTTGGTATTCATCGGCGTAATGCCAGTTGGTTTCGGATTGCGGTTCTACGCCAGCCACGCCGTCAAAAACAACAACAGCGCCATCAAGCACTCTTAAAGACCTTTTGACTTCCACCGTAAAGTCGATGTGACCGGGAGTATCAATAAGGTTCACGCGATGTTCAAAGTCCTTATCTCCAGCGCGGTAGGTAGGCGTCCAGAAACAAGTAGTGGCGGCCGAAGTTATCGTAATGCCGCGCTCACGTTCCTGCTCCATCCAGTCCATCACAGCTTCTCCTTCGTGAACTTCGCCGATCTTGTGAGAAATGCCCGTATAGAAAAGGACGCGCTCGGAAACGGTGGTTTTCCCAGCGTCAATGTGAGCGATAATACCAATATCTCTGATTTTATCGAGTGGATATAATCTGGGCATAAAGGGAAATTATCGGCGGGCGAAATGGGCAAAAGCGCGGTTCGCCTCGGCCATGCGGTGAACGTCTTGTTTTTTCTTAATAGCCGCGCCTTCGTTGTTATAAGCTGCCAGAAGTTCTTCGGCTAACTTTATAGCCATAGATTTTCCTTTTTTGGATTGAGCCGCTTCAATAATCCAGCGGGCAGCCAACATAAACTTCTTTCTCGGCCTGACTTCTTCAGGTATTTGATAGTTGGCTCCGCCAACACGCCTTGAAGTTACTGCGACAACTGGAGAAGCATTTTCCAACGCTTTCTCAAAAACAATTAGAGGTTCTGCTTTGGCTTTCTCCTTGACCAGCTTCATAGCCCCGTACATGACTTTCTCCGCCGCCGACTTTCTGCCGTCTCTCATTAAATAATTAATAAAACGCGTAACGGCGATGTTGTCGTATTCCGTGTCCGGTTTAAACTCTCTTTGGTAATTTCTCTTTTTTCTCATGGTTAGGCGGCTTTTTTGTCGTGCTTCGCGCCGTACTTGCTTCTCTGTTGCTTGCGATTTTGAACTCCGGTCGTGTCTAAAATTCCTCTTACAATATGATAACGGACGCCAGGCAAATCTTTGACTCTGCCGCCGCGGATAAGAACCACAGAGTGTTCCTGCAGGTTATGTCCCTCGCCGGGAATGTAAGCAGTAACTTCTTGGCCGTTAGTTAACCGAATTCTGGCTACTTTACGCAAAGCAGAGTTCGGCTTCTTAGGCGTAGTGGTAAAAACTTTTAAGCAGACTCCTCGTTTGAAAGGCGAAGGCGAAGAAACAGGTCTGTTATGAAGCACATTAAAATAAACCCCCAAGGCTGGGGTTTTGTCTTTGCTCACGGTCTTTCTTCTCCCCTTTTTTAACAGTTGTCTTACTGTCGGCATACCCAGTAGTGAAACTGCGATTGCAAGTTATCGATTAACTTGTCGCTAAATTGTTTTTTCATGGCTTTCAACCTTTTCTTGCCAAATCACTAGACTACGATAACTTGAGTTAATCTAATCGCAGTTCTACTAACTGGGCATACGCGGCTAATATTACAAAGAATGTTTTTGGTTGTCAATTCAGATTCAAGAACTCCATCCTACTCCTAAACTACCGCTATTAAAGCGGGTAGAACAAAACTTTTCTCTCCCTCAACCCGCTCGTTCCGTCCAGCGACTTCACTCACTTATACTCGGCGCCTCGCCGCTCGAATAAGAAACGAGCGGACCGTGCCGAGGCGCCTGCGTGGGTTTCGGAAAAAGAAAAGTTTCGTTCTACCCTGCTATCAAGGCAGGAACCGCCCGTTTCCGTAGCGAGTGCCGAGGAGTGAGCGGGCATGGTCCGAGCACTCAACGCATTGAGTGCTCGGGAGCGAACGACGAAACACAATGAGGCCGTCCCTCACCCTTCACCAAAGGGTGAGGGACTGGGCGGCCGAATGGTAGCTTAGGAGACGGGCGGTTCCTGTGCTCTATAGTGGAATATCTGTTGTCAGGAGAAAGTCTATGCTACTGTCCGAAAACGGTGAGGAAGGAGGAGACGCCGGAAGCGCCGGCAAAAAGTTGGAAGAGAGCGGCAGCCGGGATCCAGATAACTCCCGGTATAAAGAAGAGAATCGCAAGAACCAATATCACTCCCTGGAAACCGATTCTTTCTACCATTAACGCGTATTTATAAGGCAACACAGCAGTCAAAATCTTGGAGCCATCAAGCGGGGGTAACGGCACTAAATTGAAAACAGCTAAAAGACAGTTGAGGAAAACTATAAAACTTAAGAAAGCTAAAGTAGTCGTGTCAAAAACAGAAACGCCAAATCTTATAATGAAACCAAAAGTAAACGCGATAGCCAAATTGGATAAAGGGCCGGCAAGGGCGACTTTGAGCGGTCCGTATTTATAATCCTTATGTAAGGCATTGGGGTCGTAAGGCACGGGTTTCGCCCATCCTAAAATCACCGGCGAGTTGGTGATAAATAACAAAAGAGGCAAGAGTATCGAACCAACCGGATCTAAGTGTTTAAGAGGATTTAGAGTCAGACGGCCAAATCTCTTAGCTGTTTCGTCACCTAACCGCAACGCCATAAGACCGTGAGACACCTCATGAATCATAATAGAGCATAGGAGTACTACGAGTTGAAATACTATAAGCACTATGTTATTGTCCATATGTTTTTATATTATCATACAAGAACAAAATATGAAGAATTGTAAAATTTGCGGTAAGGGATCAATAGTCCGGGGACACAGGATAAAGCTCCGCGGCAAATACAATCCTCAACCGAAAACAAGAAAATACCCTAATCTCCAATCTCTCCGATTGCCATCCGGAGAGAAAGTTTTGGCTTGCGCTAAATGCGTTAAAGGCGGGAGCCTGCTTCGCGGCAAGGCAAGCCGGGCTGTAGTATAGCGGCAGCCCCGCAGTAGATGCTTTTGCATCACTACGGGGTAAATACGCACCGCTACCCCGCACTAAATTATTTATTTTTTAAAAAGAGTAGACGGGCCATCGGATAGTGGTAGTCCGTACCCTTGGGGTGGGTATAGCGGCAGTTCGATTCTGCCTGGCCCGACAAATTAAGTTAATTTAGTGCGGGGCTTGGGGTGGGTGTAGACCGGGTTCGACTCCCGGCAGCCCGACAAGTTTATCTTTTAACTAAAAATACCGAGATAAAGAAAACAATACCGGAAGTAATCACAAACACCGGTCCGGCCTCCAGTCCGTAAATAAAAGCAACGTAAACGGAAAAAAGCGCTCCCATAGTTCCTATTAAACCTGACAACAACAGGTAGTTTTTCATACTGGAAGCAACATTTCTCGCGATAGCTGCCGGAATGATTATCAGAGAGCCGATAAGCAAGGCTCCGGCAAACTTGATACCTGTCGCTACCATTAAGGCAAATACAAGAAGAAATAGAAATTCAAAGAGATGCGGCCGTGAGCCGGCGGAGTAAGATAAATCACGAGAAATCATTGTAAGCGTCAGTCTTTTATAAAAAGTTATTAAAAAGAATAAAGAGATAAGAGATAGTAGAGCGGCTAACCACAAGTCGAGACCGCTTACCGCCATTATATTGCCGAATAAAACCTCTTCTATTCTCTCTTCCGGCACAAGCATGGCGCCTAGAGCGAGAGCCAAGGAAAACATAATGCCTACCAAAGTGTCTACCGGCAGTTTTGTTTTGTGTTCAATGAGCCAAATAATAGATATGCCTAAAATCAAGAAAGCAAGCGCTCCCAGAAATGGATTAAAATTAAACATGAGACCTAAAGCTATACCGGGAAAGGCTACGTGAGAAAGAGCATCACCAACCAAAGCCATCCTGCGTAAAAGCGCAAAAGATCCCAAGACGCCGCTCGCAGCGGCAATCATAGCGCCTACAATCAATACTTGTACAAGAGAAATTCCCATATTTAGTGGTTATGAGTATGAGTATAGAACTTCTGTTCGCCGTAGAGCTTGCGCAATTCTTCCGTTGTCAAAACATCACGCGGAGAGCCAAAACAAATTTGTGTCTTATTAAGACAAACGACTTTTGTAG
>Ga0209542_10003202_pt1 | contig 35213 bp, 38 predicted proteins | sample RifCSPhighO2_01_FD_184028 | JGI IMG/M metagenome (GOLD analysis project Ga0209542, IMG submission 184028) | Soil microbial communities from Rifle, Colorado - Rifle CSP2_plank highO2_0.1 (SPAdes) (version 2) | ecosystem: Environmental > Terrestrial > Deep subsurface > Rock core/Sediment ...
TGAGGCAGATTTTGAGCGCAGGACAGCCATAGCCCCTGCCCATTCTGTTGAAGAGTGCATAAATCGGTTTTTGAAAGAATAGTGGCATCGTTATAACAATACTTGTCGCTCTCTCCAGGCTTGTAGGAGTTCCACGGACAGAATGAAATCCCCGGACAATAATATTTTGGTGATTCATGAACAGCAACCTCTTCCGTTGGGTTGTATAAAGTCTGGTAAAGAACCACACTCCCCCCTCCCACCGCCGACTGCGGAGTGGGTGCTTTTTCCCAGCTGTATCCTTCCGGCGGCACTTCGACAACGGGAAGCACTTCCCAGTTTTTATTTTTACATAATGCTTTATAGTCGGAACTGAAAGAATTTTCTTTTTGACATTCTTGCCAATTACCTGAACCAGCACAATAAAGCGTTGAGGTGGGATTTACGCCAACGCTGGAAGCATCACATTTCTTCCACTCGACGCCGTTACAGTATCTGATTTTGTTATTGGTAATTTTTCCAAGAGTGGTATAAGAGCACTTATCCCATCTCAATTCCCCGTCTTTCTCCTGGCAATAGTACAACACGGTCTTTCCGTCTTTCTCATTAAAACCCTGATTTTTTAATGAGGCATCGCATAACTTCCATTTTTGTTTAAAATCATCACACCAATAATCCCCTTTCGGCGTCTGCACCATTGCTTGATCATCAACGCCGCCGCTTTTCCCCACTTTTGAACCCAGCGGACAGACAAACCAGCTTTCATATCCGCCATTTTGCGCGCAGAGCGTTTTACTTTGGGAGGCTGTTCCATAGACTGCTCCATCCTGAACATCTACGATTGCACCGCTGCCGCTTTTAACCCCATCCGTGTTACATTCCAGCCAAGCTAGCGTACCACCAGGCATTGAACAGCGCACATCAAACTGGCCATTGATATTTTGGATGAAACCGAGATTTTCTGCCCGACAAAAAACACCTTGATCATAAGATCCCAAGCACAATGATGTCCCCTCATTTTTGTTAAAAATAACTTTTCCTGCGTCCCCAGGTCCATTACAACCGGATATTGAAACGGTCTTTGGCACCGCCACCGCCTTACCCACCACCCCTTTCTCTTTCACCAGCGGATAAAGAATACCGATAAGAACCACCAGAATCAAGACACTAGCGGCAAGAATGAACAATCTATTCTTAGAAATATTTTGTTTTGTCTTTGGTGTCATCTACATCCCTTTTATGAATAAAAGAATCCGTTGAGATTTATATACTTTGCTGTTGCCAAGCACAATCCGAAACACTCAGTGAAGAGACCATACTTCACTGTGCACAAATTGGTTACTGCCACATTTTGTGAGTGAGTGATAGCACTATTATAGTCGTCCAAAAAAAATCATTTCACGCCAATCTTCTTCTTGACCAACTCCAGATCCCGCCGCAATTCTAATAAGATCCGATGCGATGCCTCATCGACGTGGAGATCCCTTAAATCTTTTTCGAGATCGATCTCCATCCGCGCCTGGTCACGCTTCGATGCCCGATTCTGGCTCATCAAGATAATCGGCGCCTGGATCGCCGCCAGTGTTGACAAGATCAGATTCAATAAGATATAAGGGTAATGATCATAGGCTTTTTCCACCAGGATCAGGCTATTCAAGATCATCCAGGCAAAGAGAAACACTAAAAATGAGAGGATAAATACCCAGCTTCCCCCCACTTCGGCAATCCGATCAGAGAGACGATCCCTGAAGCGGAGGTTCTTTCGATAGAACTCATCAACTCTTTGCAGATTCTTTTCTGCGCGTTGGATCTCGCTCTTGAGGATAGTTAAAATGTCTGGAGAGCCAAGACGTTCCCTCCGTCGCAAGGCGGAACGTAGATCAATTTCTATTTTTGCTTTTTCCGTTCCCAGTCCTTTGAAAATGCGCTTGACCATCATTTCACGACATACCCCGTGTTCTTACGAATTAACTCCATCGCCAGATCCAGCTTAAATTTATTCTCGGCATAGACCGTGTAGATGGACTCCCCTTTTTTAACAACTTCATGAATCTTTTTGCGCAGGAACAGGCCTGCTCCTTTGTCCGCCGGCGCACCGGCAATCCGCGCAATCTTCGCGATCACATCATTATCGATCTGCCCCACCCGTCCCATCTTTCCACTGCAGACATGGTGGCAGAATACGCCTAACTTTGGTCTTCTTTTTCGACCTTGAATCCGGATGATCTCTTCCATCTTCTGGAGCGCTTTTCCACTTTCCAATATCTCCCGCGCTTTTACCAGCCCTTTCCCTTTTTTATATTTCCCCGTCATTTCTAACAGTATCCCAGCCATCATCAGGGCTTTCCGCCGCAGATCATCCGGAGCAAGCGGATCATTGCGCAGGACGGCCATCACATCTTCTGCTTCCAACAACGGACCGATGCCATTGCCGATGGGATGAGATCCATCAGTAATGATCACCCGAACATCCATCCCCAACTTCTTGCCCACAAGCCGGAACATCTTGCGCAGCCGTTTTGCTTTCTTCCATGTATTCGCTTTTGTACTTTTGCCCATCGGCACATCGATAAGTACGTGCCGTGCTGTCACCGAATATTTCTTGGCCATCACTGAAGCGAGAAGCTGCCCTTCGGGATCGATGGACAGCGGATGTTCGACTTCGATAATCTTGTCATCTGCTGGCGCCAAATTCATTGAACCGCCGTGGACCATGCAGGCTTTTGTTTTATGGACTACCTGCTTGATCTTTTTTTCCGGTAATTCTACATTAGCCAGACATTCCATCGTGTCGGCTGTTCCTGCGGGGGAAGTGATTGCCCGTGAACTCGTTTTCGCGATGGTGAAGCCGGCGGCGGCGACGATCGGAATGATAACCATCGTCGTCCTGTTCCCCGGAACACCACCAATACTGTGTTTGTCTAAAGTTGGGCCTTTAAATTTTACGCGTTTACCCGTCTCCACCATTGCCCGCGTCATATCGACGACTTCCTCCGTATTCCAGCCGTTGACGAGACCAGCGGAAACAAAATAGGTTTTTTCAATATCGGTCAGGCGATCGTGGGTGATGTCATCCATAATATGGTATAATTCCTGATAGGTGAGCCGCTTCCCATACAATTTATCGCGGATGTGCACAACAGATTCTGGTTTCCCGGTAAAACGCAGAGTAACTATGCTATTATTTTTCAGCCGCAGGCGATCTAATACTTCTTCAAATAAGCCGATCTTTCCCTCAGGAACTGCTTTATCGCTTTCAGAGATATCGAGAATACACGTCGCTTCGCTGCCATCGTTGCAGGAGAGAATACGATCACCAGAATGGAGATCAAGTTTCGCCGCGTCTTTTTGATTGAGAATAGCAATCAGGATACCCCCGGAAGCAATATCCATATCTTTGACGCGGAACTTCATCAGACAACCTCTTTTGAGAGAAGTAAGGGGGATTATTTTATATAGCTTGCGTTGGCGCAACTCTGGAGAAGCACCAGCTCTGTAGAAAAAGTCAGCCGCCTGGCCAAGAGGTTGCCTGAGAACTACAATAAACTGAAGTTATTGGTGCTTCTTAACTACAGTCTAAGCATCTAGAGAAGCACGAAGGCAACGGCCAGGCTGACTTTTTTGAGATTTTCTACAGAGCCAGAAGCACCAATAACATTTTTAAAGTAGAGACGAAAACTTCAGGTATAATGGAAAATCGCTCATACTCTATTGATGAATGGACTCAAATCTATGAAGAAGCCATTGATAACGGACCAACATATTTTCTCATCAAAGGCAATCTTCCCCGCACCTGGCAAAAATATCATTCCGGCAATGGCGAAGGAATCTGGTTTGCCGTAGACAGAGAAACAAAAGAAAGGCTTGAACAAGATAAAACGGGGGAGAACTTTTATGCTCTTCTAACTCAAAAAAGTGTGTATCATCCCAAATTAAATATCGAATTGTTTAATCCTAACATCCCCGAAACTCGACCATTGCTCTTAGAATTTAGAGGTGCTTTTCGGCCGGTTCTGGCCCGTTCCGAATTGGAAGCGTTGATCGGGAAAGAGACATAATAAGATTTATAAAAGATGCTCTCATTTCAGGGTTATCGGGCCCATGGTCTAGCGGCTACGCAAAAAAGCGATCTTTTTTGGTCGCAGCTTGCGCTGCATATGACAACTCGTTTACATGCACGGCTTTGTTGAACATCAACAGAATCGTATTAAAAACCGAGTTGATCCCCGGTTCGAGTCCGGGTGGGCCCATTCATTGTCAGAAATTCCGAGTAGCTAGGGACGAGAAACGGGTCCCGAATGAGCAGTGCGAAATGAGGATATCCGGTTCGAGCAAGTGATTCAAGATCCGGGTGGGCCCATTCAATTTCAGAAATTCCAAGTTGCTGAGAACGAGAAACGGGTCCCGAATGACAGACCAACTATGACCTATCAGCCAAAACCTTTGATCTGGATTATTACCGCTTCCTACTTAGATGGCGTGCCGGCTCAACGACAGTTGCGGGAAGCAGCCCCTCACGCGGAAGTAAAATTATACACCAAAGAAGATGATATCAGATTCTGGTGCAAATTAAATGTCTATCCCCAGTTGATCGTGAGTGACGGAACCTCCCGCGTTCCAGAGGGAGAAGCGTATGAATCAATTGAATATGACCCTCGAAAGAAATTTGCAGATGAAAGAAATATCCCTGTCCACCCATTAGATTCAGTTGATTCGTTAGTACAGGCATTTCTCAACAGAGAGATTATACTCTGAATCCCAGAAACCAACCAAACCACTACTTTTTTAAAGTGAGAAAGAATATTCCTCTGCAATGCAACAGGAAATCCTCGACCTTCTCCTGAAAGAGGAAGAAGTCAGCTGGAAGACGATCATTTTTGAATTAGTCAAAACCGAGCAGATGGATCCTTGGGATGTGGATATTTCCCTGCTGACCAAAAAATATCTGGCGGCGATCAAGGCGATGCAAGAGCATGACCTTAAAATTTCCGGGAAGGTTCTGCTTGCGGCGGCAATTCTGCTGAAGATAAAAACCAGCCATCTCCTCGACAAAGACATCTCCCGGCTGGATGCTCTGCTTAATCCAGATGAGCCGCTCCCAGAAGAAGAACCGGATTTTAGCGAAGACAGCGGACGTGGAAAGAAAGAAAAACAACAGTTTGCCCTTATCCCCCGCAATCCCCAACCGCGGAATCGTAAAGTGTCCATCCAAGATTTGGTCAATGCCTTGCAGCAGGCGATGGCAACAAAGAAGAAAATGCTTGAACGGATCCGTCCCGTTCAATTCAATCTTCCCGAAAATAAAGTAGATATCTTAGAAATTATCCACGACATTTATCATAAAGTAGTTTATTATTCTCAAAAAAACGAAAAAGAAAAAATCACTTTTTCTAAACTTCTTCCGCCACGCGCCGGACGGCACGAAAAGGTCTATACGTTCCTCCCGCTTCTTCATCTGGAAAACCAGCAGAAGATTGAGATGGAACAGGAAAAGCCATTTGCTGAGATTTTTATCGGGCTGCCGGGTAAGAAAGAGAAAAAGTAAGAAAAACACGCAAAATATTTATAAATTATAACCCAAAAAAGAGTTTTATGGGAAATCCAAATCTTAGCCGAATAATGAAGAAGACTTTGGACGATTTGACATCTGAGACCAGAGTCTTACGGAACCCCCATTTTACAATCCTAAAGATTGTAGAACAAGCAAATCAAAGACATGGCTGCACCATTAACCTCCATGATCACCGGATGAAAGAACGAGTTGAGGAATGGCTAAATCAGTACGTTGCTCAGGGAGAAGTTTCCCGATTGTGGATAGTGTCTAATTATGAGCTGGAGCATTCTGAGAGCAAGCCAGTATATCGCTCCACTAAGCTCTATCAAGAATAATAGAATGCAAATGTCTCATCCAAACATTTTTAAAGTAAGCCCGGTCTTTTCACCCGTAACAAAGATTCTTAAAAATATGCCTCAACAGCCCATGAAAACCACCCAGAACATCGCTGTTCCAAAACAGATTGTCGACCAAGTCATCGGTCAAGAGGAAGCTGTGCACATCATCAAGAAAGCGGCCCTCCAGCGCCGGCATGTCCTCCTGATTGGAGATCCGGGAACTGGAAAATCCATGCTGGGCCTGGCGTTGGCTGGGCTTTTGCCCAAATCAGATCTCAAAGATACCCTCGCCCTGCCTAATCCCAACGATGAGAATAATCCGTTGATCAAAGTTGTTCCGGCGGGAAAAGGAAGAGAAGAAGCACAAAGTAGTCTGCTGGACAACAAGCAGGTGACCCGTAATGGCCAATTCCTGCTCTTCCTTGTTGCCATCTTTACGCTCATCGCTCCTTGGTGGGCACGCCATTATTACCAGTCGGATCTCATGTTCACTGCTCTCTTTCTGGGGGGCATGCTCTTTCTGGCAGCATTCGCGATCACGATCAACATGGGGCCAAGAACATTCAAGCTCCAGCAAGTGATTGCCCCAAAAGTCATCGTCGATAATTTTGGAAAAAAACAAGCGCCTTTCTTTGATGCTACTGGCGGGCATGCCGGCGCACTGCTGGGTGATGTACTTCACGATCCATTTCAATCCGGCGGACTGGGGACACCGGCAAATCAGCGCGTCGTCGCCGGACTGATCCATAAAGCACATCTCGGTGTGCTTTTCGTCGATGAGATTGCCACGCTCCACCCACGCACGCAGCAGGAACTTCTTTCAGCTCTTCAGGAACGAAAGTTTCCGATTACCGGCCAATCAGAACGTTCAGCAGGAGCAATGGTGCGTACTGAGCCTGTGCCCTGCGATTTTGTCCTCGTCGCCGCGGGCAATCTGGAAACGATCAAGAACATGCATCCCGCTCTGCGCTCGCGGATAAGGGGGTACGGCTATGAAGTATATATGAATGAAACGATGCCGGACACGAAAGAAAACCGCCTGAAAATCGCCCGCTTTATAGCTCAAGAAGTAAAGCGCGAGGAAGGAAAAATTCCTCATTTTGATCTTTCCGGCATCGGAACGATTATTGAAGAAGCGCGAAGACGGGCTGACCGAAAAAATCGTCTCACCCTCCATCTTCGCGGATTGGGCGGTCTTGTCCGCGCGGCAGGAGATCTGGCGAAAGAAAAGCAGGCACCATTTGTCACGGGGGATCACGTTAAAGAAGCTTTAAAACTCGCCCGCCCACTGGAACAGCAAATTGCCGACAAATACATTGAACGAAAGAAAGAATACGAAGTGATCATGACCTCCGGCAAACAAGTAGGAAGAGTAAATGGCCTGGCGGTTATCGGCGGCGGCTCTTCCTATTCGGGCATCCTCCTGCCGATCGAAGCAGAAGTCACCATCGGCGGCAAGAAATCAGAGTTTATCGCCACCGGAAAATTGGGAGAAATTGCCAAAGAGGCGATTAAAAACGTATCAGCGATTGTCCTCAAATATTTTGGAGAAGACCTCAAAGAGAAATATGATGTCTTTGTCCAATTTCTCCAGACATATGAGGGCGTAGAAGGAGATTCTGCTTCCATCGCCGTTGCCACGGCCATCATTTCAGCGTTTAAGGAAATCCCTGTCCGGCAAGACATTGCCATGACCGGATCGCTTTCCGTACGCGGAGAAGTGCTCCCCGTCGGCGGCGTGTCGTCTAAAGTCGAAGCAGCCATCGATACGGGCATCAAGATCGTCATCGTTCCAAAATCAAATCTTCAAGATATTGTCCTCAGTGAGGAGAGGCTGCGCCAGATTAAGATCATCCCCGTCACCAAGCTGGAAGAAGTGCTCATGTACGCTTTGGATTGGTCCGGGCACGAGGATGTTCGCGATACCATCTTTAAAACCAAAACGTTTAAAAAGAGGTCCTCAATTTAAGTTCCACAATGGCACGATCACAACAACGATCACAACGCAAATCCAGCGGCGGCCGCTACCACTATCAACGTACGAAACGCAAGTACGAGTTAGCAGGTTATCCTGCAAACACGAAACTAGCCGAGGTACGTAAAGTGCGTTCTAAGAGGACGATTGGCGGCAGCCGAAAACTATCCTTGCTGGAAACAGCACAAATCAATCTGACCGACAAAAAAGGAAAAGCAATCGCCGCAAAAATTCTTAATGTGGTGGAGAATCCAGCCAACCATCATCTTGTCCGGCGTAATATCATCACGAAAGGCTCAATTGTTGAAACCGATAAAGGAAGAGCACGCGTGACATCACGCCCCGGCCAGGAAGCAGCGGTTAATGGAGTCTTAGTATAAGATGGTTTCAAGGGAAGTTAATGGAATAGATTTAACTGAACGCTTGGACAAAGGTGGTCAATTTTCTCCCTTCCACGGAGAACATCCAGTCATTGATTATTTTAGGAACACCTACGGATTAGTCGATAACTGTCGATTTAAGCGAGTTCTGGGAAAGATCCACAGCATATAGTTTACGAAGCAGTAGGCTCACTTGATTCTAACCTCCACGAACGTGTTGTTCAAGCAGTCGGTGCTGAACATATTAAATACCTGCCTGCTTTTGACCGATGGGGAAAGCTAATGACCCTTTTAAACCAAGAATACGTAGAATTTGGATTCTGGATTCCCCTGTCGTTCTTCAAATCCCATTAAATGAAATGAGCAGAAATCCCCACTATTTATAGTAGGGGATGAATGCTGCGATTGATTTCGCTACATTTCATTTCAGGAAATAAAGAAACTGCTTTATTTCCGAACCGAAAAGAAATCGCTGTTTCTTTTCTTGTTTAGAAAATCCGTCTCGGAAGAGCGGCGCAAGAAATGCGAAGAATATCTCATTTCTGCGCAGAAAACTGATAGCTTTCAGTTTTCTTGCGTAAATCCCCACCCTTTAGGGTTGGGGATAGTCGCTCTTCAGGATTTTCTTTAAATTTTGACTAATTTTCGTGCCCCGCCGCAATAAAAGAAACTGTCTCTCACCAAAGAATCACGGGAGAGAATTTTCTTGATCTTTTTTAATTGCCTCCGCGCTTTGGACAGGCGGTAGCTACATTTCACTTCGTAGATATCACAATGTCCGCCGGCAATAGCCAGAATATCAATCTCACCAATAAGCCTTCTCCGGGAAGAGTACAGCGGTACGTGACGCAGAAGAAAATCGTACTGCTGGTACAATTGGTTACACAACGTGTCAACATACACATCGTGTTTGGTCTTGCGTTTGATCGTCCGTAAAACCTCTGGGGATGATAATTAATAAAAGAAAGAAATTATATAAAATTTGTGTGCAGTGAGAATTAACTATAACCCTATTAACGCTTTCTCTTCCAATACCATTCAACGAGAGTATTTTTGGAGAGCATCTTTTCCCAAAGCATACAAACCAAAGGCGATATCTAGCGGTTGGTGCGTAGCGGCGCCGGCAAAATAAGCGATGCTCACGGGAAATGTATCAGGCAACTGTAGTACTTCTTCTATACAAGAATCATAATCATCAATAATAGCGCCATGAGTGAAATGTCTTCGTCCCATCTTGAACGCCGAAACTAAAGAATCGAGATCCATCATCGACCAGTGAGGCGGTTATTTATAAATCTATTCCAACGGCACGCCGCTCCACAACGTCCAGTCTTCAGATGGTGAGTACGCGCCAAAGACAAAATACGGCGGCTGGTTCTGTCCAAAAGATCCATAGCCGACATCATTCCACGTCCTTCTCCCAGAGACGCCGCTGCCCCCCCCATAGACGGGCAGGTCAAAATGCCGCCAGGTTTTCATTACCGAATGGAATCCAGAAACATCATTGGCAAAATCGGCACCGGGTTCAACAATTAATTCTCCTCGGTAGCCGCTCTCTCTGAGGACTTTGACCATCTCTCTGATGGGAGTATTTCCCTCTCCTGGGGCGAGATGGTCATCGTGGTAGCCATAATTATCATCAATATGCACGTGGCCGATGACTTTAGCTTTAGCCAAATCCTGCACTTTTGATAATATCCACGCATCAAAATTATCATCATTTTCTTTGATTGACTTGTTTGAATCTCCTTTCCAATATTTTCGCCAGATGTTCAGATGGCCGGTGTCCAGAGTGGCAGTGATGTGCTGTTCCGCCTGCTTCTGCGCTTCTTCGTTGGAAATCTTATAATTGTCCACAAGCTTCTTGACCATCGCTTCCCGACTCTGCAAGACGAGTAGTTTTAATTCATCAGGATGTGAGCCGTACTGTTCTGGAAAGAGATTTTCCATCGCTACGGCCAGTGGTTTATTCAGTCTGCCTTCTTTCTTCAGGCGGTCCGATTGGCGCATCGCGGCAATCCCCAGATCGGCATAGGCATCGCAAGCTTCAAGCAGGGCATACGTTTCTGCACTCTGTACATGCCTGATCCGTTCGATGGCTTCTTCTGCCTGAGCAAGCTGCGACGAAGATGCCTGCTGGGATTTCTCGATCTGAAGTTTCAGCGCTTTCATCTGCTTCTCCACCATCTCTGAAGGATACATCTCTTCGGGAGGGATTAATTCTCCCAAACCATAGCGCGTAGCGACGTTGCGGAGCAACTTCTGTTTCTCTTCCGGTGAGACCCGTGCGGCCTGTTCCTCAATCTCTTTATAGAATTTTAATGCCTCAGACAATTTATTTAATGTTTTTACTTCTTCCTGAAAGCCTTCTGCATACTGCAAGGCCCATCCTCGTGCATGCGCCGCGTTCGTCTCCAGTGTAGCGATGACGTACGCCTCTTCCGGCTTGACCTCGATACTTCCTCCACCTATTGTACCGGCTAACGCTACTTTAATCTTCTCCCGCCAAAGTGATTTCTGTTTTTCGGATTCTGATAAAGAGCTCCAACGTCCAAATTCCTCTTTGGCCCTTTGAGTCATTAGTTTTGCTTCCTCTTTCATCTTGTCCCAGTCGTATAACTCCGTAACAAATTCTCCTTTCTCGACATCAAAGAGCGGTACGCGATTGGCCATGTCAACGGAGTTTCCTTCGTAATCGATATATGCCCCTTTTTTGACCGGGTTTCCTTTCTTGTCACGGTACTCTTCGCCTTTCCGCTGCCGCCACACCTCTGAACGCTCATCGTACTGCAGCCAGACTGGACGGGCAACGTTTAAATTTTTCCGGGCCTCAACCAGCAGACTACCAGTCCGTTTGTCAACGACACGGAACGCCGAACGTTCTCCCTCACCTTCAAACATTTGGAACTGCTGTTGATAGGGATCGCCTTCCTGCTGATTCCACTCTGCGTCGACGATGGGACGGGTAAATTCACCAGTGTGAACAACGATCGGACCACCTCTTCCTACGTCTGCAGCGAACTCAATTGCGCGCTTCACTTCCTGCAAAGAAAAATTCTTGGATGCTTTGGAGAAGTTCCCTCCCTGATCCATCCCCGCAAGGCCGGCGATGCCTACTGTACTGTGTGTTGTGAAATCTACCCGATTTGCTTTGGTGATCTCACGCAGCGCCTGCCGCTGTTTCTTGCCGTAATATTCTGGCGTCTGTGATTGCCCGGATCCTTTTCCTGCGCCGGTAAACACCAGTTCAACTGTCTTTGAACCAGGCCGGAATATTACGGCAATCGCCTGGACATTGGGAACCGGTCCCAGGCCAAAACTGAAGCCGAAATCACCCATGCTCAAGCCGACATCGCCCGTTGCTTTCTGAGCAGCGGCAACCGGGCCATGATGATGACTATGTCCGTGCTCTTCATAGCTGCGGTCCATCGGCATATAATAGCCAGTGCCAAATTCCACCATGACGGAAGAGATATTTGCAAGGTATTTAAAGATTGCTTGTGCCTTGCCGCAGAAAGATTTATTATACTGGAAGAATTAATAGGCATATGTCCGGATTTCATTTTTCATTCAAGTTTTATGTGGGCATCTTTTTTATTGTCATCAGCCTGATTCTGGGTACGATCACAAAAGCCACATTTATTTTCTATTATCACGATTCTCATCTCCGCTGGACATCGGTGATTATCTATCTCCTCAGCTGGATTCCCCTCATCGTCGGCGTGTGGTGGGTGGGGCATGAGTATTCCGAAGCGGTGAAAAAATATTTCTCCTATAAATTTTATCATCAGGCATTTAAAACACAGGCGGGGAGGGCGCTTTCCAAGACGCGTGGATTACATCAGCAGGTTCGTGAGCGGATGAGAAAAAAGTAGTGCATTCATTTTTGCGCTAAAAAGCAAAATAGAAAGCGCCAGCGCCCGGATTCGAACCGGGAATCCCAGAGGGACAGGTTGATGTGCTGCGTTCTGAAATCAGAATGCGGATTCAAGACCTGCGCAATACCGGATTATGCGACGCTGGCGTAGCGAAGCAGAGCCTGCGGCGCAACCAGAAAATCTACTTTCTGCGTATGCGACGCTGGGCATTAGACGAGTTATTTGTTATCCTTTTTATAAAAGTTTAGCTTTTTTAAACCATACTGGAAATAGATGGGTTTCGTACCTATTTATAATAGCGGTAGTAAGTAATATCAGTTCAGTGAAATTTTTGTCATCTATTATGTATCATTCCTTAACGGAAATACTAACAATTTTAAACACTGACACCTACTCTTCTACAATAACAAGTAAAACTAAAATGTAAAGAATTAATTATCGACGGGGTGGGGCTTTTTTTCTATCACTAAAAACTAATGGTGGTCGCCTTTAACGTCAATCAACTCAGTCCTCAGGTCTAATTGGGCATAAAATTCCTGGATTTGATCCCCCCCGATATAGCTTGGAAATCCAGTACCACTCAGCTCTTTCACGATTCTACCTGTACCGAAATCATCACCAACTATATATTCATAGAAAATAGGTCGGCCGCTATATGCTTTGCCTAGAAAGTTCCCACATCTTTGCTGAATCCTTAGTCCAATATCATCCCAATTTCTGTCTATTCTTCCGCGTTTTTTCTCAAAAGAGGTATAATCTCCTTTTGCGACCCCTTCAGGTCCGGTTGCAACCTCTTCATACCACTCAATATCTATTTCTCCTTTTCCTCCTGATGTGGCCACTCTAGAATATACTTTTATACAATCTTCAAAAGAGGCGACAATAGCTATCTCTGTTGTAGTAATTGAAAGTTGTGGATCATGTTCCAAAGCATAAACTCCCGCTGTAGCATATAATGTTGTCTTGTTTATTTTACCATCTTTGAATTCAACAGGAACACTCACGCCCGTCTCATTCTCGTGAATATAACTTATGCCAAAGGGCGTCCATTGAAACAATCCCCTTAACCAAGAGAGAAGCTCTCTACCATAAGTAGTGCTCAGCCTATCTTCTTGATTCTTGAAAGGGGCGATATTTTTGCGAATATCTCGCTCTACCAAGAATTTCCATTAAATTATCCGTAAGTTCTTCCAATTTTTGGCTTCCCATTCCAAATCCGTCAGTATTAGTATCATGTCTTCCCATATTAATCAATCTCCAAAATCAATTTTTGCCTTCTTTTTGGAAACTCATTTCTAATATATTGCAAGACACCATCTGGAACAGGGTACTCCCTAAGCCTATCACTGGCTTCCTGCCCAAATCTCGTTTTTTCTATAGATCTTATTACTGCATCTTGGGAGAAAACAGCAGCAGCTTTATCTATTGCGACTTCTAAATTTTCTTCTTTGATATATGGATAAATTTTCCCATATCGCCACTCATGCGGTTCCTCATCAGGATCTTGGTAGGCGACTATCCAACTATAATGACAACGATAACTTTCAAGTTCTTCTGGCATATGTTCCCTCCAGTTTATTTCAGATTGAATAGCCCTAGCTTTTTGTTCTGGATCAGTAACCCAACTCCAATCATGCGATTCTACCCACTCGTTTATTGGGCAATGCTCAATATCTTTTAGTAAGCGGTAAGCTTCCTTTCTCATAGCAAGTGTATGAGATGCCGTCCAAACTGTTGTTCTTTGGTACACAAGTCCTTCTCTCATTCCGGGGCTAATAATTTTCATCTTAATCAGTACCTCCAATCTGGAAAAGATTTCATTTGAACTTTAGGTCTTCCACCAATTTCAGAGTTTCTATTAACTTCATCTGCTGCATCTTGTGCTAATGTGATTATACATTCTATTCCACCTTTGCTTCCAACTTTAATTTCAGGATCAGGATTATTTTTAATGTATTCTTCTGCTGAGTTTACATTTCTATCAATTATCTTACAATCAAAGTGATTTAGAAATCTGTATAACTGGAAACCAAGATTTACTGCTTTCGTATCGTATGTAATTCTCTCCACTTCTCTCAATAATGCATGAGAGTATTTTAGACAAGAATTTGAGCCTTCTCGTTCTTTTAGTCTTCTTGTATTGAACGCGATGGTTCTTCCAGCTTCATAACCCCTATTAATTTGATTATAAGTACTTCTTACACAATCAGAGATATAAGCAGTTAACACTGAACCGGTTGGTCTTTTTTGATTTTCCATTTTAATCACTGGAGGATAGAAACCGATTGGTTGTATTTAAATTAATGTAATAAGTAAAACTTATGACAAAAACGAAAACTATAAAAAGAACGGGTGTTTTTAATAGGGAATGGACACTGCCTTATTGGAAGAATTAGGACTTACCAAAAACGAAATAAAAGTTTACTTAGCCCTGTTGGAATTAGGAAGCACTGCTGCTGGCCCTTTAATCAAAAAAGTAGGAATGCATCGGGCAGCAGTTTATGATATTATTGATTTGCTAATAGGCAAAGGTCTTGTTTCTTACGTTATTAAAGCTAACAGAAAGTATTTTGAGGCTCAAGATCCGGACAGATTGCTAGAATATCTTGAATCTAAGAAACAAGATCTAATAGATAAAGAAGAAAAACTAAAACAATTTCTTCCAGAACTTCAATTAAAAAGAAAGCTCTCAAAAGAAGAACAGGAGGGAACTCTCTACAAAAGTAAGAAAGGGCTCAAATCTATCTTTGAAGATATTTTAAAAGAGGGAAAGCCTTGGTTTGTTTTTGGAGCAACTGGAAAATTTAAAGAGTTATTTCACGCTTACTTTATCCATTTTCATGACAGAAGAATAGAATCAAAAATCCCACTAAAAATAATCTTTAATGAGACTGTTAGAAAGCAAAAAAGAGAAGAAGAATTAAAATTATCTCAAATAAAATATCTTCCAAAACCATACCTAAGTCCTTCTACTACATATATTTATGGTGATAAAGTTGCTATTATCAACTGGTCATCTGATCCCATAGCTTTTCTAATGAGAAGCAAACAAGTAGCAGATTCTTATAGGAGTTTCTTTGACATTCTATGGAAAACGGCGACCTTTTAACAAATAACCTACTCAAGACCCACCTCCGTCTATTCTTTAACTACATGCTAAAACTGTATCAGTGTTTCTATGTACGACAACAAAAAACTCTTCGTCGCTACGCTCCTCGTACCTCCCACTTCGTAGTCGGCAGGATTTAACAGGAATTCCATACGTTAAATGAAATTTCGGAATTACTTAATGAGAAAATGAGGGGGCCTAAAAAACGTTATAATATTCTTCCGCAGGAAAACCCACCAGCCTCGTCTGACGAATGCTATCTCTCACTTGGCCAACAACAAAATACATACGCGTGGTTTTTCTTTCCAAAACACTTTTAAAAGATTGCTAAAATCTAACTCCAATGGAAGAATTACGTAAGATTTCCCAGACGTATCTTGGTTTTGATCAAAAGTCACAGATGCATAAAGATAGGGAGTATTATGAGAATGATGCGGGGACTATTTTCTTTAGAACAGTCCGCTGGAGACGTCAAGAAAACGGGTTAGAGAGAGATGAAAAAAGATTCTTTGTATACGGAGGGAGTATGTCCAAAGAAGAGATAAGAGATAGCCCTTCTCTGGCAATAGACTACGAAAGATACGCCAAAAGATTGCGAGATTGGAGTTCAGAAGGAAGAGATTAATTGCTTTCCCTCCACTTTGTTTCGAGATTCCATCTCCCGCTAGATAAATCTCTAAGAGAGGGTGCATCTTTTCTGTTCTCCTCCGATAATCGCTCGTTAAAATACGCGCTTGCTTTTTCTCCGGAGAGAAATTTTTGGTATCCTGCATCGGGGGGAGAAACTTTATACAGAACCGACGTTTTTCCATCTCTGGATTCGAAGACGATATCCTCGAGTCCATCACCATTCTCATCTGCAGTCCATGCCCATTGGGGAGTATGAACCCATTGGCCGGCATAATAACCAACTATTGCGGCAGAAAACACCCCAACGAGATAACCCCAGGTCTTTCCGGATCCCATCGCTCACCTAAGATAGAATAATTTATCGTGTTTGGCGTCTTCCAGGTCAATCTGTTTTGCTAGCATGAAGAGATGAGAGAATATCGATTTTATAAAGGTTTATATCCTGTGGTGTTTGAGAGATGAAAATGGACGATTCTTTAGAGAATTTAGAAAAAAGACTAACGCTGCAGTTTCTGGAACCACTCAGTCAAAGAAGAATAGAGAGAATGTTTACATTTCTTGCCCGACAATTTCCGTGCAGAATTAATTATGATCTCATTATCCAAAAACACGTCGGAACAGGTGACCGGGAAGTTCCGATAGAGACTCTTTACCCGAAAACAAGCTTGGTCATCATTCACGGCATTTTCGCATTAGATCCTCGTGTCACATTTAAAACCCAAGCTTATGCAGATTCCCTATATAGAGAACTGACATTTGAGAAAGCACCAACTATTGAATTTCCAGCGCCAGATTGGCCGGGCAATTATTACCAAGTGGTTGACACGATTAAAAGCTATGCGGGAAATTATTTCGCTCAATTAGATCTTTTCCCAGAACATTAACGTATCCTGATCACTTCCAGATTCTTCGGCGCTACGGTCTCGATCTTATATGTTTTATGGATGGATGAAGCCAGATCAAGGCAGCGGGAGCTCTCGCCATGCACAACAATTACTTTCTTCGGCTGTGGGTTGCAGCGCCGGATGTAATTCATCAGCTGGCGGCGGTCAGAATGGTTCGTGATCTCCACCTTATGTACATTCATGTTGATCTTATATAACGTGGATTTCCCGCCATCTTTCAGCATGATCTCTTTCTCACCAGACCGGATGCGATGACCCAGACTGCCCGGCGGTTGATAACAGCTGAAGATAATTGCGTGCTTGCTTCCTTCGCAAAGCCCTTTGAGGTATTCAACAGAGGGGCCGCCAGTTAACATTCCCGAAGTGGCAAGGATGAGACACGGCCCTTCTTCCAGGATGACCTGCTCTCGTTCTTTTCTGGAACCGATCTTCTTGAATAGGGGAGAGAGGAAAGGATTATTCTCATTCTGAACCATTTGCTGGCGCAGATTTCGGTTGAGAAATTCGGGGTAGGCAGTATGGATGGCCGTAATATCCCAAAGCATACCGTCAATGTAGATGGGCGCATCGGGAATTCTCTTCTCCCGCATCAGCCGTTCGACGATGACCATCACTTCCTGAGCACGGCCGGAACCCAGAACTGGCATCAGGATTTTTCCGCCCGCTTTGAATGTCTCTTCCACGACTTTGACCATATAGTTATCCGCTTCCTCCTCAGCCATGACATTATCTTTCCCCCCGTACGTTGATTCGATCATCAGCGTCTCGATACGAGGAAACTGTGTATTCCCTGGCTCCAAGACATTTGTACGGCCATATTTTAGATCGCCAGTATATGCAAAATTATGCAGGCCATTGCCAACATTAAAATGGACGATGGAACTTCCTAAGATGTGGCCGGCATTGTATAGTGTCAGACGCACATCAGGGGTGATATCCGTCACTTCTCCATAATCCAAACCGATCGTGTGAAGAACCATCTGGCGGATTTCCTCCGTGCCAAACAGAGGTTCTTTTCCCTCCGCACGCTGGATCTTGACCATATCTAATTGCAGAAGAGCCATGACATCACGCGTAGGGAGAGTACAATAGACCGGTCCGCGATAGCCAAACTTGAAGAGATAAGGGATCAGGGCGGAGTGATCAAGGTGAGAATGGGTGACAACAACAGCGTCGATCTCGCTGATATTAAATTCGGGGGCATCCAGAAAAGGATAGGCTTCTGAACCGTCTTCTCCCGGATCTATGCCGCAATCAATGATGATCCGCGATTCTGGCGTCTGCAAGAGGAAACAGGTGCGACCAACCTGACGAGACGCACCGAGACAAGACAGACGGACCCATTCGTGTTTCTTTTCGCGCAACCAGCCATCATAGATACGGTGGCCAGTCTTGTTTAAGAACTTTTTCCGGTAATCAGAATTCTCATAGAGGACGGCGCGGATGCTTTCGATCAGCTTTGAACGAATCGGCGGCATGCGTTTGATGAAAGGAACCCAAAAAGTCTGATGGGCGATCTCTCGCAGAACCTCGCCTTGCTTTCCGATGACCATCCCTGGCTTGTCGGCGTGGATAATGACCTGGGAACGGTGCGCATCAAAGATGCATTCTTGAACCCCCGCATCATCCGGGAGGATCTTGCGGATGGCTTTTTCCGCTTCTTCCTGATCAAGACAAAGAGAAGGATCCGGACGGAGCTCGATCCTTTTTTTGACGACTTTTACGGCATTGATAATTGTCCCGCCGTTATCAAAAAAATAATCTTTGTCTTTCGTATACAAAACGATGTTCGCCCCTTCAAATCCGGCATCAGAAATTTTCCCTTCTGGCAACATTTTTACAACTTCTTTTAAGATATCTGTCATGATCTAACCTTTAATTTTATTTTAAATTTTTATTTTTAAATCTTTAATTTTGATGTTATCAAAATAGGATTTTCTTTACTGATTATTTTAATCTTTTAGGACCTATTTTGATAACTTTTTGGGAAGATTTATACAAAGCACTAAACCCAAAACCACAAAAACTGACCCCTCCAGAGCGAGGACGATTAATACAAAGTCATCGATGCTTCTTTCTGGAGTACTTTTTTAATTCCCAGTTCTGTCACCACGACGACAGTGACACCGTTACCGGAAGCGCTGTCACGCTGCAACGCCGTGTTCACACATCTCACGGCAAGCTTTATCCCTTCCTCGACAGATAAGCCTTCTTTATACTGCGTCTCCAAGACGCCATAGGCGAAGACTGAACCGGAACCGGAGGAAACAAAATCTTTTATTTTCGTGACGCTGCCGTCCGGAAAGAGATCATAAAGATAAACCCCCGATGCGTCTTTTCCACCAAGGAGGAAATGCGCAATGCAGGGAAACATACTCATCCGCCGCAGGCTGCTATAAAGTAGCCCCCCGAGGAGATTTGCCGCTTCTTTGACGGAAGCGCTTTTGTTGGTGCGGACTTCTTTCAGTTTTAGTTCCGCTTTGACCAACTTGATCAGTAATTGAGCTTCGGAGACGCTGCCCGCAATCGTACAGGCGAAATCATCAGAAAGGATATGCACCTTTTCTGCCTGCTTATCCACGATCATCGTTCCCGCTGTTGCACGAGTATCCGCGGCTAACACCACACCATCTTTGCAGGCAATACCCACCGTTGTTGTCCCTGTCTTTAATTGTTCTTCCATGAAACACACCCGAGAAAGATTTACTCCTCTTCTTGTGGGTAATGAGAAATGGTTGTTATTTTTAAATGTTTCTGTTTGAAAGGCTTAGTAGAAAAAGTCGTCCGCCAGGCCTCAAGATTGACCGTGAGAAGCGATATACGGGAACAGGTACGAAAACCAGCCACTTTAATCGCCGATTTTGTAGCCATGAACACGGCCGATTTTCGCCATGGTCAATGGCCAGGGAGACTTTTTCTCCAGAGCCGTTTGACACACATATTTAGTTCAGGGCTGGCATAGTCAAGATGCGGCTCGAAAACAACGATTCGAGAGAATCACATCTTACACCGAAAAACGGGATGGCACAGCCGGCCACTTCATTCTTTCACTTCTCTTCTTCTCCCACCCGTATGTCTCGGCGGCGTATAGACAAACCAATCCTCTTTCGTAATCGGATGGAAAAAATCTGCTTCCTCGATCAGGATTTTCGCCGTCGTCTCTCTAATCGCAGCAATCTCTACCCGCACACCTTCCGACTTCAGGTGCGTCACCAGCTCGACATAGTCAGAATCGCCGGACATGATGATGATCGTGTCCACTTTAGAAGCAAGCTGGGTGGCTTTGATTGAGAGGGGGATATCCGCCGATTTATGGCAGGGAACAACCGAACCATAATACTGCTCATGCAGCCTCTCTGCCAGCTTGGAGGAGATATTCTGTCCTTCCCGAAAGTAAATCAACCGATTCAATCCTCTTCCATTGAGCAGTTTGGGGATGATCGTGTTAAAATTGACCATCGCCGTGGACGTGCCGCTTTGTTCATGGATGCTTCTTTCAATATTGTTGCCATCACAGAGAATGGCGACTGATTGGTTTATCAGAATTTTTTCATTCATTAACATCACCTTTTGGTATCATCTATAATAGCGGATGTAAGTAATCAATTTAGACCGCTATTATATTCGGAGGAACAAACTAATTACTATTAATCACTTTGTTCTTTCATTATAGAAAATACATTAACTTTAAAAACTATGTGGATTTTGAGGATAATAATCGGGCCTGTAGTCTAGCCTGGATAGGAGCAAATAAGGCAAATAGGACATATGGCTTCGGCTGCTTCGGCAGAAGTGACCATAGGACCCCGGTTCGAATCCGGGCAGGCTCATTCATTTCTTTCTGGAGTATGCCCAAGAATTAAATTCTTGATACTTCTTCTGAAATTCTGCCGGCATCTTTGGAAAACTCCGAACTAATTTCCTACATTGAGAACTCGGGCAGCAGCAATCCATCTCCCACTTCGGTGTATGGACAATCGTCGAATAATCGATGGTGATCTCTTCTCCGTCTTTGATCTCCCGCAGCGCAACGATCTTATTTGGCAGCTGGAAACCGCAGGTCGGGGAACAGGAATGATTTAGATAATGGCCGTAACTCTCTTTTGCCGGTTCCAGCCAGCAATTTTTCCCGGTCTGAATGGTCCGATGCGTTGCTTTGGCCCAAGAAACGACCTGCTCACTGAAGATAAAAACTTCCGCTCTTTCACGGACAACACCCCGAGCATACACCCCTTTCCCAGCACCATACTCCGTCTGTTTGACGACCAGCATTTCCATACTCTCACCTTTCCATACTCTCACTTTTCCCATTCAACAATACTGCCCAATCTCCGTTCCACATCGGTCGCCGGCCGCAATGTTTTTATTTGTTTCCGGGAAAGGAGGGAACTATGCGGTGCGCCGGCCAGATGTTCAGCGATATACCATATTTCTGTTTCCGCAGTCATCCATCCTCTTTGATCAAATATTTTTAAATTGATCGGTTTGGAAAAACGGCGGAGCGTTTTTACGCCGTTTTCATTCTGGAAATATTCATGGAAAAAAGACATCACTAATTCATGGATGGATTTATAGACCGGTTCACGGTAGCGCAGGACGGCATGGTTCGTTTTGGAGATCGCACCCCAATGCCCATGTTGCTGGAAAACGGCGATGACGTGATCAAAATCATCTTCTGTCGTCTCGAGATCGACGAGCAGCGGCTTGTGCCCGTGGAAACGCAGGATAAGTGCCGCTAAAATCGCCCCCTCGATGCAATGCGCACGGTTCTGCCTGAGTACCAGCCGCGGCGAAAGGCAGGTATCTCCTTCCGGCTCAAAATTGGTGGGGATAGTGTCCAGAAAATCCTGAATCTTCTGCGGAGTGTTTAATCCGCGGAATAAAGTATACTCTTCTTCAGTCAGCCCATCAATCACAGCAGAGAAAGAAGATCTATCCTATAAAAAGCTTACTTTTTGGGGGTATTTGTTTAGCTTTTCCGGCTGACCGTGTATCCGCGCGGAAATCAGCAAAGATATTTTCTGCCTCCCGCAATGAACCAGAAGATTTCCGCATCTAGCTAGGAACAAAGTCTCTGCGGATACACCGCTTGGCCTTGCCGCCAGCTAAACAAATACTTTTTGGGGTTTCACACCGTCCTATTTCTCGCTCAGATCACTTTTTTCTTGCGGCCTTTTAAAGCATGCCATGCTCCAACCATCATCCAGAAAAAGGAAACAATAACGATCAGCACGCCGGCATAGATCAAGTACTTGGAAGCCATACTTTCCCATAAAATTCCGCCAAACAAAACAGCGAGCCCCGGAAGGAGGACTCTTTTGATGATTTTATTTTCTTGTTCAAAATGGAATCGAGTAAAATCAGACTCTGCTTGGGTTAACCATGCTATCGTATAGCCCAGATCAAACAGATAGGCAGAAGCGGCGATATAGCGTTCTTGGCTGGTAATTTTATTTTGTTCCATCTCTTTCTGTTGACGAAGAGAGAGTTTATAAATATTCTGTGGGGTTTGGCCTAGTAGAAAAAGTCGTCCGCCCGGCCTGAAGATTGACCGGGGGAAGCGATCTCCGGGAACAGGTGCGAAAACGATCAGATCAAATGGCTGGTTCTGCAACATTGAATACAATTGGTTTTCACCGCGGTCAATGACCAGGAGGACTTTTTCTCCAGAGCCGGTCGGGGTTTCATTACCCAAACCACTTCTTGACAACCATCGTCGCGTAACTGCCCTTAGGCAAAGTGAAGCAGACTTTCATTTTTTTCTTCCCGAAAAATATTTCGTCGTCTTCGATGCTGCCGATTTCAATATTCCCTATTGGCACGATCAACTGACGCAGCTCTCCTTCAACAGTCAATTCCGGAATTTGTTTGATCACAAAATTATTTTGCTCTATTTTTTCTTCAGTCAATAATCTGGTGATAATCTCTTTGATTTCATCATCGTCCGTTGGCAGTTCACCAAAGCCAACCAACGGAATGTTTATCCCCAAAAGTCTTTGCGTATCTTTCACGAACACTAATTTTCCCTGCGAATAATCAATACTCTTTTCCAGTATGCCTTTCCGCTGCAAATAGGCAGCAGCCGTCCGATTCCATAACGCACTTTGCAACGCATGAACGTACATCCGCAATAAGCGGCTAGGAACTTTTTTCAATGCCCCGACAAAATCAGCAGGATGGTCGTCGAGATGGGCAAGGCCGACCGTGTTGGAGATCAATCGTACCGCTCCGGCAAAATCTTTTTGGATCAAGGCTTTCCCCACCGCTACATTCTGCGTTGAAAAGCGCTGTTCATCAAAATAGTTTTCCAGAAACGGGGAAAAGCCCAAATTCTCTTTCTCCATGTCTTCTTGAAGATCACGGACGACGATCTCAAAAGCATTTCCCTGCAGATCACCCAAAGTAATTGGCGTATTCCCATAGCCGAGGATGACACATTCGGCATTACGCAGGTTCAGCGCAGCGATCTTGTCTTTTCCCGTTCCAGCCAGGGAAATCACCTGTTCCGTTATTCCCTGCCGATCTTTGCTTCCAGCAAAGCCGATCTGTTTTTCTTTAGTGTGTAATTGTCTGGCTATCTCCTGCACCACATCCAGCGTATTCCGCTGTCTTTTGCGCAGGAGGACATAGCAGTATCTGCCTTGTTTCTGCGGAGTGATGCGACTGATCTCTTTGACGATGAAATCTTCGGGGAGATGTTTGATGATGTAGTTCATTGCCGGTTAATTATGGGCTGAATGTTATAAAATATTCGGTAAGAAATTGGTCAAGAACCAGCTTTTATCTTAACTTTAACCAAATCGTAGACCGCCGCCGCCGTAAAAATCACCTGCAGGATGATGAAGATAAGATCACCGATGCGAATACTATAAATTTCTAAACAGACCCCCCCCCAGAAATGGTATTTGTTTAGCTGGTGGCTGGGCCAAGATGTGAGTGAGACAAGAGCTTTATGCTAAAGATTATTGTGCGGAAAATGTTCAAGCCACGACTTGTCTTGAAGCGGAGAACACGACCAATTTTCCGCTCTCACTCACGGCCAGCCAGAAAAGCTAAACAAATACCAGAATATAATAAACATCCTGTATCTTTCTCTTTTTGGTGACGATCCCAATGGAGATCAGCATAATCCCTAATGCTCCGATCAGCTTGAAAAGATCGATCATGCTTTTGGATTCTCCCCAGGAAATATATTACTTTCGCTTTCTCTTTCTTGTCAAAAAATACGATCCCTTGGCATTTCCGGAAGAAATCAAATCCGCCGCCTTGATGCTGAGCAATCCGCAGCTGATGAACACGTCTGGCATCAAAGCCCGCACCTTGCTGTTCGATGCCGATGACAAATCCTTTCTTTCCCAGCCAGAGATGGAATGCTGCTGGCGCACCCGCTTCTGCATAATTCAAGGCATTCGAGCCGGCTTCGTTGAGAAAATAGGCCACCTCATCTTCTTCATTTCCGGAAAGCCAGTGGTGGAGATCGAAAGGTGTTTCCTGCTGGGCAGAATATCGCTCATTCAACATATCGACGACTGCCCACTTGGCTTTGCCATATACTTCGATCATGCTCTCGCGTTGTTGTTCAGAGATGACAAACTCTTTCTGTTCAACAATCTGAATATCTTTCAACGCCTGTCTAACATCATAATCAAAGATCAGAACCATCTTAGCGGGAGAAAAGATTATAGGTCCAGCCCAGCAGCAAGCCCATCAGGAATCCCCAGAGCATAGTTTCGACAAGCCCAGCCAAGATTCCGAATACTGATAACGAGAATGTAAAATGGAGTGATTCCACAAGAGAGACAGCCCCTTCTGCATATCCAAAAAATCCAAATACAGAAACTACAAGCAGGACAGCAACCCGGACTGCTCCCAACGCATAGCCTAACGCCAGACTGTTCACTTTCATCCGTCCCGGAAGGGCATGGATCTGGATCGGCCGAACTGGCTCGGAAAGCAGGTCGCGCGAGCCAAGACGTGATAGATCGTAGTTTTTCTTTCCGCTTGCTCCCGCTTTCTTTGCTGGTTTCTTTGTCAGTTTCTTCTCTCTCGAAACGTGCTTTTTTCCTCTCTTTGTAACCATTATTCACACCCGATGAATCCACACCGCTTAGATCGTAATGCTCGTGATCTTGCTCACGCCGTCGACCATGCTCACACCGAAGAGCGTATCTGCTTCCGCGATGAGGGAATCGTTATGCGAAATGACGACGTACTGCGCGCGGTCGGAATAGGATTTTATCAATTTGGCTAGTTTCTCGGAATTCTGCTTGTCTAAAGCGGCATCGATTTCGTCCAGGATATAAAATGTCGCCGGCTGGAATTCCTGCAGGGCAAAGATAAAAGCCAGCGCCGTCAGCGTCTTTTCTCCGCCGGAGAGGGACTTGAGGTCCATAAAGCGGTTGCCGCTGATCTTGACCTGGATGCTGATGCCATCCTCAAACGGCTGGTCGGGATTCTCCAGCTGCAGATAGGCTTTTCCTTTGGTGAACAGGTTCCCAAAGACGTTTTGGAAATGCTCATTCACTTTGTGGAATGTTTTCATGAAATGATCTTTTTTCTTGGTCTCAATCTCATTCATCATCGTCATGACATCTATTTTCTCTTTGCTCAATTCTTCTTTCTTCTGGATCAGCGCGCTGAATTCTTTCTCAATCTGTTCATAGACTTCCAATGCTTTCATGTTCACGGCAGACATCTGGGCGAGCATCACCTCAAACTTGCTGATCTCTTTCTGGATGTCTTGGACGGGAATGTTTGTAAGGATGGGTGCGTCTCGATAGCGTGAAAATTCTTCGTGTAGTCCGGCCAGCTTGGCTTTGATCTCAGCGTTTTTTAGCGAAACCAGATTTACTTCCCGTTCACTGGCGCGGCTTTTCTCTCGAACCATCTCCATTCCCTGTTCCATCTTACTGATCTCCATACTGATCTTCTCACGTTCGGCAAATAACTGATGATATTTAGCATAGAACTCCTTGCTTGCTTTTTCTTTTACTTTTAATTCCTGCTCTAGTTTTTCTGCCTTCGCCGTAAGTGTCTTGATCTCTTCCAGAAATGTGGTTTCTTCTTTATCGTGTTGTTTGATAATCTCTTTAATCTTCAGCTGTTCTGGCCCGAGCAGCTGTTCCGTGTGCAATGCCGTATTCTTCAAGTCGCTGTCCAAGCGGAGCAGTTCCTCACGGTATTGTTGGCGCGCTTCATCAAAGGCACTTAATTGCGCCAGAAGGCGCGGGTTACGCAATTCACTGACCTGGTCACGCAGCTGCTGTTTCTCGGTCTTCAACGCCGCCAGGTCTTTGTTCACTGTCGTGATCTCTTTTTGCATGGAAGCGAGCTCTTTATTGACTGTTTCCAGCCGCTCTTTGATCTCTTTCTTCAGGTTAGCCGATGCATCCAGATCTCCCGTCTTTAGATGCAATGTTTTTTCCAGCGTGATGATCTCTGCTTCCATCTCTGCTTTCTTTGTCCTCAGGGAAGTGATCTCTTGTTCGTTCCCTTCACGTCTGGTCAAAATAGCTGCCAGGACACTTTCGGTCGAGGCAAGATCTTTCTCTGCATTCTCTAATTCTGCCAGGGAATCTTTTTCTTTAAATCCCAAAGAGCTGCGACGGGCTGTGAAGCCGCCGTGCATCACGCCGCTGGCTTCAGCGATATTGCCGTCTAATGTCGTCATCCTTGCCCGGCCGATACCGACGCTGCGCGCCGTATCGATGTCATCGACGACTAGCGTATTGCCAAAGACGTAGGAAAAAGCTTTCTGGAATTGCGGTTTAAATGACACCAAGTTCAGCGCAAAATCATGGACGCCTTTGCTTTTGAGCAGCTGTTTGTCTTCAGTCTTCATTTCTAGGGTGCGGATCTTGTTGAGCGGGATAAATGAAGCTGAACCTAATTTATGAGCTTTCAGAAAATTGATGCAGTCAGCGGCAGTTTTGTCAGTATCGACAATCAGATTTTGCATTCGGCTGCCTGCCGCGGCTTCCAGCGCTTCTGCATATTTCTTTGAAACCTGCCCTAGTTCGGCAACAGTACCGTAGATGCCGCCCAATTTATTTTTATTGGCGACAATGCTCTGTAACGCTTTGTTATTCGCTAATCCTGCCTGTGCCGCCAGGGTTTTGGCATTCAATTTGGCCTGTTGTTCCTGCAGTTCATTCAGTTTCCTGCGCGCATTGGCTAATTGTGAAGCAAATCCCGCATCCTGATCCAAACATTGATTTAATCGTAATGTTGCGGCTTTGAAATCTGTTTTTAATCCTTGCAGCTTCTTGACCTGATCTTTATTCTGATCCTCGACTTCGTTCACTTTCCGGATCTGTTCATCGATCGTCTGCACTTGATATTCCAGCCGGTCTTTTTCCCGCAGTAATTCCTGCTGCCGTTGGCGGATCTGCTGGACGTCTTCCTGTTTTTGCTCGATCAGCGTATCTTTCTGTTCGATATCCTGATCGATCTCCTGTGATGTTTCGATCTTGTTTTTCTTTTTGAAATCGGCAATTTTCTGTTCTACTTCCTGTAATTCTTTTTTCTTTTTTTGGGCCAGCGCCTGCATCTCTTTCTGCTGCTGCTGAACGCTGCTGTTTTTCTGCTGCAGATCTTTCAATTCCTGCTGGAACTGATCTTTTCTCTGAGCGATCTTGTTGATCTCATCTTTCAGCGTCGAGATGCGTGTCCGGTCCTTGGCCACCGTCACTTTCAGATCTTCAATCTCTTTATGCACACGAACCTGTTCCGTCTCTCCTTTCTGTTCAATCTCTTTGTTGATCGACACCGTACGCTGTCGCTGTTCTTCGATGCTTGCCTTCAGCCCTTTGATCCGTTCTTCTGCTTTGGTGACTGTTTCCTGATGTACTCCGATCGTACCATCCAGTCTGGATTTCTCCGCTTCTTTTTCAGTGATCTGATGATGAAGATATGTCGCCCGGTGAGAATCGATCTTGTTCTTGAGTTCTTTGAATTTTAGGGCCTGATCGCGGTCTTTTTTCAGTTCTTTGAGATACGTGCCCCGCTCTTTGAGGATAATCTCGGCGCTATTCAATTTCTCTTCTACTTTGTTCAATTCTAAGATTGCTTTGTGTTTCTTCTCTTCATAAATTGAAACATCGCTGATTTCCTCAACAACCTTACGCCGCTCCAGCGTTGGCATAGTGACAAAACGGGTGATATCTCCTTGCAGGACGATATTATAGCCGTCGGGATTGATCCTGGCCAGGGAAAGCAGATCCAGAAGTTCCGTTCTCGTCTTTGTTTTGCCGTTGACTTTATAGATGCTATTGCTCTTCTTAGTGATCGTCCTTTCGACAACGACTTCTTTTTCATCAAGGGGGAATGTCTTCTCCGTATTGGAGAACACAATCTGAACGGTTCCGGCATCGGCCGGCTTTTTGTTCTTTCCCCCATTGAAGATCAGATGGGATGCTTTTTCCGCACGCATCGATTTTGCCGAAAGTCTTCCCAGAACAAAACAAAGGGCATCGCCAATATTGCTCTTGCCGGAACCATTCGGGCCGAGGATGCAATTATATTCTTCTCCCAGGGGTATTTCTGTCTTGTGGGCGAAGCTCTTGAATCCTTGGATGGAGATACGATTGATTCTCGTCATTGTACAGAGGAGAAGGTTACGTTTTTAGTTTATAAACGTTTTGGATGGTAAATAATATTAAATTGTAATTGGGTTTAAATAGCTCGGAATAAGGCAAAATGTATGGGTTCAGAAGAAGAAATTAGGAAGATTTTGACCAATGGCTTCGACGAAGGTCATCATAACTCGAAATGGAGGGGTAAACTCTCTGTGGAACAGTTGGAAGCACTTAACCTCTTTAAAGAGTACTTGGAAAACAAGCCAAGTAGTCGCGGTGGTAGGATAAAAACCTCGACCATTCGCAATACCCTCTTGTGCCTCCGAGAACTTGGCTTATCCCTCAAGATGCCGTTTAAACCCATCGATACCGAGATTGAGGCTTATAAGCAGAAAATCATTGAATTTGTTGGTAACGTGAGAACAGATTCTTCACGCTCTGTGAAAAAAGTGATAATTCGATCTTTTTACAAGTGGTTGTACCAATTTAAAGAGCGTTCTGGCTTTCCGGCAGTTGTAGAAGATGAACGATTAAAGCCGGAGAGGATTAAAGGAACTCATAAGCCATCAGATTTGCCAACTATTGAGGATATCGAGCGAATGCTTACTATTTGTTCCTGTAATCGAGATCGAGCATTGATTATGGTCTGGGTGGAAATGGGTTGTAGAGCTAACGAGATTGCAAATGTTAAGCTTAGCGATGTTGAATTTGACGAAATGGGCTGTAAAGTGTGGATTGAAGTATCAAAATCTCAGCGACGCTCTGTTCGGTTAGTTCGAGCTGTACCGTATTTACGCGAGTGGATTAACAAAGATCATCCCGACAGGAAGAATGGAGATGCACCCTTATTTGTTGGTAAAGAACAAGGCGGCTGGTTTGCAAGGAAACTGTCACCCATTGGCTATACTGCTTTTATTCGAAGAATTGCGGAACGTGCAGAAATCAAGAAAAATCTCTTCTGGCATATGGGAAGATACTTTGCGATTACGGATCTTCAAAGGAGGGGCTTTGATTTGGTCAAGAATGCCAAAAGGCATGGCATTACAACGAGAACATTAGAGGGCGTTTATCTCCAGCTCAGCGATAAGGACATCGATGATGCTTACTGTGAAGTAGAGGGAATTAAACCGAAAACTACTGAAAAAGAGGATGTATTAAAACCTCGCATTTGTCCACGGTGTAATTTTCAAAATCAAAGTATCCTCATCTTTTGTGATAGATGTAAGTCTCCGCTTACATTAGAAGCAGGAATTCGAATAGACGAAAGAGCACAAGAGAGAGAAAGGGAGTTATTATCAAGGGTTACTCAGATGGAACAGGCATTACAACAGTTAGCACAGGGCTTGCCACAGCCGACAATGGTTCAGTTTGGTAATAGTCAAGCGATGTTATCGACATCGGGGTTGCAGGTATTTGGGGAGAAGTTTAAAGAGTTTAGACGTGAATAATTCTTCATAACACATTTAAACGATTGAATCTATATTTAGATTGATAAAAAATGGCAAAAGAAAAAGGTAACGAAGAATTAGCTGGGCTAGCACTTGGGGCTCTTATTGGCGGAAGTACTAGCGGAACTATTGGAGCAATAATTGGAGGAGTTATTGGTTTTGTAACAGTAACTATTGTGAAGAAAAAATGACATTAAATCATTCTTTTGCCTTACTCTTATTAGCAATCGTTGTTTGGTTTTTTAATTCCTTAAATGATTATACAAAAACGAAGAAGATGGAGCGAGATCGCGTTCTAAATAATTTTAAGGACGCTTCTGAATTGGTCCTAGGTTTATATGCAGTTCTTTATGCTGTTGGCTTTATTGGCTTTGCAGCCATAGGGTTCACACCAGTTATCCTCAAAGATGATACTGCTTTAGTTGTGGCTTTACTATATGGAGGAGTATATATCCTCTTTCCACATGTCAAATTTTTTCAACGGGATTGATCTTATGAACAAGAAACCACAAGTAAATAAGATTATAGTCCTGAGAAATTAATTATTGAGAGTGACTAAAATGAAAATTATGGATTTACGACAATGGAATGACGGTTCACCCGAAAATAGAAAAGCTTGGGTTAAAGAATGGATGGGATTTGAAAACATTGAAGAGCGTTTAAATTCTTCAATAGAAGCACTAGAGAAAATAGAAGCAAAAGAATGGAAAGAACAACAGTTAAAGATGTATCAAGAGATAATCAGATTAATACAGGAGATTAAAAATGATAGAAACTCATTAGCCCATTCAATTCTCTAAACATCCAGGGATATCAAAATTGTCAAATTCAAAATCCATTAGCCCATTAGCCCCCGTCATAGCTAAGAAAATGGGCTGGTGTGGTGCTTTCAGTCCAGTATATTCATGTTCTATTACTGATCCGTCCGGTCTAATTATTATTGATTTAATTCCATCCCCGAGGAATTCTAACTTCAGATGATATTTCCCTTTAGCACTTCCTACATCGGGAATACCATTGAATTCTCCCACTCGTCCACAGCCCGGATTCGGAGTAGGACAATTATTCTTTAGATAGCTTTGAATCGGTTCAATTTTCTTCCCATCGATTACGATCCCGGAAAAACCAGCAATATGGTTGCCCTCGCCACCATTATATATTAAATCGAACTCAAGAACTTCGCCAACATCAAAAGTTTTTATAGTAATTAATTGAACACTCTTATCTCCTTTCGTGACCGTTACTATATGGTACGTTCCTTTTTCTGAAGAGATTTCATGAATATCCGGAAAACTAGGATCGTCCTCCCTTTTTTCTTCAATCCACTTACTCAGGTCTAAACTGATTCCTGAGAAATCATCATACATACATTCTTTGTTAACTGGTTTAACCGCCACAATTCCAACGTATTTCTTATCATATAATTTCCCATCGTTCACACGGAAAATTAACGTATATTCACCCGCAGCCGTAGGCTTCCAGCTGAACTCTCCCGTTTCTTTGTTAAGAGAAGAATCTTTCGGGATTTTGCCAGAAAACACCAGTTTATCACCATCGGGATCAGAAGCGGTAAGTGTGAATGAAATAGTTTCCCCGAGAGTAATCGTTTGATCTTCTATCTGATCTAAGACAGGAGGATGGTTCGCAACAACACATGCCCCCTCCACGCATTTGTAATTGCCGAGTTCAGCACAATTTTTCTGAATCCAACCATATTTGTTAGAAGAGCATATCCCTTCTAAGAGATATGTCTTTCCACCGATAGTTACACAAGAATCTTCCTTAGGAACAGGGTAAAGATTAGAGGCTACGCTGTTTTTTGTGAAATAATCTTTCCCATCTGGATCCTGACACCAGTTCTGATCAGGGGCATATTTTTCAGCTTTAGCCATACAATCCAGTGCACAACCTCTCGTGTAACCTATTTTGTTGCATTCGTTAATACACGCCCAATACTGTTGTTTCTGTTCGTAAGAAAGATCTGTATATGCTTTTCCCGCCAATGCTTCCTGAGGTGCACAGGCAACGAGAAAAAGAAATAATATCCCTAATACAAACACCTCTTTTATCATCTTATCTCTCCGGCTTATTTATTCATTTAAATAATTACCTGTTCTAAATATCTAGCTTTTCCATGTTTTTAGTACAGTAATCCACGACCTCTATAATTTGTTCGTTTGTGATTTTATAGATGCGTAAAATCTTCTCGTGTGCAGTGGTCGAGCAGGAATTCTGACTATTGCCCGCATCGTTACAATATTGGAAATAGGCAATCAAATCGTTACAAATCTCTTTTTTCTTGCTTTCTGGTAGAGACGGCTCCTCGGGACATTTTGAAAGGTCTCTTACGAGTTGCCTATTCCAACATTCATAGATCGTTGGTTCTTTGGCCGATTTAGTTCTGGTCGTATTCATTAAAAGAGCGATCAGGATTATAGCTACGATGAAAATAACTAAAACCGTTATTCCAGGATGTTCCAGTGAAAACTTTTTTAATTGTTCTTTCATATTATCAATCCCATAATCTGTTGTAATTCTAACCGAATACGAACATTACTACAGCGAGTATCAGACCGATTACGTTCAGTATGTTTGCGGTGGTCTCATGTTTGCTATAGATTAATCCTGTTAGCCCGACTATGAAACTTCCTCCGGGGAAATAAGATGCGGATAACACGGACGCAATACCACAAATCCTTCCAAAGGTAACAGCTTCTTTTTCTATTGGTTTTTCTGAAGCTTCTCGCTTTACTTCTTTCCGATATCCTCTTGGACGTTCTTCATCATCAAGACCGAGCGTTAATGTTGTTGTTTTCATGTTAATCCCCTTTATTTGCCAATTTATAATTATAATCTCTTTCTTTTTAAATATTTTGGTGTATATTAAGTGAAAAACCGATATATATTCACACTATTTCTGGGTGTATGAAACAGATAGAACTACTTTCTTGGGTTGTTCGTGGCTCTCAACGTCGTGTAATCATCAAAGTCATGGATGGAAGTAAAATCCCAGCACAAATTTACCAAGAGGCACTTAAGTATAATCCTAAGATTACTCGTAACAGCGTTTCTGATGTCTTACGTGAGTTTGTGAAGAAAGGATTGGCCGTCTGCATTAATCCAAAAGAAACGAAAGGACGGTTCTATAAGCTTACAAAGCTTGGTGGAGAAGTAAGAACTAAACTTCATTAAATACTTAATCCCCCAAAAGATGAAACAACAAATCAAACAACCAATCTATCCCCGTAAATCATAATCCGTCCCAAAAGTGGTAATCAGGACATCACGTTCGTCATAGAGCCGCGTGATGATATGGACAGTGCCCATGTCACCGATCCCTTTTGTTGCCGGATTATAGGCAAAGCCGTTAGGGATATTGACATTTTCCTCTAATTTTACTCCCGCTTTAATCTCTTGTGCTTTCCCGGGGAGAGGCACACGCTTATCAAAATCATCATAGCCTTCGACATTCATCACCAAATACGCTGGTTTGATTGTTCCTTCTTCATTATTCTTGATCGTGACTGATAGTTGTACGATTTTCCCCCAGCCGTCATACCATTCTTTTTTGACAGCGGTCACGGCCAAGGCCACTTTGCTGTATTTGGTGATCACTTTCTCGGGAACATCACTCGCCGGTGCTTCAACTTTACCCTCTTCTGCGGGAAGCGCTGCTTCGTCTACGGCTGATTTCACTGTTGCTGCCGGGACTGTTTCTTTTTCCACAGCTTTTTCGGAAACAGCTGCTGCCGTCGGTCCTGGTGAAGAGAAACTAAATATGTCCGTTCCGTCAGCGCTCCAGCGCCCGGCAAAGAAAACACTGGAAAACACCAGCAGGATCAGGAATAATTTCAATACTTTCCAAGGCCTGATGCTGACCTGAATCTCCCGCGGTGCGCGCGGTTCTCTTGCTTCTGCCCGACGTTCGGGTTCCTCAGACCTGTTTTCTCTTTTCTGTTCCGGCTGAACGGGTTCGGCAAAACGAAAAGAATTTTCTGGACGAACTTCTTGTCTGCGAACTTCATTTACGCTTACATTCACTTTTGGTCTGTCTGTATTGGTGATTGGCATAGAGGGAAGTATAAGTTTGGTATTTATAAATTTAATCATATTGAAAAAAAATTCAGAAGATAAATCGCCTCTTTCTCGGGGTCGAACGAGATGATTAGTGAACAAAGAACATTACTGTCGTCTTTCGGTCCAGAACATAATCCAACAGAGCATAATCCGTAGATGGATTGATCGCTTCTACCACCGCATAAAGATCCTGTTCTGTTTTGGCAAGATAGGCAGTTTGTTCAAGAAAACGCACACCAACATGATTTACTTCCGGGTGTGTTTCTAATAATCTTTCCAGTTCCGATCTTGCTCCTTTTACCAGACGGTCAAGTATCTCCTGCCAACCATACTGCGCTCCCTTATCGTGCCCCTGCTGGCTTTTTCTCTGCAATTCCCGCATCTCGATAACGTCAGCTCTCGGCGGCGAGTAGTCTAATCCTATTTCCTCTACGGAATGATCTTCAGCCATTTTTTATAAATATAAATGAGTGCACCGGCCGGGACTTTCTGAGATGCACAGCAATCTTTTGAGTGATCGCGGCTGAGCACAAACGAAGTCGCTTCGCCTTTCAGATGGCGTGACATCTGTTCGAACCCGGATCATCAGCTTTCATCATAAAGGCGGTCCGCCTTTATCAACCATTGCGGGTCAATATGGAAGGCTGAGATACTAGCCATTATACCACCGGTGCATCAGACAATTGTTTTGGAGAGTTGTTTATTAACCTTTCGACAGAGTTTGAACTTACACACTGAACCCACGCAAGTAGAGGAAACGCCGCCTACGCCGCTCGCTCCTGAGTTCACTCTAACTAAATTTAAACCCCATTTGACCTTCCGGTCCGGGAGCATATCCTAATTTTACGAGTTCGGAAAGAACGAGTTCTGGCGGGGCTAATTTGTAAACACCTCGCTCTCGGTCCCTTAACTTCTCCACAGTTCTTCCTAAGAGAAGGTCATACGTGGCAGAATAATCTATTAACTCAACATCTACCCTCTCGCTAAACTGACCACCAAACAGACTCCTGACATTAGCATCATTGACAACCACGATTCCAGCGTATAAACTTTCTACCACAAAATCCGGAACAAAATCTGGAAGATCCCGATCACGACTTTGTAGGTATTGTTTATCATATCTACAAGTAGAGAACACTACTTGGTATGGCTCCGCAGTTTTTCTTTCTACAATCATTCCTGTAACATCCCACCATTCGAAGGTATGATAAACTGGATAATGGTAGGTGTTTCCCCCAGGAGTTATGCTTTCTCTGCTTTCAAAACTTTTTTGATTTTTGAGAGAGCCCTGAAATATTCCACGGAAGAGCACTCCTTCCAGTACAACTTCATCTCTCTTAATAGCCATCAGCCGATTATGGGGC
>Ga0209542_10003203_pt1 | contig 35208 bp, 27 predicted proteins | sample RifCSPhighO2_01_FD_184028 | JGI IMG/M metagenome (GOLD analysis project Ga0209542, IMG submission 184028) | Soil microbial communities from Rifle, Colorado - Rifle CSP2_plank highO2_0.1 (SPAdes) (version 2) | ecosystem: Environmental > Terrestrial > Deep subsurface > Rock core/Sediment ...
AGCGGTTTTTCAGGCATAAGTGCAAGCTCCTGTTTTTAAGTGAAGATTGCTACCCTCTTTATTAATTTATATGTACGTTGTAACAATTTTACAGATTTTTTCCACAACTGTTTGTTGTATTTATACATACATATAGAAAATAAATTTTCTCTAGATTACGAAATGACGAATTAATCAGCGGTCCCTGAGATATTCGCTGAGAGGTTATGGCCGGCATGCTCGCCGTCATCCTGGCCGGTGTGATCGTGTGGGCCTTTTTATGGTCCATCCGCTCCGGGCAGTTCGATGATCTGGAAGGGCCGGCGCACCGGCTACTGATGGACGAGGACGAACCGCCCCGCCGCAAGCCGGACCATCCACCCGGACCGAAAAAGCCGCCACGCCGCCGTGGAAAGAACGGCCGCGGCGGCGCGCTGAGCCGGTAGAGGTTTCCGGCGCGCTGGAATAAACTTATGGGCGCCCGGTAGCCGGAGGAGTGCGGCAGGAGGAGTGGTACAGGAGGAGTGGTACAGGGAAGTACCGCTTACGGAGCCGAGGATGCCATGTACCGCCAACGGAGCCAAGGACGCAATGCCGTGTCCATGGACCGAAGGATAGACAGGCCATGAGCGCCAACAAGCACAGCTACTCATCAAATGACAAGACGAGCGAAGCGCAGCGAAGCAGGGCTACATTTATGACAAGACGAGCGAAGCAGGTCTACATTAACGCGCGCCACCCGTGACCCCATCCCCAAGGAGAGACCATGCGCAAGATCATGCTGCTTAACGCCAAAGGCGGCTGCGGAAAAAGCACGCTCGCGACCAATCTCGCGAGCTATTACGCCTCGCAGGGGAGAGCGGTGGTGATCGCGGACTTCGACCGCCAGGGATCGAGCATGGAATGGCTCGAGGCGCGCCCGCGGGACCGTCCGCCGATTCGCGGCATCGCGGCGTGGCGCGATACGGCGCGCGTGCCGCGCTCCACCGATTACGTCATCATGGACGTGCCCGCCGGGGCCCACGGTCCGGATCTCACGGCGCTGGTGCGCCGCGCCCAGACCCTGATCATCCCGGTGCTGCCCTCGCCCACCGACATCCGCGCCGCCGCGCATTTCATTCATGAAATGCTGCTGGTCGGGAAAATCGTGCGGGATGAAACCCGGGTGGCGGTGGTGGCCAATCGCGTGCGCGAAAATTCCTCGATCCAGAACACCATGGAAAGCGTACTGAACAGCCTGAGCATCTCTTACTCGACACTCAACACCCAGATCTATCACAATCTCGAGCGGTTTCTTTCGCGCCTCCGGATCCCATTTATTGCCACCCTGCGCGAAAGCCAGAACTATCTCGTGGCCGATGCGCGCGGGTTGGGGATATTCGATCTCACGCACTCACAGGTGGCGCGCGACATCGAGCAGTGGGAACCCCTGCTCAAATGGATCGAGAGCAAACGCAGCATTCCCGAACCGGCCAGGTAACAGCCCTTTCGGTCGTGCCTTTCACGCCGTCACTCTGATCGTTCAGAGATATCGGGAAAACCGCTGGCGCGGATAAACCGCGCGTCACTTCTCCGTACCCATCCGCGCCGGATTATCCAGGTTGGTGGTGAAATCCTCGCCCGGATGTTCGGTCTGGATCTCGAGATAGGCCTGTTTGTCCTCTTCGTTCTCAAAATAGATTTTGAGCGCGCCTTCGCCTTCTCCTTCGATGACAAATGGACGCCCCTCGGGGTTCTTAAGGGTGACGCCGCTGATGGGGTCGGTGGTTTCGATCCGCATAACAACCTCCTCGCACAAGCAATAGACCATGTAAAGAACTTCTTGCAGTTATTATACCTACGCTCTCGACCAGAATCTGTCAATGCGGCGCGGGCGTCCCAAACAATCTGTCCTTCATAAAAATCCTTTATATTACCGGCATACTCCTAGCGTTCCCGGCCACGCCGCAGTTTATGCAGCTGCTGCTCCGCCTCGGAGATTTCATCGCTGGAAAGCTCGTGCTTCAGGCGATCGAACGGCGCACGTGCTGATTCGTTCCCGGAAGACAGCGCAATGTTGTACCAGACAAAGGCGCCGACAAGATTGTGCGCGGCGCCGCGCCCGCTTTCATACATTTGCCCCAGCGTGTACTGCGCGTTGCGGTCGCCGCTGAGCGCGGCGCGGCGGGTCCAGAAGAAGGCCTTGCGCTCATCGCGGGCGCGCTCGGGCCCGTCCAGATACAACCGGCCGACCCGTTCCTGCGCCGCGGCGTCACCCTGTTTCGCCGCCTCAAACAGCTTGACCAGTTCCTCCGGTACCTGTTGGTGATCCGGCAAATTGGCCGATGCCTCCTGTGTCTGAACCGGCGCGGATGGCATGCCTTGCCGATTCACCATCTGGTAAGCGGCCATAACCGCCAGCAATCCGACGGTCACCACAGCAGCGGTCTTCCACGAATGAGAAGCCCGTTGTAACGGCGCGCCGGGCTGAACCAGCGCGCGCTGAATTTCAGCGGCGCTGGCGAACCGGCGTGCCGGCTCCTTTTCAAGACAACGCAGGACGATGGCTTCGAGGTGCGGCGGGGTGGAAGGCAAAAATTTCCTCAGTGGTAATGGTCGCTCCTTGAGTTGCTTGAGCGCGATCTCCACCGGCGTCGCGCCGGAAAACGCGCGCCGACCGGTGAGGCATTCGTAGAGGATGAGCCCCATCGCATAGAGGTCCACGCGCTGATCGACCGCCTTGCCCTGCGACTGTTCCGGGGCCATGTATTCGGGCGTACCTATGATGGTGCGCGCCGTGGCGGTGTCACTGCCGGCGGCACGGGCGATACCGAAATCGAGCAGCTTCACCAGGCCATCCCGGCCCAGCATGACGTTCTCGGGTTTGAGGTCGCGGTGCACCACACCCTGCACATGCGCCTCGCTCAGGCCGGCGGTTATCTGACGCGCGAGGTCGATGACGCGCTCCGGCGTCATCTTTCCCGCGCGCTTGAGCCAGGCACGCAGGCTCTCGCCATCCATGTATTCCATCGTGATGTACGCGAGGTCGCCGACGCGGTTGAAATCGTAGATGCGGCAAACGTTTTTGTGCGTGATGCGATGCGCGAGGCGTATTTCGTTTTTGAACCACTCCATCATCGCCGGGTCGCGCGCGATTTCCGGTCGGAGCAATTTCAGAGCCAGTATCTCATTGGTCTCCCTGTCGCGTACGCGGTACACCATGCCCATGCCGCCCTCACCAAGGGTGTCCAGGATTTCGTAACGCGCCGCCAGCGCCTCGGCGATGCCCTGCGCGGCGCCGGGCGTCACCGCGGGGGAGTGCGAAAGAATCTGGGTTTTGATATCGGACGATTGCATGCAGGGGTTCGGGTGGCGCCGGGTGTACGGCGTTCATTTTTACAAGTATAGGCAAGGCGCGGGCAGATGCTGGCGCCAGCCGCTCCAACCCCGACGAAAAAAAGCCCGCTTCCGCGGGCTTTTTGCCAATCGAAATGGCCTTACTATTTCATGATATCGCTGCACCAGACATTCCGGATTCCTTACATGATCGGCTGGGCAATCTCGGCCGCCCCCAACGCCCTTCCATACACCCGTACATCATCCATCTGATCGGCAAAATACTGCAAGTTTGGGCCTCCGGGATTCGGCCCGAGCGGCGTGCCGAGGGTAAAGGCATCGGCGCTGGTAAGCAGGCTGCTCGGTACCCCGGTGTTGCATTCCTGCTTCAGCACCCCGTCGATGTAGAGCCGCATTATGCCGGCCGCCCCGTCATAGGTTCCGGCGACGTGATGCCAGGCGGTGTCCGTCGCGATGCCACTGTAATGTCCGCACGCCACCGGCGTGCCGTTGTTGCCCACCACGATGAGCCGCGGGTTTCCCTCCGTTTCGCGGATGCTGAGGTTGTAGGCGTTGTTCTTGCCCGCGATGACCGCGCCCTCGCTGTTGCCGACCAAAAAGCTCCCGTTCACGGTCCGAATCCACGCCGTGATCGTGAGCGCGGTGGTCAGGTTGAAATCACCGCTGGTGCCCGCCTGCACGCCATCGTCGGCTCCATCGAACGCCAAGGCGCGGCCGAAGCGGCCTCCGGTCCAGGCAGGTCCGCCAAGCAAGGTGCCGTCGTGATTACCGCCCGAGGCGTCGGTGGCCACGGTACTGCCTTCGCCGTCGTCGAGTTGCCAATGGGCGACGAGGCCGGCGCCTTCATGCTCGTAGGCGCCGATATCCGGATTGGCGCCGATGGGGTTGCTGGCGATGTCAGACGTCAATCCGACGGCGACTCCGTGGTCAATTGCAGGTGAACCCACGATCGGCCGGAAGTCGCCACCGCCCGCGATCACCGCAGGGGTGCCCGCCCAGTGGAGATCCCCGGTGGCGGGGTTGGTCAGCAGCGGGTCGGCCGCGAGCGAGTTGGCATCGAAACCAAACAGCGTTTTCCAGGCGGCGAAATTGTAGGTATAACCTCCCGCACGGAACAATGGCCCGTCCGGGTAATAGAGATTATTGTCGACGAAACTCGTCCCCCTTCTGCGAGGTATAGATGGATTGCCGGCAAGCATATGCACCTCGGTCGGAGCCAGGAACAGATTGTTGCGATATGCCGCGCCGGAGTGCGGCAAGGGGCTCATGGGATCGCTGTCTATCATAACGGCGCCCACACCCGAGTTGTAGACCACGTTGTTGTAGATGCCCCATCCATATCCGGCCTCCGACTTCGTCGATTTGAATCTAAAAGCGATTTTGTTGACCCGTACCAACACATTGTGGTGGACCACATTGCCGGTGATCGTCTCCGGGAGCGCCGGCTGGGAATCGCTACCCAGTTCGATGCCGCGCTGGTTGCTGCACCCGCTCTGTCCAGACAGGCAGCCGGGCGATAGATCCTTGATGTCATGGATATAGTTGTAGCGGATGGTATTGTCGCGTTGGTTATTGCCAATACGAACGCCATTCTCCTTATAATTAGACCAATTGTAGAAGACGATGCCTTCGCCGCCAATATGGTGCAAGTGGTTGTATTCAACCACGGCACCATTGGTGCCGCCTTGAACACCGATGCCATGGCGGTCGCCGGTATAGGCGTCGGGAGCGCAGCCCTCACAGCCAGGCGCGATGTTGCCCGGTGAGATGTTGTGAATTTCGTTGTAGGCGATGCGCCAGCGATCGTTGCTCTGTGCATTCACATTCGCCCCGCCCGTGATCAAGTAGACGCCCGTGCCCAACATATCGTGAATGTTATTGCCCAATATCTCGCCGTCGTCGGAGTCGGACGTGACGCTTATTCCTCCCCACCGGATCTCGTTGTTTTCGATACGGATAAAATCGGCGTTGCCCAGCAGAACGGGGGTGCTGGTGCCAGCGAACAGCCGCAGATCCTGGATGGTGATGTACTGTTTATCGATAAGCGTGACCAACTGGTTATGCGCGGTGTGGGTCGTGTGATTCGAAGGAACGCCGGAGCTTGGCTTGTAATAAAGCATGCCTCCACAACCTAGTTGTGTGAAGCTCCCGGCGGGCCATTGCTTGTACGGGATAGCAGGAACATTATTGCCGTCGGCAGGGATCCATTTCAAACGTCTCGTCCCGTCTTCGAGCAAGAACGGGGAAGTGCAACCGCCATAGGGTTGGGAATAGACTCCGTCCGCGTCAGGATCGGTCCAGGCACTGCTATTCAATTGCAAATGAACCGCGTAGAGGGCCCCCTTGTCTTTTCTCCCAGTGTCATTCGGACAAGCGCCACTGATAGCGATGCGCGCGTTTTTGGTCCCGGAAACGGTCGGTCGCAACCATCCCTCGATGGAAGCGGGTCGACCCTCCAGGTGCGTGCCGCAAATATATACCTTATCGCCGGGTCCGACCGGGTTGCCCCATTTGGCATGCAGCACCGCCATGCCGTTCCAAGCATTGGCGTAGGATCTGCCATCGCCAGCGCCATATTCTGCGCCTCGGTACGGTCGCACGAAGTAAACGTTACCTATCGCGAAGGCATCGGCGTAAGAAACTACGAGAAGGACCAGCAGGGCTGAAGACGAGCGAAGATATTTTTTCATTGTTCAATCCTCCAACCATCCGTGGTCCATGGTAGGTTGAGCGCGCACCCAACATGGGTACCGAGATCGTTACTGGCGAGCCAATGGCATGAAACGAATACGCCCAACTTTACTCGACACCAAGTCGACGACGCTCGGGTTGCGGAACTGGCTGTCGCCCAAGTCCGGAATAAACCTTGCGCCATGTTATCCACATCATGATGCGTTGGAGCACGTACGTCTTGAGTTCCGCCTGATAACTTGAAACAAATGAGGGAAATAATCACGTCTTTTTGTTTTGGTGCAGGCGTGATCTTTAAATAATAAACTCCCTCCTCCTGATCCACCATTACCATGCCATTAAACAGCGTGGCCGGACAATGGCACGCCCATACCCCTTGATTCCAAAAGTAAAAAGGCCCGCTTTCGCGGGCTTTTTGCTTACGAGATGCCGATGACTTTTTACTTCTTCGCCGGCCGGGCCGCGATCTTCTCGAGCTGGGTGGAACGGATAATGTTGCCGTCGAGACCGGCCTCCTTGGCGCTGCCGCCGTAGGCCACGGTCATGAGCTGAGAGTAGTACGTCACCGGGATGTTGAATTTGGTGCCGTATTTCTTGTTGATCTGGCCCTGGTAGATCTCGACGTTCAACTGGCACACCGGGCAGGGCGTGACGATCATGTCGGCGCCGTGATCGTAGGCCGACTCGATGATCTTCTTGATCTGCGCCTGGCTCTTGTCGGGCTCGCTGAAGGCGAGCGCGCCGCCGCAACAGGTGACCTTCTGGTCGTACTTGTCGAGCGCCTCGGCGCCCACGGTCTCGACCAGCTTGTCGAGATACTTCGGGTTCTCGAACGATTCGCCGTCCACGCCGAACGGGCGGTTGGTCTGGCAGCCGACATAGCCCGCGATCTTGATGCCTTCGAGCGGCTTCACCACGGGCTTGCCGAGTTCTTCGTAGCCCAGGTCCTCGATCAGTACCTCGACCATATGACGGATTTTTTGCTTGCCTTCGTACTTGAGGCCGGCCTCGGAAAGAATGCTGTTGATATCCCCCAGCATTTCCCCGGAGTGACTGATGCGCTCCTGCGTTTCCTTGGCGCCCAGCCAGCAGGCGGCGCAGGTGGCGACGATGTCCTGGTTACCGTGGTGCTTCTCCGACAGCGCGATATTGCGCGCGTTCATGGCATGGCGCGGCAGCTCGCCGCCTTCGGCGTAGCCGATGGAGGCGCCGCAGCAGTTCCAGTCGGGAATTTCGTTCAACTTGATATCCAGCGTCTTGCACATGGACTCGACCGAAACCATGTAGTTCGAGGCCGAGGTCTTGCGCTCGGACGAACAGCCGGGATAGAAAGAATATTCTTTTCTCGCCATAACCTACTCCTTAAAACACAAAGCAACCGCAGATGAACGCGGATGAAAAACTGGATAAACGCGGATTTGAAATATGTGTTCTTGTGCTATCTGCGTTCATCTAGTGAAAAATTAGCGTTTGCGTCCCTAGCTCCGTATTGCGTCCTTAGCTCCGTAACCGGCACATCCATGTGCCACTTCTCGGCGCATGGCGTCCTCGGCTTCGTAAGCGATACTTCCCTGTACCACTCCTCCTGCGCCACTTCTGTCTGCGTTTAAAATATTTTGAGCTGATTTCTACGCAAAGCCCTTGCGCTTGTCTTCAATTTCTCGCGCCTTCTTGAGCATCGCATGGACGCCCTTCGCATCCTTGCAATTGCCGCCGGCCACGAGCCCGAAGGGATTGAGGCGACCGGTCTTGAGCATGCCGAGCCCGATCGGCAGCATCTCGAGCGCCCTCTTCACACCCGGCACGAAGCCGTTCATGAAATAAAGCCCTATCGACAGCTTGAGTTCGTTGACGCGCCCGCCCTTGATGATGTTTTTCCAGAACAACACCGAGAAGTTCCGCGTCGGATTCATTTTGGGCGCCAGTCCCAGGCGATACGCGTAATTGGCCAGGCCGTGCATGATGTGGGTGATCGGCAGCTCGCGCGGGCAGCGCACGATGCAGTTGTAGCAGCTGGTGCACATCCACATGGACTCGCTTCTCAGCACCTCGTCGCGCTTGCCGGCGCGGATCATCGCGAAGATCTCCTGCGGTGGATGCTCCCAGTCCGGACCGAACGGGCAGGAACCCGAGCACACGCCGCACTGCATGCACATCTTGACCCACTGGCCCTCCTCGACGTTCGCCTCGACTTCCTTCAGGAAGTCGTTACGGTACGTTTCCACCATTGCCTTGTTGAGATCGGTCATGTCGGAATCCTTGGAAAACTAAAACAAAAAGCTCACCGCAAAGGCGCGAAGGACGCAAAGAAAGGCTTTGGGAACGAAAAATACCCATGATGCATTCCTTTGCGTTCTCTGCGTCTTTGCGGTTGGATTTCATATTTAAAATTTCAACGGCGAGAGTCCGATCTTCTGGATCGTCTCGGCCATCTCGTTGATGAGGGCGGGCGCGCGCTGGATGTCGGTGATCGCGACCTCGTAGGTTCTCACACGCTCGACTTCGAGGCTCAGCTGTTTCAGGGTGTCGTCGATCCTGGACATGCGGTCGTGCGCCAATTCCGAGCCCTTCATGAAGTGACACTGGTAGTTGTCGCCCTTCTGGCAGCCCATGAGGATCACGCCGTCGTAGCCGCTGTTGAGCGCGTCCGTCACCCAGATGGTGTTGACCGAACCCAGGCAGCGCACCGGCACCACGCGCGTGAAGGCGCTGTACTGGAAGCGGTTCATGGCCGCCATGTCGAGCGCCGGATAGGCGTCGTTCTCGCAGGCCAGCACCAGGATGCGCGGCTTTTCCGAGAACTGGTCCGGCATGTCCACGCCCTTGATCTGCGAGCCCACCGTATCCACCGAGTAGTTCTCGAACGAGATCACGCGCACCGGACAGGCGCCCATGCAGGTGCCGCAACGGCGGCAGCGCGATTCGTTGAACACCGGATAGCGTTTCTCATCTTCGTCGATGGCGCCGAAGGGGCATTCCACGGTGCAGCGCTTGCACTGGGTGCAACCCTCGATGCGCACGATCGGGTAGCTTAGGTCGCCCGAGCGCGGATGCGCGGCGCGGCCCAGACTCGCGTTTTCCACCGCCTGGATCGCCTTCAGCGCAGCACCGGTGGCGTCGTCAATCGCCTGCGCCATGTCCATGGGACGGCGCACCGGGCCGGCGGTGTAGATGCCGGTGCGACGCGTCTCGTACGGGAAGCAGATGAAGTGCGAGTCGTTGAAGCCGTGCTTGAGAATCGGGATGTCCTTGCCCTGGCGATAGACCAAGTTCAGCACCGACTGCTGGCTGGGAGCCCACTTGCCCGGCTCGTCCTGCGGTACCTGCTCGATGTCAACACCCGAATTCGCGACCTGACCGGTGGCGAGCACCACGAGATCGGCCTTGGTGATCGCGTCTGCGTCGAGAATCTTGTCGTTGAACTTGACCTCGAGCGCGCCATTGCCGGTCGCGACTTCGCTCACCACGCCCTTGGTGAAGTTGACGCCCTTCTTCTGCGCGCTGCGGTAGAAGTCCTCGCCGTTGCCCGGCGAGCGCAGGTCGGTGTAGATAATGTTGGTATCGATGTCCGGGTTCCGGTCCTTGAAATACATCGCCTGCTTGATCGAGGTGTTGCAGCAGTGGCCGGAGCAGTACGGCAGCTCGCCTTCCTTGTCGGAACGCTGGCCGGCGCACTGGATGAACACCACGCTCGAAACGATCTTGCCATCGGACGGCCGCTTGATCGGCCCGCCGTTGGCGGCCTTCGCCAATGCTTCCAACCCGAGTTGATCGACCACGTCCCGGCTCTTGCCGGCGCCCAAATACGGCAGCTTGTTCATGTCGTAGGGCGTGAAGCCCGAGGCCATGATGACGGCGCCGACGTTTTCGGTAGCGGTCGAGCCGGACTCGGTGGAGATGTCCACGCTGAACTGGCCCGGCGCGCCGCTGGTCTTGCTGAGGGTCGAATTCAGGAACACCTTGATGTGCTTGTCGCTCTCGATTTTCTTAACGAGATCGGCGATGCCGGTGTCGGCCGGTTCGGTGTAGGGCTCGCGGTAGGGCACGCGCTTGTGCAGCTTGGCCGCCCAGCCGCCGAGGCTGCCGGTCTTTTCCACCAGCAATACGTCGTAACCGGTCTTGGACGCCTCCAGCGCCGCGGTCATGCCGGTGATGCCGCCGCCGACGACCAGGATGCGCTTGTTGTCGCCGTGGCTGGGATTGCCGGCCGGTATCTGCATCTTGGCCGACTCGGCGCAGCCCATGCGCACGTAGTCCGCCGCCATTTCCTGCACGATCTCCTTCTTGTCCGCGTCGGCCGGCGTGATCCAGATCACGCCCTCGCGCAGGTTGGCGCGCGAGATGGCGACGTTCTCAAAATTGAAGGTCTCGGCCTTGGAACGGCGCGAGCAGGCCGCGATCACCACGTGGTTCACGCCCGCGTTGGCGATGTCGTTCTTGATCATGTCCACACCGCTGGCGTTGCACAGGAATTCGTGCTCGCGCACGACCTGGGCCTTGCCTTCCTTCTGCGCGATCATCGCCAGCTGCGCGGTGTCGAGGCGCTCGCCGATGCCGCAACCTTTACAAATGTATGCGCCGATTTTCATGTCCGCCATGACAGCTCTCCAAAACTGCGAATTTTGTCTTGATACTTCGTTGCGGCTTGCCTGCGCTGCTCACGTACTGGCGTGTACGCTGCGCTGCTCGGCCGTGACGTGCAGGAAGCACTAATGCCGCGGGCGCAGGGACGCGCAGGAGCGGCCGCCGCGCCTCGTCTGAAGCCAAACTTCTTGTTTTGTAGCGCTGTCATTTTAGGTAGCCCTACTCGCTTCGCTCGTTCGTCCTGTCATAAGATTTAGGCCTCCGCCCGGGATACGCGGTTAACCACCTGAATCGCCCGCAGCGCCGCGGCCGTGGCGTTCTGCACCGAGCGGTTGACGTCGAGGGCGTTGGACGCGCAGCCGGCGCCGAACACCGCCTCGGTGGTGGCATTGATGTCGATAAAGCCGCTGGCATCCGCCGCCACGCCCGGCATGATCCTGGAGGCGTCCACCGACGGCTCCATGCCGATCGCGAGCACCACGAGGTCATGCTGGTTGTCGTAGCGATGATAGCCCTCGGTGTCCACGCCGTGCAGGATGGGATTGCCCGTGGCCTTGTCCTCGGTGATGTTGGCGACCTTGGACTTGATGAATTTCACTTTCGGGTCGGCCTGGATTTTCTTGTAGAAATCCTCGAAGCGGTCGATGGCGCGGATGTCGATGTAATAGATCGAGACATTGGCAGCGTCGACGAACTTCTCGCGCACATAAGTGGACTGCTTGAGCGAGGCCATGCAGCAGATGCGCGAGCAGTGCTTCAGATGGTTGCGGTCGCGCGAACCGGCGCACTGGATGAAGGCGACATTCTTCGCCTCTTTACCGTCCGATGGGCGCAGGAGCTTGCCGCCGGTGGGGCCGAAGGGGTCCATCAGGCGCTCGAACTCCACGCTGGTGATGACGTTGGCATAACGATCGTAGCCGTAAGGTTGGATTTTTTTCGCGTCGTACGGCTTCCAGCCGGTGGCCCACACCACGGCGCCGACCTTGAAGTTGACCGTCGCTTCCTTCATGTTGAGGTCAACGGCGTCGTACTTGCAGGCCGCCTTCGCCTTCTCCGCCTCCGGCGTGCCGATGATCGACGGGTCGATCACGTAACGCGGCGGATAGGCCATGGAGAACGGCAGGTACGCCGCCTTGATCTTGTCCATGCCATAGTTGAACGGATTGGAAATCTCCGCGCTCACGGCCTTCTCGCACTCGCCGCAGGCGGTGCAATTCTCGTTCACGTAGCGCGGGGAAATCCTGATCGTCGCGGTGTAATCGCCGGGCTTGCCGGTAATGGCCTTCACCTCGGCCAGCGTCAACACGCGGATGCGCTTCTGCGCCCTGAGGCGGCGCAGATTGATCTCCATGCCGCAGGTGGGATGGCACAGCTTGGGGAAGTATTTGTAGAGCTGAGTCACCCGGCCGCCGAGGCTCGGGTTTTTCTCGACCAGCACCACGTCCTTGCCGCACTCGGCGGCTTCCAGGGCCGCGGTCATGCCGCTGATGCCCCCGCCCACCACTAATATCGTTTCATTCGTCGCGACGACATCCGTCATAAAGGTAGCCCTACTTCGCTTCGCTCGTTCGTCCTGTCATAAGATCTGTAGCCCCTACTCGCTTCGCTCGTTCGTCCTGTCATAAGATCTGTAGCCCCTACTCGCTTCGCTCGTTCGTCCTGACATATCATGTGTAGCCCTACTCGCTTCGCTCGTTCGTCCTGTCATAAGATCTGTAGCCCCTACTCGCTTCGCTCGTTCGTCCTGTCATAAAATCTTCTGCCTCCACCGCGGAATGGTTCAGAAAATGCTTACCGCCGGAATTGCGGGACGGCAACAATACCCCGCAATCGAACGGGGTGCCACAAGCCAAGCCGTATAACTGGATTGAAATTTCGTATGCGCGGATAGAACGCTTATATATAACGTGGGAACCACATACGAAACAGGCGCACGACGGGCAGCATTTTCGGCAAGCCCGCCGCGAGCGTCAATATCTTTCTTGTGCCAGCAAGCTATTTTGGCATACTGGGCCGGTCAACGATTAACGGATATCCATGGCGCCCATGTCAGTATCAAAAAATCCCGCCTCCTCTCGTGCCACCAAGGCCGAGGAATACCTCATAAAAGATGAGCCTTACTACGAAGCGCTTGGCGAGGAAGTAACCATTTTCGAGGCGGCGTTCCGGCGGCAATTGCCGATGCTGCTGAAGGGACCGACCGGCTGTGGCAAGACACGCTTCATGCAGCACATGGCCTGGCGCCTGAAACGCCCGCTCATCACCGTCTCGTGCCACGACGACCTCACCGCCACCGACCTGGTCGGGCGCTATCTCATCACCGCCAACGAAACCGTGTGGGTCGACGGCCCGATGGCGCGCGCGGTACGCACGGGGGCGATACTTTATCTCGACGAAATCGTCGAGGCGCGCAAGGACACCACCGTGGTCATCCACCCGCTCGCCGACGACCGGCGCGTGCTGCCGATCGAGAAAACCGGCGAGCTGCTGACCGCCGGCCCCGAGTTCTGTCTCGCCATTTCTTACAATCCCGGCTACCAGAGCGTGCTCAAGGATCTGAAGCAGAGTACGCGCCAGCGCTTCGTCGCGATTGAGTTCAACTATCCCTCAGCGGCACTCGAAAAGAAAATTGTCCGGCGCGAGACCGGCGTGGACGAGGCGATGGCCGAGCGGCTGGTGAAATTCGCCGGCATGACGCGCAATCTGAAAGGCAGCGGCCTCGACGAAGGCGCCAGCACGCGCCTGCTGGTGCACGCCGGCAAGCTGATGAGTTCGGGCATCGATCCCCGCACCGCCTGCCGCACCGCCGTGGCCTCCGCCCTCACCGACGATCCCGAGATGATCGCCGCCATTAACGAACTCAGCGCGTCGTTATTTTGAACAACACAACGCAGAGACGCGGAGGCGCAAAGGGCGCAAAGATTTCTGTGCTGAAACCCAAAAACCTCTGCGCCTCTGCGCCTTTGCGTTGAGTCTTTTATGAATCTCATCCCACTCACCGCCGCGGAACTGGAAGCACGCCTCGACGAGGCGCTCGACCCGGTGCTGTCCTCGCGCCGCACGGCGGCGCCGCTGGCGCGCGCGTTGGCCGCTATTGAACGCTCGCAACAGGGTTTCGTTCTGCGCTGGGTGGACATCATCACCAAGACCAATGCCGAGATGGCCTACCAGTTTGCCGCGCGCGCGCCGGAGGCATTCCGGCTGATGCCCTTGCCGGCCATCGAGGAATGGATCATCCAGGCCATGGATGTATACGACAAACAGGGTCTGTATCCGGGCTGCTCCGCCTTCGGCCGGCTTCAGGCCTTCGCCGCCGAAACCGCGGAGACCGCGCACAGCATGGCGCTGGAAGAAATCCGGCATGTATTGGAACTCTTCGTGCAGGGATTGGCCGGGCGGCCGCTCAATGTCGAGGCGGCTGCGGATACTTACACCGACACGGCCACGCTGTTCCTGCCCGCGCGCCTGTCCCGGTTTGCCGAGCGCCACGACAATTTCCGCCTGTACAAGGCCATGGCCGCCCACCTCTGGGCGCAAACCTGGTACGGCACCTACCGCCTCGCGCCGGGAGCACCTTCGCTGGCTGAAATACTCCCGGCCTCGAGTAATCCGGAAAAGGCCTTGCGTCTTTTCCACGCGCTCGAAACCGTGCGCCTGAATGCGCGCATCGGGCGCGAGCTGCCGGGACTGTACCGGGACATGCAGCAGGTCCAGCAGCTCAGCGGGGAGGTGCGTTACCCCGCTACATGGAAACAGGCGATACAGCGCCTGACGGACCCCAAGGCCACCGTGTCCGCCAGCCTGATGCTGCTGCCGACGTTACACGAGGGAGAAATTCCCATGCCGTTCTGCTTCCAGGGCGTGCTTTTACCGGATCGTGCACGCCAAACCATGCAGGAGCGTCGCACACGCGAAAAAGAGCTTTTCCGTGGGGCGCTCACACAATGGAGCGGAGAAACGGTGCAGGGAAAACACGCGGCGGAAACCGGCACGCCATCGAATTCCCGGCAGTATGCCATCGAGCCGGTTCCCGACCCGGATCATCCGGGACAGTTTATTTTCAGGCTTGTGCTCGCTGGCCAGCCGGTTCAGCCGCTGGCGGACATGCGCGCGCTGATGGATTCGATCCTCCAGGACCTCGGACAAATCCCGGAGGACTATCTGGTGGCGGCGGGCGTGGGCGGCTATCGCCAGCAAGCTGACGAGAAACGTCCGGAAGACGTGTGGAAAGGGACTTACCACGAGGAAGGCGCGTTTCTATATAACGAATGGGATCACCGGCGCAGCCATTACCGCAAGCACTGGTGCGTGCTGCGCGAGATCGATGTCCATCCCGCCCGCGAACCTTTCGTGGCGCACACGCTCAACAAATATCGCGGGGTGCTGCCGCAACTGCGCAAGACCTTCGAGGCCCTGCGCGGCGAGAACAAGTTGTTGAAGAAACAGATCAACGGCGATGACGTCGATTTCGACACGCTGGTGGAGGCCCGGGCCGACATGCAAAGCGGCATGGAGCTGTCCGAGCGGCTGTTCACCAAGCTGCAGAAATTCGAACGCGACATCGCCGTGATGTTCATGGTGGACATGAGCGGCTCGACCAAGGGCTGGATCAACGACGCCGAGCGCGCATCGCTGGTGCTGTTGTGCGAGGCGCTGGAAATCCTCGGCGACCGTTATGCCATCTACGGCTTCTCCGGCATGACGCGCAAACGCTGCGAGTTGTACCGCATCAAGCGTTTCGACGAACCCTATGGAGAAGATGTGCATCAACGCATCGCCGGCATCCGGCCGCAGGATTACACGCGCATGGGCGTGACCATCCGCCACCTGACCAAATTGCTGAACGACGTCGAGGCGCGCACCAAGCTGCTGATCACGCTCTCGGACGGCAAACCGGACGACTACGACGGCTATCGCGGCGAGTACGGTATCGAGGACACGCGCATGAGCCTGATCGAGGCCAAGCGCGCCGGGATTCATCCCTTCTGCATCACCATCGACGAGGCCGCGCGCGACTACCTGCCGCACATGTACGGCGCGGTGAACTGGACACTGGTCGACGACGTGCGCAAACTGCCGCTCAAGGTCTCGGATATTTACCGGCGGCTGACGCTGTAAGCCCCGTCTTTGGGGACACAAGGCCGCGGATGCTAGGATGGCCCTATCCCGCCCACTCAAGTCCGCATAATGAATTAAGGAATCCCTGATTAATGAACTACTCAACGCAGAGGCGCAGAGGCGCAGAGAAAATTGGGGGATATTCAACGAGAAAAGTCTCTGCGTCCCTCTGCGCCCTCCGCGTTTCTGCGTTGAAAACTAATAAATCAGATTTTCCTTAAATGGGTTCATTCTCCATTCTTCACCTCTGGCGCTGCTGGCATGTTTAAACCGGACAAAAAAACCATCTTCCTGATTCTACTGGCGGGCGCGGTCATCGCCGGCATGGTTTATGTTCTGTACGCCACCGGCCTGATCGATCTGCTGACGAACAAGAACCGGCTGCTCCAGTTCATCAAGGAGAACCGCACGCACGCGGCGACGATTTTCATCGGTCTTCAGGTCGTGCAGGTCGTGGCCGCGCCGCTGCCCGGCGAGGTCACCGGTTTCGTCGGCGGCATTCTGTTCGGGCCGGTGTGGGGCGTGGTCTATTCCACCATCGGGCTGACCATCGGCTCGTGGCTCGCCTTCATGCTGGCGCGGCTGCTGGGCCGGCCGATCGTGGAACGGTTCGCCAGCCGCGAGACCATCGAACGATACGACTACGTCATGAAGCACAAGGGTCTGCTGCTCGCGTTCCTGATGTTTCTGATCCCCGGCTTTCCCAAGGACATCCTTTGCTACGTGCTCGGCCTGGGCCACATGCAGCAGCGCGATTTCCTGATCGTCTCGGCAAGCGGCCGGCTGCTCGGCACCGTGCTGCTCACCGTCGGCGGGACCTTCTTCCGTGACGCCCGTTACGGTGCGCTCTTCACCGTCGTCGGCATCAGCCTGGCCATCATCCTGCTCGTGATGATCTACCGCGACCGCATTGAGCTAGTGCTCCGGCGGATGTCGGGCGCCCTGCGCAAGGAACCCAGGGATAAATCACCCCCGTCCGACTAGAGCGGATGAGCCGAATATCGGGTATCCAGCGGCTTGCAAACAGCCTTGGCGCGCCGGACAATCCTACCCGGTTGGCAGTCCGCCCTTGATTCGCAAAGATAACAGGATCTCCCCATGTCAGCGCTGATCTGCGGTTCCTTCGCCTACGACACCATCATGGTGTTCCCGGACCGGTTCAAGAATCACATCCTGCCCGACAAGGTGCATATCCTGAACGTCTCGTTCCAGGTGCCGGAGATGCGTCGCGAGTTCGGCGGCTGCGCCGGCAACATCGCGTACAACCTGAAGCTCCTCGGTGGCGAGCCCTTGCCGATGGGAACCGTGGGCAAGGATTTCGGTCCTTACGCCGAATGGATGGACCGGCACCGCATCAACCGCCGGCACATCAAGGTATGCGAGGACACTTACACGGCGCAGGCCTTCATCACCACCGACATGGATGACAATCAGATCACCGCGTTTCATCCCGGCGCCATGAACCGTTCGCAGGAAACCCGCGTGGGCGACGCCCAGGGTGTCAAACTCGGGATCGTCGCGCCCGACGGGCGCGAGGGCATGTTGAACCACGCGCGGCAATTCGCCGAGGCCGGTATTCCGTTCATCTTCGATCCGGGGCAGGGCATGCCGCTGTTCAACGGCGATGACCTGTTGCGCTTCCTGGAACAGGCCGCGTGGGTGACGCTCAATGACTACGAGGCCGAACTGATACAGGAGCGCACGGAGAAATCCCTGAGCCAGCTGGCCGGGTATGTGCAGGGCATCATCGTCACGCTCGGCGCGCGCGGCTCCTGCGTTTACACCGACGGGCAGGTGATCGAAATACCGGTGGTGCCCGCCGCGGCGGTCAACGACCCGACCGGTTGCGGCGATGCCTATCGCGCCGGACTGCTTTATGGGCTATTGAACCACATGGACTGGGAAACCACCGGCCGCATCGCCGCCCTCATCGGATCGATCAAGATCGAGCACCACGGCACCCAGAACCATCATTTTACCCGCGACCGGTTCTTCTCCCGCTTCAAGGAAACTTTCGGTTATAGTCTGTAGAACTTTCAAAATGCTTTAAACCGCAGATCCACGCGGATTGATTCTTAGGATGAATGCAGATAAAACAGAAACGCGTATGACCGATCTGCGTTTATCTCTTTAACATCTGCGTTCATCTGCGGTTGCCTTGTCTTTTTTGTAAGGAGGGATGCGGCCTTGGTGGACAGCACGCTTCCGCCCCTGATCCAGGCATTGCACCGCCCTGCCTGTTACGGCCACCCGGTGCGGGATATCCGGCTGGTTGAAACCCATATTTCCTGGATCCTGCTGACCGGCCCGTACGCCTACAAGATCAAAAAACCGCTCAATCTCGGTTTCCTCGACTTCAGCACGCTCGAGAAGCGCCGCTTTTTCTGCCAGGAAGAATTGCGCCTGAACCGGCGGCTGGCGCCATTGCTTTACCTTGAGGTCGTTTCTATTACCGGTTCGCCCGCCTCACCCGTGCTGCATGGTACCGGCGAGACCATCGAGTACGCGGTCAAGATGGTCCAATTCCCGGAGCAGGCGCGGCTCGACCGGATGCTGGCGCGCGGTGAACTGCGCCCGGAACACGTCGATCTTCTGGCGCAGGAACTGGCTGAATTTCACGGCCGCGCCGCTGTCGCCGGAAGCGACAAGTCCTTCGGCGATCCGGAACACGTACTGGAACCGGTACGGCAAAATTTCACGCAGATTCGCCCGCGCATCGAAGCTATGGATCAGGTGCAGTTGCGGCGTCTGGAAATCTGGAGCGAGATGAGCTTTGACGAGCTTCGTAAGATTTTTGAAAGCCGCAAGCGCGATGGCTTCGTGCGTGAGTGCCATGGCGATGCGCATCTGGCCAACATGGTGTGGCTTGAGGATCGCGTGACGCTCTTCGACTGCCTCGAATTCAACGACAACCTGCGCTGGATCGATGTCATGAGCGAGCTGGCCTTTCTGGTCATGGACCTCGACGATCGCGGGCGTCCCGATTTGGCCCGTCGCGCGTTGAACAGTTACCTCGAGCACACCGGCGATTACACAGGCCTCGCCGTGTTCCGCTTCTACCAGGTCTATCGCGCACTGGTGCGCGCCAAGGTGGCCTGCATTCGCTCAAGCCAAAGCGGACTGAGCGAAGATGATAACCGGAAAGTGCGCGAGGAGTATCTCGGTTACGCCCATCTCGCCGAGCGCTACACGCAGCCTCCTCCGGCCGCGCTCATCATCACCCACGGTCTGTCCGGCAGCGGCAAGACCTGGCTGTCGCAACAATTACTTGAATCACTCGACGCCATCCGTGTGCGCAGCGACATCGAGCGCAAGCGCCTGCACGGACTCGCGCCTGGTGAGCGCAGCGGCTCCGGCATTGACAGCGGAATTTACACGGCGGATGCCAACCAACGCACCTATGCGCGTCTGGCGAAACTTGCCTTGGCGATTTTGCGCGCGGGACACACGGTGATCGTCGATGCCGCCTTTCTCAAACACAGCCAGCGCGATCAGCTGCGCACGGTGGCGAAAGAAATGCACGTCCCTTTTGTGATTCTCGATATCGAGGCGCCGGAAAACACCCTGCGCGAACGCCTGCGGCTCCGCGACCGGCAGCAACACGAGGTCTCCGAAGCCGGCCTGGCGGTGCTGCAACACCAGTTGGCCACCCGGGAGCCGCTTGCGGACGATGAGCAGCGCCATGCCCTGACCCTCGATGGCAGCGCATCGATATCCATCGCGGCGCTGGAATCGCAGTTGCGCGCGCGGCTCGCTTCGGCGTGAGCCGGGGCTGGTTGCGCCATCCTCCGGTTAACCGACAGGATGACTTCAGGTTTACCTCGGGCCGCCGTGCCACCCTGTCGGGGAGTTCGTCCGAACATATATATAAGGTAGAACCTCCCGATTCCCCTCCAGCCTTGTCATAAAAAATTGCAAGCTTGACATCAGCCACCTTATGAGACTAAAACTACAACATGTTGTGGTTGGCCAAGGTCACAGGCCCGATACCTAGTATTCAACCAGAAGCTGTCTCAAAAACGTCGCGAGCGGCCGTCAGCCGGGTGAGGGTGAGGCGGGGGTTTCACGAACGTCCGGTGGACGTTCGGGCCGCCGAACGGGCCGCCAGGGATGGCGGCCCTGGACTTTCCCGCGGAGCCGGACGGCGCAGCGGGAAAGAGCGCAGGAAGCAGCAGTTTTTGAGACAGCTTCTAAAAAACTGGCACAGCGAGTGCCCCACAGACAGGCCGGAGGACAAGAATCAATGAAGGTCGTCCAATTACAAACACAAGAGCCGGTTACCACCGAAATCTCCGTACAACCCGCTTCCCTCGATATCTGGGATAAAAAATACCGTCTTAAGAGCAAAACCGGGGAGGTCATCGACGCGGATATCGCCGGGACCTATGCCCGCGTGGCGCGGGCGCTGGCCGATGTCGAGGAAATCCCGGAAAAACGCGGGGAATGGTTCGAAAAATTCTTCTGGGCCCTGCAAAACGGGGCGATCCCGGCCGGGCGCATCATTTCCAACGCCGGCGCCCTGGAGCATAAACCCGCCACCTCGACCATCAACTGCACCGTCTCACGCATCATTCCCGATTCGATGGATGGGATTCTCCGTGCGGTACATGAAGCTGGCCTTACATTAAAAGCTGGTTGTGGCGCGGGTTACGAGTTCTCTACCCTCCGCCCCAAAGGGGCGTTTGTGAGCGGGGCCGGGGCTTATACCTCCGGCCCCCTCTCTTTTATGGATATCTTCGATGCCATGTGCTTCACCGTGTCGTCCGCCGGCGGACGGCGCGGGGCGCAGATGGGCACGTTCGACATCGCCCATCCGGACATCATGGACTTCATCAAGGCCAAGCGCGAGGACGGGCGGCTGCGCCAGTTCAACCTCTCCTGCCTGATCACCGATGAGTTCATGCAAGCGGTGAAAATCAACGGGTCCTGGGACCTGCTGTTCCCCGTCAGCCGCCATGAATACGAAGACCCGGACACACGCATCACCTGGCGCTACTGGCCGGTAACCGAGGGCTACATCACCAACAATCTCGGGCAGGTGGCCTGCAAGATCTACAAAACCCTGCCGGCGCGCCGGCTGTGGGACCTGATCATGGCCTCGACCTACGACTACGCCGAGCCAGGGTTCATCCTGATCGATCAGTACAACGAGATGAACAACAACTGGTTCTGCGAGAACATCCGTGCCACCAATCCCTGTGTCGCCGCGGATACACGGCTGCACACGCAATACGGCATGATTCCCATCGGCGAGCTTTACACCTCAGGCGCGTCACTGACCGTTACCGTGGACAATCGCGCCCTTGGCATCAACGGTCGCGGCGTCTCAACCCGCCCGTCGGTACCGGCGTTCATGACGGCACGGGAGGCAGATGTTTATCGTGTCGTCACCGAGGACGGCTACGAAATCAAGGCAACGGCTTGGCACGATTTCTATACCCAAAGGGGGAAAATCAAGCTCCAGGACCTTAAACCCGGCGATGAATTGCTTGTTCAATCTGGAAAAGGACAGTTCGGTGCTCAGGGATCGGCAGAGCTTGGTATGCTGATTGGATTGATTACCGGAGACGGTCACTTTACTCGGACTAAAAAGAAGCAGGCTATCGCGTACGTCAACCTTTGGAATGACGATAGGGTCTTGGCGCCCGCGATATCTGCATATGTAAACAGCCTGATTGCCGGAATCTCGTGCGCGCCTCGGGACTATCATGTAAAACCGGTTGCCGTACCGAAACGCAACTACATATTCATTGGCTCTATCCTGCTTGCGCGTTATCTTGAACACTACGGGTTCACGCAGCAATCAAAATTCAAGGTTCCGGAGGTCATCTGGAGAGGCACCGAGGCGTGCGCAAAGGGTTATCTCCGGGCACTGTTCCATGCCGACGGAACAGTCAATATATCCAGCAACGGCCAAAGCTGTTCGATCCGCTTGGCGTCCAGCTACGTTAGTTTGCTTAAGGATGTGCAGATGCTGTTGGCCAACTTAGGTATTTTTTGCCGCATTCGTAAACGCCGGGAGGCATCCGACCGTCTCCTGCCCGACGGTAAAGGCGGTATGAAACCTTACCCCTGCAAGGCCGACTACGAACTTATTGTCGACGGCGAGTCGCGCGAACGCTTCATGCAGGGAATCGGCTTCTTGACGCCCGAGAAAAACAGGAAGTACGGGGAATGGGTTAAAGATCGTCTGCTTCGCAAGACCCAATCCTTCACCACGAAAATTGCAGACATCGTCTACGACGGTAGACAGCCGGTCTTTGACACCACTCAAGCCGACCACAATACCGTGGTGTTCAACGGCTTGGTGACTGGACAATGCGGCGAGCAAGGCCTGCCGCCGTACGGCGCTTGTCTCCTGGGTTCGATCAACCTCACCAAATTCGTGCGCGAGCCCTTTACCGACTGCGCCCGGTTTGACTGGGACGAGTTCCGCGAGGTGGTACGCGTTTTCACGCGCATGCTCGACAACGTGGTGGAAATCAACGGGCTGCCGTTGCCGCAGCAGCGCGAGGAGATCCAGCGCAAGCGCCGCCATGGCATGGGCTATCTCGGCCTAGGCTCGACATTGGTCCTGCTGCGCATTCCCTACGGCTCGTCCGAGTCGGTCGCCTTCACCGAGCGTGTCTCGCGCGAACTCGCCGTCGCGGGCTGGGAGGTGGCACTGGGGCTTGCGCAGGAAAAAGGCCCGGCCCCGATCATGGAGGAAGAATTCACCGTCACTGAGGAGATGCTGGTCAAGCGTCCGGAGATGCGTCATGACGATTACAAGGTCGGCGATCAGGTCAAGGGCAAGGTACTGCTCGCACGTTACTCGCGCTACATGCAGCGCGTGGCCGAGGTTGCCCCCGACCTGGTGCGGGCGCTCGCCGAGACTGGCGCGCGTTTTACCCACCACTCCTCGATCGCGCCCACGGGCACGATCTCGCTGTCACTCGCGAACAACGCCTCCAACGGCATCGAGCCGTCGTTCGCCCACAAGTACAGCCGCAATGTCCTGCGCGAGGGCAAGAAGAGCAAGGAAAAGGTCGAGGTGTTCTCCTACGAACTGCTCGCCTACCGCACCCTGGTGAATCCCGACGCCGATCCGGAGGCTTCGGACGGCAAGAACCGGCTGCCGGACTACTTCATCACCGCCGACCACATCAAGCCGCGCGAGCACGTGGATGTGCAGGCGGCGGCGCAGAAATGGGTGGACTCCTCGATTTCCAAGACGGCGAACGTCCCTACCGATTTCCCCTACGAGGAGTTCAAGGAAATCTACATGTACGCCTTCGATCGGGGGCTCAAGGGCTGCACTACTTTCCGGTTCAACCCGCAGGCCTTCCAGGGCGTGCTGGTGAAGGACAAGGACCTCGAGAACACCACCTACCGCTTCCAGCTCGAGAGCGGCGAGGTCATCGAGGTCAAGGGCAACGAGGAGATCGAATACGACGGCGAGGTCCATAACGCCGCCAACCTGTATGACGCCTTGAAGGAAGGCTATTACGGCCGGTTCTAGCTCGTGAACCGTAAGCCGTGAACCGTGAAACGTATTCCGGTCCACGACTCACGAATCACGACTCACGGAGACATGAAATGACCATCAAAATCGACGAAAAAATCACCGGGTACGAGGTCGTCAAGGAGGAGCCCAAGCGCGCCGAGAGCAATGTCGTGCACATGCACGAGAAGCTCGAGCGGCCCGAGGTACTGGTCGGCTCGACCTACAAGATCAAGACCCCCCTCACGGAGCATGCCCTGTACGTCACGATCAACGATATCGTGCTCAACCCGGACACGCCCCACGAAAAGCGCCGGCCCTTCGAGATCTTCATCAACTCCAAGAACATGGACCACTTCCAGTGGGTGGTGGCGCTGACCCGGGTCATCTCCGCCGTGTTCCGCAAGGGGGGTGACGTCACCTTCCTGGTGGAGGAACTGCACTCGGTGTTCGACCCGCGTGGCGGCTATTTCAAGAAGGGCAAGTACACCCCCTCGCTCGTGGCCGACCTGGGCGACGTCATTGAGCGCCACCTCAAGTCGATCGGTCTTATCCCGACCGAAGAGCCGGACGCGGCACGTCAACAGCTCATCGCCGAGAAGCGCGCCGAACTGAAAAAACGCGCCGGTGCAACGGAAACCGCCGCTGATGAGCCCTGCGATTTCCCGTCCGATGCGCAGCTCTGCGTCAAGTGTTCCACCAAGGCTGTCATCAAGATGGATGGATGCATGACCTGTCTCAATTGCGGCGACTCGAAGTGCGGGTGATGATCTGATACGCGCGGAGAGTTTCGAAAAAGTGTTTGCAATTTTTTTTTCATTGCCTTAATGTCTTGACACATCAGTGCGATGTGCTAGACATGAAGTGAACTTTGTACACGGATGTCACTGCCCGGATGGCGGAATGCCGCGAGAGAAGATGAACACGATCGCGGCGCCGGGCGGAACCAGGATCAACCAAGAGTTAATGGATCGATTGCGAAGCTCGACAACCGGTAGCAAGCATACCAGTACCCACCTGCAGCGGTGTCCGGCTGCCAGGCCCTGTTCTTCCCGCTCCCCTCGCTATGTTATATCCGCCAGTAAACCCTGGCCCGTACCTCTGTCCCGAATCCATCAAAAGACAGTCCATGACTGTCTTTTTCACGTGGCAACGCGCAGTACCGTCGGGGGTTTCTGGCCCCTGGCTTCCCTGCAAGTCCCTTAACCACAATCCAAAGGAGCTCATCATGGCCAAGAAAAAGGCAAAGAAAGCAGCTAAGAAAAAGAAATAACACGATAGGCGAGAGGAGTTCGGATCGTAGCGCGTTCCGCGCCGAGCGCGGGGAGCAGTCGCTGCTTCGGATCGCCCTGGCGCCTTCGTTAGCGATATGCCGGTAACATCCGCCTGAATTAAGGTTGGCGGGGTGTTACCGGTTTTTTATTACGTCCAGACGAACGCAGTAGGGCGACAATTATTGCCCACCGACAGCCTCATGGTCCTGGTCAGCGACGCTCCCACCCGCCTGTTTTCGCCACCATAACTTTCCCTGCCCACCAGGATTAATTTTCAATCGAAAACAAAGGGTTAAGATTTAGAGAGGGCTTGGCGCAGCTCCTGATCCAGCTCGTTCAGGCGTTGCGGAGTGCCGACGTCGCGCCAGCGTCCGGTGTAGTGCTCACCGCTCACCTGCCCGCGCGCCATGGCGGCACGCAGCAACGGCACCAACGGAAACTTTCCCGGACGACATTCCGCAAACAGGGCGCGCGCATAGACGCCGATCCCGCTGAACGTCAGCCGCGGCGTTCCTTGCGCGAAGACCTGACCGTCATGCAGTGAAAAATCCCCCTGCGGATGCTGGGGTGGATTATCGACCAGCACCAGATGCGCCAGCCCCTTGAGTTGGGTCGGCAGGCGATCGAAAGGGAAATCGGTCCAGATATCGCCGTTGATTACTACGAATGGATCGGTGTCGATCAGGGACAACGCCTTGAAAATGCCACCACCGGTCTCGAGACCCCCGCCTGCCTCGCGTGAATAGGCAATGCGCGCCCCGTAACGACCGCCATCCGCCAGATACTTCTCGATCTGCTCGCCCAGATGCGAGTGATTGATCACGAGATCGGGCAGGCCCGCACGCGCCAGCCGCTCGATCAGGTGCACGATCAGCGGCTTGCCGCCTGCCTCGAGCAAAGGCTTGGGGACGGTGTCCGACAGCGGTCGCATGCGCTCGCCCCGGCCCGCCGCGAGGATCATGACCTTGAGGCTCATGCCACCCCCGGCAGCTTGAGTTCACGCAGCAAGGCCTGTAACGGTTGCAGTTCCGGATAGCGGGCGCTCACCTCACGCACATAACCGAGGGTGCGCGGGATGTCCCCCAGATAGCCGGGCTTGCCATCGCGATGGTTCAAGCGCGCGAAAATACCGGTGGCCTTGAGATGGCGCTGCACCCCCATCAGGTCGAACCAGCGCAGAAACCGGGCATCGTCCTCGCTCACCGGAATGCCGGACTGCAGCGCCAGCTCGTGATAGCCCTTGACCCAGTCCTCCACCCGTGCGCGCGGCCAGGCGATGTAGCAATCGCGCAACAACGACACGAGATCGTAAGTCACCGGCCCCAGCACGGCATCCTGAAAGTCGAGGATGCCGGGGTTGTTGACACGAGTCACCATCAGGTTACGCGAATGGTAGTCGCGATGGACCCATACCCGCGGCTGGGAGAGGGCCGAATGCACCAGTTGCGCGAATATGTCATCAAGCACCCGGTTCTGGCCGGCGCTGAGCTTGAGTCCCAGATGACGGCCCAGGTACCACTCACGGAAGATCTCCATTTCGCGCGTGAGCAACCCCGCATCGTAGTCCGGCAGGAACTTCCCGGCGGAATCGCCCGACGCCCCGGCCTGCAGGACAATCAGCGCTCCCAAGGCGTCGCCATAGAGCCGCTCCACCGTCTGCTCGTTGAGATTCCGCAGGTAGAGCTGCTCGCCCAGGTCCGTGATGAGCAAGAAACCCCGCTCATGGTCTTCCTCCAGCACTTCCGGCACGTTCAGCCCCAGGGCATGGAAACGGCGCGCAATGGCCACGTAGGCACGCGTGTCGCCCTTGTCCGGCGGGGCGTCCATGGCGATCAAACTTTGCTGGCCCAGGGTAATGCGGAAATAACGGCGAAAGCTCGCGTCCGCCGAGGCCGGACGGATATCGAATGCGCCCGCGCCCAATACCCGGGCGGTCCATTCCTTGAGTGCCTCGAAACGTTTATCCAAAGGTGGTCTGGTAAATAAAACCCGTGCGAGCGGGAAAACGCCTTGATGGAGCCGACATAGTATGCAATTTTATGCCCGCCATCATAAATGTCGCCCTACTTCGTTCGTCTGGCCATAATAAAGCAATGCCATCTCCGTTCCCATGCCTCACCATCGCCTAGTTCGCGCCGCCCTGTGCCTGATTGTTTGCGCGGGCGCGGGGCTCAGCGTACCGGCGCGGGCCGAGGACGAAGGGCCCTGCCCGGAACGCCCGCCGCGGCCACCCGCCGCGGCGCGACCGAGCACCACGATGGCGGAGAACCTGCCGGCGGAGGTGCGCGCCCGGGAACTGCGCTTGATAAACAAAGGCGTCAGCGAATTCATCGGCGCGGTGGAACTGCGGCGTGACAGCCAGTCCCTGAACGCCGATTACCTGCGCCACGACAAGAGCAGCGGCATGGTGGACGCCACCGGCAATGTCACGTTCAAGGAAGCTTCCGGCCTGACTTACCAGACCCAGGAGACGCACATCAACCTGGGATCGCGCACCGGCCACGCCGGAAGCGGCAGCTTTCGTCTGGAGGACGGCAGCGCCCGCGGCGATGCCGAGCGCATCGACTTCGAAGGGCCGGATCACACACGCCTCACGCGGGTGCGTTACACCACCTGTGCGCCGGGTCAGGACGACTGGTTCTTCAAGATCGGGGAACTCGAACTCGATACCGCAGAGGACATCGGCACCGCCCGTCACGCCTCGATCAACTTCCAGGGCCTGCCGGTGTTTTATCTCCCTTATCTCAGTTTCCCGATTTCCGATCAGCGCAAATCGGGTTTTCTGATCCCGCGTGTGGGCAGTTCGGACAACCGGGGCACGGAGATTTCCGCGCCGTATTACCTGAACCTCGCACCGAATTACGACGACACCCTGACGCCCCGCTACCTGTCCAAGCGCGGCTGGCAACTGCAAAACGAATTCCGCTATCTCACCCCGCGCGCGGAGGGCAAGCTGGATATCGAGGCCCTGCCGAACGACCGCATGGAAAACCGGGACGATCGCGCGGCGGGGACGTATCTGCATAAGCAGGTCTTCGACTCGCGCTGGTCGGGTAACGTGGACCTGCGCGCGGTATCGGACAAGCAGTACGTCGAAGATTTCGGCGACAATCTCCGCATCACCAGCCAGACCCACCTGCCGCAGAACGCGCAGGTGGATTACCGCGGCCCGCTGTGGAACTTCGGCGCCCGAGCCGCCGGCTATCAGACCATCGACCCCACCATCGCGCCCGCCGACCGCCCCTACGCCCGGCTCCCGCAAATCAACCTGTCGCTCAACCGGCCGATGCAGCCCAATCGCGCCAATTATTATTTTGAAACCGAGGCGGTGAATTTCGACCGCGATGCCGGTGTGACCGGTGGACGTCTGAACCTGTCTCCGGCGGTGGCGCTGCCACTTTCCAACAACTATGGATTCGTCACGCCCCGGATCGGCGTGCGCCATATCTCCTATGCGCTCTCCGGCGCACCGGATGAAACCCCATCCCTGACACGGGGCGTGTTCAGTCTCGACAGCGGGCTTGTTTTCGAGCGCGACTCGCGCTGGGGCGAACGCCTGTTTACGCAGACGCTCGAACCACGCCTTTATTACCTGTACATTCCGGACAAGAATCAGGATGCCCTGCCCAACTTCGACACCAGCGTGCCGGAATTCAGCTTCCCGAACCTGTTTCGCGACAACCGCTTCACCGGCGGCGACCGCATCGGCGATGCCAACCAGGTTACCGCGGCCGTGACCACGCGTTTCATCGACGATCACGACGGCACTGAGCGTGGGCGCGCAAGCCTGGGAAGGATTTACTATTTTGCCGACCGCGAGGTGAACCTGCCGGCGGGCACCGGGAGCACGGCCGCTTCGGACATTATTGGCGAGGCCACGGCCACGCTGGCCAGCCACTGGCATGCCCGCAGCAGCATTCAATGGAATCGGGCCGATCCACGTGTGGAAAAATACAGTGTCTATCTCCAGTACAACCCGGCGAAAGACCGCATCCTGAACCTCGGCAAACGCTTCATCAGAAACGAGATCGAGCAGACGGATATCTCGACGGAGTGGCCGCTGGCTTCGCGCTGGACCTTTCGCGCCCGCTCGCTTTACTCCCAGCGGGACAAGCGCAACGTGGAGAGCTTTGCCGGCGTGGAATACAACGCCTGCTGCTGGGCGCTGCGTGTCGTGGCCGGCCGCCGCCTCATCTACGACACCGCCAACAACAATGCCGCCATCCAGAACAACAGCATCATGTTCGAGCTGGAATTGACCGGCCTGTCCAAGCTCGGCCGCGTTCCCGACAGCCCGCTGCGCGAAAGCATGTTTTCCTTCCCATCCATAAAACCTGCGGCCGAAGGCCGCAACGGCTCCCTCCCTCTCCCCTTCGGGAGAGGGAATGAGGGTGAGGGAAGAGACTGCCCGGTTCATGGATAACATTCAGCACGGTCGTCTGCGGGCGGTCTCTCCCCGACGACGGCCGCGACCTTGGAGTCCTCCACCCCCTAGATCGTGTTATCCTAGCGCCGCTCTGGCGCCACGCCAAAACGCCGTCCACGGAATATCCGGATATTAAAATCATGCATGTTTTCACCAAATCCATCGCACTCGGGATGGCGCTCTCAGGCCTGATCCTGTCGCTGTCTTTCCCCACAGCGGCCGCCACGCAGCGCCTGATCGGCGACGTCGATCGCATCGTAGTGATCGTCAACGACGACGTCATCACCGACAGCGAACTCAACCAGCGGCTGCGCGAAACCCGGAAACAGCTGGAGCTGGAGAAAATCAGCGCGCCGCCGGATGCGGCGCTCAAGAAACAGTTGCTCGAAAGGATGGTGCTGGAACGCCTGCAGATACAACTGGCCGCCCAGACCGGCATTCGCGTCAGCGAATCCGACGTGGACCGGGCCTTTGAAACCGTGGCCAAGCGCAATAACCTGAGCGCCGAAGAGTTCCGCAAGGCGCTGGTGCAGAAGGGCATGGACATCATGGCGTACCGCAACCAGCTGCGCGACCAGCTGACTATCCAGCAACTGCTGGAACGCGAGATCAACAACCGCGTCACCGTCACCGACAATGAAGTCGACAATTTCCTCGAGAATCCGCAGAGCCGCGCCGGCATGGACGTGTCCTATCAACTGTCGCATATCCTGATCGGCATTCCCGAATCGGCCTCGCCCGAAGCGATCCAGGCGGCCCGGAAACGCGCCGAGGACGTCCACCGTCAGCTCAGCCAGGGCGCCAATTTCGAGCAGACCGCCGTGAGTCACTCTCAGGGCGCGGATGCCCTCAAGGGCGGCAATCTCGGCTGGAAGAAGGCGGGCGAGCTGCCGGAATTACTCCTGAGCGCGCTGAAAAACATGGCCGTCGGCGGCATCAGCGACATTCTTCGCAGTCCCAACGGCTTCCACATCCTGAAGCTGAACAACAAGCGCGGCGACACCCAGGCGGAGGCGGTGACCCAGACCCACGCGCGCCATATCCTGCTGCGGCCCAGCGAAATCCTGGCGCCGGAAGACGCCCGCAACAAGCTGCTGGCCTTGCGCGAGCGCATCGAGAATGGCGAGGATTTCGCCGCGCTCGCGCGCGCGCATTCCGAAGACCCCGGCTCGGCCGCGAATGGCGGCGACCTGGGCTGGACCAACCCCGGCCAGATGGTCCCGGAATTCGAGAAGGCCATGAACGCGCTCAAGCCGGACCAGTTGAGCCAACCCGTGCGCAGCCCCTTCGGCCTGCACCTCATCCAGGTGCTCGACCGGCGCAGCCACGACATCAGCCAGGAACGCGAGTTCGCCGCGGCGCGCCAGCAGATCCACGCGCGCAAGGCCGACGAGCGCTACGAACAGTGGGCACGTCAGTTGCGCAGCGAGGCGTTTGTGGAATATCTGCTTGAAGATGTCAATTAAAAATCCGATAGACAGGATTAACAGGATTTTGCAGGATTAAATCAGGCAATCCTGTCGAATCTCCTCCAATGATCGCCGTTTCCGTTATTGCTCTTACCCCCGGCGAACCCGCCGGCGTGGGGCCCGACCTGGCCATCCAGCTCGCCCAGCAGCCGCCTGCCTGCGCCCTGGTGCTGATCGCCGATCCCGCGTTGCTGGCGGAACGCGCGAAGCAATTGCATCTGCCATTTACCGCGCGCGAATGGAGGAGTGCGCCAGGGATGGCGCGCTTACGAAGCCAAGGAAGCAAAGGCCGCGAGTCCGCCGGTCAGGGCGTGTACGTGCTTCCGGTCAAAACCGCGCGGCCTGTCAGCGCCGGACGGCTCGACACGGCCAATGCGGCCTATGTCATCGAAACGCTGAAATCCGCCGTCACCGGTTGCCGACGCGGTGAATTCGACGCGCTGGTCACCGGTCCGGTACACAAGGGCAATCTCAACGACGCCGGGATCAGCTTCACCGGTCATACCGAGTTTCTGGCCGAATCGAGCAACGCCGCACAACCGGTGATGATGCTCGCCTGCTCTTCCCTGCGCGTCGCGCTCGTCACGACGCACCTGCCGCTGGCGGCGGTGCCACGCGCGATCACGCGCGAACGTCTGACGGCGGTGCTCGAAGTGTTGCATGCCGACCTCCGGAATAAATTCGGCATCGCCAATCCGGTGATCCTCGTCTGCGGGCTCAATCCGCACGCCGGGGAATCCGGTCATTTGGGGCGCGAGGAGGTCGAGACTATCGAGCCGACGATTAAAGCCCTCGTCGCCAAGGGCATGCACCTGCGCGGCCCGGTGCCGGCGGACACCGCGTTCATCCCGTCCCAGCTTCGGGGCGTGGATGCAGTGCTGGCCATGTACCACGACCAGGGCCTGCCGGTGCTGAAGCATCACGACTTTGCACATGCCGTCAACATCACGCTCGGGCTTCCGTTCGTGCGCACCTCGGTGGACCACGGCACGGCGCTGGAACTCGCCGGCACCGGCAAGGTCGATCCATCAAGTATCTACGCCGCAATCGAGCTGGCTATTGAACTGGCAAAAAAGAAATAGACAGGATTCACAGGATTACGCAGGATTAACAGGATTAAAACTTAAGAACATTACAAACAAAATAATCCTGTAAATCCTGAAAAATCCTGTTAATCCTGTGAATTGAACTCTTATGAGTTCTCATCGACCGCGCAAACGCTTCGGCCAGCATTTCCTGCACGACCGGAATGTCATCGCGCGCATCGTCGCGGCGCTGGCGCCAGCGCCCGAGGATCATATTGTCGAGATTGGGCCGGGCAAGGGCGCGATCACACGCGAATTGGCAGCACACTTGGCACACTTCGACGCCGTCGAACTCGACCGCGATCTGCTGGCGCATCTGCAATCGGCGATTCCCTCCGGCAAGCTCACGCTGCACGGTGCCGATGCCTTGAAATTCGATTTTTGCCGGCTCATGCAAGAGGGCCGCAAACTGCGACTCGTCGGCAACCTGCCTTACAACATTTCCACGCCCCTGCTGTTCCACCTGCTGGATCAGTCCGGCTGCATTAAAGACATGCTGTTCATGCTGCAAAAGGAAGTGGTACAGCGCCTTGCCGCCTCACCCGGCGGCAAGGATTACGGGCGGCTTTCGGTCATGATCCAGTACCGCTGCCGGGTCGAGAAATTATTCGACGTCGCGCCCTGCGCCTTCACGCCGCCGCCGAAAGTGGAATCCGCCGTCGTGCGCCTCGTGCCTCATGCCACGCCACCCGTGACAATAACTAACGAAGCCCAATTCGCTAAAGTGGTGCGCATGGCCTTTGCCAGCCGCCGCAAAACCCTGCGCAATAACATGAAGGGTTTGCTCAGCGCCGAGGACATGTCAGCGCTTGGGATCGATCCCACACGGCGCGCGGAAACGCTGACCCTCGCCGAATTCGCCGCTCTCAGCAATGCGGTAGAATCGCCGTAGCCATGGCAACGGCGCTGACAAAGCGAGATCACTCACAATCCTTCGGCGAGGAAATCGCAAACAGCGTCAGCCACGGCCTCGCCCTGCTGGCGGCGCTGATAGCGTTCCCCGTTCTCGTTATCTCTGCCGCTCAGCGCAGCGACGCCGCCGGAATTGTCGGCGCAAGCGTCTTCGCCACCACTCTGGTGCTACTGTATCTCACTTCCACGCTGTATCACGCCTTGCCCCGCACCCGCGCGAAACGGGTGTTCCGGATACTGGATCACGGCGCCATTTATCTCCTGATCGCCGGCACCTACACGCCGTTCACGCTGGGCGTGCTGCGCGGATCCTGGGGCTGGACGCTATTCGGGCTTCAATGGGGACTGGCCGTACTCGGTATCGTGCTGAAATCGGTTGGCGGTATTCGCTACGCCAAGCTGTCTGTCGCGGTCTATCTCGCCATGGGCTGGCTCGTCCTGATCGCGGCCGTTCCGGTCATGAACCACGTGCCCCCCTGGGGCCTGTTCTGGCTGGTGGCGGGCGGCATCGCCTACACGGTCGGGGTGGTGTTCTACGCGCTGGAACGCCTGCGCTACTTTCACTTCATCTGGCACCTGTTCGTCATCGCGGGCAGTGTCTGTCACTTCATTGCGGTGCTATGGTACGCGGCTTGAAGTTGTGTTTCTGTTTTAACCAGTATTATGCTGCTATATAAAGTGACATTTAGGTCGTCTACTTCTAATTAGACCGACACGAAATCAGGTTGTCTACCAGATATGAATGCATATCGTCACCCAATCGATCAAGTCGTGCGACTCCTGGGTGGGAACAAAGGGCGAATGGATATGGAAGCAATATTCCATAAGCTTGGGCGCCTACCTGAATCAGTTGATGGCGAGGAACTTGCTTATCGACTCGCTAGGGTGCATGAATACCTGCTCCCCTATGGAATAGTGCATCCAGAATATGGGGAAGTTCAAAAAGGAGATTGGATTTTATCTGAAAAGGGTTGGGGCCATTACAACAGGCTTAAAGAAATGGATGAAATGGATATTCCTTACTGAGTTTACGAATGACAATGATCCAGAAAATCTCACGCATACTGCTTCGCGACGCCTTCAAGCACGAAGCATACGACTTTACCAAGTGGTTACAGGACAATCTCGATGTCCTGAATGACTGCATTGATCTTACTCTCTCAAACGCAGATCGTGAGGCTGCTGCTGGTGATTTCAGCGTTGATCTTGTAGCTGAAGACGAGTTGGGGAATAAGGTAATAATCGAGAATCAACTCGAAAAAAGTAATCACGATCACCTAGGAAAACTTATTACTTATCTTGTGGCAATGGAGGCGCGTGCTGCAATCTGGATTGTTTCAGAACCAAGACCGGAACACGTTAGCGCCATTACATGGCTGAATGAGTCCTCATCTGCCAGCTTTTACCTTCTGAAGCTGGAGGCAATAAAGATCGGGGATTCAGACCCTGCACCACTGCTCACATTGATAGTGGGCCCGAGCGACGCAACAAAGGCGGTCGGAAAGGCAAAACAAGAGTTTGCTGAGCGTTATGATATCCGTCGAGATTTCTGGACTCGGCTACTTGAACACGCGAAAACGAAAACTAAGCTTCATGCCACAATTTCTCCAGGCAGGTACGCCTGGATTGGTACAGGTGCTGGAAAGAGTGGCCTTGGCCTGAACTACGTAACTTGGGAACATGAAACCTGCGTTGAACTGTACATAGATCGCGGCAAAAACCGCGAAGTAGAGAACAAGGCCATTTTTGACACCTTGCACGCAAAGAAGGATGAGATCGAAAGATTGTTCGGGGATTCTTTGGAATGGGATCGCCTTGATAGTAAGCGTGCATCGCGCATCAGAAAGACTATCAATATTGGCGGGTGGAAGGACCCTGAAAAGTGGGGCGAAATACATCCCGAGATGGTCGATACAATGATCCGCTTAGAAAAGGCGCTTAAGCCACACATCCAGAAACTTGAAATTGAAGCGGTCTAACTACTGGCTCGTGCCGACGCCGGAGACAACGCGCCATGCTTCCTGTCGTGTCCGTGGCCGGCGCGGCACACCTCTGCGTTAAACCAATCGCTCCAATTCCTTCATCTTGTTCTCAATCCACTCCTCCACCTGCCTGATGATCTCCTCGGCCTTCTGGCCGCGCGGATCGATCGCCGGGCCGATGACGACGCGCACCGTGCCGGGCTTTTTCAGAAAACCGCGCCGCAACCAGAACGAGCCGGCGTTGTGCGCCACCGGCACCACCGGGTAGCCGGTCGCGGCCGCCAGCGCCGCGCCGCCCATGCCGTAGCGCTTGCGCGTCCCCGGCGCGACGCGCGTGCCTTCCGGGAACACCACGACCCAGATGCCGGATTGCAGGCGTTCGCGCCCCTGTTCGACAACCTGCTCGATCGCCTTGCGTCCCGCGCCGCGATCGATGGCAATGGGGCGCATCAGCTTTAGCGCCCAGCCGAACAACGGAATCCATAGCAGTTCGTGCTTGAGCACCCAGGTCTGGGGCGGAAAGATCTGCTGGAACACGATCGTCTCCCATGCCGACTGGTGCTTGGACATGATGATCGCCGCGCCCGCGGGCAGATGCGCGCGCCCTTCGACGCGGTAATCAAGGCCACACAGGATTTTCAGCAGGGATGCCTGCCAGCGCGCCCACTGGCTGATGAGGCGGTAGCGCAATGGGAACGGCAAAATCGCGGTCGGCAGCATGAGCGGGGCATAGATCGCCACTGACACCAGCATCACGACATTGAACAGCAGGGAGCGGAGGGCGACCAAGAGCCGATCTCAAAAATAGTTACGGAAATAGCGGTCGCGCCGCTTTGTGCCGGTCGCTCGCCAGAAGAGTCTCAGGCACA
>Ga0209542_10003204_pt1 | contig 35203 bp, 21 predicted proteins | sample RifCSPhighO2_01_FD_184028 | JGI IMG/M metagenome (GOLD analysis project Ga0209542, IMG submission 184028) | Soil microbial communities from Rifle, Colorado - Rifle CSP2_plank highO2_0.1 (SPAdes) (version 2) | ecosystem: Environmental > Terrestrial > Deep subsurface > Rock core/Sediment ...
GGCGTCGCGGAGGCGGTGGACCGCTTTGAGCTCTACGGCATCGTACGCCAAGAGGGAGGAAAGATAATTTCGGTAGAGGAAACGGGCGGAAAGGGCTGGTTCTCGATCTCGTATTGGAACGCGAAGCTCTCGCGCATCACCGAGTATGAAAAAATACTTTTTGCGCGTAATTTGGGGGCTATGTTGGGCGCTGGATTGGCGCTCGCACGGGCGCTTGCAGTCATCGAGCGGCAGACCAAAAACCCGAAAATGTCTTCGGTCATCTCGCAGATCTCTTCGGATGTCCGCCGTGGAGAGACGCTGCACGGGGCTTTGGCGAAATTTCCCAATGTGTTTCCCAAGCTGTTCGTCGCCATGGTGCGCGCGGGCGAAGAAGGCGGCGACCTCTCGGCATCTCTGCAGGTCATATCGGATCAAATGGAGCGAATGTACAACCTCAAGAAAAAGATCCGCGGCGCTCTCATCTACCCGTGCATTATTTTGATCGCGATCTTCGGCATCGGCATTTTGATGATGATAGAGGTCGTTCCGACTCTGGCGCAGACCTTTGCCGAGATGAAAGCCAAACTCCCCGCATCGACCCAGATCATCATCGGCATCAGCAATTTCCTCGTCCACTATACGGTCTTGGCACTCGGCGGCATTGTCGGGAGCGGCGTTCTCATCTACGTTGTTGCCCATACGAAACAAGGGAAGCGCGTACTGGATCTCTTTTTCCTGCGGCTGCCGCTCATCGGCACAATGGTGCGTGAAGTGAATGCTGCGCGCACAGCGCGCACCCTCGCCTCGCTCCTTTCATCGGGGGTTGATGTCATCACGTCGCTCGATATCGTGAGCGAGGTCGTGCAAAACTCGTATTTTCGCGATGTGGTCAAAGACGCGGCGGTCGGTGTCGGAAAAGGAGAATCTCTCGCGGTCGCGTTCGTCCGGCGCGAGGATCTGTATCCGGCATTCGTCGGCGAGATGATGGCGGTGGGTGAAGAAACAGGAGCCGTTGCCGAGATGTTGAAACGGCTCGCTGTCTTCTATGAAGACGAGGTGGACCGCAAGACCAAAGACATGTCGACCATCATCGAGCCGTTCCTCATGATCATCATCGGCGGCGCAGTCGGCTTTTTCGCGGTCTCTATGATCACACCGATCTACCAGCTTTCTCAGAACATATGACGCTCCGGAAGCGGGGAGAGCGTGGCGTGACGCTCATGGACACCATCGTGGGCACGTCGCTCATGCTCGTCATCTTCCTCGGCATCGCCGCGGCGTTCCAGCTCTCCGTGGATGTCGTTACGAATAACAAGGCGCGAGGGAGCGCGATCGCGCTTGCGAATGAGCGCATGGAATATATCCGGAGCCTCACGTACGCATCGATCGGGACATCGAGCGGGGTTCCTTCAGGATCCATAGAACAGTCGGAAGACGTTGTACTCAATGGCATTACCTTTACACGCCGCACCATGATTACATACGCGGACGACCCAAAAGACGGTATCGGTGCTGCCGACGCAAATGGCATCACAAGCGATTACAAAGCCGCAAAAGTCGATGTGGCGTGGACTTCCCGCACCGGGACGCGGCACATTACGCTCGTCTCGCGATTCCAGCCGCCGGCGGGCATGGAAATCGCGTGCACACCTCCCTGTGGCACGCTCACGGTGGATGTCGTAAATGCGAACTCGCAGCCGCTCTCGGGGGCATCGGTCTCTATCGTGAACGCCTCGACCACCCCCGCTATTTCTATCAACACGTTCACCAACGCGAGCGGCACCGCATCTCTCATCGGCGCACCGGCTTCGTCGGGGTACCAGATCGTCGTGACCAAGAGCGGGTATTCGACTGCACAGACCTACAGTGTCACCGCACAAAATACGAACCCGACCCCGGGGCATCTCACGGTCTCCGACAACCAGACGACGACAGGAACATTCCAGATCGACGTTCTTTCCAGTCTTGCCGCGAGCATCTACTCGCTTTCGACGAACACGTGGTCGGACACATTTTCGGATGAGAGCAAGATCGGGTCTCAGACGGAAAATATCGAAGTGAGCGGCAATCGCGCGCGATTCGAGGGCAATCAGCCATGGACCGAGCCTGCCGATCTTTACTCTGTCGCCATTACTCCCACCGCGCTTCTACGCTGGGGGACGTTTTCGTGGGATGACACACAACCTGCAGAGACAACGATCACCTATCATGTCTACTACCCGACTGGTCCAACCCTAACCCTCGTGCCAGACTCCGTGCTTACCGGAAATAGCACGGGTTTTACTACAGGCACATCAGTTGATGTGAGCACCATTCCCGCGCAGACGTATCCGAGCCTCGTCCTCGGTGCACGTCTCTTAGCGCTCAATCCGAGTGCGCCATCGCCGTCGATCGAAGACTGGGAGATCACCTATGAGAGTGGGCAGGGCATCGCACTTCCTTTTACCATGCGGGGAGCGAAAACGATCGGATCAGGGGGAGCAGGGACGATCTACAAATACGACCAGCTGCTTACGACGAATTCTTCAGGAATACTCTCGATCCCGAGCTTGGAGTGGGACGCGTATACGCTCTCGATCGCCGCATCCACCGGATACGACATCTCTTCCTCGTGTTCGCCGCAGCCTACCGTCATCGCGCCGAACCAAAGTGCCACAGTCCAACTATTCGTATCCCCGCACACAGCGAATTCTCTTCTTGTAGACGTCGGAGACAATACAGCGACTGCTCTTTCGGGAGCCTCGGTCCATCTCACCAACAGCAGCTCCTACGACGAGACGGTGATCGCCGATGCGTGCGGACAGGCATTTTTCAGCGGCCTTACGAGCGGGGACTATTCGGTAGAAGTTTCTCTCGCCGGGTATCAGACATACACATCAGGCACCGTGAGCGTCTCCGACTCGACACGGCACTCCGTGGTGCTCAATTAAATATGATGCGCACGACACACGGATCCGGCATGGGCATTATCGAGGTCGTGGTATGGATCTCGGTTTTTATCTCCGCGATGCTTGCACTCACAACATCGGTCCTCTATTTTTACCGAACGAGCGACTACGCGATCCAGCAGGCATCGGCGACCGCATCGGCACAGCGCGGCATCGATACGATGATCCGCAACGTGCGCGAAGCTTCGTATGCGAGCAACGGCGCATACCCGATCGTCTCTCTGGGGGCGAACGATTTCAGGTTCTACGCAGAGATTGATGGCGATGTCGGCGTCGAGCAGGTACACCTCTATCTCTCGGGTGAGGCACTCCTGAAGGGCGTCATTGATCCGACGGGGGATCCGGCAGTCTACACAGGAGCAGAAAGCGTCTCGACTACTTCCGAAGACGTACGGAATATTATTCAAAGCACATCGCTCTTTACGTACTACGACAAAGACGGCGCGCTCGTGAGCAATTACGCAGAGATCGGCGACGTGCGATATGTTTCGGCTAATTTGCTCGTCGACGTTGACCCCAACAGATCTCCGACGCCGCTTTCGCTGCGCTCCTCCGCAGCATTACGGAATTTGATCGGACACTAATATGAGAAGAAAAATTACAATGCAGGCAGGGGTTACCACGATGCTCGTCCTCGCTTTTATGGGCATCTTCCTTCTCATCATGGGGACGATCACGAGCTACGCTTTTGAGCAGGCAAAATACGGGCGTGCCCTCTACGCGAGAGAGCAGGCGCTTGGAATCGCGGAGGCGGGGCTTGAATACTATCGATGGTTCCTTGCGCACAACCCCAACGATCTGACCAACGGCACAGGGGTCGCCGGCCCCTACGCGTATACGGTCGACGATCCGGAGGGCGGCACCTTGGGGAGCGCATCGATCTCGGTCACCGGTAATTCACAATGCGGCGTCATTCAATCGATCGATATCACGTCGGAGGGCACTTCGGATTCGAATACCGCCTTCAAACGCACTTTGTATGGCCGCTACATGCGGCAATCGGTCGCCGCCTACTCGTATCTATTGAATAGCAACGTGCACGCCGGATCGGACCGCGCGATCACGGGCCTGTATTTTTCAAATGGCGGCATTCGCATGGACGGCACCAACAACTCCGACGTCTCGAGTGCCCTCACCACGTGGAATTGCACCTCGAGCTACGGATGTTCTCCTGCGGTCAATCCCGCGCCGGGAGTCATCGGAAGCGGATCAGGCTCGGCACTCTGGCACAACTCGGCTGCTTCGATAGATTTCGCAGGTATCGCGACCTCGCTCGCGAACCTCAAGACCTATGCACAGAACAACGGCGGATTATATTTCGCTTCTTCGACCGGAGCGGTCAACAGTCGCGGCTATCATTTCGTATTCCAATCCAATGACACCGTCGATGTGTATCGCATCACAGCGACGACCCCTGTACAGGGCGCTCCCAACGGAAGTCCGTATGTTACCGAGTACAACATCATCGCGACGCAGAGTCTGCTCGGCAATTACACGATACCCTCAGCATGCAGCCTGATCTTCGTCGAAGATAGAATTTGGGTCGAGGGAGTCGTGAGCGGGAAAGTGACGATCGTCGCGGCGTCACCGACCGATACGGGCACGACTCCGTATGTGATCCTCCCCGGCAACATCACCTATGCGACCAACGATGGCACGGCAGGTTTTACAGCTATTTCGGAAAGTGATGTGCTGATACCACTCAACTCGCCTGATGTAATGGAAATCCATGGGATCTTTGTGGCGCACAACGGCCGCTATGGCCGCAACCACTACACGACGGCGAATGGAAGCGATGATGTTCCCGAGAGTTACAATTCGTACGTAATACAATCGCAGCTTACGACTGTCGGTACGATTGTCTCCAGCGGTCGGACCGGCACGAAATGGACAAATAGTGGTGTGACCACTTCGGGTTACCAGACGCGTATCGATGCCTACGATCAGTTGCAGGCCACGAATCCGCCGCCCTTTACCCCCTCGGCTTCGGTCGATCACAGTTACGTGCTTTGGAGAGAGCAATGAGTCGCTCGGCGGCGTGCGCGCCTCTCGGGCACAGGTTCCGGTCTGCTGACCGGACCTTCCTGCTCGCGCTCGACGCGCTCCGCAAGTCCCTCGAAACCCGCACGCCGCCTCCCTAAAAGAGAAAAAGCGAGTGGCAATGTGCGCTTGAGGGTCTCTCGCAGGACGGCGGTCCGAGAGGGAGCGCTGGGCCAGCAGGCCCAGACAGCGACCCGAAAGCACATATTGTCCGAGCGACCATGCTACAATCGGCGCATGAAAGCGATCATTGTTGCGAATTGGAAGATGAATCCGGCAACAATGCGCGAAGCGAAGAAGCTTTTTGATGCGACGAGGGAGGCTTCCGAGTCGGCGAGGAATGTCGGCCTCATTGTGGCGCCGCCCGCTATTTTCTTGCGCGAGCTGCGTGCCAGATACAAGGGAAAACGCATCGCGTTTGCGGCACAAAGTACAAATGCTGAAGCGGGCGGCGCCTTTACGGGAGGCATTTCCCTCCTTCAGGCCAAGGATGCAGGGGCGCAATACGTCATCGTCGGCCATTCGGAGCGGCGTGCAAAAGGTGAGACGAGCGAGGAAGCAGGAAAAATAGTCGTCGCAGCGCTTGCCTCAGGCGTGACCCCGATCCTCTGCGTCGGCGAGCTATCACGCACGCACAGCGGCGAGCACTTTTCTTTCGTCAGAGAGCAATTGCAGGCAGGGTTTGCCGGTGTGGAGCCGGGCAAGATCGTCAAAGTACTTATCGCGTACGAACCGGTGTGGGCTATCGGCGGAGAGAAAACCATGAGTCCGCACGATATGCATGAGATGACGATCTTCATCAAAAAGACCATCGTCGGGGCGAAAGGCGAAGCGGGAATGAATGTAAAAATCCTCTACGGCGGCTCTACCACTGAGTCGAATGCCGCGCCGATGCTCCAGGAGAGCGGTGTTGTCGGTCTCTTAGTCGGACATGTGAGCATCGACGCGTATCGCTTTTCGACACTTATCAACTCTCTTGGCTAAGCAGCATGAAGTGCATTGACGAAATTCCAGCGAGCGAATTAAAAGGAAAACGCGTTCTCGTGCGCAATGATTTCAACCTCCCGCTCGATGCAAAAGGAAACGTCGCTGACGTATTTCGTCTCAAACAAGGGTGGAAGACTATTCAGTATCTTTCCGAGCGCGGGGCGCGTGTCATCAGCATCTCGCATATCGGTCGCGAGGGTGATTCGATAGAGCCGGTAGCACGCGAGATGAAAAAGCTCGGACGGGTTTTCTTTATCCCGGACATCGCCGGACGCGTGGCGCAAGAGGCCGTTGCCACCATGAAGGATGGCGACATTGCGCTCCTTGAAAACGTGCGACGGGACGCACGCGAGAAAGAGAACGAAGAGTCGTTTGCGAGAGAGCTCGCCTCGCTTGCCGATATATACGTGGACGACGCGTTTGCGGCCGCGCACCGCACACACGCCTCCATCGCCGGTGTTCCGAAATTCCTCCCCAGTTATGCAGGATTTTTAATGCGAGACGAGGTCACAAATATCGATGCTGCGCGCTCGCCTGAACACCCCTCACTCGCAATTCTCGGCGGCGCAAAGTTTGAGACGAAAGCGCCGCTCATCCGATTGCTCCTGGAGAAATACGATCACCTATTCATCACCGGCGCTCTTGCGAACGACGTGTTCAAGGCGCGCGGACTTCCCGTCGGCCGCTCTCTCATTTCAAAAGAATTGCCCGGCGAGGACATACTTTCAAATCCGCACTTTCTCGCACCGGCCGACGTGACCGTCGAGCGGCCCGATGGGCAGGTGCACGTGAAAAAACCGGAAGAGGTGGGCGCTGAAGACAAGATCGTGGATATTGGACCGGCAACTGTTGCGATGCTTAGCACCCACATCGCAAATGCAAAATTCATCCTCTGGGCCGGCCCGACAGGCATGTATGAGAATGGCTACATCCACTACACGCAGGGGATAGCGGAGCTGATCGCGAAGAGCGACGCAAAAAAAGTCATCGGCGGGGGCGACACGATTGCGGCCATCGAGGCGACGGGAGTCCCACAAGAAAAACTCGGCTTTCTCTCGACCGGTGGCGGGGCAATGTTGGAATATTTGCTAAAAGGAACATTACCGGGCGTCGAAGCATTGCAGTAAGAGACAGCAGTCTCCGGCCGTCTACTTCAGCGTGATGGTAGAATAAGGGCATTAATAAGCATTGACCGATTTTAGCTACTTTATATGTATAAACGCATACTCGTCGGCATCGGGGTTGCAGGAATTCTCGTCGCCTCGGGCGGTCTTTTGGCGCAGCCTACATCTGCCCTTACCATCGACGAATTACAGACACAGATAAAAGAACTGCTCGCCAAGGTTGCCAGTCTTCAATTGCAGATCAAGACTGCGGTAGGAGGACAGACGCAACCGACGGATCCAACCGGAGTTATGCCGACACCGAACAAACACCGTATTTGCTCAATTTTATACCGTAATCTCTCACAGGGAACACAGGGCGACGATGTTGCGAGCCTTCAGGAATTCTTGAGCGCGGAAGGATATCTCTCGGCAAATGCGACCGGCTATTTCGGGCCGATGACAGCGCAGGCGGTCGCCAAGTGGCAAGCGTCGCAGGGAGTTTCTGCGGTTGGCTCTTTTGGTCCGATGTCACGCGAGCGTGTAAAAGTCTGGTGCGGCACCGCCGACCGTTTTTCAGCAACGCCGCAACGTGGGACGGCCCCTCTTCTGGTCCTCTTCAAAACAGTCGCAGAGCAACCTCGCACCTCTTCATACTACTCAATAGACTTCGGTGATGGATCATCAACGGGAGAGATGATTGGACCGTGCCCGATGGGGCTTGGCGGAGGCGAATGCAGTCCTCAACTATCTGCACAACATCTCTATACCTCGAACGGCACGTACACCGCCGTACTCTACAAAATTGATAGAGGCGGTTGTACGCCCGAAGCAGAAGCACAGGGCTGTCTTGGTTCACCCGCGAGCCGCACTGCGGTCGCGAAAGTGCAGATTTATGTCGGCGCAAACGTCGGATGCACCAAAGAGTACATGCCAGTCTGTGGCTCGAAACCGATCGTCTGCATCACGACTCCGTGTAACCCGACACAGCAAACCTACAGCAATCGCTGCACGATGAATGCCGACGGAGCGACATTCGTCCACGAAGGTGCGTGTCGCGATACCAAGCCGGCCGCATGTACGATGGAATATGCGCCAGTGTGCGGCCGCCCTCCGTGTCCGGGTGACCCAAATCTCTGCGGAATTACAGCGCCGCAAACCTACTCCAATCGCTGCCAGATGAATGCCGCCGGCGCGACACTTCTCTACAGCGGATCATGCAGCACTGACAAACCGGTCGCATGTACCATGGATGCCAAGCAATGCCCCGACGGTTCCTATGTCGGCCGCACCGGCCCCAACTGTCAATTCGTTTGTCCGAGCTACTAGTTGAGTGCGCCTCGGATTTTCTCGCCGGTCGCTGCGAACTCTCCTTCGGCGTAGGGTTTTCCCGGCCAGAGCGAATGCGGATCTCCTTTGAATCGAGGCATCACGTGCACGTGTGCGTGGAACACCACTTGGCCGGCGCCCGCGCGGTTGTTCATACCGAGGTTGATGCCGTCTGTTTTTAATGCTTTCTCGAGTGCGTGCGCGACGATGCGCGAAGTGCGCATGACCGCTATCCAATCTGCATCATCTATCTCGAAGACGTCGGCTGAATGTTTTTTGGGAATGACAAGCGTGTGGCCGGGATTCACGGGATTGATATCCAAAAAGGCGAGGGTATCTGCATCCTCATACACTATTTGTGCGGGAAGCTCGCGAGCGGCTATCTTGCAAAAGATGCAGTCGGCGGCACTCATGCATCCAGTATACAATAGAGCACTGTCCACTATTCACTATGCATGACCTCATTTCCAAGCTCCTCACAAAACGCGGGATTACCGAAGCCTCGGAAGTTTCCGCATTTCTCAATCCCGACTACGAGCTCCACACACACGATTCCTTTTTGCTAGCTGGAATGGACGTTGCCGTCGAGCGCTTGCTACAGGCAATCGAGCGTGGTGAGCGCGTTGCAATCTACGCCGATTTTGATTGCGACGGGATTCCGGGTGCGGCGCTCCTCTCAGATCTTTTCGAGAAAATCGGATACTCGAATTTCGAAGTATATCTACCGCATCGCGACAGGGAAGGATACGGATTTCATACGGAAGCGATAGAAGCGCTTGCCGCACGCGACGTTAAGCTCATCATCACCGTTGACGTGGGAACGACCGCGATCGAGGCGGTCGCGTTTGCAAAAGAAAAGGGAGTCGATGTCATCGTTACTGATCATCACGAAGTTACAGACACGCTTCCCGAAGCCGTTGCGGTCCTGAACCCGAAATTGGGCGAATATCCGTTCCCACATCTCTGTGGTGCTGCTGTCGCTTTTAAGCTCGCGCAAGCGGCGCTTGCCGAAGGCAAGCGCCGCCATTTGGAGTCATTCGCAAAAATTCCCGATGGCTGGGAGAAATGGCTCCTCGACCTCGTCGCGATCGCGACCGTTGCGGACATGGTCCCGCTCACCGGGGAAAATCGCACGCTCGTGCATTGGGGCTTGCAGGTCTTGCGCAAATCGCCACGGCCGGGCATTCAGGCGCTCTGTAATAAGTTGCGCTTGCGTCAGAGTGAATTGACCGAGAGTGACATCGGTTTTTCTATCGCACCGCGCGTGAACGCCGCTTCGCGCATGGACGAACCCGATCTGGCGCTCCGACTTCTGGTCACGCGGGATAGAGCCGAAGCGGAAAATCTGACAGCGCAATTGGAAAAACTGAACGCTCGTCGCAAGGGCGTCGTCGCGAGCTTGGTGAAGCAGGCGCGAGCGCATGTGAAAGAGCGATTCACTGAGGACGATCGCGTCGTTGTCTTGGGGAATCCCGAGTGGAAGCCGGCGCTTTTGGGGCTCGCGGCGAATTCCATCATGGCGGATCGAGGTGGCGTCGTATGTATGTGGGGGCGCGACGCAAACGGCAAGCTCAAAGGTTCGTGCCGCTCCGACGGCGATATTTCCCTCCTCGATCTTTTTGGGAATGCAGAAGATGTATTTGAGGAGTATGGGGGACACAGGGCCTCGGGAGGGTTCACCGTTATTTCCGAACATGTGCATCGTTTGCCCGAAGTACTTGCTCGCGCAGCCGAAACAACACACCCCCTCTCTGCTGTCTCCGCGCTCGAACATGACATCTCGCTGACACTTCCTGACATTTCCAGCGCACTTTTCAAAGAACTTTCCCGAATGGCACCCTTCGGTATCGGCAATCCAAAGCCAGTATTTCTTTTGAGTAATACGACTATCGTCGGCGTGAAGCGTTTCGGGAAAGAGCAAAATCATGTCGAGGTCATGCTCGAATGCCGGACAAGTGGCGTCTCGGCGCGAGCGTTCGAATTCTTCAAATCGCCGCAAGATTTCTCTTTTTCGCCGGAGCCGGGGCGTTTTGCGAATCTGCTTGCGACACTCGAGCGCGATTCTTATCGGGGTGGGCTCGCACTCCGTATCGTGGATATCGTCCCGACACAATGATTGCTTTTCGAATTCGTGTATCATGTCCCATAACTCATGGAACGGATAATCATATATACCGATGGAGGTGCTCGGAATAATCCCGGTCCCGCCGGGGCGGGGGTCGTCGTTTACGAAGGTGACCCTTCGACAGGCTCAGGGCACTTGCTGGCGCAAGTGAAGAAATACTTGGGGAGCCAGACCAACAACTGGGCGGAATACGAGGCGGTGGCGCTCGCGCTCGAGGAGGCGCAGAAGCTCGGACTCGCCGGCCGCGAAGTAGAGATCCGCATGGACTCAAAACTCGTCGTCGAGCAGCTCTCGGGCAATTGGAAAATAAAAGAGCCGACACTAAAGCCGCAGGCGGCAAAAGTGCGGGCGCTCCTCGCACATTTTCCAAACGCTCGTTTCACATATATCCCACGTGAAGAAAATGCCGAAGCCGATGCACTCGTCAATGAGGCGATAGACGAAGCGACGTAAGCATCCATGGCGTCGAAGATTCTCTGGGCAATCATCGGAGGATTTCTGATCGGGGTTTTCGTGCGCTCAATCTTTTTACTATCCTGGCCGTTCGCGGCTTTTCTTTTACTTCTCTCGCCCGTCGCCTTTTCGTGCACCTATCTCGACACTTCGAAATGGCAGCGGCTGGCCGTCCTCTCGGTCGCGCTTATCGCATGCGCTGCGGGGATTTTCCGCATGGAAGCGGCGGGCTTGCAAGGCACTCCAGAGCTTACGTCGCATATCGGGGAGACGGTAACGATCGAAGGACGCATCGTAGATGAACCGGATGTACGCGATGGAAACGTGCGGCTCCATGTCGATGTAGGTGGTATTGGTGTGCTTGTGACGGCGCCGCCGCATACAGAAGTGCGCTACGGAGATATCATCCGTGCGAAAGGCGAATTGGGAGTACCAGAAAAGTTCGACACAACGCTCGGCCGTCAATTCGATTATCCGATGTATCTTGCCAAAGAGGGGATCATATACACGCTTCGCTTTGCGGTGATAGAGAGGATCGGCGGGGGCGAAAGAAATTTTCTCAAGTCTTCCGCAATATGGGCAAAGCAAAAGTATCTGGAAGGTCTCCATGCGGTATTGCCCGAGCCTGAATCGGGTCTCGCGGGCGGCATCACCGTGGGCGATAAGCGGGGGGTGGGAAAAGAATATTCGGACATCTTTATTACCGTCGGGCTCGTGCATATCGTCGTGCTCTCCGGATACAACATCACGCTCGTCATGAACGGAGTTGGAATACTTCTCTCTCGCGCGTCGCGCGTAGTGCAACTCGGGATAAGCGCGCTCATTGTCGTATTCATTGTGCTTGTGGCGGGCGCAGCGCCGAGTGCTGTGCGCGCGGGCGCAATGGCGCTTCTGCCGCTCATTGCGCGCATGACAGGGCGCGTGTATCTGGCGCTCCGCGCGCTCGGCGTCGTCGCGCTTACGATGGTCCTCTGGAACCCCCTCATCCTCGCCTTCGATCCCGGATTCCAGCTGTCAGTTCTCGCAACACTCGGCCTCGTCTCGTTTTCGCCTATATTTTCGACATGGCTCGGCTGGATCCCCGAGCGCTTCGCATTGCGCGAGATTGCTGCTTCGACGCTCGGCACACAGGCAGCTGTCTTGCCGCTTCTCTTGTATCAAAACGGTCTACTTTCGCTCGTCGCACTGCCGGCAAATCTCCTCGCGCTTATCGCGGTGCCGTGGGCGATGGGGCTATCATTTTTCTCAGCGCTCGCCGGAATACTTTTTGGTTCGTGGGCGACCTTTATCGCATTTCCGGCGTATCTCCTCCTCGCGTATATCATCAAAGTCGGGGAGCTCTTCGCCGCGCTTCCGTTTGCCGCGCTCTCAATTCCCGCATTTAGCGCGTGGTGGCTCCTTCCAATATACGCAATTTTATTTGGAGCGGTTGTTGTTTTGCAGAGAAAACTTCCCATCGATACTCGGCCCGTTCAGACGAATTGACAGATCTTCCAAAAGACGTAAAATATCGCACTTGTAGTTCTCCAGTTCTTTGAATTTTTGAGATTGCAGTATTTGCTGTGGCGGAGAGAGCCTTTTCAGAAAGGAATTCTCCGCCGCAGCAGAAAAAGTATTGCGTGAGGCGCACGGCATACAGGAAAATCAGCAACAGCAACAAGGGAAATAGCGGAAATGAAACGTGTCACACTCACCGACATGAAGGCGAGCGTCTTCGATCTCGACGAGGCGAAGCAACGCTCGGGTGCAGGCAAGGTCGTCGAGGGCGCGAAACATAGTCCGATCAAGCGCGGAGGAAGTGATCGTCATGGGTGGATCACCACGACCACCCATTACAAGACCGTGTTCCCGGGGAATGTCCGAACGGAAGGCGTCATCGAACTTGGGATCCCGAAGGAGACCCTCAAGAAGTTGGCCGGACGGGCTCGGAAGAAGGAAAACCACGGCAAGTCGGTTTCGTTCAGGGGCAACTACAAGGTGAACGAGATTCCCTGCTTCGGCATCTTGACCGTCAACTTCAACTCCGGCACGGCACCGCGCTTTGTCTATGCCGAGAAGCGGCCGAAAAAGTAGGCCGTTTCCAGCGCCTTCTTCGGTGCAGCAATAAAAGCCAAACGCCGCGGGGTGAGACCCTCGCGGCGTTTTTGTTTGAAGTGAAATGAAAGGTGGCACTTACATTGCCGAACTCGTTGCTGCTGCTTTCGGTCGCATATACCAACCGACGAGTGTCGCTGCGATTACCCAATATGCGAGAAGCCACAGAGTCGACTGCTCCCACACCGCCACGTTTGGATCCCATAGGAACGGAGTGAAGAATCTCGGGAGGACTTCACCGACCGCCGAAAGCGAGGCTGTCTGGGTTAGGACTCCGGCGATCCCCGTCACAAATGCCGTGGCGATTGAGACGGCAAATCCGATGAGCCCAAAAATGAGGCCGGCCTTGGTTCCTCGCGCACCGTACCACCACGTGAGGACGCCCACGAGGACGGCCGATAAGACGATGAATCCGATGTATTGAGGTGTGAACCTACCTCCGGCCGCCGAGATTGGGATGAAGGCGACCAGCGCCGGAGCGACAGTATTTATCAAATAATTACCGAAGAATGCGACTAAAATTGCCTGAGCAACGTTCATAATGTTGTATATGTGATTATCCTAATCTCTCAAGGATACCACAGCTAGAAGGCTGCAAATCGCTTCTCCACAAGGCCCCAATTCAAGTTTTTAAAGAAAGCTTCTATATACTTGCCTTTGCCCGTGGCACCGTAATCGAGAAGAAATGCGTGCTCCCACACGTCGAGCGCGAGAATAACGGGAAGTGTCACCAAATGTCCTTGGTGCTGCTCGCCGACAAAGCCTGCCTGAAATTCTTTACCGATAGGGTCGTAGTAGAGGATTGCCCATCCCGGGCCTCGCATGTTGCCAATCGCCCTGAAATATTCTTGGAAGTATCCGCGATATTCTTTCTCGAACGCTTTTGCGAGAGAACCGTTTACACTGAGCGGAGTCGAAGTGCCTTCAAACTGCGCAAAATACAATTCGTGCAGGCGCATGCCGTCAAACTCAAATGATTTGCGACGGATCAATTCTCCGAGTGCTAGGGCATGTTTCTCGGTGTCCTCCTTCGCGTACTCAGCGAGCTTCGCCGCAATCGCGTTGAAATTTTTTACATATCCCTCATAGAGAGCGAGGTGTTGTTTGACAGACTCGTCGGAAATGCCCTCGAGCTTCGGGAGATCAAACTTTTTCGCTTCGTACATACGGCCCAGTATATCACCGCAGTTCATGAAGGATGTGTGACGTATACCTCCTGAGATAAGGTGCGATCGGTGATAATTAAGAAATTAAGGCAAAATATCTCACGGGGTATAATTTTCAAATGCGCAGAAGTGTGCAGGTCAAGAGCATCGCAGTTCTTCTCCTTCTTATTGTTACGCTCTGCATTTGGTATGCCGCGATCCGCGAAGATCAGCGCGGGAGACTCACGGTCTCCTTCCTCGACGTGGGTCAGGGCGACTCCATTTTTATCCAAGCACCGAGTGGCCGGCAAGTGCTGATCGATGGCGGACCGGACACCAGTGTCTTGCGCAAGCTTTCGCGTTTGATGCCGTGGTACGACCGCTCGATCGACGTCATCATTCCGACGCACCCCGATATCGATCACGTGAGCGGGCTCGTCGACGTACTCGCGCGGTACAAAGTCTCGTACATCGTCCACTCCGACGTCGAAGGGGATACCCCCACGGCACAAGCGCTCGTGAGCTCGATCACACGCGAGGGGACGGAGCAGCTGATAGCGAAGCGCGGACAGATCATCGATCTCGGGCGCGGTGCGTCCCTCGAGGTCCTTTTTCCCGACCGGAGCGTTGCGCACGTCGACACAAATACCGGATGCGTCGTCACACGGCTTGTCTACGGCGCGACCGCATTTATGCTTTCATGCGACGCACCGCAGGAGATCGAAGATTATTTGGTGCAGCTCGACGGGGCGTCGCTTCATTCAAATGTGCTGAAGGCCGGACATCACGGCTCGAAGACTTCCTCGGGGCCGCTTTTTCTCGGATATGTCGCTCCGGAATACGCAGTCTTCTCGCGCGGGTGCGACAACAGCTACGGACATCCGACGCCGGAGGTCGTCGCGCGCTTCGCGCAATTCGGCATCCCGACCTCGGACACCTGTACAGACGGCACGATTACCTTCGTGTCGGATGGACAAACCGTGAGGAGAGACTAGACAAGCCCTGCTTTCTTGAGAGTCAAAAAGGCGCCGCGTTTCTTCATGGTCTTCAAGCCTTTTGCCGAGACACGGACAGTGACTTTCTTGCCGAGTTCGGGAATGAAAAGTGTTTTTGTCTGGAGATTTACCTGACGGCGGCGTTTGCCGGTCGGGTTGAATTTGGTCGCGCGGACGCGGTTGGAATACCCACCGCCGACCTGCGAATGCTTGCCCGTTATTTCACATGTTCTTGCCATACATTATTTTGACCACGACGCCGTGCCTGCCTGCCCCGTAGTCAAACCGAAGGTTTGTACTACTGGGGTTATTTCGCAGACTCGTGCCATATGTCGCGGCATAGTAGCATCAGGGGAGCGTAAACGCAACGGAAACACAATATGATAGTATTTCGGGACGTATGGAGCTTCTCGACACGGTATTTATCATAGCGGTCATCGTATTTTCGGTCATCATCCACGAAGTGATGCACGGAGTGGCAGCAGATAAGCTCGGTGACCCGACCGCCCGCTACGCGGGGCGCCTCACGCTCAACCCCATTCCGCATCTCGACCTGTTCGGCTCGATTATCCTCCCCATCATCTGTGCACTCTCGCCGGGCGGATTTCTCTTCGGCTGGGCGAAGCCCGTCCCGTACAATCCGTACAATCTTTTCCGCGCACCCTATTGGGGCGAGGCGATCGTGGCCGCCGCTGGTCCCGCGTCCAATCTTGTACTCGCACTCATCGCAGGAATCCTCATTCGCCTCCAGATCTTCCCCGACATATTCCCCATGCTCATGTACGTAGTCGCCATCAACATCTCGCTCACACTTTTGAATCTCATCCCCGTGCCGCCCCTCGATGGCTCGAAGATTCTCGCGAGCATTCTTCCAAAAAGCCTTGGCTATGACCAGCTGCGGGAGCGCATGGAAGGCAACCCCTTTCTCGGTTTTGGCCTCGTCCTTATCCTCATCGTCCTTTTCGGCAGCGCATTTGGTCGGCTCGTCTATGGGATCGCCGGCGCGATCGCCGGTGTGTAGTAATTTGCTTTACAGCACTATCTATAGTACATTTCTCGGACTCCCTCAGGGAGTTTTCATTTGCCTTTCAACAGGCTCGAGATAAACAATGTCTACGATAAATCAACTTACGCGCAAGGGTCGTACCAAGAAGACTTGGCGCACAAAGACCGTGGCACTCACGCGCGGCTTCAACACGCTCCAGAATCGACCGTCTTTCTATGCCGCTCCCTTCAAACGCGGTGTCTGCACCCGTGTCACGACCAAGACCCCGCGCAAACCGAACTCGGCTATCCGCAAGATCGCGCGCGTACGTCTCACCAATGGTATGGAGATCACCGCCTACATCCCCGGCGAAGGACACACCCTCCAGGAACACTCGGTAGTACTCGTCCGTGGTGGCCGCGTAAAAGACATCGGTGTACGCTACACGATCGTCCGCGGCAAATTGGATGCGACGGGCGTCGAGAAGCGTCGCCGCGGCCGCTCAAACTATGGCGCCAAACGTCCGAAGGCCGCTAAATAACTATGCGACGCCCGACAAAAAACAGAAAACAACCGCAGCCGGACGAAGTGTACGGTTCTTTCAAGGTCGCGAAGCTCATCAACTACGTAATGGAGTGTGGCAAGAAGGACACTGCGCGCAAGATCGTCTATAAAGTGATGGATGAATTGAAGAAAGACGGTGATCCCGTGGCCTTCCTGGAGGAAGCGCTCGAAAAGGCGTCTCCTGCAGTAGAAGTGCGCTCGCGCCGCGTCGGCGGCGCCAACTATCAGGTGCCACGCGAGGTGAATCCCGCCCGCAAAATGGCGCTCGGCATGAGATGGATCGTGGAGGCCGCCGAAGGCACCAAAGGCAAGCCGATGCATGTGAGCCTTCTTGCCGAAATAAAAGCCGCGCACAAAGGCGAAGGCGCCGCGGTCACCAAAAAAGAAACGACGCACCGCATGGCCGAGGCCAACAAAGCCTTCGCCCACTTTGCCTGGTAATCCTGAGCGCAGTCGAAGGACTTCGCGTGGTAATTTTTTAATAATAAATAGCGAACGCGGTCGGGAAACATTCCCGGCCGCGTTCTTATGGTCTCCCAGACTGCAGTCGGTTCTCCGTCTGCCCTACGACTTCGGAAAGACGCCGACCTTGAGTCCCTCTGCCGTGTAGATCTCCTCGCCGTCGCAGTAGACGTAGCCATCTCCGAAAGCGATCCACGGTCTCCTGCCTCCGCCTTTGAGCAGCTTCTTGATCTCGACGCGATACGTCACCAGCTTTGCAGTGGGGAGAACTTCCCCAGCAAATTTGACGTTGCCGACTTCGAGCGCGCGGCCCTTGCCATTCGCGCCGCAATGTCCGATGAAAAAACCGGTCAACTGCCACAGAGCATCGAGGCCGAGGCATCCGGGCATCACAGGATCGTCCTTGAAGTGCAGGGGGAAGAACCAGAGGTACCGTTTGACGTCCAATGTTGCGCGGACAAAACCCTTACCGTGGTCGCCCCCGGAAATCGAGATGTTCGTGATGCGGTCGAACATGAGCATCTCGCCTCTCGGGAGAGGCGGCAGGCCTTCTCGTAATCGCTTTTCACCGCACGCGATGAGCTCATCACGGTTGTAACTCGTCTTCAAGTCCGCCGCAGCGATGGCATCGTGGTCCGTCATTTTTCCCCTCCTCAGGGTTGTAGACATCAATTTCGCATTCGCAGGACATGGAACTAGTCCTGAGGGATTTATATAGTACCCCTATGGATGTGTCGAGAATTACTTCTGTATAGCCCTGATAGGGGGAACTCTGTCTTCACGGATAATTCCCATACAGAGGGGTAACATCGCGAGATGATGGTCATTATTTCAGTCTTAGCGCTTGCACTCCTTGTTCTGTTGGTGATCATGCTCATAACCGGTCTTGCGGCGTGGTGGAGCGAAGAGTTCCCAAGCGAATAAACATATATTGCTTTTTGCTGTATTTCGGCTACATTACTGAGACGCCTTGGGCGTTTTTATTTTGTAATCTATGGCCAGAGACTACCCACTCGAAAAAGTCCGCAATTTCGGTATCGTCGCGCACGTGGATGCGGGCAAGACGACCACATCCGAGCGCATCCTCTACTACACCGGCGAGAGCCACAAAATCGGCGAGGTGCACGAGGGCAATACGGTAACTGACTGGATGGAGCAGGAGAGAGAGCGCGGTATCACCATTACCGCCGCCGCCATTACGTGTTTCTGGAACCCTTCATACATGGGCACCGACCTCTCACAAAAGGTACGTTTCAACATCATCGATACCCCGGGACACATTGATTTCACTTCCGAAGTGAAGCGCTCGATGCGTGTCCTCGACGGCGCGGTCGTTGTCTTCGACGGCGTCGCCGGCGTCGAGCCGCAGAGCGAGACCAACTGGCGGTATGCCGAAGAGGCGAATGTGCCGCGCATCTGCTACATCAACAAGCTCGATCGCACCGGCGCATCTTTCGAAAAATCATACGCCAGCATCTTGGACCGGCTTTCAAATAAAGCGGTGCGATTGCAGATACCGATCGGCCTCGAAGACAAGTTCGAAGGCATCATTGATCTTTTGCACATGAAAGCGTACAAGTTTGAAGGAGAGATGGGAAAAAATGTCGTTGCGGGTGAAATTCCTGCGGCCATGAAAGCCGAGGCAGATACATATCATGCGGAGCTCGTCGAACGTATTGTCGAAAACGACGATGTGGTGATGGCGGAATTTCTGGATGGAAAGGAGATCCCGCTCGAAGTTTTGAGAAAGACACTCCGTAAGGGCGTGATTGCCAACAAAATTTTCCCGGTCCTTACGGGCTCGTCCCTGAAGAATAAGGGCGTGCAGCTCGTACTCGACGCGGTCGTCGATTATCTTCCCTCGCCCAAAGACATGCCCGAATCAAAAGGCATCAATACTGATACGAATGCAGAGGAGACGCGTCCCGCATCCGATGAAGCGCCGTTTGCGGCACTCGTCTTCAAGATCCAAACCGACCCGTTCGTCGGCCAACTCTCATTCTTCCGTGTGTACTCAGGGACGTTCACAGCAGGCGAGACCGTATACAATTCCGCCAACAATAAAAAAGAGCGCGTGGGCCGCATCGTGCGCTTGCAGGCGGATAAACGGGAAGATGTGAAGACTGTCTACGCGGGCGAGATCGCTGCTGCGGTCGGTATGAAAGAAGTGAAGATCGGGCACACGCTCTGCGATGTCGCGCACCCGATCGCGCTTGAATCCATCGTATTCCCCGAGCCGGTCGTCTCGATGCGCATCGAGCCGAATACAAAGGCCGATCAGGAAAAAATGGGCATGGCGCTCTCAAAGCTCTCCGACGAAGACCCGACCTTCCGCATCAAGTCGGATCCCGAAACAATGGAAACGATCGTCTCGGGCATGGGTGAGCTCCACCTTGAGATCATCGTCGATCGTATGAAGCGCGAATTCGGCGTCCAGGCGACAACTGGCAAGCCGCAAGTCGCGTACCGCGAGACCATCCAAGGTACGGCCGATGTCGAATACAAACACATCAAACAGACCGGCGGCCGCGGCCAGTACGGCCATGTGAAGATCCGCATCAAGCCCTTGGAGCCGCTTGTCGAAGGCAAGAAGGTCAAGAACAACGTCGAGCGCGAAGACCATTTCGAATTCATCAACAGCGTCAAAGGGGGTGTCATTCCGCAGGAGTTCATCCAGCCGGTGAAGAAAGGATTAAAGGAGGCGATGGAGCGCGGCATTCAAGCGGGATTTCCCGTGGTGGACATTTCTGTCGATCTGTACGACGGTTCGGCCCACGATGTGGACTCTTCCGAGATAGCATTCAAGCTCGCAGCCATCAATGCGATGCAGGAGGCGATGCAGAAAGCAAAGCCCGTCATTCTCGAGCCAATCATGAAACTCGAAGTCGTCGTCCCCGAGAAATTCATGGGCGATGTAACGGGCATGATCAATGCAAAACGCGGTGCCATCGAAGCGATGGGCGAGCGTGGGCAAGTGCGTGTCATAACCGCCAAAGTCCCGCTCTCCGAAATGTTCGGCTTCACCACCCAGCTGCGCTCTGCAACCGAAGGCCGCGGCGTCCCCAACCTCGAGTTCTCTCATTACGCAGTCGTACCACGCAACGTGCAGGAAGACATCGTTGCGAGCAGGAAGTAGGCAAATCAGACTATCAACAGGCGCGGCTCTGCCGCGCCTGTTCGATGTAATACTAGAGGGTAATGTTCCCTGAACTCAAACGGTATACGTCTTTCGCGATTCTTCTCGGTATTGTCGCGCTCGGTGCAAGCGGACTGGACGCCGTTCGTTCAACGCACGAAGCGCAAGTAGCCGCCGTATCCTCGGCAGCGGCAGAAACAACAAACACAGCCAACTCTGTATCGGCGGAGCTCGGCAAACTTACTGGCTCGCTGTATCAAAACGCCACCGCTCCCCAAAACACTCGCGCTCCTGAAGCCGCACAGCTTGCCGCGGCATCCTCCCGCGCCGCGCTGATGAAAAACCTTGCAGAAACAAATCCCGCGGCCTTCCTCGGCTACGCGCTCCCTCTCACGGTGCGCGCCAAGCTATCCAAATTGGTGCAGACGCAGGTAGAGGAACAAAAGACTCTCACAGGTACAATCGATGTGCTTCACGCAGACGACTTCGATCATCCAGAAAACTCGACCTTCAAATACTTCCTTAACGTCGGCGGCAAACACCTCTCACTCTACGCGGCGCAAGACCTTCCCGCGCTTCTCTCGGGTTCGGAGCTCACCATCAAAGGTTACCAATTGGGCGACATCGTCGTTACCGTTGGCGGCCCGGCAGAAATCACTGTCCGCAAAGCGGCCAAACCCGAGTCGGTGGGGAAGCAACGGCTCCTCGTCGTCCTAGTCTCGCGTCCAAGTGGCCCGCCGACTCCATCGCCGCAGGATATGAAAAAGCTGATATTCTCCGGCCCGTTTGCAAAATTTTTTGAAGAGCAGTCGTATGGAAAGGTTTCGTTCGCTGGCGACGTTACCGATTGGATATCGTTTAACTACCCGTCCGACCACTGTCAGACTAATGTCCTAGGGGCCTTCGACTTTGATACGCCCGAGATTCGAGCGTATATACTGGAGAAGAAGATTGACTTAGCCAAGTACGATCGAGCAGTGTTCGTACCTTCTCCAGATTTTTACCCTTCCTGTTCGACTCTAGGAAAACAGAATGTACTTTTTAACGGAACAACATACCGCCTTTCTTTGTCTTGGAAGGGATGGTCTGACTCATTGGATGTCGGTTATCCTATTCCTTCAACGTTCGCCCATGTGCTTGCGCATGAAATGGGGCACGCGCTCGGAGTCATGCACGCGAACGGATGGTGGTGTTTCGGACCTTCCCTGTATGAGAATTGCAATCACGACGAATATGCGAACTGGTTTGATGTGATGGGTGCGGGGTCACTCGCCGCACACTTCAATGCGTTTTATAAAGATTTTCTCGGCTGGCTTGCACCAAAAGATAAAAAGATAGTCACAAAAACGGGCACATACACACTAACTCCTCTCGAAACCGCGAACGGGGTCCGTGCGATTATCCTGAAAAATCCTGCTATTGCCACGGGCAATCTCGCGGGCTTCTCCTATCTCGAATTTAGACAACCGATCGGATTTGACGCCACCTTGCCGGCTGACGATGCTGGAATTTTTATCAATTATCCTTTTACGAGCGCGGGATCGTAAATCGCGTGAAGCCAGTTCTCGATACGGTTCTCCTCGTCGCTCACCGAACCGAACCGCTATACGATCAACTTTGGCGACGGTACTTCGGGTGCATACCAGATATGTGCGGAGTCATATCCATACCAGTGCTCTCTTTCGCACACCTACCGATCAGCAGGTACCTACAGCGCCCAACTGATCCAAAACCTATGCCCGGCAGGCACGGAAGAGTGCCTCGCGCCGGAGGTTATCGTCGCCACCATAATGATCAAAGTGCAATAAGGACCCCAGTGTTTTCTTTGCTCCCCGAACCCGTTCTTACCTTCTTAGGGTGATTTTTAGTGACTGAAATGGCATATAAATACGAATCTCGGACGCCGAGATTTAAATCTCGGCATGATTTTATTGGGTTTTTTGAGTGGTGGAGGCAATACGGATTTTCCGGGTCGATCATCATTATTTTGATCTAAAAATGGCCGTGGCGTGAGTTATGGCAGGGCAAAAAACTTCTCGTCCCCGGCGCACGATGCCCGTGCTCCGGGGAGTATTTTATTTGGCGCCGCGTTTTGGATGTCAACACTTTTTGGCTTTAATTAAAGATATTAGGGTCTGCACACGATAGAATGAATATCGTGAAATCGAACCAGAGGCATCAAACTTTCGACCAGCAGAATTAAACAATAGTTATTCATTAGTATTTATCAGCAATAATTTCATGGACTCCTCACTCTCTCTCATGACACTTCTGAAAGTACTTGCTACTGCCGTCGCGAGCATCATCGCGATCGTGACGCTTGCTCCAAGCGGAGGAGTCCCCGCATCATCACAGGGGGCACAGGTGAGTGGAGCGATAGACACGACGGTGCCCGCCGTCTCCATCACTGCCCCGACAAGAAACCAGCTTGTCGCAGAACGGGTAGTCATAAAAGCGTCCGCCTCACCCGCTTTGGGTAACACTGTTGCAGGAGTGCGATTTTTGCTCGACGGAAAATATTTCGGCGCAGAAGATGTGGTGTCGCCATTCCAGCGCGGATGGAATACCGCATCGTCGACCAATGGTACGCATACAGTAGCTGCTGTCGTGCGTGACAGCTCGGGCAATCGCGCGACCTCGACCGTCGTCTCGGTGCGCGTGCAGAATCCGGCGGTGGATCCAGTCCTCACCATCACCTCGGACCCATTTATTGTCGGACCGTTGAGCAGAAGTTCTGCGACCATAAAATGGAGCGCGAAAAATGTTTCTTCGTGCAGAGTGACCGGCCCGAATATTTCTGCGAACGGCCTCACGGGTTCGCGTGACACAGGTGCGCTTTCAGCGAATGCGACGTACGTGCTCACGTGTCAGAGCCCTCTTGGAGTGAAGACGGCACAGACGACAGTCCTTGTGATTTCGGGATCGAGTGGGCAATTTTCTGCCACACCATCATCAGGCACTGCTCCACTCACGACTACATTCCGTGTCGAAGGATATTTTGATGATGTGTCACCCGGCTACTATTCGTACTCGGTGAATTTTGGTGACGGCACTATTGCAAATGATCTTTTGCCGCCGCAAACGTTCGAGCACACGTATACAAATCCGGGGACATACATCCCACAAATTTCGATTTGTACGAATGATCAATTTTATTGCAATTCATACACAACGACCGTTGTAGTTACGACACCAGTTGCCGACACGATCCCCCCGAAAATCTCATTTGCCACTCCCGCCGAAGGCGCGACCGTCTCTGCGACCACAACCATCTCTGTCACATCGACCGACAACATTGGCGTCGTAGGCGTTACCTTCCGGATAGATGGCACGGCCGTCGAGCGCGACACCACTTCGCCGTACAGATTTTCATGGGATTCACGCAGCGTCCCGAACGGCTCATATCGTATTCTCGCGGTAGTGCGAGATGCGGCAGGGAATCGGGCGACCACCACGCGAAATATCGTCGTCTCAAATACGGCTCCGCCTCCCTTGCCGCAGTGGGCACCACTCTACCGCTACTTCAACGGCTGGGATCACATGGCGCTTGCTCGTCCTCTGACCGCAGAAGAAGTGGCGGGAGGATACGTGCGCGAAGGGATTCTCGGCTACATTTCCACCGTGCCGGGGGCGGGTCTCCTCCAACTCAACGAATGTCGTCAGGCAGGGCACCCATACAATCATTTCACATCGTTCCACGAGAACTGCGAGAGCACAACCGGGCAACAGCATATCTTCGATGAGATCATCGGCTATGCCACGAAGCAACCTGCGCCCGATCTCGTGCCCATCTATCGATGCTTCCGCTCCACCGGTATACGTGCGGATCACTTCTTGAGCAGGTCGGCTAATTGCGAAGGAGCAGCGGTCGCGAACAGCGTCCTACAGTTCTACCTTCCGCCAGTCGTTCCATCCTCCGCTTCATGCATCCTCACCGCGACTCCCTCCACCATCACTCGCGGTGCGACAACGACACTCGCATGGACGACAAGCGGCGCAACCTCCGGTGCTATCAACCCGGGAGCAATCGCGATGTCGTCGCTCCCTGCCGGCTCCACAGTGGTTGCACCACCGACAACCCGCACCTATGTAGCAACAGTAAAAGACGCTTCAGGAAAGACCGCGACCTGTTCTGCGCCCGTCACCGTCGAAGCCGCGCCACCCGCATTTGAAAAAGGCGACACTGTCTCGCCGACCGCACGCATCGCTGTGCGCTCTACCTATTCGACCACTGCCCCCCGCCTCGGTATCAAAGACCCAGGCGCGCTCGGCACCATCGTAGACGGACCGGAGACTGCCCAAAACTACACGTGGTGGAAGGTATCGTGGCCGCCTCCGGCCGGCTCACGCGCGCTCACGCTCGTCGGCTGGTCCGTCCAGAATTATCTCGAAGCCGCAGTCGCACCTCCGCAAAGCTGCACACTCGATGGCGTCGTCGTACTCCACGGCGAATCCCACAGATTCTATTCCGTCCGCGTCTCAACGCCGGCATTGCGATGCATCGCGCTCTCACAGCTCCGCATCTGCACCAACGGCGTCCTCTCCGGCGACAGCCAGTACCAGTACGCTTCCTGTAGCGTGACAGAAGACACCACACCACCCACGGTCTCGCTCCTCGCACCCGAAGACGGCACGACGGTCAAAGGCGCCGTCTTGCTCCGCGCCGCGGCCTCCGACGACAGCGGCTCCGTCATCGTGAAATTCAGGATCGACGGCACCAACGTGGACAGAGACACCGAGCCGCCCTTCCGCTCCAGCTGGGACTCGACGACACTCGCGAACGGCACCTATCTATTGAGAGCCATCGCGCGCGATGCCGCAGGCAATCGGGCGACCTCCACCACGCACACCATCACCGTCGCCAATCAGATCGTCCAAGAGCCCTCTTGCTCTATCACCGCAACCCCGAATGCCATCACCCGTGGTCAATCATCGGTACTCGAGTGGGCAAGCTCCAACGCCACGGGCGGTGTCATCAACCCTGGCGCCATTCCGATGCCGGACGTCGCAGCAGGTCGTGCCACAACGACCCCCGCCCGCACCACCACCTACACCGCGACGGTCACAAACACTGTCGGCTCGGACACCTGCACGGTGACGATCGGCGTGGATGCACCAGCCCCCATCTTTGAAGAAGGCGACACCGTCTCGCCGACCGTGCGTGTCGCAATACGCGCAACACCCACTACATCTGGCACACGCCTCGGCGTGCAAGGCCCCGACGCGCTCGGTACGATAGTCGGCGGCTCAGAGACCGCCAACAACTACACGTGGTGGAACGTCGACTGGACGACAGGAGTGGATGGCTGGAGCGTGCAGAACTACCTCGAAGCCACGGTCGCACCTCCGCAAAGCTGCACCTTGGATGGCGTCATCGTCCTCCACGGTGCGTCGCACACATTCTTCTCCTCCCGCGCTGTCCTTCCTCCGAACTCCTGCGCCACCATCTCGCAGGTCCGCACCTGCACCGACGGCGTCCTCTCCGGCGACAGCCAGTACCAGTACGGCACGTGTGAAGTAACCACCCCGCCCAAATTCTCGGACGGCGACCGCGTGGAGGCGACCGCGCGGCTCTCGGTGAGAGAGACGCCCGGCGGCACGCTACTCCTCCCGCGGCAGGGCGTGAGCGCGCGCGGTACCGTTCTTGACGATGCGCCGCAAAAAGCGAAAGCGGGCGGCATTGAATACACCTGGTGGAACATCGATTGGGACGTATTGCCGAAGGGGTGGAGCGCGGAGGATTTTGTGGAAAAAGCACCGACCCCCTCTGATGACACCACCTCTCCCACGGTCTCCATCACAGCGCCGGCCTCCGGCACTGTCTCGGGAGAAGTCGCCGTCTCCGCCACAGCGACCGATACGGGTTCGGGTGTCGAAAGTGTCACCTTCAAAGACGGACTCTCGAAGATACTCGCCGACATCACCGCGCCGTCGGGCGACGTCTTCACGTACCTCTGGAATACACTTCTGGAGACGAACGGCCCCCACACGCTCTTTGCCGTCGCGCGCGACAAAGCGGGCAATGTCGCGACCTCGAGCGCACGGAGCGTGACGGTGGACAACGGCACTGTCTCGACCCCGCCCAACATCGTCGTCATCATGACCGACGATCAGACGGTCGCGGAGATGGATGTCATGAAAGAAACAAAAAGGCTTCTCGCCGACCGCGGCGTGACGTTCACGGAGAGCTTCACCGACTTTCCGCTCTGCTGCCCCTCGCGCTCCACCTTCCTTTCGGGACAGGCGGCGCACAATCATGGCGTGCGCGCCAACGGCCCCCAGCCAAATCCCGAGAACGACGGCGGGTACGAGAAATTCAAGCTGACGGAAGGCAACACGCTTCCCGTGTGGCTCCAGAGCGCGGGCTACACCACGATGTCCATAGGCAAGTACATGAACGGCTACGGCGGCCGCGGGCCCGATGCATCGCTCGCCAATAAAACGCATGTGCCACCCGGCTGGAGCGCGTGGTACGGCGCTCCCGACAACACCGCATATTGGTTCTGGAACTACGAGCTCAACGAGAACGGCACGCTCGTCAAGTACGGGTGCAGTGCAAATGATTACAAGACCGACGTGTACGCGCGCAAGTCGGTGGATTTCATACAACAGCAGGAAAGCTCGGGTAAGCCGTTCTTCATGTGGATACAGCCGCTCGCGCCGCATGGAGGCGGCGTAGGGAAATGCGCTGGAAGACAGGCATCCCCCGGACCGCAAGTCGCGGATCGTCACGCCGGCACCCTATCCGCGTTCCCCATCGTGCGGCCGCCCAATTTCAACGAGCAGGATACCTCCGACAAGCCGAGTTTCTTCGCGAGCGAGTTTCCCAAAGTTTTGAATGACGCCAGACAGGCGGAAATGGACAGGAGGCAGCGCGTGGCGCGCGAGTCGCTCCTCGCGGTGGACGAGCTGGTGCAAGAGGTGGTGCAGGAACTGGAGCGGACGGGCAAGCTCGACAACACGCTCATCATCTTCACATCCGACAACGGGTTTCTCTTCGGCGAACACCGCATAGAGACGAAGAAAGTGCATCCCTATGAAGAGTCCATCCGCATTCCACTCATCGTTCGCGGCCCCGGCGTACCTTCCAATGCGACACGCAATCAGCTCGTCAACAATACGGATGTCGTTGCGACCATCGTAGAGGCGGCTGGCGCGACAGCGGGGAGAGTGCTCGACGGCAAGAGCTTACTGCCGCTCGCAAAAAGCGCCTCGACGCCGTGGCGCACCGCGCTCCTCTTCCAGAGCTTGATATATGGCGTACAGGAGCCGGCGGAGGAAGACTTGGCTGATCTTTCAGCGAGCGTGCAGAGGGCTGCAAAGCCCCCCATCGTCACATATAAAGCGGTGCGCACTGCGAATGCGAAGTATGTGGAATACAGCGATGGCAACAGGGAATTGTACGACCTCGCCGCCGACCCGTACGAAATGCAAAGCAGGCATGCCGACCCGAGCTACAGCGCGCTCCGCTCCTCGCTCGCCGCCACGCTCGATACACTGCGCGCATGCGCGGGTGATGGTTGTTGGGCAACGGATACCGCACTGCTTCCCCCGACGGCGAATCCGCCCGTCGGTGTCTATACCGTCCCGCAGAACATCACGCTCTCCGCGCCCGGCTCCAGCTCTATCAGGTACACGACGAGCGGCGTGAATCCGACCTGTACATCGGGTACCTTGTACGCCGCCTCAATCACGGTTGTTTCAACACAGACAATTAAAGCAATCGCCTGCTACGGAAGCGGCGCATCGAGCGTGGCGACCTTCGCATACATCATTCAGACCGACTCCTGTCCCGCTGACACTTCTGCTACCTCGGCGGGCGCTCCTATCACACAAGGAAAAGCGGTCACATTTGAGTGGACGGGCACCGGAGCTCCCTCTGCAGTTTCCGATGAAGACGATGAGTCGGAAGAGGTAGGCGCCGGAGTGGGCGTAAACACCGCCGCGATCTACCACAGCCAGCATATGACCGCGCAAACTGTCGTTACGCCCGACAAAGTGGCCGTCGCGAATGGCCCGTGGTCTTCGACCGCGACGTGGGGAGGAAATGTGCCGACGGGAAACCAGAGTGTCCACGTTCCGGCGGGGAGAACAGTCACGCTCGACGCGACCGCGCGCGCGCGGACCGTCGAGGTCAACGGCGTCCTCCGCGCCGACCCCACAAAAGACAGCTCGCTCACTGCGCGGTGGGTGATGGTGCATGGCGCGAACGCACGATTCCAAGTCGGCACTGCCGACACTCCATTCTTACGCTCGTTCGTACTCGAACTTACCGGCACTGATGTGACCGAAAATATCCACGGTGCCGGCACCAAGTTCCTGATGGCTATGGACGGTGGCGAGATACAAATGCACGGCAAGCCGCAAGTCTCATGGACAAAGCTCGCCACAACAGCCGCTGTAGGCGCGACGCAGATAACGCTCTCGGAGGCGGTCGAATGGAATATCGGCGACGCAATAGTCATCGCGTCGTCGCGATTAGACCCGAACGAAGCGGAGGAGCGCGTCATCGCCGCAAAGAGCGCTAACTGCAGGACGCTCACGCTCAACCAGCCGCTCCAATTCCCACACGTCGGCGTACGGCAGAACTACAGCGGTACCGGTTCGAACGCGGGCAAGACATGGACGCTCGACCAGCGCGCCGAAGTCGCGCTCCTCACGCGCAACGTAAAGGTGCAGGGGGATGCCGCTTCTGAAGCGAAAGGATTCGGCGGGCACATTATGGTGATGGGAAGCACTACTGTCCCCACCGCTACTGGTAAAGGATATTTCTCCAATATTGAACTTACGCGCATGGGCCAGAAACCGCAGAAGAGTATTGGTTTTACGGGCATGGGGCGCTACCCCATCCATTGGCATTTACTGCAGGACTCTGGCGCCGGGCAGTATATGAAGAGCTCGAGCATCTACCACACCTATAATAGAGCACTCACGATTCACGGCACGAACTATCTTGCGATAGAGCACAACGTCATGTACGACCATGTGGGTCACGGCCTCTTTTTGGAGGACGGTGCCGAACAGCACAACAAGATCAACTACAATCTCGTGCTACTTACGAAGAAGCCGCGGAAGCTCGATGCACTGCTTCCGACCGACGTCTCACCCGATACGCCTATAGACCGCACGCCTGCAAGTTTCTGGATAACGAATCCCAACAACGAATTTATCGGCAACGTGGCGGCGGGCAACGAAACAGGCACAGGATTCTGGTTCGTGCTCCCGCAGGAAGTTGTCGGCCCGTCCAAGGAGTTGTATCCATCGCTCGTGCCGCACCAGCAACCGCTCGGCGCATTCCGTGGAAACAGCGCGCACAGCTCTATGATCGGATTGGACGTTCACGACGGACTTGTCCTGTATGGTGAAGGCAAGAACAGTCTAAAGCGGTACGTGACGTGGAGCCAGCCCGCCGTGCTTCAAAACTTCACCGTGTACGCGAACGAACTCGGCGTTTACTTTGGCAATTCCGGCGGCTTCCCGAAGAACTATAAGATCGTCTTGCGGAATCTCGTGGGGGCAGACATGAACGAACACATTGGCTTTGCGACCTATGGTGTCGTCGAAAACTCGCTCTTTGTGGCCGACAGCGGTAACGGCATTCTTCCCTCGGATGTGCAGCGTGCATTTTATGCCGTGCACAACGGTGCGGGTCGTGTATCTGGTTCGCACGTCGTCGGCTTCGACCAGCAGGGCACGACGCTCTTTTTGAACGGGGCACGGCCCAACAAGCGCGCGAATCACATCTTCACCGCAATGAGCTTTGCTCCGGCGTCGCCACGCGTTGTATTCCTCGATCATGCTGGCGCGCTTCCGGATACGATACTTGCCAACGGCTCGATGTGGAACGTCACTATTCGCGACGCGGACGGGAGCATAACGGGGATTCCGGATTCGACCATCATCACGAATCATCCTCTTTTGCGAACGTCGAGTGATACGCCGCTCGCCAACAGCAAGAACGCATGGGTCTCGCGGCACCACTTCGCGGCAACGCGTATTAGTTTTGTCGGTACGGACGGCAGAGATAATCCCGAGAAGCCAGAGCCCGACAAGCCGGACGTGCAATACACGCGTGAGCGCGGAAGCGAAACCATCGTCTTTACCGAAGTGCACAGCAATGTCGGGGGCTCCCGCAACCTCCACACAATAGTCAACGAAGATTACATCTATGAGATCGCGCCGCTCTGGCTCCATCCGAGCAAAGAGATACTCATCGAGCACAATGACGCCCAGGTAGGTGATACGGTGCTTCTGCGATTCGCGCGCTTCGGCGACCTCGTCGGATTGTCGCTTGCGCCGCAGTGGGCCGCGCACAATTCGCTCGCGAGCCTCAAGAATTCAGGAGCGAACGGTTACTTTATCGATGAGCAAAAAAATCTCTGGCTACGCTTCGTACACGTACAAGGGGACGATAAAGTGACCGTTTCGTGGACAGGTACGGGCACGTGGACGCCACCCTCTGACGACACCATCGCTCCCACGGTCTCCCTCACCACTCCCGCAATTGACTCCGTCGCCTCTAGCACTATTACCATCAGAGCCACCGCTTCCGACAACGTCGGTGTTGTAGGTGTGCAATTTAAGGTAGATGGAACAAATGTCGGCGCAGAAGCCACTACTACTCCGTACTCAATGAGATGGAACACAAGGACTTTCGCGAACAGCCCACACACGATCACCGCCGTCGCACGCGATGCGGCGGGAAATGCCACGACCTCGAGTCCTGTTGGCGTGACGGTGGACAATATAGTCACCCCGCCCACATTCCAGAGTGGCGACCGGGTGCAGGCGACCCAAGGCCTGCGAGTGCGCTCGACAGCGGGAGGAACAGTATTCACTCCTGTGCAGAAAAAAGATGCACGAGGCACTATCGAGAATAATCCACCGCAAAAGGCAAAGGTCGCCGGCGTGGAATACACGTGGTATCGGGTGAACTGGGACACTGCACCGGATGGATGGAGCGCGGAGGAGTTTATGGAGGAAGCTTCTGCGCCCAAACCGCCGCCCGCCGTCACCATCAGTATCGTCGGTACGCCAGAAGAGGCGATAATTCCGAAATCGGAGTACGACTGCCCGACAGAGCGACCGGGAGCCAACGTCCTCGACGGCTCGGTGCATGTATTTAGAGACGACGTGGGGAAACTGCACATTTCCGCTACCAACCATCAAAATTTCCCATTCATCGCGTCCTCGTTTGCCTTTACCGATATCGAGCAGGATTGCGACCCGATGATACTCCCACAGTACAAACACGACCGGATGGCGACGCCTACTCCTGAGACATTTGATCAAATAAAGTGGTTGGGAGGTCGGTGGTACACGCTCGACGGCAAGACGGTCTATGCATACATCCACAACGAATTCCATGGCGAAGACTACAATTCACTTCGCCCCGACCCACCCTCTCGACCCACCGGCTGCGTGGTGAGCGGAACAGAGTGCTGGATGGCATCGATTACGAAATACATATCGACCAATAGCGGATATAACTTCAATCGTCTCCCTACAAACTACTTCCTCGCAAGTTCCCTGTATCCGTTCACGCCGAAGCTTCCGAGCGGCGAGGTCTCCGGCAGGTCGGGGGCGAGAGGGCAGTCCAATGTGTTCAAAGGTCGCGACGGCGCATACTATATGTATGTAGGGCGGGTGGAGAACTTCGGTCCGCAGGAATCCGGCATGTGCCTCATGCGCAGTACTGACCTCAATCAATGGTACTACTGGGATGGCGCTGGATTCACCAAGCAATTTGAAAATCAGTACACCTCTCCAGAAACCGCAAAAAACCACGTCTGCCCTATCGTGAGTGCGGACAGCATTTTCACGGTTGTCTACAATCCAGATTTCGACGTCTTTATCGGCTCGATCGCACGGCAAAAGAAATTTTACTACGCGACCACCAAGAACCTCACGGATTGGTCAGAGAAGAAAGAGCTCCGCGACCAAGTATCGGTCGACGGTCCGGCATTTATCGATCACGAAAGCACCTCCCGCAATTTTGATACGACCGGATTGAATCCGTACCTATACTACGGCGACAATCCGACCCACGACAACCAAATAAACATAGCGGAGTACGTCTCCCGCGTGAAGCTCGCGATCTGTGCTCCGAGCCAAGCCTCATGCGCTCCGACGACCGACCCCACACCACCCACCGTCTCCATCACTGCTCCGATAGGAGGCACCGTCAAAAACACTGTCACCCTCAGAGCACAAGCGGAAGACAATGCAGGTGGCTCGGGAATGAAGAACGCGCAGTTCCAAGTGGGTGGAAACAACATCGGTGCCCCGATCATCTCGACGACGAACGTGTACGCGTATCAATGGGATTCTACAGCTACCACAAACGGCTCACATACCATCACTGCAGTTGCAACTGACAACGCCGGTAATACAAAGATCTCGAGTCCTGTGAGTGTGACGGTAGAGAACGAAACAATCCCGCCCAAGTTCACGAACGGCGATCGCGTGGAGGCGACCTCCAACGTCCAAGTGCGCATACCGGCAGGCGGTCCCACACAAGGCAGACAACTGAAAACCGCGCGCGGCACCGTGGAGGGCGGTCCGGTGAAAGCGACACGAGCCGGCATCGAATACACATGGTGGAATATCAACTGGGACACCGCCCCCGACGGCTGGGTGGCGGAAGATTTTATGGAGAAAGCCGTAGACGACACCACCAAACCCGTCGTCACCTTGACCGCCCCCGCTGCTGGCGAGACCATCAAAAACATCATCACGCTCCGCGCCACCTCGACCGACAACGTCGGCGTCGTGGACGTAGCATGGAAAATTGGTAATACGGAAATCGCGCGCGCAACATCCACTAATCAGGTATTCAGCGCGCGATGGGACACGAAGTCTGTCACAAATGGCACGACCACGCTCCGCGCCGTCGCGCGTGATGCGGCAGGGAACATCGCGACGTCGAGCCCAGTGAATGTGGCGGTCAACAATGCGACCTCGTGCGCCGCATCCCAATCTGCAGTATCAATTCAGCAGGGCAGGGCGGTAAAGATACAGTGGGGAGGCACACAGGCAGACGAACGAGCGGCTGCTTCCGAAGATGAGGCGACTGAAAGCGCCGAGAGGTCATTCCCCAATATCGATACGGCCGCCCAATATCAACACCAACACGCGACAAGCAAGGCAGCACCGAAAGCCACGAAAACTGCCGCCGCATTAGGCGATCTCTGGAGCGATCCGAATACATGGGGTGGCTCTGTGCCAGGTCCGAGCGACAACGTAACGATACCAGTAGGCAAGACCGTCGTTATAGATACGAATGCACGAGCGGCCACCGTGACGGTCAACGGCACGCTACGCGCAGGTGACACGAACGCATCGCTTACGACACGGTGGGTGATGGTGATGGGTGCGGGCGCAAAATTCCAAGTCGGCACAGCAGGCGAGCCGTTCGAACAGAAATTCACGCTCGAACTCATCGGGACCAACACGGGCGAGAACATACACGGTGCCGGGACGAAATTCTTGATGGCGATGGATGGCGGCGAGATACAGCTACACGGCAAGCCGCAAGTCTCGTGGACGAAACTTGCCGCGACTGTGGAAAAGAACGCAAAAACGATAACGCTTGCAGACGCTGTCGCGTGGAGCGTGGGTGACACAGTAGTCATCGCGTCGTCCTACGCGCCGCTCTCAGTGGATCCCTCGCGTGCGACTGAGACGCGCACCATCACGGCGACGAGTGCCGACTGCAAAACGCTCACACTCGACAAACCGCTCACGTATCGCCATGTTGGAGCGCAGAAGAGCTACACGAATGGGACGAAGTCGTGGATTCTCGACGAACGCGCCGAGGTGGGACTCCTCTCGCACAATATACAGGTGCAGGGCGATGCAGCGTCGGAGGCGACGGGTTTCGGCGGGCACATCATGATAATGAATTGCCCGGTGGACGGCAGTTGTACCGCAGGTAAGGGCTACTTCTCGAATATCGAGATAACGCGCATGGGACAGAAAAAGGGCATGGGCCGCTACCCGATACACTGGCACCTTTTGCAAGGCGAGGGGGCGGGCCAGTACATTACAAACTCGAGTATCCACCATACATATAATAGAGCGCTCACCGTGCATGGCACCGACAGACTCCTCATCGAACGCAACGTAATGTACGACCACCCGGGGCATGGGGTATTCCTGGAAGACGGCGGGGAGCGATTCAACAAGTTCTACTACAACCTCGTGCTCGTCACGAAGCGACCTCTCCCACAGGACGCACTCCTGCCGAGCGACTTTGCGCTCAACGAAGTGCAGAACCGCACCCCTGCCTCGTTCTGGATAACGAATCCCAACAACGAATTTATCGGCAACGTGGCGGGCGGTACGATGGGCACTGGTTTCTGGTTCGCACTGCCGTATAGCCCGCACGGGCCGTCAGCGGGCCTCCCATACTTCTCGGGGCTCGTACCGATACGCCAGCCACTCGGAGCATTCAAAGGTAATGTTGCGCATAGTACGATGAGTGGCATTGATATCCACGACTCTATCGAGTCGGGAACCGAAGCCATAATGAAAAACGATGCATGGAACCCTCCTGCCAATGTATATCTCGAGGACTTCACGGTGTATGCGAACCACCTCGGCTTGTATTCAGGAAGTAACAACATCTATCTTGGCTATCTTGAAAAGATCATCTTCCGCAACGTGATGTCGGCCGACATGACCCAGGCGCATGTGCGTTTTGCCAATTCGGACACCGTGACAGGTTCGCTCTTTGTTGCCGATAGCGGCAACGGAATACCTCAGCCATTGAGGGCTGTGCCCACCATGTATGTACAATACGACGGACCCGGACGCGTCTACGATTCGCACGTCGTTGGATTCGACCAAGTGGG
>Ga0209542_10003205_pt1 | contig 35201 bp, 33 predicted proteins | sample RifCSPhighO2_01_FD_184028 | JGI IMG/M metagenome (GOLD analysis project Ga0209542, IMG submission 184028) | Soil microbial communities from Rifle, Colorado - Rifle CSP2_plank highO2_0.1 (SPAdes) (version 2) | ecosystem: Environmental > Terrestrial > Deep subsurface > Rock core/Sediment ...
TTGTAATAAGTTTTTCTTCTTGATAAAGTTTAATAATTTCAATTAATGTAGAAAGTATGACTGGTCCTAGAATTAAACCAATAAAACCAAATACCTTTAATCCACCTAATAATCCAATAAGAATTACTGCTGGTGATGTCTTGCTTTTATCCCCAATTAATTTAGGTCTTAAGAAAGTATCGACAGCACTTAGAATAACACCTAATATAATCATCCCAATGGCAATGAAATTGTTATTTAATAATAATTCAATAATTGTAAGAGGGATCCAAATGAATGCCGGTCCAATGAAGGGGATAAGTGCAAGAAAACCTATCATAAGACTCCACATAATGGGAGAGGAAATACCTAATAATGAAAGTCCAATGGAAGAGATAATTATTTCAATGATTGCGATCGTAAATAAACCATAAACGATTGAATATGTAGTTTTACCAATATTTGTTAATAATAATTCTTTTTCTTTTAAGGGAATTATTTTTCTGATTTGTTCAGTTAATTCTTCCCCCTTTAATAGAAGAAAATAGAGAGTATAAATTGCAATTAAAAATCCTAGAATTCCAGAGGGTAATGCAATGAAAAGATTTGTTGCACCTGTTTGAATATATTCTATTCCTTTAAAAATTACTTGCGAGATTAGTCCACTGTATGGGAAATCTTCTGAAGTATATTTTTCTGTAAAAGATTCTATGTTTTTTATGAAATCTGATTTGTAAAGGGTTATGGATTCTTTAATTAATATGTTTGAGATAATTAAAGTTGGGACTATGATCAATATGATAATTATTAAACAAGTTAGAACCGAAGAAATCTGAGGTTTATTTGTTTTTTGTTTAATTTTGTTAAATATGGGGAAGAAAATATATGCTAATATAATGGCACTGATAATTGCTGTGAAATAGGGTTGAATTATTTTGTAAGAAAAGTAGAAGATAATAGATAAACAAATAATTAAAAGATATTTTTTAGTTTCCGTCTTGTCCATATATTTTATTTTAGGAATTGTTTTTAAATAGTTTTTGGTTTGGATCTTAAGAGATTTAATAGTTTTGAGTGAAGAATTCCATTACTTGCAATAAAATTTTTTGAATTAAATGACCATTTATTTCCTTCTAAGTCAGTGATTTTACCTCCAGCTTCTTCGATCATTAAAAAACCTGCAACCCAATCCCAAATATAATGTGATGAGTTAAATACCTTTGCATCAATATTTCCTCTTGCTAAATAGGGTAAGCCTAATGCAGTACAACCGAATCTTCTTACTGTTTTTGAGTTTGGAAATTGATTTATAAATTCTGTTGATGAATCAATAATTGCTAAATTTAAATTATTTACTTTTGATACTTCCATTATTTTATTATTATAAAATGCGTTTTTATTTTTTTCTCCCCAAAATAGTTCTTTATGTAATGGATCATATGAAATCCCCAGAAGTGGTTCTTTCTTGTTAATTAAAGCAATATTAATTCCAAAAAATGGAATACCTCTTGAAAAATTGAAAGTTCCGTCAATTGGATCAATGACCCAATTAATCTCTTTTATTATAGGTTTACTTTCTTCACTTATAATTCCATATTGTGGAAATTTTTTAGTTAGTCTTTTGATTATTAGATTTTCAGATTTTTTATCTGAAATCGTAAAAATATCATCATTACCTTTTTTTTGTTGTTTGATATTTGAATTAAAATCTTTTAGAATTAATTTTCCTGCTTCTAAAATTGTTTCTTTTGCAACTTTTAGTTCTTTAGACATATTTTCAACTTTTCATTTAATTATTTATATATCTATCTAATTTTTCTGGTAAACTTTAAATAATGTCCTTTTTTACTTTTTTTAATGAGATTTGTGATGACTGGGCATGAAGGTCTTATTGGAAGTTTTTTGTTAAAAAGGCTGAAACAAAGAGGAGATAGACCAATATTACTGGTTGATAAAAGGTCAGGGAATAGTATAAATGAATTGGATAAATTTGAAATTAAAGAAAAAATAGATCTGTTTATTCATTTCGGAGCTTTTTGTAAAATTAATAAAACAATTGAAAATCCTGATTTGGCTTTTGAGGATAATGTTTTGGCTACTTATAAAGTTTTGGAGTTTTGTAGAAAAAATAAGATTCCAAAAATAATTTTTACTTCTTCTTCAAGGGTATTAGAGCCTGAGAAAAATCCTTATACTGCAAGTAAAATTTATGGTGAGGAATTAGTTAAAGCTTATTCGCAATGTTATAATATTGAATATGTTATAATAAGGCCTTCAACAGTTTATGGTCCGTTTAATGATTTAACTTCAAGGTTAATTGATATTTTTATTCTAAATGCGTTAAAAGGTGGGGAAATTAAAATTTATGGAGATGAAAATAAAACTTTAGACTTTACTTATGTTGATGATTTTGTTGATGGTATTTTATTAGCTATGAATACAAAAAATGAAGAATTTGATATCTCTGCAGGAGAAATGGTTAATATTTCTAAACTTGCAGATATGATTATTACTCTTGCAGGTAATGGGGTTAAGAAGTTTTATCCCCCTGAGATTGCACAACCACAAGAAGTTGAACTAGATATTACTAAAATTAAAAAATTGGGTTATGTACCAAAAGTTTTTATTGAAGATGGTCTAAAAAAAACATTTAAATGGTATAAAGAAAATTTCGAAGAAATTCTTAAAACCAGAAAGTGAGATACAAATCTTTTTAAATGTGAAAAAAGTAATTCTCTTTAAAGATGGTACTTGAATCAATAACTAATCCAATATTTGCAAAAAAACATCCGTTTAGATTGTTTCTAGTTGGTATGTTATTTGCAACAATTTCTGTTATATTTAGTTTATGGATTTTTAAATCCCAAACAAGTTTAGTTATGGTATTCCTTACTGTAACTGCAACAGTACCTTTAATGTATGCTACTATGCAAGAGGAAGAGGAAGAAGATTTAATACAGAAGAATGAAATAGGAATTTTAAAAGAACATAGTAAAACTATATTATTTCTTTCTTTTCTATTTTTAGGTTTTGTTGTGGCTTTTTCTTTATTCGCAATATTTTTACCTTCTGATTTGGCAGAGACAGTATTTAGTGCCCAGTTGGATACAATTAAAGCAATAAATGCTAATGTTGCAAAGCTTACAGGGCAGGCGTTTGATTTATCCTATGGTATGGAAGCCTTTGTTATGATATTTTTAAATAATGTTAAGGTTTTATTGTTTTGTTTATTTTTTGCGTTTTTCTTTGGTGCTGGTGCAATTTTTATTTTAACTTGGAATGCGTCTGTTATTAGTGCAGCAATTGGAACTTATTTTAGAAATGGAATTGAGTATTATGCCATGTCTCATGGATTGACAAAAGTTGCAATTTATTTTGGAGTTTTTTCTTTAAGTTTATTAAGATATATGATACATGGAAGTTTTGAAATTGTTGCTTATTTTATAGGTGGATTGGCAGGTGGTATTATTTCTGTCGGAATGATAAACCATACTTTACAGTCAAATAAATTTAAAGTTATACTTTTTGATGCTTTTACTTTAATGACCCTTGCAATAGTTATTTTAGTGTTTGCTGGATTAATTGAAGTTTTTGTGACTCCTTTGTTTTTTTAATCACCAAAAGGTTTTTAAGACAAATATCTTCTCCTAAATTATGTCTGATATTTTTGAACAGAGAAAAAAGGAATTGTTCCATTTTTTAACTAAAAATAAAAAAGGGTTAGTTTATTTGTTTTTAGGATTAATTATTTGGGTAGGTTATAGGATCAGAACTTCTAATTTGGGGCTTTTAATTGATCAGGCTACAGGAAAACATATTCCAATTGCTTTGGATCCGTTTTCATTTCTAAGGTATGCTGAAACAATTTTAGAAACTGGAAAAATGGTTGTAATGGATGCTTTAAGATATTATCCTTATGGTTTTAATCCTAAAGCTGAATTTGGATTTCTGAGTTGGATAATTGTTTACCTCTACAAAATTTTACATTTTTTTGATTCGTCTATTACAATTCAATATGCTGATTTACTTTACCCTGCAATTGCGTTCATTTTTATTTCAATTTTTTTCTTTTTGTTAGTCAAAGAATTATTTAAAGATGAGAGAATTGCTTTATTGGCTACAGCATTTTTAGCAGTTGTACCACCATTTTTGTTTCGGACGACTGCTGGATTTGGGGATAAGGAAGCACTTGGAACAATTTTTGTATTTATGACTTTTTATTTTTTTATTAAAGCTTGGAATTCTCAAGGAATTAAACAGGCTTTAATTTTAGCAGTATTGGCTGGAATGGCTTCAGGGTTTGCTGGTGCTGCGTGGGGTGGTGTTAATTTATTATGGATGACTATTGGAGTTTTTGCCCTGATCGAGATTTTGATTGATAAATTTTCTAATTTGCGTTTTGTTGTTTATTCTTTTTGGTTGTTTTTTTTGGTTTTGTCTTCTTCTTTATTTTCAAGATATACCTTTTCTAACTTGATTGGATCTTTAACATCACAAATAATGTTTTTCACATTTGGTTTATTTGTAGTAAAGTTTTTAATTAATAAATATACTCCTTTTAAAATAAAAGATAAAATTAGTGGAAAAATTCCTTTAGGTTTATTTTCATTTTTTTTAATGTCTGTTTTAGGCGTTTTGATCTTATTAATCTCTTATGGGCCAAACTGGTTTATTTCAAAAATTTCTTCTCAAATAACTTATTTAACAAAACCTTTTGGTGGAAGTAGGTGGGGTTTAACTGTTGCTGAGGGAAAACAACCTTATGTTGTGGATTGGATTGGACAGTTTTCACAGTTATATTTTTGGTTATTCTTTATTGCGTCTATAATTTTGTTTTATAATTTGGTTAAAAAGTTAGATAAATATAAATATCTTTTAACTGGTATTTATTCAGCCTTTGTTTTTTCTTTTGTATTTAGTCGTTATTCTCCAGGTTCTCCAACACTTAATGGGGTTTCGTCAGTATCATTGTTTATGTTTGTTGGTTCGGTTTTAATCTTTGGATTATTTTTATTAGGTTTCTTTTGGTGGTGTTATTTAAAGGATAGAGAAGCATTTGAAATTATTAAAACTCTTCATGCGAGTACTATATTTGTTTTTGTTTTTTATATGATTCTTTTAATTGCAGCGAGAAGTGCAATTAGATTACTTTATATTTTTGCACCTATTACGGCAATTTTGGTTGCTTATTTAGTAGTAGTTTCATATGATTCTACTAAAAAATTAAAATTTAATTATTTAAGATATTTTTGTATAGCTTTAATCTTTTTTGTAATTTTCTCACCTTTTGGAGCAATAATTTCTGGGATTCCTATACTAGGAAAGATCCCCCTTTTGAATACAGATGGTATTCTTTTTGCTCATTATAAAGTATCAAGTTCAATGGCTACAAATACAGGTCCTTCATATCATTTACAATGGCAAAATGCAATGAATTGGGTAAAACAAACTGTTCCTGAAAATGCTGTTTTCTCTCACTGGTGGGATTACGGTTATTGGGTTCAATATGGTGGAAGAAGAGCAACATTATCAGATGGTGGAAACTCAGCAGGTGGTGCAATAAATTATTATACTGCGAGATATTTATTAACTAATCCTGATATTTCAAGTACATTAGATTTTCTTTATTCTAATGATGTTTCACATGTTTTAATTGTTGGTGATGATATTGGAAAATATGGTGCTTATTCAAGTATAGGTTCAGATGAGAATTATGATAGATATTCATGGATAACTGTATTTAATTTAGATCAAAGTAAAATGCAACAAACGAGAGAGGAAATAGGTCTTTATTATTCTGGTTCTTTTGCAATTGATGAAGATTTAATTTTACCTGGTAAAGTTTTTCCACGTGGTAGAGCAGCAGTAGTTGGTGTTGTAGTTCCGTTTGAAAGTGAATCTTTTAAAGCAGGTGATATATCAAATGTTAAGCAACCGACAGCAGTGGTAGGTTCGAATAATGAGTTGATTGGACTTCCAATGAGTTGTTTAGTGTTAAATGGTAAGAGATATGACTTTGATACTTTTGCAATTGATGCTTGTGCTTTAATAGTCCCTTATTTACAAGATTCTTCACAAGGAAATGCTTTAGGTAGTTTAATATTTTTATCAAAACGTGTAAAAGATTCTATGTTTGCACGATTATATCTCTATGGTGAGAATATCGATTCTTTTGAGTTAGTTTATTCAGATGGAGATAAAGGCGCTCCCTTAATTAATTTAAGGGGTAATATTGTTGGTCCAATTAAAATCTGGAAGATGAAATATCCTTCTGGTTTGGAGGTTAAGAAGGAATATAGGGAAAGAATTTTAGACAATCCTGAGGTTTATGATGTTAAAGAGGAATATTATTAACAATGAAAAAAAAAACTTTTTATTTGTTTTCCATTTTACTTCTTTTGATTAATTTAGTTTATAGGTTTATAGATCAATCCCAGATGATTAAGTATTTTCCGTTAGATTATGTTAATGATGGAAGCTCTTATATGGCTCAATTATTTTTTATGGATGTATGTGGTTTTCATAATTTTTGCCCTTATTGGTATAATGGATTTGAATCTTTTTTGTTTACACCACCAGGTTGGTTCTTTTTTGGTTTAATAATATATAAACTAGTTGGCTCTATAACTCTTGCAACTTATTTTTCTTTGGTTATTAGTTTTGTTTCAGCGTTTTTAATTATTTATTTTTTATATGGGAAATTAGGTTTGACTAAATTACAAAGGGTATTAATGTTTTTTTTGTTATTTGGAAGTGCACAAGCTGTGGGTTCATTTATCCGATTGGTAAGAGTTCATGAGCTTTTTGCATGGGTTTGGTTTTTATTGTTTGCCTTTATTGTTTTGTGGTATAAAGATCATAAATTTGATTTGAACTTTTTTTGGATCATAATACCTTATGGAATGATACTTTTATCTTATCAGAGCGTTGCAGTATTTTCTACTATTTTTTTATTGGGATTATTTTTAGTGAAAGATTGGAGTGAAAGGATTAAGATAATTTTTGCTGGTCTTTTGACTGCTTTGTGGACTAGTTTTTGGTGGTTTGATTATATCTTCCGGTCTTCTGAAGGTTCTTTGCTTGAGTTACAACAGGCAAAATGGTTGTGGAATTTTAGTTATGATTTTTTAGTTACAAATATTATATCCTTTATAATTCCACTTATTTTAATTGTTATTTTTTATTTTTATTTTAAACAAGAAAGAGAGAATTTTTTATTTTTTTCACCTATCCTTCTTTTAGTGATTTTATTTTTTTTAAGAATAGTTGGGTTTATCCCAATTCTTAGAGAAATATTTCCAGATCCCTATTTATTTTTCTTCTCTTTTTTCATTGTTTATTTATTTTTAAGATTAGATTTAAAAAAGATTCCATTTGATAAGTTTATTCCTTTTCTTTTGTGTTTGATTGTATTCTTTGTGGTTTTAGTGAGTTTGTTTTATACACCTCTATTTATTGTACCAAATGATCCCATAATTAAAGATGCTTTGGATTTGGCTAGTTATGCAAATGATGGGCTCTTTTTACTTGGTAATTTTGAACGAGTTTTTTATTCTAATGCCTTTTTATCTTATATTCCAATAGAATATAATCTTACCACACCGTATGGTTGGTATCCTGAGTATATACCTTTGAGAAAAAAAGAAAAATTTCAATTCTTATTAGATAAATTTCAAGAGGGGGATTGTAATGGAATCTTGGAATTGCTTCATGAATTAGAAATAAAGGAAACTTTAGTCTATAAGTGTGAATTTGTAGAAAGGTGTGGTTTAGAGATTAAGAAAAGAGGGGTGTACAGTTGTTTAGTATTAACTCCATAGAAAACCTTTTAAAATTAGGTTTTTTCTCAACATTATGAATTATTATGGTAAATCTGTTCTTGTAACAGGTGGATATGGTTTTATTGGTAGTAATCTTGTTCATGATTTGGTTAAGCTTGGAGCGAAAGTTACTGTTATTGATAACTTTTTAGAGAATACCAGTGCTAATCTTCTAAACCTCTCTGATATTAAAGGCAAATTTGAATATTTTAATGCTTGTTTGACAGATTCGAAGGTTGTTAATGAAGTTGTTAAAAATAAAGAAATCATTTTTCATTTGGCTGGTCAAACAAGTCATACAATTGCAATGAATGATCCTTTATTAGATCTTAAAGCAAATGTTATTTCAACCTTATCTCTTTTGGAAGCATGTAGACTAAATAATCCTAAAGTAAAACTTATTTCAGCTTCAACTCGCCAAGTTTATGGAAAGCCAGTTAAGTTACCAATTGATGAAAATCATGAATTGAACCCACCCGATGTTAATGCAATCCACAATATTACCGCAGATAATTATTTATTACTTTATGATAAAATTTTTGGAATAAATTCAATTATTTTTCGTTTAACTAATACTTTTGGTCCTAGGCAAAATATGAAAATGAATTCACAACAGGTCTTGCCAATATTTTTTAGACAAGTTATTGAAGGAAAAGAGATATCTATTTTTGGTGATGGAGAACAGATTAGAGATTTTAATTATGTTACTGATGTTTCACATGCATTTCTAATTGGTGGGTTGGCGAATGTTCATGGAGAGATATTTAATCTTGGAAATAAAAATCATAAGTCTTTACTTGAAATTGCTAAATCAATTATAAAAATTAACGGTTCTGGCAGTTATAGATTGATTCCATTTCCTGAAGAAAGAAAAAAAATAGATGTTGGTGATACTTATTTAGATTATTCTAAAGTTGAAAGTTTGTTAGGATGGAAACCAGAAGTGAGTTTTGAGAGGGCTGTGTTAGAGACTTTAGACTATTTTAAAGGAAGAGGAGTTGATTCGTTTTAATGATTCCCTTTGGTGACTTAAAAAGAGGATATCTTTCTTATAAAAAAGAAATTGATTGTGCAATAAATAGGGTGTTAGAGAGTGGTTGGTATATTTTAGGAAATGAAGTTAAAACTTTTGAAAATAATTTTGGTTTTTATTGTGAAAAAAAATATGCTGTGGGAGTTAATTCTGCTACAGATGCTTTAATTCTTTCTTTAAAGGCTTGTGGAGTTACATCTAATGATGAAGTAATTACTGTTTCATTTACTGCTATTCCTACATTAGCTGCAATTTATTCAGTGGGTGCAAAACCTGTTTTTGTTGAAATAGATGATTTTTATACAATTGACTCTTCTAAAATTGAAGAGAGAATTACTCTTAAAACGAAAGTAATTTTACCAGTTCATCTTTATGGGCAAGCAGCTGATATGGAACCTATTTTAAAACTTGCTGAGAAATACAATTTGAAAGTTATTGAAGATTGTGCGCAAGCTCATGGCACACTTTATAAAGACAAGAAAGTTCCTGCTGGAGATATTGGATGTTTTAGTTTTTATCCTTCTAAGAATCTTGGTGCTTTAGGTGATGGTGGGATGATTGTAACTTCTGATTTTGATTTGTATAATAAGCTTTTATTGCTAAGGGAATATGGTCAAAAAGAAAGATATTATCAAGTTGAGGAAGGATTGAATAGTAGACTTGATGAATTACAAGCTGCAATATTGAATATTAAATTGTCTCATCTTGATGAGTTAAATTTAAGGAGAAAAAAAATTGCGAATTTATATTTCAAAGGTTTAAAAGAGAATAAAGACATAATTTTACCTAAACTTCGATTTGAAAATGGCCATATTTTTCACCTTTTTGTAATAAGGTATAAAAATAGAAAAAGGTTGATGGATTTTTTGAAAGCTAATGGGGTAGGGGTCCAAATCCATTATCCTATTCCAAATCATATACAAGAATATTATATGAAAACATTTAATGAGAGATATAGTTTACCTAAAACTGAATCTTATTCTAACGAGATTATCTCATTACCAATATATCCTGAGTTAAAAGAAAGTGAAGTTTTTGAAATAATAAATCTTATAAATTCATTTAAGACAACTGATTAAATGATAAAATATAGTATCTCTGCTTTTTTTCCTGCTTATAATGATGAATATACAATCGAGTCAATGTATGTTAAGTTGACTGAAGTCCTTAAAAGGATTACTAATGATTATGAGATAATTATTGTTGATGATTGTAGTCCTGATAGGAGTGGTGAAATTGCAGATAAAATTGCAAAAAAAGATAAAAATGTTAAAGTAATTCATCATAATGAGAATAAAGGATATGGGGGTGCTTTACAAAGTGGATTTTTAGCTTCTACTAAAGATTTAATTTTTTATACTGATGGAGATGCACAATATGATGTTTTTGAATTAAATAAATTAATCCCTTATATTGAGAAATATGATGTTGTAAATGGTTATAAAATTAAGAGAAATGATCCATTTTATAGAAAAATATTGGGTTCAGTTTATCAGTTTTCTGTTAAAATTTTATTTAATCTTAAAGTCAAAGATGTAGATTGTGATTTTCGTTTGATGAGGAAAACCATTTTTGAAAAAGTAAAGCTGAGAGAAAATACAGGTCTAATTTGTACTGAAATGATGAGAAAAATACAAGTAAATAATTTTTCGATTAAAAATATTCCTGTTTCTCATTATGAACGAAAATATGGTGTCTCTCAATTTTTTAGACCAAAAAGAATTTTTGTAACTTTGATTGGTTTGCTTAATCAGTGGGTTAGAATGATGATTCTTCGAAGAAAAGATTAACCCTTTAAAAATTGGTTTAATGAACTTTTAATTCCTTTTGGGAAAGGTTAATAAGTGAACTGAATCTCCCTTAAATGATGAAAGGTCTTATTCTTTCTGGTGGGTTGGGAACACGTTTGAGGCCCTTAACACATACTGGGGCAAAACAGTTAATTCCCATTGCAAATAAACCAGTATTACATCATGTAATTGAGGATCTTGCTAGTGCCGGCATAAAAGATGTTGGTATAATTGTAGGGTATGATAAGATAAGAATAGATTCAATTATTGAATCAATAGGTAATGGATCTAAGTTTGGTATTAAAGTTACTTACATTGTGCAGGATGCTCCTCGTGGGCTAGCTCATGCTGTAGGAATTGCTCAAGATTTTTTAGGCGATGAAGATTTTGTTCTTTATTTAGGTGATAATTTACTAAAGTCTGGTATTAAGTCTTGTATGAGTGATTTTAGAAGAAATAAACCCCACATTAATTTATTACTTGCTGAGCATAATGAACCTCATAGATTTGGTGTTGCTGTTCTTGATGATAAAGGAAATGTGATTGATGTTGAAGAAAAACCTAAGAATCCAAAAAGTAATTTTGTAATTACAGGTGTTTATATATTTACTAAAGAAATTTTTGATGCAATTAAAAAAGTAAAACCTGGTTTAGGTGGCGAATTGCAAATAACAGATGCAATTAAAATATTTGTTGATGATCCTACAAAAAAAGTTATTGCAACAAAAGTTGATGGTTGGTGGGATGATGCTGGAACTGCTAATGCTATTTTAAATGCAAATTTGATGGTTTTAATTGATAAGGATCTAGAGATTAAGGGTAGTGTTTCTTCTAATTCTGTGATTCAAGGAAAATTAGGTTTAGGTAAATCTTCAGTTATTTATGATGGTTGTTATATTAAAGGCCCGGTTATAATTGGTGAGAATTGTGAAATAGGTCCTAATACTTATATTGGACCGTATACTTCTATAGGTGATGGATGTAAAATAAAAGGTGGAGAAATAGAGTCATCAATTGTTATTGGTGAATCAAATATAATTCTAGAAAAAGGAGATAAGATATGTGATAGTTTAATTGGGAAAGGTTCAAAAATAAGTAGTAGGAAAAATTTATTGCCTATGGGCCATGTTTTTGTTCTTGGAGAAAATTCTGAATTAGGAATATGAAAACAATTTTAGTAACTGGTGGATGTGGTTTTATTGGTAGTAATTTTATAAGGTACATTCATGAAAAGTATGATGATCTTTTGATTCTTAATTTTGATGCTTTAACTTATTGTGGTAATCTTGAGAATTTAGAAGGATTAGGAAATAAAAATTATTTGTTTATTAAAGGTGATATTTCTGATGAGAAGTGTGTTCTTGAACTTTTTGAAAAATATAAACCCGATTATGTAGTTAATTTTGCTGCTGAATCACATAATGATCGTGCTGTTTTAGATCCACAAATTTTTCTGAAGACGAATGTGATAGGTACCCAAAATCTACTTGAAGCATGTAGAAAGTTTCCAGTAAAAAGGTTCCATCATATTTCAACTTGTGAGGTTTATGGTGATTTAGCTTTGAATGATCCGAATACTTTTTCAGAAAATTCCCCTTATCTCCCAAGGACACCATATAATTCTTCAAAGGCAGCAGCAGATCATGTTGTAATGGCCTATTATCATACATTTAATGTTCCTGTTACTATTAGTAATTGTGCAAATAATTATGGGAGATATCAATATCCTGAAAAATTAATCCCCTTGTTTGTTACAAATGCTTTGGAAGATAAGTCTCTCCCTCTTTTTAAAAGCAGTCAAAATATGAGAGAGTGGATTCATGTATTGGATCATTGTGAGGCTATTGATTTAATTTTATTTAATGGAAAAGTTGGAGAAAAATATAATGTCGGTACTGGTGTTGAAAAAAGTGTTGAACAAATAACTGAGATTATTTTAAAAGTATTAAATAAACCTACTACTCTTAAAAAATATGTTGCTGATAGGCCTAGTCATGATAGAAGATATGTTCTTAATTGGATAAAAATAAAAACGGAATTAGGTTGGAGACCAAAATTTGATTTTGAAGATGGAATGAAAGAAACTATTTTATGGTATAAAGAAAATCCTCAATGGTGGAAAAGATTAAAAGGAAGTAATTTTAATGAATATTATGAAAAATATTATTCTCGTTTGGGTTTAAAAGATGGAAAAGTCTGAATATCAAATTATGTTTGATTTAGAAGGGGATCATTGGTGGTATAGAGCTCAGAGAAATATAACTGATGTTTTATTGGACAAATTTTTTATTGGTACTGGGAAAGTTTTAGATGCAGGTTGTGGGACTGGTTTTAATTTGATATTTTTAAAAAAATTTGGTGAAATTTCAGGCGTTGATATTTCTGATGATGCAATTAAATTTTGCAAAAAAAGAAATTTAAATGTTAAAAAGTCGTCTATCGAGAATTTACCATTTAAAAATAACTTTTTTGATTTGATTACTTCATTTGATGTTATTTATCATAAGGATGTTATAGATGATCAGAACGCAATTAATGAATTGTATAGGGTCTGTAAAAAAAATGGCCTCCTTTTTTTAAGAGTACCTGCCTTTAAATTTCTTTATGGTTCACATGATAGGCAGGTCCATGGAATAAGAAGATATAATAAACAGGGGTTGAAAATTAAACTTGAGAAAGCAGGATTTAAAATTGAAAAAAGTACTTATGCTAATACTTTTCTATTTTTTCCTATTTTTTCATTAAGATTTGTTGAAAAGAATGTTGGGGATATAAATAAAGTTAATTTTTTATTAAATAAATTCTTATTTTTTGTTTTAAATTTTGAAAAGTATTGGTTGAAGTATTTTAATTTCCCTTTTGGGGTTTCTTTAATCTGTATCGCTAGAAAAGTTACTTAGTACAAATAAATAAAATATTAGGGAATGGCAAATTTTTGTCAAGTCTTTTGATTTCCTTTATTTTAAATCCTGTGGCTATTAATTTTTTTTCCCACTCTTTAACGGAGAGATAATAAACTTTTTCTCCATAATTTAGTGTCCTATCAAGAAAGTATGTAAAATAATATTTCATAGTATTTCTTTTATCAATCTCTTGGAAAATTAGTGTTCCTCCATTTTCTAATGAGTTAAATATCTTTTTTAAAATTTCATTGTGGTGTTGTTTTATGATGTGATGTAAAAAATCGATTAAAACATAACAATTTGCTTTTGGAATTTTGTCTGTAATGAGATTGCTGACTTTAAATTGAAGATTCTTGTTTCTTATGGTTTTTTTTGCGTTTGTAATTCTTTTTTTTGAATAATCTAATCCGATTATTTTCCTTTTATTTGATTTTAAATAAAGATAATTTGAGAGGATTCCAAATCCACAACCTAAGTCTAATATTCTTCCTTCAGTTGGAATAACCTCTTCTATCTCTTTAAATTTAGTTAGTCTCCATCTAAGTTTAAGATATATTGAATTTAAAACTTCTGTAGGGTATAATGTTTTAATTTCTTTTGGTATTTTGGACATGATTTTAAAGTAGATATTTCCTTTTTAAGATTTTGGGTTTTGGAGTAGAATTTATATATCTTCTCGTTTTTCATCACATTATGAATTGGAAAAAAGTTGTTTTAGTCTTAATAATTTTTTTATCTTTGTTTTTGAGATTATATGGTTTAGAGTATTCAACTTATGATCATGAAACGGTAAAGCCAATTTTAAAAGCTCAGGAGATTTTGAGTGGGGAATTATATTTTGGTGGTTATGAGGGAAATCAAAGCTTTGGCCCGCTTTTGTATTATGTCTTGATTCTCCCATTGTTAATTTCAAAGACTATTCCATTTATTTATGGATTTTTAGGAATTCTTAATACTCTTTCTGTTATCTTTTTGTATTTTCTACTAAAATCTTTTTTTAATGAAGATATTGCTCTGGTTTCAACTTTATTGTTTGCTGTTTCACCTTGGCACATATTTTATTCTCGGTTTGTTTGGAATCCTAATTTTTTACCTCTTTTTGTTATAATCTTCTTTTATTTTGTTTTTAGTGCATATTATAATAGAAGTAGACCTGGATTTTTATTTTCTATTTTTTTGTTTATGGTTATGTTAAATTTTCATTTATCCCCTTTAGCTTTTTTCCCCATTATTCTGATGTTGTTTTATCGATTTAGGTTAGATCTGAGATTATTATTCCTTGGTTTTTTTATACTTTTTTTGAGTTTAGTTCCATTATTTATTTTTGGTGGATTTTCAACTCCTATGGAAGTCTTGAACTATACTTATTCTCAAAATGAAAATACCTTTTTTCAGAATTTTTTGGAGGCAATTGGCATTCCAGTGATGTTATCGACTAATTTTTATGGGGATTATATTTTTGGTAATATTATTTTGTCTGATTTTTTCATTTTTGTTTCTTATTTTGGGACTTTTTTGGGTTTAATTTTAATGACTCTTACATTTATCTTCTTAATTAGAAAAAAGATTAAAAGTCCAATTATTTTATTTCTTTGGTTGGTTTTACCTGTTTTATTTTTATTAATTCGAAATAAAAATATTTCTCCACATTATTATCTCATCTTGTTTCCAGTTGTTTTTATATATGAAGGAATTTTTATTAGTTCCTTTTTTAAGAAAAAAATAATACGCTATTTTTTGGGGATATTTATTTTAATTATGATTCTATCTAATTTACTTTTGATACATACTATTTCTTTAATAGGTGGGACTGATGGTGCTTATGGGATTTCTTATGAAAATAAAAAAAGTGCAATTAATTTTGCTTTAGAAAAAAATGCAAACATTATGTTTATTGGAGAAATTCCTTCAGATTATTATTATATTCTTGTTGAGGAAAAAATGCTTTCTAGGGCATTTGTTTTAAAAGAAATTGATGAACTTAATCTTCTTAAGGGATATATTCTTGTGGATGATTATTCTCAAGTAGGGCAGAATTCTTTAAAACCTCACCTTAAATTAGTTAATTTCTTATTTTTAAACTATCCACCTGAACAGATAGGGAAGATAAAACTTATTCAAGTTTAATTATTCTCCACTTTTTTATTTGGATTTGCTTTCTTTTGATATTATCAATAAATTCTTTTTCATATTTTTTGATTAAATTGTTATTATTTGTAATTTACCAAATATTGCTCTTTTTTTTGTATTTTTCTCTACTATTATTTTTTCCTCTGGTGTAAGTTTTCTTGGTGCATCTAAGGTGGTATTATCTATAAATAGATACCCCTCAAGAGAATTTATCTGACTAATATTTTCAATAAAAATAAAGTCACCTTCAAAGTTTCTAAATTCAAATAATTTAGTATATTCGTTAAATCTATTTATGGAATAAATTTTAGTATAATCTTTATTTTTAATTATATAATCGACTGCTTCTAATTTATATTTGTAGGGTATTCCATATGTCCCATCGCTTCCACCAAGTTGATCTGCTCTAGCATAGATATACAAAGCGAAAAACACATGTGATATAAATAAAAATAGCAACAAAATGATAAATAAATATTTTGTAATGCTTTGTTTTAAATATCTTAAAATAAGTAAGCATGAAAAAGCAATAGCAATATATTGAACCGGAAGTAATGGAAGATAATAATGTGGAGAAATATTCTTATTTCTAAACAGCATAATGATTATAGGGACTAAAATCCAGATACCCAACACTAAGAGTTTATTATTTCTTTCTTTTATATATTCAATTAATAAATATACTAATCCTATTAAAAATAATGAAATCATAAGAACTGTAGATATATAGTTCCAAATTAATAATGGCATATTTAAAAATGAATAAGAACCAAATAGCCAATTTCCGAAAAAATTGGTTGCTAATAATATTGGGATTCCAATAGACTCTCCCAGATTAATAAAAAAACTATTTTTTTCTTGCATATTTGGATAACTAATTACTTCAACAAAAGAAGAAACTATTCCCTCTTGGTTTATATGGTTATTATAAACAAAAGGAATAAGTGTTGCTAAACCAATCAAGATTGCAAAAAGAATATACTTAATCTCTTTTCTATTAAATTTAAAATTTTTAATTATTAATATAGATAGTATTGATATTAAAATTATTTGAATTGAAGCTAAATGGATTTGTGATATTAATCCCCATATTAATGCTAAGAATAATAACGTCCAATTTTTATTTTCAAAAAGATAAGAAAACAAAAGATAAAAATTTAAGATTATAAATAAAGGTAAACCTGAGAGTGTTGTTGCAAAGCTGTTATAAAAAATTGCCCATGGGCTTACTGCATAGAAAGCTGAAGCAATTAGAGCTAAAGACTTATCAAAAAATTTCAATAAAAATAAATAAAATAAAATTACAGCTATACTACTTAATAGAGATATAAAAACTATGGTGTGGATATGATTTAGGGATAAATAGCGTATTGGTACTAAGAAAAAATACCAAAATGGGCCAAAAGTTTCTTGAGGCGCATTTACAGTGCTGGTTGTTGGTTTTACTCCTCCCAAATAAAGTTGACCTTTAACTATATTATCGGTATAATTAGTATGTTGTATCAAGCCAGAATCATAGATATAGTCCTCTGCATAGTAAACTCTAGTTGAAAAAGAAATTAAAAAAATAACGGTTAAAAAAATAAATGTTAATTTACTCATAATAAAATAAAAAAATGGAAGTTTATATATTTTTGGAATTATTTTTTGTAAGGTTGAAATGATACAAAAAAAGATTATTTATTTTCTTTTAAATCTATTTTGCATCATGAAACTTGTACTATCCAGAAAGTTTATATATCTTTTATTATATTTTAAGATTGAAAAAAATGTTAGATCAAACAGTAGAGGTTCCTTGTTTTTTCTGTAATGCAGGAATAGAATCCCAAAAAAGATTAAAGACAATAGGTAAATATGGTTTAGTTCGTTGCAGTTGTGGATTTATTTTTATTAATCCTCGTGATACACAAGAAAAAACAATCTCTTTTTATGAGAAAGATGATTTGAAAAATTTTTCTTATTATCTTGCTTGTGAGAAAGCAGATAGTGTGCATTTTTTGAAAGTACTAACTCTCCTTAAAAGCATTTCTTTATTTAAAAATGTTAAAAAACCCTCCATTTTAGATATAGGTTCTGGGGTTGGAACGTTTCTTTCAATTGCAGAACAACAAGGATACCTTGTTGATGGGGTAGAAATAAATACTCTCTCGAAAGAGTACAGTTTAAAACGTACAAAAGGAAATGTGTACTCCTCTTTAAAAGAAATTAAAAAAAGATATGCAATCATTCATTTGGGAGATGTACTAGAGCATATATATAATCCTAAATCATTTATCTTGGAGTGTAAAAACCTTCTTAAAAGTGATGGTTTACTTATTGCTATTGTTCCTGATTTTGAGGTTCTTATTGTTAAATTGTTACAAGTGAAACCTCGTGAACATTTAACTTATTTCACTAAAAAAACATTACGATTGCTTCTTGAACAACAAGGATTCAAAGTTTTATACTTGGATCGCTTTTGTAAGGAGCGGTCTTTAGAAGATTTGCCACTTGGTTCTACTTTCAATAATAGACCAATTATTAAACAATTCCTTCGCTTTCTTGTGTTCTTTCACTTACATAAGCTTATAGAGAGAATATTGAGAATAATCCCTGATGAATTGATAATTATTGCACAGAAAAGATAATGGAAAGTGAATCTATAAGATTCATATTGCTGTATAGGTTCTTATATCTTAAATTCTTTACTTCTATTTGGTTTATACTTCCTTTTTGATGTAAAAGACTAAAATTGTTAATCTCCTGATTAATTTCAATGCACCGTATGAATACTATTATGTGTGCTCCTACCAGACAGATATCACTTCTGAACACAGTAAGAATACTATTACGGTAATTTTATATAGCATATTGTTACTTTGAAATTATGTCACCTAAAATACGAAAGATTGACTTAAGTATGTTTTTTCCTGTTTTTAATGAAGAACAAAATTTACCTTCCCTAATAAAATCTGCACAAAAAGTTTGCTCTGAAATTTCAAGAAAATATGAATTAATCTTTTTATTACATCCTAGTTCAACTGATAACTCAAAGGTAGTGATTCTAGATTTTGCTAAAAGTGATCCCAATATAAAACTAATTCTTAGACCAATAGATAAAATAGGTGTAGGTTATGCTATGTTGATGGGCTTAAGGGTCGCAAAGTATCCCTATGTGTTTTATGCAGATTCTGATAACCAGTTTAATTTGGGTGATATAAAACTATTTTTATCTTATATTGATGAATATGATCTTATTGTTGGAATGCGTATTGATAGAAAGGATACTAAAATGAGGATCTTATATTCCAATCTTTATAATCTTTTTGTAAGATTCTTTTTTAAATTAAAAATTAAAGATTTAGATTGTTCATTTAGATTAATTAAAAAGAAGGTTATTGATAATATTGAACTAAGATGTGAAACGGGAGCAATTACTTCTGAGATAGTAATTAAAGCTCTTCGTGCAGGTTTTAAAATAAAACAAGTAGGTGTTACTCATTTTCCTAGGTTATATGGTTCTACTTCCTTTTTTAATTCTTTTTTAAGTTTCCCTAAATATTCAATATTGAAAAATCAATTTCAGGAAATTTTGGATTTAAAGAAAAATAAATAAAATGAAGGATAAAATAGCAATTGTTACCGGTGGTGCAGGATTTATTGGTAGTCATATTGTTGATAAATTAATTGAAGAAAAATATCATGTTAGGGTGATTGATTCTTTGAAGGACGGTAATCTTACTTTTTTAGAGCAGCACGCAAATAATCCTAATTTTAAATTTTTCAAATTTGACTTAAAAGATAAAAAAATATATAGTCTCTTTAAAAATGTTGAGATTGTATTTCATTTTGCAGCTAATGCTGATATTAAAGGTGGAATTAAGAACCCTACTCTTGATTTATGTGAAGGAGCGGTTGTTACTTCTAATGTTTTGGAAGCAATGAGATTAAACAATGTAAAAAAAATTGTTTTTTCCTCTACTGGTTCTGTTTATGGTGAACCTAGTATATTTCCCACTCCGGAGATAGCTCCATTTCCTACTCAAACTTCATTTTATGCAGCTTCAAAATTATATTCTGAAGCCTTAATCCAATCTTATTGTGAGGCTTATAATTTCCAGTCTTGGATTTATCGTTTTGTATCTATTTTAGGTGAGAGATATACTCATGGTGTTGTTTTTAATTTTGTTCAACAATTGCGTGAGCATCCAAAAATTCTTAATTTTTTATCTGATGGTACTCCTTTGAAGTCTTATCTTTTTGTTGGTGATTGTATTAGGGGTATTTTTCATGGTATCAAATATTCTAATAATAAAATAAATCTTTTTAATCTTGGAACTGATGAGGAAATTACTGTTCTAGATTTAGCTGAAATTGTTATTAAAAAGCTAGAATTAAATGATGTCTCCTATAAATTAGGTAGTACAGATCGTGGTTGGGTCGGTGATTCTCCTCATATTTATTTAGATATCTCAAAACTAAAAGGTTTAGGGTGGAAACCAGAAAAAACAATAAAGGAAGCTGTTGAGATTACAGTTGATTACCTTACTACAAATTCATCTTTTTTAAATAAAAACTATTTTAGGGACAAATAATTTTTGAGGCCTCTAATAAATTTTTTGCAGTAAAATCTGCTCTTTTATTTTTAGTTTTGGAAATTAGGATTGTTTTACAACCTGCTTTTATTCCTGCTTCTATATCTGTTTCTTGATCACCAATCAAAATAGATTGATTTAGATTAATTTTTAGTTCTTTCGCTGCTTTTAATAAAAGACCTGGTTTTGGTTTTCTACAATCACAATCTCCATTGTAAAGTGGATGGTCTAAGCAATAATAAATATATTTTATTCTAAGTGATTCTTTAATGAATTTTGTAATTTCATCTAGTACTTCTTTTTTGTAGAAGCCTTTTACGAGACCAGGTTGGTTTGAAACAATTATCAATTCATATTTATTTTTTTTGAAGTTATTTATTGCTTCTTTTACTTTGGGGAGGATAATAAACTCTTCTAAATTTAGTGGGTCTTTACAAGTTTTACCTATTTTATCTTTTAAATTACTATGGATTATTATTTTGTTAATTACTCCATCTCTATCTAGAAACACTCCCTTTTTCATAAAAATATGATAAACACACAAATTTAAATAGATTTTCTTATTTTGAAATATATGGTTCTTAAAGATCTTGAGGTTGTAGTATTGTGCGCGGGTGGTGGGACTAGGCTAGGTTCGATTACCAAAAAAATACCTAAACCAATGATCCCTATATGTGGTAAGCCTTTTTTAGAATATATCTTAAATTTTTATAAAAATAAATGTATAACTCAGTTTGTAATTCCTGTTGGTTATTTAGGGAATCAGATTAAGGATTATTTTGGGGATGGATCAAAATTTGGGGTTCAGATTAAGTATGTGGAGAGTTCGGTTGAGGTGGAAACTGGAGGTTCTTTTAAACGTGCTGGTCCATTTATTAATGGTGATATTTTTTTCATGCAGTGGGGTGATATTTTTTTTCCTTTAGATTTGGAAAAAATGTATAATACTTTTGTAAATTCAGATAAAGAAGCAATGATTGTTGTATCTAAACGTGATAAAATCTTAGATTATCAAGATAAAAACGATTTGTTATTAGATAATGATGGAAATGTAATACTTTATGATTTAAATAATACTTCTGGAAAATGTACACATCTTCATTGTGGTTTATTATTATTTAAAAAAACAATTTTTGATTTATGTGTTAATGATTGTTTTAAGCTTGAGATTGACCTTTTTCTACCTTTAATTGCAAAGAAATCTCTATTAGGTTTTCTGGTTTCTAGTACTCCATTTGATATAGGTAATTCTGATAAAATTAAGGAAACTGAACTTAGGATAAAGGAGTTTTCTAATTCCTGTTTATAAATACTATGCTTCATGTATGGAAAAATTTAAATATTGGTTATTTAATTTCCTGTTTTAGGTGTAAAATTTGATTATAACTAGAACTCCTTTACGTGTTTGCCTTGGTGGTGGTGGAACAGATTTAAAATCTTACTATGAACACAAAGGGGGCTTCTTTATAAGTGCTGCAATAAATAAATATCTTTATATTTCTTTAAGTAAAATTTTTAAACCTGGTTATATTATTAAATATTCACAAATTGAGAAGACTGAAAGAATACAGCAAATTGAACATCCACTTGTACGTGAAGCTTTTAAATTACATAATATTCCCGATAGGATTGAATTAAATTGTCTTGCAGATATACCTGCTGGTACTGGCTTGGGTTCCTCTGGTAGTTTTACAGTCGGCCTTTTGAAAGCAATTTATGAATTAAAGGAACATGTAGTAACAAAGCAGCATTTGGCTGAGGAAGCATGTAAAATTGAGATAGATTTTTTAAAAAGACCAGTTGGTAAACAAGATCAATATATCTCCTCTTTTGGTGGTATAACAGTTTTTGAAATAGATACTAAAGGTCGAGTTACAGTTAATCCCTTATCCATATCTAAAGAAACCTTTGACGACTTACAAGAAAATTTATTGCTCTTTTTTACTGGATATTCGCGTGAATCTACTACTATTTTGAAAGAGCAACATGAGAAAAGTAAGAAACTGAATAGTGAAATGATTCAGAATTTAAACTTTATAAAAAAATTAGGTATAAAGAGCAAGAATGCATTAATCTCTGGAGATTTGAATAACTTTGCTGAATTAATGAATGTTCATTGGAATTATAAAAAGAAAAGATCTTCTGTGATGACCAATCCAGACATAAATTTATGGTATGAGTTAGGAATGAACAATGGTGCGCTTGGAGGTAAACTCATTGGTGCTGGTGGTGGTGGATTTTTGATGTTTTATGTGAAAGATAAAGTTGCAATTAGGAAAGCAATGAATGATGCTGGTTTAGAGGAAGTAAAATTTAATTTTGATTATGAGGGAACAAAAACAGTTATTAATGTAGGTTTATAATAATGAAAAATTTAGAGTATATCCAAAAATATTTTGATGAAATGATAGAAGTCATTAATAAGTTTCCAATTCAAGATGTAAATAAGGTTATGGAGATTTTATTTGAAGCATGGCAAAATGATAAGAGAGTTTTTATTATGGGTAATGGTGGTTCTGCTTCTACAGCTTCTCATATGGTGTGTGATCTCTCTAAATGTACAATTGTCTCTGGTAAAATTAGGTTTACTGTTATTAATTTAGTGGAAAATCTTCCTTGGATAAGTGCATTAGTTAATGATGAGGGGTGGGATAATGTTTATGTGGAACAGCTTAAAAATTATAAAGTTAATTCTGGTGATGTCATTCTTGGGTTTAGTGTTCATGGTGGTAATGGAAAAGACAAAGCTGGATTGTGGTCACAGAATTTGTTGAAGGCGATGGATTTTGTACAGCAAAATGGAGGAAAAGCAATTGGAATTGCTGGATTTGACGGTGGTGCAATGAAAAAAATGTGCGATGCTTGTATAGTAGTTCCCGTTGATTCAACTCCACATACTGAATCTTTCCATTTAGTATTAGAGCATTTAATCTCTTTTGGATTACATGAAATGATAAAGAATTATCAAAGAAAATTTGAGGAAGATAAAACTGAAGTTTTAGAAGAAGCAAGATGAATATTGGGATAATTGGTTGTGGTAGTATTGGTAATAAAAGAGCGTTCGCAATTAAAAGTTTGGAAAGAGAATTAGATTTAAATTTATATGTTGGTGCTGATATAGATAACTCTAGATTATTAGAATTTAAGAAAAATTTTAGGTGTAAGACTACAACAGAGTGGAAAAAAGTGATAACTAATTCATTCGTTGATGTTGTTTTTGTATGTGTTATAAATAAATTTTTATTTGAAATTGTTGCTGAAGCGATTAAATTTAATAAGCATATTCTGGTTGAGAAGCCTGCGGCTGTGAATTCCTCCCAAATTAGAAAATTATTAGATTTGCAAAGGAATAGTAATTCTTTAATAAAGGTTGGGTTTAATCATCGTTTTTATCCTTTAATTTTAGAGGCAAAAAAATTGATTGATCAAAAAGAGATTGGTGAGCCTATGTGGGTACGTTGTATTTATGGTCATAGAAGTCGGCCAAATTATAATACAGAATGGCGAAGTAGTAAAGATCTTGCTGGTGGAGGAGAGTTGTTAGATCAAGGTGTGCATGTTATTGATTTATCACGATGGTTTTTAGGTGAATTTGTGGAGATTTATGGTCAAATTATGAATAGTTACTGGAATATGGAAGTGGAGGATAATGGTTTTTTGATTTTAAAAACTAAAGACAATAAAATTGCAAATATTCATACTAGTGCAACAGAGTGGACAAACAAATTCCTTTTTGAAATTTATGGTACGAGGGGTGCTTTAATTATAAATGGATTACATAAAAATTATGGAATTCAAAAATTACAAATTATTAAATTAATTGAAGATTCTAAACGAGAAAAATATTTTAGATTCTCTCAAGAAGAAAGAGTTGGTTCTGATGAAGATGAATCTTGGACGAATGAAATAAGAGAGTTTGTTAATTGTATTAGACATAATGGTTTTGTTTTAGGTGATCTTAATGATGCTCTTAAAGCTATACTTGTTGTAGAAAAAGTGTATAAGATACAATTGAAAAATAATGGAGGATATGAAAATGGAAATATTTGCTGATACGGCTGATTTGGGAGAGTTAAATGAATTAATAAGTTTAGGTGTTGTTGATGGGTGTACAACTAATCCCATTATTATGGCTAAAGCCGGAAATAAAAATGCTAATTCTCAGATGCAACAGATTTTGAAGTTAATAGATGGGCCGGTTAGTCTTGAAGTAACTACAAATGATTTAGAATTAATGTTGTCTCAAGCAAGAAATTACGCAAAGATGGGAAATAATGTTGTGGTTAAATTGCCTATGAATATTGAGGGATTAAAAGCTGTGGCTATTTTATCTAAAGAAAATATAAAAACTAATGTTACTGCTTGTATGTCAACTAAGCAAGCTGTTATAGCTGCAAAGGCTGGTGCAACTTATGTTAGTTTATTTTGGGCAAGAATTGCGGATATGGGTTATGATGCAAAGAAAATAGTAACTGAAACAGCAGAGATATTTCGTTTACATAACTTTAGATCAAAAATTATTATAGGTAGTTTTAGACAGGTCTCACAAATAAATGATGCTTTACTTACTGGTGCTCATGTTCTAACAATTCCAACTAATCTTTTAAATGAGATGGTTTGGAATCCTAGAACTGAAAGTACAATACAAGAGTTTATAGATAAGTGGGATAATTTCCAAAAAACTCAATAGACATCTTAAAAATTAGTTTTTACCACTTAAAATCTTTGTCTGTTGGCTTAATCCTTCTTAGATTATAAATATCACTGTTTATGATTTGTGAAGAATTAGTTTTTATCTTTTGAAAATCATCGTGAATAGAACTTAAAATTTTGCCACTTAATTTACCAAAATAACCTGATGCAAGAAGGGCTATTAATTCTGCAGTTTTTTCTGGAGAAGCTCCACCACTCGATTTTTGAATAAGTGACTTTTCATAAAATTCTTTACCTACTTTGTCCGGACTAGTTTTAAGTACTTTATCTAACAACTGAGTATTAACTGCACCTGGAGCAATAGCATTTACAGTGATTCCAAATTCAATTAGTTCAGAAGCTAGACTTTCTGTGAATCTTATTATTGCTCCTTTTGATGCACTGTAGGAAGTGAAATTTGGGAATGGGCCATCTCCTCCACCAGAGAAGTTTATTATTGTTCCATTGTTTGATTTTTTCATAAATGGGATTATAAGTCGACACATATTTACAGTACCATAGACATTTATTTTAAAAGTTTCTTCCCATTCATTTGCCTTTGTAGTTTCTAATCTTCCAATTGGACCATATACACCTGCGGCATTTATTAGTACATCTACTTTCTTATTTAATTTTGAATTAATAAAAGATTCTATTTTAGAAAAATGAGTATGATTAGAAACATCTGCTTGAAGGATATGTATTGATTTTGAGTATTTTGAAAATTCTTCTTTCGTATTTTTTAGGTGTTCTATATTGCGTGATATTAAAGTAACTAAGTCTCCAAGTTGTAGGAATTTGTGTGAGATGATTTTTCCAATACCTCCACTTCCTCCTGTAATAATAATATGTTTTTGATCTATTTTTGGTTTCATCTACCAACTCCTAAGTAATTAAATCCACAAGATTTAATTTCCTTTTCTTGTTTGACAAAAAAATTACGTGCATCAAAATATAAATGTGGTGCTTTTGTTTCTTCTTGTAACTTTTTAAAATTTATTTCTTTAAGATCATTCCATGGTGTAATTATGATAATTGCTTGGCTACCATTAACTGCTTTGTATGGGTCTTTATAGTAAGTATATTTAATATTTTTTAATGCAATTTGTAATTCTTTCTCTTTAATGAATGGATCACAGATACTGATATCTATTCCACTTTTGTATGTTTCTTTAATTAGTTCTGTCGCTAATGATCTTCTTAATGTGCTAGTGCCTGATTTATATGTAATTCCAAAGAATGTGATTTTTTGATTATCCCATTTATTTAGCAGTTTAATTAATCTATTTAGTATGGTTTTTTTTCTTAGTTGATTTTTTAGATAAACAGCTTTAATGACTGGTAATTTTAGATTACTTAATTTTCCTTGTTGTAGTAAATATTGAAGATCTCTTCCTAAAGTACCACCAGAAAAACCTATACTTGCATCTAGATAAGCTTTTGGACCAATTCTAGAGTCAAATCGTAATGCAGTGCTGACGTCTACTACATCTGCACCAATAGCTTCACACACGTCTGCTATATCATAGATAAAACTTAATGATGTTGCTAGAAATGAATTTCTTGCATGTTTTACCATTTCTGCTGAAACAGGTGACATTGGTTGGATGACACATTTCAGTTCTTTAAAAATTAATCTTATTTTTTCTATGGCTTCTGAATTGTATGATCCAACTATAACAAATTTTTGATTATTAAAACTCTCTACTGCCTCACCCAAGATTAAATTCTCTGGTAGGTAAGCAAATTGGAATTCTAGATTAGGACGATTTTCTTGGATATATTTTATAATATTATCTGAGGATTTAACAGGAAGTTGGCTAGATATGATAATAAGAGAATTATTTTGAATTAATGGGAGTAATTTTTTGATTGTTTCTATTATTACTCCAAATTTTGCTTTATCGTTTTTTATGACTGGTGTGTCTATGGTTATCCAAACGACATTACATTTTTTTATAGTCTCATAATCTGAATAGAAATTTAGTCTTTTAGATTCTAGATTTTTTTTGAGAAGTTTTTTTAAATTAGGTTCTTCTAATGGAGGGTTACCTTCATTCAATTTATTAATCACTTCTAAATTTTCGTCTATTCCATATACTTTATTACCTAATTCTGATAAGCATACTGAATATACTTCTCCTAAATGCCATAGGCCTATAATAGCAATATCCATTAAATCTAGGTGTATTTAGGCTCTATAAATAGTTTTTGTTAAGCTTTGCTGAATTTTTTTTAAGTATTATAATTCAATAGTTCTTAGTGGGGACTAGAAGAGGAAAACAAATGAAGCGAAATAATATTCGGATACTACAGCTCTTTTATTCTGTAGAAAGTTTTATATTTTAACTCCATTGACTTTATTTTTGAAATAATATGAATTATATCTTACTTATTTGCACACTTATTTCTTTTTCTATAGTTTATACTTTTACACCGTGGTTTATTAGATATTTGCAAAAAATCGGGTTAGTGGTTCAAGATCAAAATAAGAAGAATAAGCCACTTGTTCCTCTTTCAGGTGGTTTAATTGTTTTTGGAGGAATTGTTTCCGGATTATTGTTTTTTGTGTTTGTTAGAACATTTTTTCAGTTTTCTTTAATGGGGTTTGATGAGTTTTCTTTAACTCTAATTTTTGCTGCAATGTTATCTATATTTTTAATTACTTTAGTTGGTTTCTTAGATGATTTAGTAATAAAATCTGATAAAAGCACTTCTGTTGGGTTGAAGCAGTGGCAAAAACCTCTTTTGACTTTAGTAGCTGCTGTTCCTTTAATGGCAGTTAAAGCAGGTACTACTACAATGACTTTTCCATTTTATGGTTTTGTGGATGTAGGGTTATTGTATCCCTTACTTTTTGTTCCTTTAGGAGTTGTTGGTGCGGCAAATATGATTAATATGTTAGCTGGTTTTAATGGGCAGGAAACAGGTATGGGTTTGGTTTATACTGGAATGTTAGGATTTTATGGAATTTATCATGATGAGTTGCTTGCTTCATTGATTTCATTTGTTGTGTTTGGTGCTCTGTTAGGATTTTATATGTTTAATAAAACTCCTGCTAAAATTTTACCAGGTGATTCTTTGACTTATTTACTTGGAGGTGTTTTAGCTTCAATTATAATTATTGGGAATTTTGAAAAAGCAGGTCTAGTAATTGCAATTCCATTTTTTGTTGAGTTTATCTTAAAGTGGAGAGGTGATTTTAAAGAACAAAGTTATGGAAAGTTTGAAAATGGAAAGTTATATCCATTAACAGATAAGATTTATTCAATACCTCATATATTTATTCGTAATGGGAGGGTTACCGAGAAGCAGTTGAATTTAATAATGATTTTAATTCAGTTATTTTTTGCTTCTCTTATTTGGTTGATATGAAATTATCTATTTTAATTCCTGCTTATAATGAAGAAAAGAGAATTTTAAATACTTTGAAAAAGTATTATAGTTTTTTTAGTGAAAAGTTTAATAAAGAAGAATTTGAAATTTTTGTAATTATAAATGGTTGTACTGATAAAACTGAAAATGTTGTTAAAAGGTTTGGAAAAGTAAGATATGTGAATATTGGAAAGGTTAATGCAAAAGGTGAAGCATTAATTCAAGGTTTTAAGTTAGCCGATGCAGATTATATTGGATTTGTAGATGCAGATTGTGCAACTCCTCCAGAATCTTTTTATGAACTTTATGAGAATATTGGGCCTTATGATGGAATAATTTCTTCACGTTGGATTACTGGTGCAATTGTTTCACCTAGACAACCATTAGTGAGGAGAATTGCTTCACGTTGTTTTAATATTCTTGTTCGTGGTTTATTTGGGATTGGTTTAAGAGATACTCAGTGTGGTGCTAAACTTTTTAAGAAAGATATTGTGAAGGATGTTATTGGAGAAATTAATACTACTCGTTGGGCATTTGATATTGATTTATTATACTTAATGAAGAGAAAAGGTTGTAGGGTGAAAGAAATTCCTACTGTTTGGCATGATGATCCCAATTCTAAATTAAATGTTAAAAGGGTTTCAATTGAAATGTTCCTGGCAGTTATAAGATTGAGATTATTTTATTCTCCTTTCAAATTTATTGTTGAAATTTATAATAAAGTTGTTGGTAATTTGAAATGATAAAGAAAGGAATAAATTTGTATAAAAATAATGATCTTGTAAGGGATAATGTAATTTTATTTATTTCAACTCTTATACTAAATATTTTTGGTTTTCTTTTTCATTTTTATTTAGGTAGGGCTTTAGGTCCTAAGGATTATGGTATTCTGGGGGTTTTGTTAGCATTTTCATATTTTTTAAATGTATTTCTACAATCTTTACAATCTACTTTTGCTAAATTTGTTGCGGAATATGATTCGCAAAATTCTTTTGGTAAAATTTGTTATGCTTTTAGAAGAGCTTTGAGAAAATTATTTATAATTGGAATTATTCTGGCTTTTGTTTTTATTTTACTTGTGCCTTATATTGGGAAGTTTTTACATATTACTGATTTAAATTTACTTTATCTTTTAACAATCTTAATTATATCCACTCTTTTACTTGCTGTTGTACGTGGTGTGATGCAAGGTCTTCAAAAGTTTAAAGTCTTGGGATTAAATCTTACTCTGGAAGGCATTGTTAAATTCTTTGGTGCGGTTTTATTTGTGAGTTTAGGCTGGAAAATATATGGTGCGATTTTTGCTTTTGTATTGAGTCTAACTCTTGGAGTTATCTTTGGAATATTAGCTTTAAGAAAATATCTCCTTTGGGAAAATTGTGAGTTCTTTGAGACAAAAGAGATCTATAAATATTCCTTTCCTGTATTGTTTATGATTTTGTTTTTAACTGCTTTTTTTTCTTTAGATATTATGCTAGTAAAACATTATTTCTCTGAAGTGGATGCGGGATTCTATTCTGCTTTGTCCATCTTAGGAAAAATTATTTTCTTTGGTTCGGTGTCTATTAGTCAGGTAATGTTTCCTAAAGTTTCTGCTTTAATTGCAAAAGGTAAAAAACATAAAACTCTTTATTTTAAGTCTCTTGGTGCTTTTCTTTTAATGGTTATACCCTTAATGATTCTGTATTTAGTTTTTCCAAGATCTATAATCAATATTGTTTTTGGAAATGAGTATTTAGGATTAGTTCCAGTTTTAGGTGTTTTTGCGATTTTTATTGTTCTTTTTGGAGTTGTTTATTTGTCTTCGTTTTATCTTGTAGCTCAGAAAAAATACCGTTTTATACCTCTGTTATTTTTATTTAATCTTTTAGAAATAATTGGTATTTCTTATTTTCATTCTTCTTTACTGCAAGTGGTTTATGTTTTAATTGGTGTAATGGCTTGTTTATCTATTTTACTCTTAGTTTATATTCTAAATAAAAATGAATCTTAAATTAGGAAAACTCTTATATTTGAATTATCATTAAAATTGAATATGAATAAGAAAGTTGTTGTCATTGTCCCTACTAGAAATAGTATTAGGACAATTGTTAAATGTTTAAAATCTGTTGTAGATCAAAGTTATCCTTGTGAATTGTATGTAGTAGATAATAATAGTTCAGATGGAACACTTGAAATTGCTAAAAAGTTTACTAAGAAGGTTTTTACTAAAGGTCCCGAAAGAAGTGCTCAAAGAAATTATGCAGCTCAAAAAAGTAAATCGGATTACATTTTGGTTATAGATTCTGATATGATTTTAACTAAAAATGTGGTTAGAGATTGTGTTAATTTAATGAATGAGTTTGATGCATTAGTTATTGAAGAAAAATTTAATGGTGAAGGTTTTTGGACTAAATGTAAGTGTTTAGAGAAGTCCACTTATTTTGGTACTGGTGATGGTGAAGCTGCCAGATTTTTTAATCGTAAAGTGTTTTTTGAAGCTGGAATGTATGATGAAGGATTGATTGGAACTGAGGATATTGATATACATAAAAAAATGAAAAGGTTAGGTAAAAAAATAGGTTATGCAAATGAATTAATATTTCATGAAGATGATAGATTGTCTTTAAGAGATGTTTTGAAAAAAAGAGTTTATTATGCTTTGACTTTGGATAAATATTTGAAACAAAATGAAGAGGAATCTCAATCTGAGAAAAAATTTATTCGGAAAGCTTATATTAAAAATTGGAGAAAATTAGCTTTAGATCCAAGACATACATTTGGAATGTTTTTTATGAGAATTTTAGAAGGTTTTGCTGTTTATTATGGGTTATGGAAGAGTAAAAATGCAGAGGATGCTGCAAAGGATGTTGATATTATTTATTCTGCGAAAAAATAACCTATTCTTCTTTTGACATAATCTTTAAATATCGTAGTTTTTTGTTGTTTTCTAATGGTTTATGTGTTAGGAATGACTAATGGGAATAATTCTACTGCTGCTTTAATGAGAGATGGTATAGTTGTTGCTTGTGCAAGTGAAGAGAGATTTTTACGTAAGAAAAATTTTTATGGATATCCAGAAAAAGCAATAGAATATTGTTTGAAAGAAGCTAAAATAGATTCCTCTTTTTTGGATAAGGTGGATGCAAGACATACTTTACGAAACTCAGATTTACAATATTTAAATTTAGGGAATTATTTGGTGTGGAAGAAATGAGATTTTTAATTTTAAATTTTCGTGATATTAAACATCCACATGCTGGTGGATCTGAGAGAAACGGTCATATTTTATCTAAACAATTGGTTGAGAAAGGACATGAAGTAACATTCTTTTGTTCTGCTTATTCTGGTTTGAAAAGTGAAGAAATTTTTGAGGGTGTGAAATATATTCGTAAAGGTAATTTGTATACTGTTTATTTGTGGTGTTTTTGGTTATATTTATTTAAATTTAGGAAAAAGATAGATTGTATTTTAGAGGGGATTAATGGTATTCCCTGGTTTACAATTTTTTATTCTCGGAAACCACGTGCTTTACTTTTACATCATGTACATCAAAAAGTTTTTTTTTATCAATTACCTTGGTACGTAGCGATTTTCGCGTCACTTGCAGAAAAATCTTTGATTTTGTTTTATAGGTGGACTACTGTTTTAACGGTTTCTCCTCAAATGGTAAATGAATTAGTAAGGTTTGGTCTTTTACGAAAAAATATTAATCTTGTTTATAATGGTATTGATGAAGGTTTTAAAGTTTTGAATAAACAAAAAACACCATTACTTGTGTCTGTAGGTAGAGTGAGGGCTTATAAGAGATTAGATCTTTTAATAAATGCTTTTGAAAAAGTTTTAGTTGAAATTCCTACTTCTAAATTAATTATTATTGGGGCAGGTGATGATTTAGAAAATATTAGAGAGCTTGTTAAAGAAAAAAATTTAGAAGCTTCTATAAATTTAACTGGTTTTATTTCTGATGAAGAGAAAAAGAAGATTTTAGGCGAATCATGGGTTTATTGTATTACTTCTTCTGAAGAAGGATGGGGTATTGGGGTTATTGAAGCTAATGCTTCTGGTTGTCCTACTGTTGCTTTTTCTGTAGGTGGTTTGAAGGACTCTGTTAAAGATGGTTCAACGGGATATTTAGTTCCATTTGGTGATGTTTCTTTATTTTCTTCTAAAGTAGTTTCATTATTGAAGGATGCAAAGTTACGTTCTAAAATGAGTAAAGAGTGTATTAATTGGTCTAAACAGTTTACTTGGTTAAATTGGACTAATAAAATAGAAGAAGTTTTACTTGAGGAATATAAAAGAAAAAATTAAAGTTCTTTTAATCTTTTATCTAACTCTTCATAATTGATTTTGAATAAACCTACAAATGGAATTTTGTTTTCTACTAGTGGGGGATATATTTTTACTATTGGGAATATATTTGGATGTTGATAAGGATAAATTAATTTCCATTGCTCTTGGGGTGATGGGTTAACGTAGAAACTTACGATAATATATTCTGGTTTTATTTCTTTAAAATATTCTAATACTTCTTTTTCATTATTACCTGGCCATCCTAACGTTTTTCTATTGCTAGAGTATTGTACTTCTGCTTGTGTTGTTACAGTTGCAATTATTGCATCTTTATTTGTTGTTTCTTTAATTATTTTTCCCGTATCTACAAATTGGTTGAATGATGGAAGTTTTGCTTGAATAACTTGATTATTATGTTGAATATTTGTATATGCTCCTATGACTAAAACGATTAGAATGAAAATTAATGCCAGATATTTATTCATAGGTTTAAAGTAATTGTAAATCCAATTTAGTGCATAACCAATAAGTAATGCTCCTAAAATGACTATTGGCATTATCCATCTTGGTTCCGCACAAGTTTTATTTGCAAACGTGAAAAATAAAATTGTAGATAAGAAGAAAATTGCTAAGAAAATTTCACCTTTGTATTCTTCGTCTTTAATATTTTTAATAACTTTATCTATTATTATAATAAATCTTAAAGTTAAAATTAATCCTAGAATCATAAATACAAACCAAACCCATTCTAAATTTGTTTGTAACATCATAAAACATGCAGAAGTAATTGGATCATCAGCAGATTCTTCTGTTACTGCACGAAGTCTTGATTCTAACCATGGTGCAGGATGATTAAAATTAATCATCCCGTATGTAAAATAGGGGATTGCAAATAGTATTGCAGGAATTATAATATAAAGAAGTTTCTTTTGTTTTAGAATATTTCTTTTTTCTTTTAATAGAATATAGATTAAAAATGCAGGAACAAATGTTAAAGCAGTCTCTCTAATTGAGTATGCAATTGAAAATAATGCTCCTGTGATAATTAGATTTCTTTTTATATTCTCTTCTTTAACATAACCTTTGTAGAAGAAATATACTGTTGAAATTATTGCTAAAGTATAAGGAATATCTGTATGGACTCTGCTTGTATTGAAGAGTAAATTCCATGCTACTCCTGTGACTACTGCTGCAATTAATCCTGCTTCTTTATTAAATAATTCTTTTCCTAGTAAGTAAACAATGAAAACTAATAAAAGAGATGGAATTAGTAGTAACAGGAATCTTATTGATGTTTCGCTTAATCCTATCTTAAATAAAAGGGCTAAAAGGGCTATAAATAATGGTGGTCTTAGAGCTTCTGCATTCCAATCTGGTTCTCCAAATGCCCAGTATTTTGCTGTATTTAGATAAGTTGATTCATCCCACCAATAACTTTGATTTACATTTATTGAGAACAAATCTAATCTTAATAAAAATGATCCAAAGAGTATTAGAATGAGTATTATTAAATATTTATTTTCCTTTATATATTTTATTCTATCTTCTATTACTTCTCCCATAAAAATTTGATTTTTGTTATGTTTAAATAGCTTTAGAATTTTCTTTAGAATGATAATTTAAGATTTATATAGGGGATTTGTTTTTTGATTAATTCTCTTGGTTATATTCTATTCCGAAATAGTTTTTAATTTATTGGTTTTGTTTTTGTTATGTTTGAAGAAGTAGTTAATAGATTAGAGGAGAATAGAATTCAGCCTATGGCTTCAAAAGACACAGTTGAATTTTTATCTCTATTTTGTGAGGATTTTATGCCATTGAATGCATTAGAAATTGGAACTTTATATGGTTATTCTGCTTTATTTTTATCTAAACATTCTAAGGAATTAACTTGTATTGAGTTAGATCATTTTAATTCTATTCAAGCTAAGAATAATTTTTTAAATGCTGGAGTTTCCAATATTAAACTTCTTGAAGGTGATGCTCTTAAAATTTTAAAAAAGTTAGAGAATAAATATGATTTAATTTTTATTGATTTGGCTAAAAAATATTATTTAGATGTTTTGAAATTATGTTTACCTTTACTTTCTCCTAGAGGGGTAATTTTTGTGGATAATACAATTTCCCATAAGGATAAGTTAAAAGATTTCTTCTTTTTTGTAGAAAAAAGTGATTTGTTTTATTTCGAGTTAGAAATTGGAAAAGGTTTGATGATTATCTCAAAAGTTTAGTTGTTTCTACTCTCTCCCAACCATCTCCATATTCCTTTTTAAAAATGTAATGTTCTACCTTAACTAATATCCAAATGTATAATCTTATGAAAAATAAAAATAAAGTCCAGATATATTCTTTAATATTTTTTGGGTATTGTAATGCCCATAATGTTCCCTTTCTAACTTCATTTGTAAATGATTTAACTTTTGGAAAGAAAGGAGCATATCTCTCTAAAGTTTCATGTGCTTTAGCTGTTCTAACTCTTTGTTTTATGAAATCTTTTAATAAAGTGGGATTTTGGACATAAACTAAAGCTTTTTCTGCATATCTAATTCTATAACCTTTTTTTGTAACTAGATATGGAATAATTGTGTCTTCTGCAACATTTAATGGTACATTTCTTGTAATATTGTTTT
>Ga0209542_10003206_pt1 | contig 35201 bp, 40 predicted proteins | sample RifCSPhighO2_01_FD_184028 | JGI IMG/M metagenome (GOLD analysis project Ga0209542, IMG submission 184028) | Soil microbial communities from Rifle, Colorado - Rifle CSP2_plank highO2_0.1 (SPAdes) (version 2) | ecosystem: Environmental > Terrestrial > Deep subsurface > Rock core/Sediment ...
ACACAAACTACCCTTACGAGCCATACTCACCAAAGACGGAAAACTTAACGACTTAGCAGGAAAATACGCAGGGATGTACACCAAACAAGCACGCAAAGCCATACTCGAAGACTTACAAGCACAAGGACTACTCAAAGCACAAAAAAATATTCGCCACACAGCAAATGTGCATGAACGCTGCGACACACCCATAGAATTTTTGAAAACAAAACAATGGTTCACACGCGTATTAGATAACAAAGAAGCATGGTTAGAAGCAGGCAATAAAATTATCTGGCACCCTGCATTCATGAAAAAACGTTACGAACACTGGGTGGAAGGACTCCAATGGGACTGGTGCATCTCACGACAACGATTCTTCGGCATCCCCTTCCCGTTATGGTACTGCAAACAATGCGGAGAAGTCATGCTCGCAGTAACAAAAGATTTACCTGTCGACCCACTCAAAGACCAGCCAAAAAAGAAATGCCACTGTGGATCACAAGAATTCCTACCAGAAAAAGATGTCATGGATACCTGGGCAACATCATCCGTAACACCACAAATAGCACTAACCAAAAATAAATTAACACTAGAAGGACCAATGGACTTACGACCACAAGCACAAGACATCATCACGACCTGGGCATTCTACACTATCGTAAAAAGCATCTATCTACACCACCAGATACCTTGGAATAATATCGCCGTTTCTGGCTACGTCGTAGACCCACAAGGAGAAAAAATGAGCAAAAGCAAAGGCAATGTCATAGACCCCATCACTATCATGGAAAAATTCTCCGCAGACAGCCTACGCTACTGGGCAGCAGGAAGCAAACTAGGAGAAGACATGAGCTACCAAGAAAAAGACTTGATCACTGGACAAAAAACCGTGACAAAACTATGGAACGCAGCACTCTTCAGCCTACAACACTTACAAGACTACAATGGAAAACAACCAGCACAACTCTCACCCATGGACACCTGGCTCCTCAACAAACTCAACGCAACCATCAAAGCATGCACCGACTACTTCGAAAACTACGAGTACGCAAAAGCAAAATACACCATCGACCAATTCTTCTGGACAACCTACTGCGACAACTACCTAGAAATCGCAAAAGACAGAATCTACAATACGACACGCACCCCCGAAGAAAAACGATCAGCACAACACACCCTACACCAAGCACTCAACACTATTCTGAAACTCTTCGCACCCTTCCTCCCCTACATCACCGAAGAACTCTACCACGAACGATTCGCCAAAGAAGAAAAACAGGTAAGCATCCACACCAGCACCTGGCCAACACTCGACAAAGAAGTCTACGGACAACTCAACCTCGGAGAATTATTCATAACACTCCTCAATGACACACGAAAATACAAAGCATTCCACAAACTCAGCATGAAAACACCTGTACAAATAACTCTCACCAAAAAAGACTATGACCAACTCAAACCAGCATTACAAGACTTCCAAGCAGTAACGAATAGCACACTCATAGAACAAGGAGAAGGTTTCATTATCAAACACTAAAACCATGGACCTCAAAGAAAAACTCAAACTGAAACGATTCATCAGACCACTCCTCAAACTACGCGGACGACACACAGAACTCGTAAGTGTCTATATCCCCGTCGACTATGATGTCATAAAAATAATACAACAATTACAAGAAGAAGCAGGAACAGCAACCAATATCAAAGATGCACGAACAAGAAACAACGTCGTCGACAGCCTAGGAAAAGTAGTCAACCACTTACGACTCTTCAAAAGAACACCACCACACGGAATGGCAGTATTCGCCGGCAACGTCTCCGAAAAAGAAAACAAGGTAGACATCCAAGTCTTCAGCATAGAACCACCCGTACCCATATCACAAAAAATTTATCGCTGCGACCAATACTTCAAACTCGACATTTTAGAAGCCATGCTCGATGAAAAAGACTTTTACGCACTCATCCTCGTCGACAGAAAAGAAGCAACCATTGGATTACTACGCGGGACACACATCAGCGTACTCAACAATATGACCTCAGGAGTACCGGGAAAATTCAAAGCAGGAGGACAATCAAGCCAACGACTAGAACGACTCATCGACGGCATGGCACTAGAATTTTACAAACGCATAGCAGAATTCTGCAACCAACAATTCCTACCCCTACTCAAAGACCTCAAAGGAGTCATCATCGGAGGACCAGGACACACCAAAAGCGAATTCGCAGAAGAACTCAACAACGAAATAAAAAAGAAAATCAAAGGAATCTTCGACGTCACCTACACCGACGAAGCAGGGCTATCCTACTTAGTCGACGCAGCAAAAGACATCATGGTAGAAGAAAGCATCATAGAAGAAAAAGCCATCGTAGAAAAATTCTTGACCACCCTAGCAAAAGAACCATCTAAAGCAAGCTATGGAAAAGAAGAAGTCAAAGAAGTACTCAATCTCGGAGCAGTAGACATGCTCTTAGTATCAGAATCACTCGAAGAAGAAGAACTAGAAACATTCACGGACCTCGGAGAAAAATACGGAAGCAAAATACACATTATTAGCATACAAACCAAAGAAGGACAACAACTACGAGAACTTGGCGGCGTAGCTGCTATTTTACGATACCCTGTAAGCTAAACAGGAATAATTGTTTCCTTAAATGGACGAAAACTATTATCAAATGTTAATACTTTACCACCAACTTCACGAGCAGTGGCAATAACAAAAGCATCCAGCATGCCGAACGAACTATTTTTTATTCTCCCAAAATTATACAGTTTAGCAGCAACAAATGCTAAATCAACATCTAAAGGGACAATAGAAGATAAATTTTGCAAAGCTTCAACAACAGGCACAGGATCCTTCTTTTTATCAATATGAATCTTTACCACTTCTGCAATTACTGACGCAGGAACAAAAAGTTCTGCATGAGGTGAGTCTATCAAAGAAGCAACCTGTTTACCACGAGCTGAATCCGCAAAATATTCAATCCAAACAGATGTATCAACGATAAGCTTTGTCACGATCACCCTCCATTTCAATGTCATACTCTTTTTTCCAAGGCCCTATACCCTTAGATATACCCAAATAACTCTTTTTTACTTTTTTAACCTCAATTTTTATTGTACCACCTTCTTCTAACTTTTCCATTTCCACGACTTCCTTAGGTATTGTTGCCATTAGTGAACCACCCACTCTCCGTAACTTAGTTATACATTCCATATAATTTTATTATACCTAATGTTATATAAATTTTATGCATCATAACTCTTACGCTGCAGAACTCCTTAAAGAGCCTTTCCCAGAAAAAACCGAAAACCTTCCGAAACCAAAACAAGTCCACAACGATTTTAAACCCTAAAAAGCACACATAAACCAATGGATATCCAGCCAGACGACAAAAAAAAGGTGGAAGCAGTACTCTTTACCACTGGAAAACTCATGACCCTACCTGACATAGCAGCAGCAGTAGACATCAACGACCAAGCATACCTCAAAGAAGTCATGGACAGCCTAAAAATAGATTTCAGCACCCGAGAATCAGCACTCAACATCCAACATGTCGACGACAAATACCGATTAAACATCAGAAAAGAATACGGCTACCTCGCCAACAAACTCTTAGGAAGCACAGAACTTGAAGGACCCGCCATAAAAACACTCGCAGTCATAGCACTCAAAAACCCCGCACTACAATCAGACATCATAAAACTACGAGGCAACAAAGCCTACGACCACATCGCAGTCCTCAAAGAACAAAACCTCATAGAAATAAAAGGAAAAAAAGGAAGAAGCAACATTATAGAACTAGCAGCACACTTCTACGACTACTTCGACACAGCAGCAGACGACGTCAAACAAAAATTCGAAGCTATACAAGAACAACTCAAAAATAAAAATAATCCTACAGCACCCAACGAAACACCACCCACCACAACAGAACAAGCGTCAACACCTGACTCAGCAACACCACCAACCGTTGGAGAACTTATACCGCTATGATGTTCATCAACATAAGCATAGGCACCATGTACTTCTTATCCGTCTACTTCGCCGTATTCACCCTCCTCATGATCATAAGCAAAGGCATAACCCAAACAGCAACAAAACCCGTACCACCACGAGGAGTAACCATAGCCATACCCGCATGGAACGAAGAAGAAAGCATACTCAAAACACTCCAACATGTCATAGCACTTGACTACCCAAAAAAACTCCTAGAAATAATCGTTGTCAATGATGGAAGCATAGATACTACAGCAACAATAACACAACAATTCATCAACAACCACAAAGACTACACTATAAAACTCATCAACCAAAAAAACCAAGGAAAAGCAACAGCACTCAACACCGCACTAGCAGCAGCACACCATGATATATTCATATGCCTAGACGCAGACTCCTACGTAGAACAAAACACCCTACAGCTCATGCTCCCCCACCTCAAAAACAACGTAGCATCAGTACTCCCCTTCATGAAAATAACCAGAAGAAACAACTGGATACTCAAAATACAATGGATAGAATACTTACTCAACTTCTTCCTCAAAAAAATAATGGGAACAATGGACTGCATCCACGTAACACCCGGACCATTTGCCATGTACCAAACAAACATCCTAAAAACTATCGGAGGATTTGACACCAAAACACTCACCGAAGACCAAGAAATAGCCATGCGCATACAAAAACACAACTACAAGATTATACAACTCCTCGACGCAACAGTCTACACAGAACCACCAACAACCTTCAAAGGATGGAGAAACCAACGCAACCGATGGTACAAAGGAACCATCTTCAACATGATAAAACACAGAAACATGATCTTCAACAAAAACTACGGAGAATTCGGAATATGGCAAATGCCACTCATCATCCTAGCAGCACTGATAAGCCTATCCTTCGGACTCTTCGTCGTCTGGGACAACATCATCCACCCCCTACTACAAAAAATCCACGACCTTAGCTATATCAACTTCGACATAGGACTCATGATGCAAAAAAGCGTGGAACGATTCAGCTGGTTAGACATCAACTTTGTCATCCTCTTCTTCACCGGAATCGTTGTCCTACTCTCACTCGTATGGATCATAGGATCACACATCTACAGCAACGAACGCTACCTCAAAAAAGGATTACTCAGCACACCCATCTACCTCGTCCTCTACCCCTACATGATATGCATCGTCTGGTTTACCATACTCATAGACCTCATCAGAGGAAAAATACAAAAATGGTAGAACGAAAAATATACTGGAAACAACATCTCATAGCACTGGTCATAACTATTATTATCTTTAGCATAGGCATACTCCTCGGCGTACAACTCACTGAAACACGCGTCACAGAACTCCAAGAAAAAAACCAAGAACAACAAGCAGACTACGAAAGCCTACAACTCCAATACGCATTCCTCACCAACCAACCAAAAAACACCAGCTGCACCGCATTCAGCAAAGCACTAGAAAGAAATGTCTACGACCTAGAAAACACTCGCATAAAAGTAGAACAATACTTACAAAACGACAACAGCCAAGCAGGACTACAACAACTCAAACGAGCATACAGCCTGGCAGAAATACGCTACTGGCTACTCGCAGAACAAGCACAAGAACAATGCAATAACAACATTGTTAACATACTCTACTTCTACCAACGAGACGACATCTGCGACAGCTGCTCAACACAAGGATACATCCTAACAGACCTCAAAGACACCTTCAAAGAAAAACTCCTCATATTCTCCTTCGACCTTGACCTTGAAGAACCACTCATAGACATATTCCAAGAAGCCTACAACATCACCGAAGGACCAGCAATTGTCATCAACGGAAAAACAAGCAAAGGACTCCAAGAAGTAGACAACCTACGACAACAACTCTGCAACTACTACGAACAAGGAGAAGGATGCCCATGAGCACCTGCGACCTCTGCGGCAAAGGAACAGCAACCATGAAAGCTATTGTTGAAGGAAGCATGCTCCACGTATGCAACAACTGCAGCAAATACGGCAACGTCGTCAGCATACAAGAACCACCACGACACCAACAAGAAAAAATAAAAAAGCTTATAGAAGAACCAGCAACCGTACGACTCATCGTCAAAGACTACGCGAAAAAAATAAAAGACGCACGAGAACAACAAAAAATAACCCAAGAAGCACTCGCACTCCGCATCAAAGAAAAAGAAAGTTACCTCCACAAAATAGAATCAGGACACCTAGAACCCAACCTCCTCACCGCACGACGACTAGAACAAGCACTCACCATCAAAATCATCGAAGACTACCAACAACAACCCACAGGAAAAATAGACATGAAAGAAGAAGCACTCACCATCGGAGACTTGATCACCATCAAAAAGAAAAAATGAAAACAACTACTCGCTATATCACTACTCTTGCCATAACCTTCTTCTTCTTCATCATCAGCTATGCACTCCTCCAAAAAGACGGACACTACATTTTTGACAGCACCAAATTTATCATCATTACCTTAATCCTCTACAAATACTATGACCACCTTCGACTTAACCACTTCAGCCACCTAGGCATCATTAGTGCTATGGTACTCCACAGCCTTGGAAGATTCGGCGCCTTCAACTGGACCATCATCTTCCCCTGGGATGTCATCACCCACTTCGTAGCATCCTACTTCATCACCCTCCTCCTCTACCAAGCACTACCACAACTCCAAACCAAAAAAGGACTCCTTATCATACTCCTCGCAAGCATAGGCATAGCAACCATCGGAGAATTCATAGAATTCGGAGGAGCCATACACTCACCCAACGGCCAAGGTATACTCGGCGTGGAATCAAAAGGAAGCCCCATACCCTGGCTCAGCCCCGACTACTGGGACACCATGAAAGACTTAGTCATAAACACTCTCGGAAGCATCATTTGCATCATCACCCTTTTCTTCACACAAAAAAACCGCAAACTACTCTTCTCCTAGAGAAAAAAACCATCAGAAATGTTTATATAACCTAAAAAGAGTCTAAAAACAATGGAATTAACCCTTAAAGAACACTCTGACAACCATGCAATCATAGAAATCAAAGGAGAAGACCATACCTTCTGCAATATCTTACGAAAACAATTATGGGACAACGGAGACATAGAACACGCAGGATACACCATAGCACACTCACTAACAACCAGCCCCGTACTCCACTTGAAAGCAAAAGACCCAAAAAAAGCACTAGAAAAAGCATCAGAAAAACTACAAGACACCTTCAAAGAACTCAAAACACTCTTCAAATCAAAAAAATAAGGAGGTTAGACACATGAGTCTACAAACAACTTGGGCCAAAATTCTCGGCTTTGTCTTATTAATCGTAGGAGTATTAGGATTCTTCATGACATCCCCACTCCTCAGCATATTCGAGGTGGATTTCTTACACAACCTCATCCACGTCGTAACAGGTTTATTAGGCATATGGGCAGCATTCGGAGGATGGGCAACCATGTTCAACAAATGGTTCGGCAGTATCTACCTCTTACTAGCCATACTTGGATTCTTCGGAGCAGTTGACAGCATCATGGCCATCAACGCAGCAGACCACTGGTTACACTTAATCATCGGACTTGTAACTGTTGGTATCGGATTCGGAACCGAAGCAGAATAAACACCTGCTTTTTTTCTTTTTATTTTTTTTAATTTTATCTCCACAACCTTTTTATAACCACTTCACCACAAAAGCATAAATGGGATTCTGGAAAAAAACCTGGCAGTTTATCTGGCACGACGACAGCATCTGGAGCTGGATCGTCAATGTCATCATTGCATTCATCCTTGTCAAATTCATTATCTACCCTGGCATAGGATTCCTATTAGGAACTAACTACCCTATCGTTGCCGTGATCTCCGGAAGCATGGAACACAACGAAAACTTCCAAACATGGTGGGACAACAACAAAGACTACTACGAACAATACAACATCACCCTCGAAGACTTCAAAGACTACAAATTCACCAACGGATTCAACAAGGGAGACATCATGATTCTCAAAGGAAAAGAACCGAAAGCTATTAAAGCAGGAGACGTGGTCGTCTACCAAACTAACAACAAAAACCCCATTATCCATCGGGTCATCGCCATCACTGAAAACAACCAAAAATATGTTTATACCACCAAAGGAGACCATAACAACGTGCACGATCCCAAACCCGTACAAGAAGAACAAATAGTAAACACAGGCATAGCCATTTTCCGCATACCCTACCTTGGATGGATTAAAATACTCTTCAGCAACCTCATCGGAGGACAAGCATAATGTTCTGCCCGAAATGCGGTTCCATACTTCTCCCAAAAAAAGACGATAGAAAAATAATCATGGGCTGCGGCAACTGTCGCTACACCAGCCAAAAAAAAGAGAAAATGATACTGCACGAAAAACGAGCAGCAGAAGAAAAAGAAGCCATAGAAATCATCGACAACAAAAACCCTGACATACTCCCCAGAATACACGAAAACTGCCCGAAATGCAACCATAAAGAAGCATACTACTGGACTGTACAAACACGCGCAGGAGACGAAGCAGAAACACGATTCTTCAAATGCATCAAATGCGAACACACCTGGCGACAATATTAAAAACCCTTAGTACTTCTAAAATGCATGGGCATCGGGGGAACAGTTATAGGATATCGAACATTTACTGAACAAGAAGAATATGTACTGACATTAGATATGAATACAATAAAATTCACGAGCGAAAGAATCTACGGACGAGCAACTGTCAAACAAGCTCTAGCAACACTACAAACACTTGGCATACCATCAACCACCCTTGCTAACTGCCTAAGAGCAGACCTAGAAGGACGATGGACAAACCCCCATGGACAATACTCTTTCTCACCCAACTTACCAGAACCACAACGAAGAACACTCAGGTATGATGAACTAACAACCATCCTTGAAAAAAATGAACCCCTACGAACACATCAAATACCTATACTCGGTGATACTCCTCGGAGACCAGACTAATGCAACCACCCAGAAAACCCTACACAGAAACAACCATCAAAGCACTCACCATCAAAGAAACCACCATCAGCCTCGTAGGAACCGTCATCAGCACAACAGCACAAGACTTCTTACTCGACGACGGCACGGGAACTATCCAATGCATCAGTGACCAACCACCCACAAGCGACTACATACGTGTTTTCGGGACTTTACGACCAACAGCAGGAGAAGGCTACACCCTAGAAGTAGCATTCACCCAAGACTTCAGCCACATTGACAAAAAACTCTACCAAAAGATACGAGAACGCCTCGCATAAGCGAAACTATTATAAAGTAAATACTGAAAGAGAAGCACAGGGGGAAAAGCATGAAGTTAACACTCCAAGAACCACGATATTTAGTAGAACCTATCAGCGTTATCTCAGAACTCGTCAACGAAATACAACTCAAAATAGAAAAAGACAAAGTAGAAGTCATCGCCATCGACCCCGCAAACGCAGCACTCATCAGCTTCAAACTCCTAGGATCAGCATTCATAGAATATGACATAGAAAAACCTGTAACACTTGCCATCAGCTTAGACAACCTCAAAGCAGTACTCAAACGAGCAAAACCCAACGACACCATAAAAATAGAACACGACGAAGAAAAAAACAAGCTCAAGGTGCAAATCAAAGGAGAAAGCACCAGAACCTTCAACCTCGCACTCATCGACATCAAAGAAAAACAACAACGCATACCCGACCTAAAATTCACCGCACACATAGAAACACCCGCAGGACTATTCGAAGAAGCAATCAACGACATGAGCATCTTCGGAGAAAGCGTATCCTTCGTCATAGAAAAAGACAAATTCATCCTCAACGCAGAATCCAACTTGAACGACGCAAAAGCAGAATTCCACAACGGAGAAGAAACACACATCAAAAACGATATGGGTGAAGACATCAAAAGCAGATACTCACTAGAATACCTACGAAAAATAGCAAAAGGCGGAAAACTCGCACGCAACGCCAACATACAATTCTCCAACGACTACCCACTAAAAATAGGCTACCATGTTAAAGACAAAATGATTCTCGAAACAATACTCGCACCACGCGTACAAACAGACTAAAACACACGAACATTTATAAAAAGCTTTTACCCTAAAAAACATCAGAAAAGAGGTAAACTATGCATTTCTTACGAACAAAGGCACTACTGCAAATAGGACTTATCCTCATAGCTCTCTTCATCATTTACACACCAGCAATAGAAGCAGCAAACGCCTGCTGCGAAAAAACAACGAGTGGAAATTATTGCCAATACACTGACCAAACACAATGTGATCCTGCCTACAACCAAGCAAGCACCAGCTGCGACCAAACACAATACTGCGGACAAAAATGTTGCTATGAACCAGCCACAGGAACCTGCAACAACAACGTACCCGCAGCAACCTGCAGCAACAACGGAGGAAACATTATCAACGCTAACCAATGCAACATACCAGAATGCAATCTCGGATGCTGCCAACTCGGAGACAACTACCAACTTACCACACCACAACAATGCACTTACCTCAGCAGAAACTACCCATCACTCCAAGGACAAGACAACTATGACGAAGACATGACCACAGAAGAAGCATGCCTCAACAAACAATACGACCAAGACCAAGGATGCTGCGTCAACTACAACACTTGCAGCTATACCACCCAAGAACAATGCAACGACGAATTCCACCGAGGAACCTACTGCAGCAGCTTAACAACCTGCGACTGCCAAGCCCACGCAACAAAAAAATGTGACAATAACGGCGTCTACTGGCACGACAGTTGCGGCAACCAAGAAGAATTAGTACAAACCTGCAGCACTGAAGAAACCTGCAAACAAGCAGGAAACGAAGCAAGCTGCCAAAGCGCGAATTGCAAAACCACACAACCCTACCCAAAAAATATTGATGACACTACCACTACCAACGGAGGAAAAAGACTCAACGGAGAAAGCTGGTGCGTCTACGAAGGACCAACAGGAAAATTCCTCGACTACCCAGGAACACAACACTACAAACACTACTGCTACCAAGGAACAGAATACGCAGAACCCTGCAGAGATTATCGAGAAGAAGTATGCATCCAAGCAACCTACACTGACCTCCAAGGAAATGCACGCAACGAAGCAACATGCCTCACCAACATCCACAAAGCACAAGATGCCACAGGACTCAACAGCAACATCACCACCGTACCCCTAGGACAAGCATTCTGGAACACAGGAAAAAAACAAGACACTACAGAACGCGTACCAGAACAATCACCGACAAAAATATGCAAACGCGGCAACAGCAAATGCGACATCTACTATGTCAAACCACCACTCGGAAACTGGGAATGCGCAGCAAACTGCGACTGCGAAGAACAAGCATGGTACGACGACGCAGCATTCTACTGCAAAGCACAAGGAGACTGCGGACCCGATTACAACATCGAAGGAAAACGATCCACCAGCAACATCAAAATACATATCAACGGAGACCGAGGCATCACCGACATCCCACCAGGACAAATTAAAGCAAGCGGTAAATACTGGAAAGACATAAAAAAACAAGGCATACAAGGAGGCATGCAAGCACTAGCAAAATCTTACACCGACCTACTTAAAAAATACCGTGACCGCAACCTCTTAAAAACAGGAAGTTACAACAGCCCGGGAAGACTAGACCTAGGATTTTATTATCACACCCAAAGCACCGCAGCAGTCGTCATAGAAATTATACTAACCATCGTGACCTTTGGAGGATATCTTCTTTTCAAATTCATCTTCGGATCATGGGCAGACAAAATACTCAAATTTATTACCTTCGGACTCTGGGACACGGACGATGAAAAAGTAACCGTCACCGTACTCTGCAAACCCTACATCCCACCCAAAGGAGGAACAGCATGCAGCACGTGCACAAAAGACCCACTCCACCCCTGCACAGAATACAAATGCAGAAGCCTAGGAACAGCATGCAGACTTATCAACGAAGGAACAGACAATATCCAATGCATTGACGACAACCCGAACGACGTTAATAGTCCGATTATTACACCCTGGCAAGAAGGCATAACAGCAGGCTACCAAACACAACCCACACCCAAAGGCTACATTATCACACCCAACCTACCTGCTTACCACCCCATCAGTTTCGCTGTACAAACCAACGAAGCAGCATACTGTAGTTATGACACCCAGCATACCACAACACGAGAAGACATGGAACGAGACCTAAGTGAAACCTACCAAACAGAACACAACACCAGCATTTACATACCCGCAGGACGAGACACCACATTCTATGTACGATGCGAAGACACGCACGGCAACGAAAACCTAGAAGAATATGAAATAATTATTATTAGCGAACAAGCACCCGACTACACCGCACCACTCATCACTGAACGAAGCATCAATAACAATGGTTACTTACCCTATAACACTAACCAAACATTCTTCAGTATTAACCTCAACGAACCCGCAAACTGCAGATACGATAAACAAGACACTGCTTATGAAAACATGCACAACAGATTCATCTGCAACAATAACACCCTCATCACCGAAGAAGGGTATAGCTGCGACACACTTCTCACCAACATGAGCAGCGGAAAAAACGATTACAACATCCGATGCCAAGACAATAAAGGAAATACCAACCAACAAAGCATATTACAAACACTCACCGTCACACCCAACCCCTTAAGCATAAACACCGTGCAACCCCAAGGCATTATTTATACTAATAATATCACTCTCACCTTAATCACTGCGGGAGGCATCGATGGAAAAGCAAGCTGCGCATTCAGTACCACGAACGCAAGCTACATAGAATTCTTCACCACCGACAACACACAACACTTGCAAACACTCACCAACCTACCCCTAGGCAATTATCACTACTATTACCACTGCCAAGACCAAGCAGGAAACATAGCAACAGCACTATCATCCTTCACCATAGACATTGACATCCAATACCCACAACTACACTACATCTACAAAGACACCAGCACGATACATATCGTCTTAGACGAACCAGCATTATGTGAATACAGCGACAAAAACTTCAGCCCAGGAACAGGAACCAGCACTGGAAACAGTTACACTAAAGATCACAACTTGCCTACAAACAAAGAAACCTACCTAGCATGCAAAGACAACGACGGCAACCAAGGACCACTTTTAAAGATAGTTTTATAAACAAAAAACCCAGAGAAAACACCAGCAAAAGAGGGAAAAATTCTATGAAAAGAGGACAAATAACTACGTTTGCCATCATCGGCATCATCATCGTAGCAGCCATACTCCTCGTACTCTACCTCAGAGGACAACTCAACATACCCATCCTCGGACTAGGAACAGCACAAGAACGACTCAACGACATCAAAGAACACATCACGGGATGCATAGAAGACATCAGCGAAGAACCCCTAAGAAAAATAGGACTCCAAGGAGGACACTTAGCAACACCCGAAGGAACCTACAGAAAAAGAAACGACATCACCATCAGCTACCTCTGCTACAACATACCCGACCAAAGTATCTGCAGCAACAGCCTCTTACTCCTCAACAACATGGAAAAAGAATTAGCACAAGCCATAGACCAAGGACTCAACAACTGCATCAACCTCGAATCATTCAGAAGAGGTTACGACATGACCACAGGAAAAAGAGTAACAACTGTAACTATAGGAGAAGAAAACATAGCCGTCATCATAAACTTACCCGTAACCCTACGCGACGGAGAAACAGAAGTAAAAGAAAATGAATTCACCGCACTCTTCAACTACCCCCTAGGAGCACTCTACCACGTAAGCCAAGACATTGTCAACACCGAAGCAAGCCTTGGAGAATTTGAACAACTATCTTACATGCTCAGCAAACGAGGAAAATATGAAATACAAAAAGACAAACCCTACCCTGACAAGCTCTACACACTCCACGCCACAAATAATGATTACACCTTCCAATTCTTCATTCAAGGTGAGCCCAATTGAAAGAAAAAGCAGCACTGCAAATAGTAATCATCCTGTTCTCACTCTTCGCAATCTACCTACCAGCAAACACACCTGCAGTATCAGCAGCAGAACAACAAGTATGCTGTGAACAAACCACCAACGGAAATTACTGCCAATACACCACCGCAGACCAATGCAAACCCGGAGCAAAAACAGCAGCAACCAACTGCGAACAAACAAGCTTCTGCAAGCTCGGCTGCGGCTACAACGATGATGAAGGCATGTGCTTCAAAAATACACCACGAGCAACCTGCAACAACAACGAAGGATGCACCTGGCTAGACTCCAACAGCTGCGAAGCAGCACAATGCCAACTTGGATGTTGTTTATTATCGGGAGAAGCAAGCTACGTCACCGAAGCACGATGCAAACTAGAAGCAAGTAGACACGAAGGAGCAAACATGACCTTTGACTCCAACGTAGAATCAGAACAAGCATGCATCAATTTAGCACGCAACCAAGACAAAGGAGCATGCGTCCAAGAAGACGGCACCTGCAAATTCGCCACACGAGAAGACTGCAACGCACAAGAAACACGAGCAGAAAATAACGCAAGCACACTCAACCCCAACGTCGGATTCCACAAAGACATGCTCTGCAGCAACAGCCTCCTAGGAACAGTATGCGCAAAACAACAATACACCAACTGTGTTTCTGACCGCGACGAAGTCTACTGGTATGACAGTTGCGGCAACCAAGAAAACATTTACTCCAGCAACAAAGAAGCAAGCTACAACCAAGGCTATGTCTTATCCAAAGAAAAAAGCTGCACCCTCAAAGGAGCAGCAGACCCCAGTTGTGGCAATTGCGACTACACACAAAACAATCTCTGCGGAGAAGCAAGCGCAAAAGAAAAACCAAAATACGGCAACTATATCTGTCAAGACCTCAACTGCCCTGTCATCACCGAAGAAGATACCAGCCCCTCAAGCAGCACACCCAAAAGAAACGGAGAAAGCTGGTGCGCATTCGACAGCAAAGTAGGATTCGGACAAGACCTCGTCGGCAGCAGACAATTCAGAAGACTCTGCATCAACGGCAAAGAACTAACAGAACCCTGCAAAGACTACCGAGAAGAAATGTGCATCCAAGGAGTACAAGGAACAAGCCCACTCACCCTAGGACAATCCATAAAACTCACCGGACAACAAACAAACTATGTAGAAGCAGCATGCAGAGACAACCGATGGGAAACCTGCAAAACAGCACCATCACAAAAAGCCTGCGAAAACATTGCCACCAAAGACTGCCAATGGGTAGGAGCAGGCATTGACGTACAACACGGCGGATCCTGCATACCATTCGTACCACCAGGACTACCCTTCTGGCCAGACAAAGGAGAAACAAAATCCGTACCCAACGCCAATGCAAAACAAGTATGCAGTAGAGGAAACCAAGAATGCACCACGGTTTACGAAAAAGGCGGACTCAGCGGCAGCTGGAAATGCATTGCCAACTGCGAATGCCAAGAACAGAAATGGCTTGACGCAGCAAACCAGTTATGCATAGCACAAGGAGACTGCGGAGCATACTATAATTATATTGGAGACTTCACCAGCGGCGGAGCAAAAGATGATCACCCAGGAAAAACAACTATCAAAAGCGTTGCCAGCTACCATTCATTAGTCAACCCCATAGACGGATCAGGAAGCTACGGCTTCAGCGCATTCTTCAAAAAATCAGCAACACCATTCATGCTCTTAGCAGGCATAGGGATTTACAGCGCATTCGCTTACGGATCATCATTATTAGCAGGAGTCAACGCAGGACTAGGAACACTCGCCATCGTACCCGGAGGACAAACAGCAAGCGCAGCAATAGCAACAGCGTACGCAGGCACGAGCGCAACTACCCTTGCAGCAGGAGGGGTAACCAACACAGCTATAATCATACCTGCAGGAGCAACGATGCCAGCAGGACTTGTCCCACCAGCAGGCGCAGCAGCATTCCCCGCAGCAGGAACAACATTAGCAGAACCTGTTGTCATGCCCATTGGAACAAGTGCGGCAGCAGAAACAGCACTACCTGCAGGATCAGCAGCAACAGCAGGAAGCACTATCGGTGTTGTACTCGCCGTTGTCGGCATCATCGCCATCATCTGGGTTGTCTACAACTTGTTTGACGTCCTCCTCGCCAGCACCAAAGAAGAAACCGTCAGCCTTACCTGCAACCCATGGGTAGCACCCACTGGCGGAAGCAAATGCGAAGAATGCGGCAAAGACGGCAAGCCATGCTCAGAATACCGCTGCAGAAGTCTAGGACAATTATGCAAATTAGTCAACGAAGGAACCAGCAAAGAATTATGCACCAACACCAACCCCAATGATGTTAATAGTCCTATCATCAAAGCAAACAAAGCAGACATGAATTATACCATCCAAGAAACAGTAAACGGCTACACGCTCACACAAAAAGTAAAACCATTCACACCCGTACACCTCAGCATCACCACGAACGAACCCAGCCAATGCAAATACGCACTCAACACCTCAACAACCTATAACGAGATGCCTGGATACTTCGGAGAAACACTTTACGACTATAACCACACCATGCTCTTCAGCCTACCTGCAGAACTCGCAGAACCACAAGTACTCAAAATAACGAACGGAGGAAACTACCAACTCTTCCTCAAATGCCAAGACCAAGCAGGCAACACGAACAACAAAGACTACTACATAAAATTCGGCATACAACCCGGACCCGACCTCACACCACCCAGCATAGAACTCACCAGCATAGCCAACGGAGCAGGCATAGCAGCAGGAACCAACATGACACCCCTCACTATTTATGTTAACGAACCATCAGAATGCAAATGGAGCAAGAACGACATTGAGTACACACAAATGGAAAACAATTTTGTCTGCAACAAAAACAGCATGGCGCAACGAACTGTGTACTACGGACTCTACGAATGCATAGGCACCCTACAAGACATCAAATCCAACCAGAACAATAATTTCTACTTCCGCTGCAAAGACCAACCCGGAAAAACAGACGACAAAAGAAACGTCAACATAGAAAGCTACGACTACACCCTACGAGGAACCGTACCCCTCAAAGTAACCAGTACCAAACCCACAGGAACATTATATACCAGCAACGTAGCCATGCAAGTAACCACGAGCGGCGGAGCAGACAACGGAAAAGCAATCTGCGGATTCAGCAAAGATGATTATACCAATGCTATAGACTTTGTAGAAAGTAACAGCAATGTACACAACCAACCCTTCAGTAGTTTAGCAACCGGCAACTACCGCTACAACATCTACTGCATTGACAGCGCCAGCAACCAAGCAAATGGCAGCATCAGTTTCAGTGTCAGCGTAGACACCCAAGGACCACAACTCACCCGAGTCTACAAATCAGGAAACATTCTCTACCTAGAAACTCATGAAGACAGCAGCTGTGAATACAACACGAAAGGAGATTTCACCTACGGCCAAGGAACACCCATGACCGGAGATGGGACTGCACAACACGAAGCAACCCTTGACGCAAGCACCTACTTCGTACGATGCAAAGACAACTTCAACAATGTAGCAAGCTACAAAATATACCCTTAATAACCGCTACATTTATATATCACCTGCTACAAAATTATATCACATGTTACAATATTATAACACCTATCGCGTACTGCAACAGTTTTTTAATTCCCCCCGCAAACAATTCTACTTAAGAGAACTCTCACGTCTACTAAAACTTGGACCCGTTTCTACAACCAACAACTTAAAACAACTCCTCAAAGAAAAACTCATCATTCGCATAGAAAAAGGACTCTACCCCACCTACTCAGCCAATCGAGAAAACGACTATTACAAACTCCTAAAAAAACAAAACACGACCCTACAAATCACACGAAGTGGACTTCTACAATTCATTGATGAAACCATCAGACCAGAATGCATCATACTCTTCGGATCAGCATCACGCGGAGAAGACCATGAAGAAAGCGACATCGACCTCTTTATACAAGCTAAAGAAACAACACTACAATTAAAACCCTACGAAAACATCCTCCATAGAAAAATAAACATCCTTTTTGAAAAAAACATAAAAAATCTCAGCAAAGAACTATTGAATAATATTATAAATGGAACTATCCTCTATGGGTACTTGAAGGTGTTATAAATGCAACCATGGCGGGAAACTATGAACAAAGGGGAACTTCTCAGCCAACCATTCATCATGATATTCGCACTCATCGTGATGGCACTCATACTCATCTTCGGCATCAAAAGCTTCATGGACTTAAAAACAAGCGCAAGCACGGTAGAACTAGCAAAAACCGTCAACACACTCCAAGAAGAAGTAACACGCTACTACAACTTCGACCTCGGCAGCAGCAAAAAAATAAGCCTCAGCGTACCCAGCACCACAAAAAAACTATGCTTCTACGACAAATCACGCGTGATCAACCTACCCCTCAACGACTACGAAAAAGCAACCATAGAAGCAAGCAACAACAACCTCTTCTTCCTACCCTTAGACGACCACGCAAAAAACGCCTTCAACATACAAAACCTCAACAACAAAGAAACCAACAACCCTTATTGCATTAGTACTACTAACGGAAAAGCAAACTTTATCATACAAACAGAAATGGAACAAAACCATGTTATCGTCGCAACGCATAAACCATAAAGGATTCGAACTAGGACTCAAAACAATCTTCACCAGCATAGCAGGAGCCATCATACTCCTCTTCTTCATAAAATTCGCCTACGACCAGCAAACACTCCAAGAAAACATTACCACACGAACAACACTCAACGACCTCAACGACTACCTCGATGCACTTAGCATTGGGAGCTCAACCAGCAGAAGCATTAACCTACCAGAAGAGATAAGCCTTGATGCCGATTGTGAAAGCCTACACCTCAACGACTACCAAAAAAAAGACCACAAAATAATTTATACTAAACCCATGACAACCAAAAATATCAATACATGGGTACAACCTTGGAACTACCCCTACAAAATAACCAGCTTCTATTATTTAGACAATAACGAACGCTACGTACTCATTTACAGCCAAGAAACCAAAGACTACGTCACCAACCTCAACATACCCAACATCATTGACATACAACAACAGCCCATCAACCAATTCCTACCCCAGCGTATACAACAAGAACAACAAGGAAAACCCGTAACACTCGTCTTCTTTACCACAACCATACCGCCCGGCGTTGCACAAATAAAAAATGCAGCCATCATCAAAATAGACCTTGAACAAGAAGAAGTAGTCATTAACAACCTACGACAACCCTACCTTGGAGAAGCCATGATGCTCGGAGCAATATTCGGAAAAGACACCTACGCCTGCAACCAAGCAACAGCACTTGAAGAACTACGACGCATAACAACCATTTATGAACAAAAAACAAGACTCCTCCAACTCAAAACAACAGACACCTGCAGAAACCTCCTCAACCTAGCACAACAAACACTCAGCAACTACAAAACAGCAACTATACTAGCTTTACCTGCATTACAAGAAAAAATAGAAGAACAAAACAGAGAACTCACCAACTATGACTGCCCCACAATCTACTAAAAAAGCACAACTGCAAATGGCAGAAACTATCATTATCATCTTCGCTATCAGCATACTCCTCATCCTCGGCGTATTCACCTTCTACAAATACCAACTAGCAAACATCCAAGACACTGGCATCAGCATCAACGACCAAAAAATAACCGTACTCCTAGCAACCATCACCCAACACCCCGCCATTGCCTGCAACCACGAAAACTGCATCGACACCACAAAACTCCTCCTCTTCCCCGCACAAGACTACAAAGAACTCCTAGGAAGCACCACCATAACCCTACAACAAATATACCCTACACCAACCATTAACAAACAATGCACACCACAACTCTACAACCAAATAACCTACCCGAACAACTGCAACCACTGGATTATCTATAATATCACCCAACAAGGAACAGAAAAAAACATTATCAGCACACCTCTAGCACTCTACTACCCAGAAACAGACACCTATAGACTAGGACAACTCACCATCGAGGCAAACAGATGAAAGGACAAACAGAAATCATAGGACTCGTCATTATCATACTCCTCCTCATCTTCGGAGGCATCATCTACCTAAAACTCAGTGATACTGACAACAACCAAAACGAAGAATTACGCACCAACACCAGAAACAATAACATCCTCACTGCCATAAGCCAACTCACCATCCAAGGAGAACCATTCAAAGAACAACTCACCCACTGCAAAGAAGAAGAACAATGCCAAGCACTCCACCAAGAACTACCAAAAATCATGAACATAGTCATACCAAAAAACAAAGCCTACCAGCTTACTATCATCAGCGAAGAACAACAACTCATCAAACTAGGAAACTGCACGTACGGCATAGCAAGCAGCAACAGCATCATCAACCATGGAACAGCGTACACCCTCAACCTCAAAACATGCCCATAAACACAGAACTTAATCCTTAGTCTTAAAGGAAATCTGAACGACTAACATGACAAAAACTCTAGAATTGTAGCCACTTATAGAAGGAATTAACCAAAGTTAAACTAGACTTCAATAAAAATCATACTAAAGTTAACCTTTAAGTTAAGAAAAGTAAGATAAAATATATGTACATTACGATGACCATAAAGCTTATAAATAAGTACATTCTAATGTACACATATGGAACTGTCTAAATTGGAAGAATTTAATCACTGGTGGTTAAGAGAAAAAGTCGACCCTGAACTGGCTCTTCCCTTCAAAAGAGATAACTATTCAGAAATAGAAAAAAGTTTGAGTAATAAGTTCATTTTAGCACTTGTAGGCCTTAGAAGAGTGGGAAAAACAACTACCATTTACCAATTAATCCAGAAATTAATTGAAAAAGTACCCATTAGAAATATTCTTTTCTTCTCTTTCGATGAGTTTACTGTAAAACTAAGCGACGTTATGGATACCTATAGAGAAACTCAAAAAAAAGATTTTAGAGAAGAAAAAGTCTACATTTTTTTAGATGAAATTCAAAAATGCAGTAACTGGGAAAATGAGGTAAAAAAATATTATGACCTCTACCCTAAACTCAAATTTATTATAAGCGGTTCTGAATCAATATTCATAAGAAAAAAGACTAAAGAAACATTAGCAGGACGAATATTTGAATTCAAAATGGACACGTTTTCATTCAAAGAATACTTAAAAATTAATAATATCAAAGAAGAAGATTTTAATTACGAAACAAAAATTAAGCCTTTATTCCTCAAATTTGCCGAAAAAGGAGGTTTTCCCGAAACATTCTCTCTCCAAAGTGATAAAGAATTCAGAGAATATGTACGAGCCTTAGTAATTGATAAAATAGTATACAAAGATATCCCAAGAATGTTTAATATTGAAGACCCAGAATTTCTTAAAATCTTGATAGAACTCATAGCAATGAACCCAGGTATGTACATAGACTACCAGTCACTAAGCAAACAATATGGCAAAGACAGAAGAGTAATAAAAAATTATATATCCTACTTAAAAGACAGCTTCCTCATAACTATATTAGGAAATTATAGGAAAGGAAGCACTACCATAAGAAAAATAAAAAGAGCTTACCCCACAGATAACGCCTTGACTTATTTATACAAACCACACCTAGAAGAAGACTTTTTTGGTAGAATGATTGAAACATTAGCAGTTAATAAGTCCCAAGCAACAACCTTCTGGAAAAATGGCAACGAAATTGATATTATCAAAGATAACCTGCCCATAGAAGTAAAATACAAAAACAAAATAGATAATACTGACTTTAAGCCATTAATAGAATTCATGAAAAAATTTAACAAAAAAGAAGGGATTATAATAACAAAAAACGAAGAAAAAGAAATCAAGCTAGAACAAGGAATAATAAAATTAATACCTATATGGAAATGGCTTCTAAATGATTAAAAAGATTAATGCAAAACTATTCATCGTCAACAAAGGAATAATAGTAACACCATCGACAGCAAAACATACCCATAAAGCTTATAAAAAAAGAAAAAACCTACAAGAACATGCATTCTATGAAAAAAGAGGTACTACTGATAGTACTATGCATCCTCAGCAGCACGCTCGTAACAGCACACCACACAGAAACAACACAAGAAAATGATTACTACCAAAGCACCGCACTCAAACTTATCCTCTACGGAACAGCAGTACTACTCGCACTCACCGCCATAGCATTACTCGACAAAAAAGCAAGCAATATTACCAAACACTTACTCTTCTGGTGCATCGTTATTATCATCATCATAACTACACTCTACTCAGTTACAAGCACTATCTACATCAACCACCGATCAGCAACCAGAGGACCCGTACATTGGCACACCGACTTCGAAGTATGGATCTGCGGAGAAAAAATAAACCTGGAAGACCCCACCGGCATCAGCAACCGCATAGGAACACCAACACTCCATGAACACAACGACAACCGCATACACATAGAAGGAGTACTAGAACACTTAGAAGACGGATCACTACAAAACTTCTTCAAGGTCATCGGCGGAGAAATCAACCACGACAGCATAACCCTACCCACCAACGAAAAAATAATAAAAATAATCAACGGAGAAACATGCGAGGGACAACCAGCAACGCTACAAGTTTACCGCTACTTCATAACCAACCCAGAAGAAAAACCCTACATCTACCAACAAGAAAAACTAGCAACCTATGAAGATTACTTACCTGCACCCTACAGTTACGTACCACCAGCAGACTGCATTATTATAACCTATGGACCACGACAAGAAACAACAACCCATATCTGCGAAAGCTACCGCGTAGCAGAAAACAACGGAGACATCTATGGCAGTTGAAGCATACCTACCCACCCTGGGAACGGTACTTATCACCGCAGCCATCGACAGCATCAACCCCTGCGCCATCGGCGTACTCATACTCATGATGTCCGTACTCTTAGCAGCACACAGAACCACCAAACAATTGATAGGACTAGGACTTGCCTATATTGGGGCAATATTCTTTGTCTACCTAGCAGCAGGGCTAGGACTCATCTACGCCTTCAGCAGCATGCCCCTCATCCTCACTGAATACCTTTCCATTATTGTAGGCATACTCATCATCATAGCAGGAATCATAGAAATAAAAGACTACTTCTGGTACGGACAAGGATTCTCACTCATGATACCACCTATCTTTGCAAAAAAACTCCACAACTTCACCGGAAAAACAACCGTCGTCAGCATCATGCTCCTCGGAGCATTCGTAGCAGCAGTAGAACTACCCTGCACCGGAGCACCCTACCTAGCAATCATAACACTCCTAGCACAATACTTCGACTTCACCGCACTCATCATGCTCATCATCTACAACATCATCTTCGTAGCACCACTCCTCATCATACTCTTCATGGTAGCAGGAGGAAAGAAAATCCATGATATCAAACAATGGAAACAAAACAACAGAACTTACATGCGACTAGCAGTAGGCATCATGCTCGTACTCATGGGATGGCTACTCATACTCATAGCAAACGGAACCATAAACTTCGGATAAACAACATGACCCACCTCATCAAACGAAAAGGACACCACGAACGATTCGACGAAAGAAAACTCTACGCAAGCATCTACGCAGCAGCCATGGCAAACCATAGACACAAAAAAACAGCAGAAGAACTAGCAGATATAGCAACAAAAAAAATAAAGAAATGGGTCGACAGCAAAAAACACATCAGCTCAGAAGAATTATTCAAAGAAACCATAAAAATACTAAAGACCATTGACAAAGAAGTAGCATTCCTGTATGAAACACACAGAGATATTTACTAATCCTTATAACTATAACTGCCTCGTTCTGCATTCTCCGCTAAAGCATCAGCCAAAAGAATACGACCACTACCAGAAAAGAAAAGAGCAGTAGGAATATTTGCACCGCTAACAGAAAAATGAGACAACGGCCAAGGCAACAAACGCAAATCTCTACGACTGAAAGAATGATCATAAAACCCAGCATAACCATGCTGACGACGATACTCACGACCACGATGACTATAAACACTACGAGCAGAAACTACAGTCCTAGCAACAGGCAAAACAACATTTGTGTCATTAACAGAAAAAGAAACAGCCCCCTCTTTCTCAACAACCAATTCCAAACATTCTTCATGAGAATGAAAAGGACGACTATCATCAGCATCTTTTTTTGTAGCAACAGAAATATATTTTATGTGACCACAAGATTTACCAAAACCATCAAACAATGTCATATCTACTTTTCCTATTTGAGAAGTCCCAGCACCAAAACCGAAAAACCCACGATTAGCCACACCAAAATAATCACTAACAACTTCAGCAGGTTTTACATGCCTTGATAACAAAGAAAATAATCTATCGACACTTAAGAGATAACAATTGACAAATTCATCAATCTTTTCAACATTTTCAACTACCTGAAATGCCATATAAAAATGTTTATCAGAGGTTTCTTAAGCTTTATGTTCTTGACGTCCTCACTAATCAAACTGACCTGTCATTTTCACAATCAATTTCTGCACACCCACCACGACAACATACGAAACCACCGCAAGTAACAACAACTGACCCCAAGCAACCATACCTAAAGGAACAACCTTCAAAGCCTTCTGCAAGAAAGGAATATACAACACCAAAACCTGCAATGCCAAAGAACCAGCAACAGCCCACAACAAGCCCTTATTAGAAAAGAACGGAGAACGATACTGCGCATGAATCATAAAAATACGAGCCATCTCAAAAACAACAACCATAGAAAACGCCATGGTCTGCGCCAAAGCAACATTTGGTAAGTAATGAACAAAAACCCACAACGCAGCAGCAGCAAGCACCAAGGAAGAAAACACCATCATCAACGACAAATTCTTCGACAATAACGGAACCCCAGGATCTCGAGGCTTACGCGACATCACCCGAGGATCAGCAGGATCAGCACCCAACGCCAACGCAGGCAAACCATCTGTCACCAAATTAATCCACAACAAATGAACAGCCAACAAAGGAATAATAGTAACACCATCAACAGCAAAACCAAACACCATAGCCAAAAACAAAATCAACACCTCACCCAAATTAGAAGACAACAAATAATTAACAAACTTCTTAATATTATCATAAATAGCACGACCCTCCTCAACAGCAACCACCAACGAAGAAAAATCATCATCCAACAAGACCATATCAGCAGCTTCCTTAGCAACATCCGTAGCAGAACCCACAGCAACACCAATATCAGCACGCTTCAACGCAGGAGCATCATTCACACCATCACCTGTCATGGCAACCACCTGACCAGGACGCAACAACTCCAAAATACGCACCTTATGCTCAGGAGAAACACGAGCAAAAATATCCACATCAACAGCAATCTTCTGCAAGGAAGCATCATCCAAAGCATCCAACTCCTCACCCGTCAAACAACGATCACGCAAACCAATCTGACGAGCAATAGCCTGAGCAGTCAAACGATGATCACCGGTAATCATAACCACACGAATACCCGCAGACTTACAACGAGCAACAGCATCAGTAACGGTAGGACGCGGAGGATCAACCATACCCATCAAACCCACCAAAATCAAATCATCAACAGAAGAACCATACGCAAACGCCAAAACACGCAAAGCATCATGAGCCATAGACTCATTCGCAAGCAAAACACTAGAACGCTGACCAGCAGACAACTTCACCACACGACCATTCACCAACACCCGAGAACACTTACGCAAAACAACCTCAGGAGCACCCTTCACCATCCACACAAAACCCTTACCCTCCTTATACTTCGTAGCCATAAACTTCGCCTCAGACGTAAAAGGAACCTCATCAACACGAGCATCAACAACAGTAACACCACCCTTCTGAGCAACAACAACCAACGCAGCCTCTGTAGGATCACCCAAAACTTTACCATCAACAATCTTTGCATCATTACACCACAAACCAACCTTCAACAACTGCGCGAAAGAAGAAGAAGCAACCTGCTTATCATCAACCAAAAAAGAACCCACCGGAACATACCCATCACCAGAAACAGCAACAAAACCATTATTCACAAACAAACGCTTCACCGTCATCTGATTGCACGTCAACGTACCTGTCTTATCCGTACAAATAATCGTCGTAGCACCCAACGTCTCAACAGAAGATAACTTACGTACCAATACATTACGACGAACCATACGTTTCACACCCAACGACAAAGAAATAGTCACCACCGCAGGCAAACCCTCAGGAATAGCAGCAACCGCCAAAGAAACAGCAACCAAAAACATCATACCCAATGGTTCACCACGCAGCAAACCAGCAACAAAAACAATAACAACAACCACCACGGTCAACAACGCCAACTGCTTACCCAACATACCAAGCTTCTTCTGCAACGGCGTCTCCTTCTCCTCAGCAGTCTCCAACAAATGAGCAATCTTACCCACTTCCGTATGCATACCTGTCTCAACAACAACAGCAGTACCACGACCATACGTAACCACAGAAGAAGCAAACACCATATTATAACGACCAGCAACAGGAACAATCGTACTCAAAGCACCCAACGACTTCTTCACCGGAACAGACTCACCCGTCAAAATAGACTCATCAACCTTCACATTCCACGACTCCAAAAGATACGCATCAGCAGGAACACGCATACCTGCCTCTAACAAAATAATATCACCAGGAACCAACAACTTCGCAGCAACTTCAACCTCCTTACCATCACGAAGAACACGACACACTGGAGACGATAACTCCTTTAACTTCTCCAAAGCACGATCAGCCTTAAACTCCTGAAAAAAACCCAACAATGTATTCAATACTAAGATAACCAGAATAACAGAAGCATCAACCCACTCACGCAGAAAAAAAGCAACGACCAACGCAGCAATAAGCACGTAGACTACAGGACTTTTCACCTGACTAAAAAATATCTTTCCCACAGAAGAACCATGCGACTGTTGCAATTCGTTAGGACCGAACTCAGCAAAACGTTTCTCAACATCATGCAAAAGAAGACCATGACGAGAAACACCTAAAGACTGTAAAACTTCACCCTCTCTTTTCAAAAACCAATCCATTACAAGCGTATACGAGGACGAGGACTTTTAAATCTTTGTAACCACCAACCACCAACGCTACAAACAACACCAACAAAAAAGGAACGCAACAATAACGACCAAACAACATCAGAAAACAATTCTTGAGGGAAAAGTATCAAGAGTTTAGAATCAGAAGCAAGCAACCACGAAGAATCCTGGAAAAATAATTCATGAAACGCAATAAAACTCGTAACAAAATTCAAAGAAAAAAATACTAACAACAAACATAACGGAACAACAGCCAAACCACCCCACAAAAGAACCTTCGGCCAGTTCGGATGCAAAAAAGCAGAAACAACGAACAACAAAACAACACTCAACCACAAAAATAGCACCTTACGCATAATATCACGAACTTCTAACATATGCACACGCTCACGAGCAGTCAGCAATGTACTATTCAACGTTTCTTCACTACCCAAAAAATAAGACTGTATAATATCTAATTCCGCATCAGCAGCAACCTTCCCCAACTTATCATAAGTACCATAACGCTCAAACCTATCATGATAAAAACCATCAGAAAACAAGACAATAACAAAATTAGAAAGAATAATCACTAACGGCAATAATACTAATGCATAATTATGCGGCTTCATGACTTAAAGAAGACCTTATCAAGACTTAAAAAACTACTGTCTGCGAAGACCAGACCCACCGCACATAACAACAAGCCAATATCACGAACTTCCTGAAAGTTCAACAAGAACAAAATCATCAACAATTCCAGACTGGCAGCAAGAGCGACCCAACGCGTCCACAAACCCAACACCAACAACAAGCCAATAAGCACTTCCGTGACACCAATAACGATAACAACTACATCACCTGGAATAGGCAACGAACTGATAAACGGCAACGAAGGAATAGCCACCACCCAAATATCACCCATAAACTTACCCACACCAAATATAAGAAAAACTGTACCCAAACCAAGACGAATAAAAAAAGAAGAAAAAAGATGTTTATTCAACAATTAAAACACCTGTCATTTCCTTGTGACCAGCACCACAATACACCGAACAATAAAACGTGAACATACCCTTCTTATCAGCAACAAACTCAGCACTACCCGTCTCACCCTCAGCGACTTTAATATTCACTCCAAACTCACGAACAGCCAAACCGTGCTCACCATCATCACTTGTTATGACTAAGCGGACCTTATCGCCTTCCTGCACACGAATTGTATCAGGAGAAAAAGAAAAATCTGTTGCAATAATCTTAAACTCTTTGACTTCACTAACAACCTCTTGAGGCGCATCCACAACACTAGGAACTTGCTCATTATTATTCGCATCAGCATTTACAGGAGTATTACCTGTAGGTATTGTAGTTACCTCCTGTGAAGACGAAGCGCAAGCACCCAAAAATACTAACATTATCATAAAGCTAACTATTTTCTTCATTCTTCAACACTCCCCGCTTCTTCAATAAGCTTTTCGATAACCGTGCGGAACTCAGTCTCTTCAGCACCCAAATCATTCTGTGCCTCATAACCATTACCCACACGATAATACTTACAACCCATCACAAACGTTGGAATAGAACCCTGCGGATTAAAATCTTTATAGACTGCTAACTCACTCTCAGGAACACTACCCTCAACAACAGACGTAAAATCATCATCATTACTATCCAACACCCAATGATAAGCAACAATTTTGTCAGCACGAACATACTCCTGAACAACCTTCGTAAAACGAGACTTAACCCACTGACAATGAGGACACCACGTTGTAGAAAACAAACGAATAACAGGCTTACCATCCTCAACACAAACATCAGCATCACTACGCACAGAAAACGTCTTCACCTCACCCGGCTGGACAGTAACACCAACATCCACCTGAGGGCCATTATCATTATTCGAGGAAGAACTACACGAAGCTAAAAAAATCAAAGAAAAAAGAAAAACGGCAGTAAAAAAATTACTGCTGGTTCTCGAAAAGTTTCTCATGCATCTCATAATACTTACCCTGTTCACCTGCACATTCAGCAGCTAAAGAAGCCTCATCAGCCTCTGAATGGAACGGCAAGGGGAAATCCTTGAAGACATACCGAACCTTACCTGTATCAATATAGTTCTGCTTGATCTGCGGGAATGTCTGCAAGAACGCACGCTGACAGAAGGGGCACTGATAATCCTCACAACTGACCATGGTAACAGGAGCATTCACATCACCCATGATAGGATCACCCTCAATGCTAATAACATTACTACCCACACTTGGATTCTTCAACGCTTCCTCAATAGCAGTTTCGAACGCGGCATAGGGCTGAGCACCAACAATTTGCTGACCGTTAATATAAAATGTTGGCGTACCCGATGTACCTGCAGCCTGACAAGCAGCAGTATCATCCTGTATTTCCTGATCAAAAACACGATTATCCAAACAACTATCAAACTTTTTCTTATCTAAACCAATCTCAGAAGCATAGGTCTTAAACATTAACAATGCTTTAGGACTGCCTGACCAACCATTACCCTGCGGCTCTTCAGTACCTGCAGGCGTAGGAACAACATCTGCTGGCTGGTTCTCATTCAAAGAAAAACCACCCGTAACAATTGAAATAATAAGCAAGACTGCAAGAACAACCGTAGCTGATTTCCACAACGTCAACGCTTCAAACTCTAAACGCACCTTTTTACTCTCTTTTTCCATCAATTCAATCCCCCTTTCAGGTTTTTTATCATAAGAATAGAAATCAGCGTTTACAGTCCTTTATAAAATTAGTGAATTTCAAACATCAATGTCTAACAACACGACGGGCCTTACGCACATACAAAAAGAACACCATTCCTGCTAGTACCATTACTGCAGAAAGCCATTGGCCAACAGGAAAACCCAACCAAAGTTGCTCTGGCACCTTCAAAAATTCTAAGAAAAAACGAAAAAAACCATATGCTGTTAAAAATACTGCAAGCAAATACCCTGGATATGCATGCTTCTTCAAACGACGGTGTAACAATACTAACAATAAAAAGAGTATAAGATTTTTCAACGACTCGTACAACTGCGTCGGATGACGAAAAACACCATCACCAAAATCAACAGCCCACGGCAACGACGAAGGATACCCAAATAATTCACCATTCAAAAAATTCGCAATCCTGCCAAGAAACAAACCAAACGCTAAAGGCAAAACAAGAACATCCGCAAGCTCCAACCAAGAATGCTTATACTTTTTACAAAACCACCACAAAGCAAGAGCACCACCTACCAAACCGCCATGAAATGACAAACCACCCTGCCAAAGAAACAAAATTTTTAGTGGATTAGCAAAATAGTAACTGGGACTATAAAACAACACTTCAAACAAACGAGCACCCACAAGATTACCTATAATCAAATATGTAAACAATACATCAACATCCAATTTCCACCGCAAATACTTCGCACGACGACGCATATACCAATAACCTACTAAAAAAGCAAACGCGTACAACAAGCCATAATAACGAATCTCCAAAGAACCAAGATGAAACAATACCGGCTCAATATTCAACGTGAACATCAAAAAAATAAAGAGGGGAGGTTATAAAAAACCTCTTACTCACGGATAAATTTTACACTGGCACCTTCAATCCTGTCACCTACAACCCGCTTACCATTCTCCAAATGCGAATTCATCGTGTAACGGTGCAACGTAGAAGCAATTTCTGTGTTACTATAGATTCGCCCTTCCATCCCCCAACCTTCTGGTGCTTTAGGAAACCAATGTTGATACTGGTCCAACGTTTCTACTAAACTATTATCTACTTCTTGTCCACCAATAACATCTTTACCTATTAAGCTGTTTAGCATTTCAGGATAGATATTAAATAAATTATTCCCGATGCGAACACTTACTTCTCCACGCACCCTATTCATGGTTGATGTTCTATAACAACTATAAGACACCCCATCTTCTGCATGCTTTGCTCGCTCGTGGAGCTTCCCACCTACAAAACTACTTGCTACAGCAGCAACCAATCCTGCCATTTTTACCCATTTGTTTATTACCATTATCCGTACCTCCTTAATGCACTTATTTTATAGTAGTAACTATACAGGCTACATACTTAAATATTACCTCCCACTAAGTGGGTAGTATGTATGAAGAACTACTCAAAAAAATAGGATTAACAACCAACGAAACAAAGGTTTATCTTGCCTTACTCTGTGGAGGAAAACAGACTACAGGCACAATCATCAAAACATCAAAAATTGCATCAGGAAAAGTCTACGAAACACTCAACAAACTCGCAGACAAAGGACTTATCAAAACTGTCAAAGAAAACAATGTTAAACAATTCTTACCTAATAATCCAGAAACACTCCTCAACTACTTAGCAGACAAAGAAAAAGAAATCCACAAAGAACAAACAGCAATACAACAACTCTTACCTACCCTCAAAAACCTCATCCACCAAGAAAAGAATCCGGAAGACGTCAGCTATATCAAAGGCATTGAAGGACTACAACCCGTCATTTACCACTTGCTCACCACAGCAAAAAGACTACGATTTATGGGAGCACGATCAGACAAAGCAGAAAGATATAACACCTTTTGGAAAACATGGCACCAAGAACGAGTAAAAAGAAAACTGAAAGCACAAGTCATATTTTCTGACAAAAACACCAGTTACTGGAAATTTTTTAAACAACTCTCCTATACAGAAACAAGAGAAATACTCAGCTTTAGCCCAGCAGTAATTATGATCATTGACGAACATGTCTTCATCTTATCCTACGAAGGAGAACTCACTTGCATTCACATCATTTCAACAGCAATAGCAACATCCTTCAACAACTTCTTCGATAGTTTATGGAACTACGCACAACAAAAGTCATAAAAACTAGCACCCCTTATTTAGACCATGAACATTACCAACAAAGTTATCGTCATCACGGGAGGAAATTCAGGCATAGGAAAAACAACAGCCCTAGCACTCGCCAAGAAAAAAGCAATCGTCCTCATCATCGGAAGAAACAAACAACGACTAGCACACACCCTCAAACTCTTACACATTACCAGCCCGCAATCCAACGCCTACACCTGCAACATACAAAACAGAAAAGACGTAGAACACACCATAAAAAACATCCTCACCACCTACAGCAAGATAGATATCCTAATCAACAACGCAGGCTACGGCATCTACAAAGGATTCCACGAAAGTAGCCACGAAGAACTACGCGACATGATGGAAACTAACTATTTCGGCACCGTCAACATGACCAAAGCAGTACTCCCCAGCATGATAAAAAACCATTCTGGAGCCATATTTAATATTGCATCTGTCGCAGGAAAAGCAGGCTACCCAGGAGCATCAGGCTACTGCGCAACAAAACACGCCGTGGTAGGCATGACCGAAGTCCTCTACTACGAACTCAAAGACAAAGGCATCCACGTCCACTTACTCTGCCCAGGAGCAGTCAACACACCCTTCCAACGCAACCCGGGCTACGAACACTTTGACCACAAAAAAAGACACAGCCATATCATACCACCAGAAACCGTCACCAAAAAAATCATTACGATGCTAGAAAAAAATCAATTCGAAGATATCATACCCCTCAATTGCAAAATAAAGATCTGGGGAAAAAGCATCGTACCCTGGCTCTCAAGAAAAGTCATCTACAAGATAACACGCGGAGAAAAATACTAAACCACCAGTCCAGAACCCTTAAAACCACATTTTAGTCCATGCTATCATGCAATCAGTCATTATACCACCAGAACTCATCTTCGTACCAGAACCCCATATCGGAAGACCAGACATACTCCTCCGCTACGTACGATCCATACAAGCAGGACTATCCATGGAACCAGGACCACTCGTCGTGGATAAAAGAAAAATGCCCGAACGGCTCTATGACCATGTTAAACAGATAAATACAGGAGACTATTATTTCCATCGTGAAATAACTTATATCCTTCCCGAAAGCAACCCCTATTTATTCCCTGCAGAAGAATTGGAGGAATTTAGAAGAACAATCCTAGACCACCCAGCACAATACTTCTTAGTTGACGGCAACCACCGAGGAACAGCATTAAGACTTTGCAACAGGCCTATACAATGTCTAGAACTAGAAAATAATCATGATTTAGCACAAGTCAGGACATGGATGAAACGAGGTGAATACACCCAATTGAACTGGCGCATTGATGGAACAAAAATAGTCACATCATTACCAGAACTGGCACAATCATTTGCTATTTGGCGGTTCCTCTATGGTGGACGAGCATTACCAACCCTAGAAGACAAAGCACGAGAGGCATTGCAGAACCTCTCACACCTAGAAAAAGAAATTAAAGACCTAAGGCCTTCTTTAACGCAGGTTCATTAAAACCCACAATAATCTTCTTATCCACCTGAATAACAGGTACGCCACGCTGACCAGACTTTTCAATCATCTCAGCAGCTGCTTTAGGATCCTTGCCTACATTAACATCTTTGAACGGAATCCCCTTCTGTGCCAACCATTCCTTTGCTTTATGACACCAGCTACATGTAGGGGTGCTATAGACTGTTACTTCATGTTTTTCAGCCATATTATCATCCTCCAATTCATACTTACAACTTTATCTTCTTAAATATTTCGAGTATATAAATCATAAGATTCTACTACTTTTTTTAACAAATCTCTTTTTCTGGTAATTGAAAAATTAATATTTCTATAGTAAGACAGAATACCTTCAAAATTGTAAATCTTCAGTTCATACTGCAATTTTGTGCTACCAAATCCTGAATGTATACGTGAATAAATTGAGTACCTAATATCTAATCGGTCAAAAATATTGGCTGTTAACTGAATCAGAACAGGATTACTATTAGAAAGGTGAACCCAACGCTTGGCATATTTCCTCTTTCCAGGTTCTAAATTTTCTCCAGTTATACCACCATCCGAATCAAATAAACCACGCAAAAAAGCGCATTGGAGAATAACATCCCATATCAGTACTTCTTTAAGATCAAATTTTTCTATAATCCTGCTTGCATCAACTGAAGAAAGTTTTACATAAAAAAAGTGACCATCAGTGTTATAATGAGAAATGATTCCAGACCATTCTTCAATAGCCTTTTTAAAGGCAATCGCAAAATCCTCATCAATTACTCCCAATGTAGTAGAACCAGAAGAACCATGACCATCTTCAATAATATTTGAAGAACCATCTCCATAAATTACTCCTAAGACATAAGCAAACTCTATCGACTTTTGGTAAGCAGTCTTTTTGATAGGATTATAATTCGTTCTAACACTTAAACCAGCAGCAAGTTTAGCCTTATTCATAGTCTTGAAATAATACCTCGCTGCAGTATAAAGATAATTAGGAGTTTGTGCCCTATTAGGAGAATGACCCAAGACACTAGTTATTATCTGAAACTCTCGAATAATCTTCTCCTTCGTCCAAAAAGAAACCATCAACCAGAAAAGGCCCCTAAATTAATAAACACTCTTAGGGTGGTTGTCATGTGTGGCGCGACAGCATAACATTTCGAAGACTTATTAAAATTCGCTATACCGATTTAACTACTCATTTTCAGAAGGAAGTACCACAAAAAATAGAGATAAGTGTCTACTAGCAAAACTCGCAGACGTTCTTTGCCTTGACCTTTTTAGCAGAAGCTTTACCCTTTTTTGGTTTTACGACCATGCCAAAACGACTCAAACCAGCGTTTTTAAAACTTTCTAAACTATACTTTAGGTAAGTCCTAAAAAGAAGGTCAAAATGAACCTTATTCTCCTAAATAAGATAAGAAAAACCCTAGACGGAAGGTATGGACCTCACGTCCATATGACAGGTCAACATGCATAAAACAACACTACAAGCCGTATAGGCCAACAATAGCCATAAACTATATACTCAAGTAGATAAATGTTTATAAATCATCTAAAAGTTAGCTAACTTATTGAGTAGCTAGACTCATCGTACAGACTAGCACTCTACAGAACATACTCAAAAAAAATGAGAATACACGGAGGTGTGTTTTACATGCAAAGATTAAAACAAGCCATAAGAAGAATGGCAACAATAGGAACAGCAGTCGCAATGCTAGGAGCAACCATAAGTGGTGCAGCCGCAGC
>Ga0209542_10003209_pt1 | contig 35195 bp, 37 predicted proteins | sample RifCSPhighO2_01_FD_184028 | JGI IMG/M metagenome (GOLD analysis project Ga0209542, IMG submission 184028) | Soil microbial communities from Rifle, Colorado - Rifle CSP2_plank highO2_0.1 (SPAdes) (version 2) | ecosystem: Environmental > Terrestrial > Deep subsurface > Rock core/Sediment ...
TTTTACTGCCTAGATAATTTCTCCTCTTTCGCTGTGATCTGGAATAATAGAGTTTGGGCTACGGCAGAACATGCGTACCAAGCGGCCAAATTTGATGACAAAAATATAATAAATGAAATTTGGGAAGCCAAATCGGCCCATGACGCTAAGAAAATTACCAAGGCAAATAACCATAAAAAGCGTAGTGACTGGGACGATGTGAAGCTGCAAGTAATGGAAAATATTTTGAGGTTAAAATTAGCCCAACATTCCTATGTTCAAAGAAAACTTTTAGAAACCGGGGAGGTGGAGATAATTGAAGATTCGCCCAAAGATTCTTTCTGGGGGGGCGGACCCAATAATGACGGCCAGAATAATCTGGGCAAACTGTGGATGAAATTAAGAGAAGAGTTACTTGAACAGCTTAACTCCGAGTTATCCAACTATCTAAATCTGGTAAGCAGTGTTCTAAAAAGAACTTCAACCACAACCCTGGATATATCTCCGGTTAATCCAAGCTCACAGCAATACAACAAAGGATTTAGGCATGTAATACTTTTTACCAAATCGCTATCTTGGCATGAACTTAGGACAGTCATAAACTTCGTTAGATTATCGATAGAAATATTTGCTGAAACCAAGAAAGTTAGGCCATTAGAGCCTTTAGAAATATCGGGCGAAGGTAATACATCAATTTATGTCGGACTAAAAAGCAAAGAGCGCGATTGAATCGCGCTCTTTTTAATTTAATTTTAGTAGTCGCCCATTCCGCCCATACCGGGACCCGGCATACCGGACGATTTATTTTCTTCAGGAATATCAGTCACAAGAGCTTCGGTTGTAAGGATAAGAGATGCAACCGATACAGCATTAGTAAGCGCGGCTTTGACCACTTTGAGAGGGTCTATAATGCCAGTTTTTATCATGTCTACATATTCACCCGTTGCGGCATTGAAGCCCATTCCGGATTCTAAAGCAAATACTTTGGAAACAACTTCGTTTGAGTCTTTGCCGGAATTTTCGGCAATTGCCCTCAATGGTTTTTCCAATACCGTCTTGATAACCATTACCCCTTTAGCTTCATCCCCGACTTCAGCAACGCCTTTGATGGCTTTGATGTTCAATTCTTTTGAAGCTTCAAATAAAGCCACGCCGCCGCCAGATATAATGCCTCCTTCAAGCGCAGCTCGAGTTGCGTTGACAGCATCTTCAATCCTAAATTTCTTTTCTTTCAATTCTGTTTCAGTTGTGGCGCCGACACGAATTACTGCAACCCCGCCGGAAAGTTTACCCAATCTCTCCTGAAGTTTTTCTTTGTCAAAATCTGAAGTAGATTTAGCGATTTGCGCCCTAAGTTGAGCGACTCTCTTGTCGATATCCGGTTTCTTGCCTTTGCCGCCCACAATGACGGTATTTTCTTTTGTTGACACAACTCTGTGAGCCCTGCCAAGCATCGACAATTGGACACTTTCCAGCTTCATTCCCTTTTCCTCGGATATGACCTGGCCTCCTGTGACTATCGCGATGTCTTCGAGTGTTTCCTTTTTTCTGTCGCCAAATCCAGGAGCTTTAACTGCCAAGCTAGCAAAAGTTCCTCTGAGTTTGTTGACTACCAACGTAGCCAAGGCATCCCCATCCACGTCTTCAGCAATAATAATCAGTTCTCTTTTGCCGGCCTTTGAAAATTGTTCAAGCAAGGGCACAATATCCTGAATAGAGGAAATTTTCTTATCTGTTATTAGGATATGCGCATCCTCATATATGGCTTCCATTCTCTCGGTATTCGTAACCATATACGGCGACACGAAACCGCGATCAAACTGCATACCCTCGACGATTTCTTTAGACATTTCCGATGATTGAGATTCTTCTACGGTTACAACGCCATCTTTGCCTACTTCCCTAAAGACGTCGGCGATAAGCTTGCCGATTTCTTGGTCATTGGCAGAAATAGATGCTACTTCTTTTATTTTTTCTTGGGTAACGACTTTCTTTTTCTTATTTAAATAATCGATGACCCACTCAACCGCTTTATCCATGCCCTTTTTGAGTACAAGCGGGTTGGCGCCTGAATTCACGGCACTGAAGCCTTCGGCGACTATAGCTTGAGCTAATACAGTAGCTGTGGTCGTACCGTCGCCGGCAATGTCATTGGTCTTTGATGCTACTTCTTTGATAAGTTCGGCGCCGATATTCTCAAATTTATCTTTAAGCTCTATTTCTTTAGCAACCGTGACTCCGTCTTTAGTGATAGTGGGCGCACCAAAGCCCTTGTCCAAAACTACATTCCTTCCTTTTGGTCCCAATGTAACTTTGACGGCGTTTGCTATTTTATCGACTCCCCTCTTGAGAGCCTCGCGGGCTTCTTCTTTATATATAATTTGTTTTGCCATGATAATTAAAACTCGAAATTCGAATTTCGAAATTCGAAACTTTTTGAATTTGTTTCGGATTTCGGATTTCGTGCTTCGGATTTATTCCATAATTGCGAGAATATCGTCTTCTTTTATTATTAAGTATTCTTTGCCTTCGACCTTAACTTCGTTTGGACTGTACTTTGTAAAAAGCACAACGTCACCCTTTTTAACTCCTGGGGGGACTCTTTTTCCGTCCTTATCAAGTTTGCCTGGACCAACAGCAACAACCCTACCTTTTTCGGATCGCTCCTTCTCTATTGTTTCTGGTAGGATGATGCCGCCTTTTTTCTTTTCTTCTACGACCGCTTCGACAATCACGTGGTCTGATAATGGTCTTAATTTTGTCATTGCCAATATGGGAAAATTGCGATTTATATTAATGTTCAAAATACATTCATATAAATTAGCAATTAGCCCATTAGAGTGCTAATGACAATATTATAGTCTCAAGGGGTTGAAAGGTCAAGATAATTAAAATCGCCCTTAAAAGAGCGACAAATATTCACTTCTGGCCTGGACGAGCCATACCATATCCCATCCTAGACATGTCTTGTCTTATACGACTCTTGAAGTCCACGCCAAGGAGCGACTGCCATTCCGGATCAGCAAGAATTTGGGGGTCAGCTTTGGTTATTAAATCATTTAAAGGCCTAACCCAGTGTGGAACAAAGGTTATAAGCAAAGCGGCCCGAGACGTATATGATTTATTTGGCGCAACGCCATGAGCTACTGCCCCATGAAAAATGAGAATGCTTCCCCGACTCATCGTAACCGGAATTGCCATCCTCGTGAAATCTTCCTGATTGGGCCAAGTGTTCTCTATGTGAGAAGCTGGCCGTATAAGCGTTGGGCCGTTGTCATCTCTAAAATCATCTAGAGCTACAATCACTTGAACAGAACAGACTGACATCAAAGTCGGCGGCACAAACTCAGGCATTGCGAAATAAGGATAGTCCCGGTGTACCCCCTGACCAATTGCGCCCGGCCGCACCACATTAGCCGAACAGGAGCTTAAAACGGGCTTGGAACCGATAATGTGCTCGGAAAAATATGAAAGATGTTTCAGAAGTCCGAAACGGCTTGGCATTAGATTCAAGACGCCCCTGGGACGCAAACTGCCATCTGTCTCCATAAGTCTGCCATCTTCCTTTTCTCTATCGATAAGATCAAAAAGATCCCTTCGAAGATCTTGAACAAAAATACTATCGAGAAATTTATCGATAATAATCGCACCGGCGCCATGTATGTTTTGTTTTAAAAGTTCCTTTTCGGGCATTCTGTCAAAACGCGGTATTGCCCCCATATCTGCTTATTACGTTTAAAATAATCGTATTTGAAATAATGCTTATGTCAATCCGGAGTCTTTTTCTTCGAATGGCATTATGATGCCTAGTTTTTTAACTGTTTCGTTGTATTTGTTTAATAGAAACTTTTCGAAAGAATTTGGGTGAAATTCCAGCTCATCATCATTGGCAGTAATCCTGCCCTGGCTGTTATAACGCGGGGGGTTGTTTCTTATTCTCTTGTGTTGATAGCGCCTGGCCCAATTTTCAAACACATCTCCTATTTTGGAATCAAGTATCAGTTCCAAAATTTGTGATATTTTTAACAAAAACTTGTTTGGTCTTATGTGATTTTGCGAGAATTCTTTACGGGGCCGGAAGTTATACAAATATTTGTTTATCCATGAATTTGCAGCAAAAAAATTGTCATGCAACTCACGACTCACAAAAACCGGTTTTAAGTGGGCGTAAAACTGGGCGTTAAAAAGGCTGTGGTGGTCTATGTGGAGATTGTCTTCGGAAATATAGTGATTGAAGCAAAGTTTATCGGGAGCAGTTATGTCTGTTTTTTTGCGCCGAGCTTTTAAAACAGAAGCAATGGCTAAAAGAAATAACCGAGCCGTGTAAAGCCTGCTGGGCTTGATTACAAAAAGAACATCAAAATCACTCTCTTCGTCGGTATTATCCATGGCCAAAGAACCGCTGACAAAAAATCCCCTTACATATGGCGCTGCTTGGAGCCATTTCGCTAGTTTTAAAAATTTGTTCCATTTATCTTTAGCTATGCGAATCCTTTCTTCTCTTATAAAGAAAATCGGATTTCGATTTTTCAAAAAATATAAATTGTCCTTACTGCTTATAAAATTCAACTTGGCCAAATTGGCTAATTCTTTATTTACATCTGAGGTCTTTATTTCTTGAGTGGGTTTGGAAGTTATAGAGAATCTTGAAGGGTTAATCAAATACTTAAAAACCTCCTTGTCACTTAGGGGAAAATCAAGGATATCGTAAAAAACAATGGTGGCCAGAATTGAATTTCGAATACGATCCATATACCTGACATAAATCTATAACATATTTTATAAACAAAAAAGCTCCCTTGGGGAGCTTCGGTAATTACTTTTCACCTGCTTCGGATATCTGTCTCTTCTTTTCGTATTTGCCGTCACCATCCTCGTCCCACAACATCCAACGGTTACCCGCCAGAGTATAAGAGATTTGGTGCGGTTTATCCTGAATCCACTTATTCGAATTCGGTGTAATGACACCCTCCTCGACATTACCATCAACGGTAACGAGTCGGATGTTCTTCTCATAAATACTGATCTGGGAAAGATTCGGCTGGTCATACGGAGATTTGGCCCGGAAGTATTCGATTACTCGGCCGTCACCTACTCCTGCCCACATCTTTCTAAGATAGTCGATCTGTTTATTCGGGTTTGAGTGATCGAAGTTTTCCTGTTCCGATCCCTTGAGCTTATGATTGACGCTATAATTATCACTGCGATCATTCTTATACCTGGCCGGTACTGACCAACCATTGGCGTTGGTTTCCCAAACATCAATCTTAGAGCTACCGACAGGAGCAATCTCTACAACCACAGGCGGAGGATCCCTAGGAGGAGTCCTCTTCTGATTCTGGGGTTCGTAGAAAAGTCTTTCAAACAATGACTGACCCATCAGCTGTTCAGCTGAATTCAGTCGGCTTGTCTGATCGACAAAGTCAGGAATCGAAAAACCTATTTCGCCTTCTTTATCCTTATCAATTACAACTATCGAGTAACTGTTGCCTGAGACAAAGACTTTGACTGAAGGTAATTTCTCACGCTTTATTGTGCCGTTGTCTGCCACTTCAAAGCGCGTGCCCTCAACATAGTCAAACGTATTTTCTTTGGGAGTCTGGCCATCCATGACCTTATATGAAACGAGTTCCACGCCAACTTTTATTGGCTTCCAGATGAATTTATTCTGGTCGTCCGGATCGTTTGGATCAGGTTCTTTCCTGCCCAGGGTCATTTCGGAAAACCACATTGTCTTTCCGATTTCCTGGAGAGTCTTATTAGCTCTTGCTTCCTCGATCTGGTTACTGGTGAATGGATAAGATTTTGTTAAATCCTCCACGAACAGGCTAGACGTACTAAAACGGTCGTGGCCGGGACGATAACTTAGCTCTCCCATGAATTCCTTGAAACGGTTATGGATATCCACAAGCTGGAGCCGATCTCGGCCAGCTTTGAATATTTTTTCCTGATGTTCCAGATATTTCCTTAGCTCAAATTCCTTCAGGAACTTGTCGTTCTCTCTATTTTTGTAATCAAGAACATCGTTCAGTTCCTGGAGTCTAGTGTCTTGAATCTTCAGGACTTGTTCGCGTGTAAGCGCGTTGTAAGTCGGTATATAGCCGCCATTGCCGTCTTCCTTGGCAAACTTCTGACGGACACCGTAGTAGAAAGCAACATCGCACTGGTCGTTCGTCCAGCCTTCAGTTTTACACTGATCCTGGAACGAACCTCTAAGGGTAACGGCGCAATTGGCTGAAACGATTGAGAGAACCAATATAAGTCCGGCTGGCAAGAATTTGGTTCTCACTGGGCCCTCCTTATATTCTGATTTCTTTCTTTTCTAATAAAATCTTCAAATGCTCGTCTGAGCTTAGCTGGTTCCCAAGCAACGATCTCTTCCGAAGAAGAAATTTTGTTGGCTTTGAGGAACTTTTGAACTTCTTCATCAGAAATTTTATAGATGCCCTGGATCTGTTTCAAAATAAAGATGCTGCCCTGCATATTGCCATTGTTCTCTTCTCGAGGACTACCGCTTTCATTCCAAGCCTTGTCCATCATCTCCTTAATCCTATACTCCCGAGCCTGGAGCCATCTCATTGTAGAGTCCTGGCCGCCAAGAAGGGTCGGATTGTACATCGATGACATCACAACTCTGAAAACGAAGTTGTCATCAACGGTTTTGTCGTTCATGGCGCTCCAATACATCGGATTGGAGTAAAGCCACTCAACTCCCCGCTTCAAACCGGTCCTGAGAGCACCTTTGCAAGTGTTCAGCTTCAACGAATATTCGTTTAACTTTTCCTCGTCGATTATGACATTGCCCATGCTCATCCAGGCTGGGCGTTTAGTAATTTCGTCTCTGGCTTGGGCAAATCTGAAACCACAGAAGACCTGCGCAAACTCCCTGAAGTCCACAGCATAGCCGTGTCTCCAAAGGTGGAGGTGATCGTTGTCCAAAAGCATTTCGGCAATGCTGGCCATGGATTCAAGATCCAAGCCCCATCCCAGAGGCATGTTTTGAAGCTTGGGATTCGTATGGACAAATTCATGAGCAAGAACCTCGGGACTTTTGAGAATATAGTCGAGCATCATTGCCATCGGCGTATAGTGGACGACGCCGGCATTAAGCCAAGCGACACCCAACACACTGGAATACTCCGGGGTAAGCCCCAAGTGTATCTCCCGGTAAGGAATGAAGTCTTTCTTCTCAATCTTCTCGGGAATATGCCTGAGCTCTCGGAAAGTAATTCCCGGATTGTGCGGATCTTCTTTATCCAGATGCTTTCTGAATTCCTCTTCAGTAACATTTTCTGCCTTAGCAGCTGCTGCTACAGCAGCTTTTTCAAGATCTCCCCAAAATGGATAATTGATGTCGTTTACGGCTCGGACCGCAAAATCGTCAAACATCTTCTCGACTACTCTAAACTGTGCCTCGGTAATATAGTGTTGCCCGTCAAAGGATTGATAACGGATCTTGCCGTCGCAACCGGTACGGGTAACTTTGCCTTCACAAATATAATTATCGAAAACGACTTTAGTTCGCTGGCCTAAATAAGTTTTCTCTAAGATGATTGTGTCGCTACCCTGGACAAAGCCGGGATACCAAACAACATCCTGATCGCCAACCAAGGCATTCCTGGCAGCATTGTAATATCTGGCCCATTCTTGCCACTGTCTAGCCGGAGTGCTGGGCTGAGCCACGCCTTCCGGAAAGAAATGCGGAAGAACAGATTGAGGATAAACTTTAGAAACAAAAACAAACATGAATACAAAAATCAGTCTGACAGTCGACTTTTTAATGAGCATGATCGCTACCTTTTTATCATGCGGTATTTAAAAACAATGTAGATAAATAACAAGTGGGCGTCAAATGACAAAGTTGATAACTTATGATATAATATATGCCTTTATGATAGCTCAGGTACTAAAAGAAAAAATTAAGTCTTTGCCTGATAAATTCGGTGTTTATTTTTTTAGGTTAAAGAACGGAAAAAACATATACATAGGCAAGGCTGTGTCACTGAAAAGCCGAATTTCTGGCTACTTGAAAACTGAGGATGCCAGAATTACAAAAATGGTTCAGGCTGCGAACAAATTAGAATTTAAAATAACTGAGTCTGATATTGAAGCCCTGATCCTCGAATCACAATACATAAAAAAATATCGTCCGATGTTTAATATTGTGATGCGGGACGATAAGCAGTATTTTTATGTAGCTTTCACCAAAGAAAAGTTCCCCAGAATTTTCTTAACCCACCAACCATTCAAAACTAAAAACGAAAAGCTGAAAACGAAAAATTACATTGGGCCTTTCACTGACGGCGGCGCCCTTAAATCGACACTAAAATACTTAAGAAATGTATTTCCTTACTGCACCTGCAAGCAAAAACACCATAACCGATGCCTTAATTACCACATTGGCAAATGCCTCGGGTTCTGCTGCCTAAAAAACCACAAGCCATCAAAACAGGAACTTGATAAATACTTAAGCAACATAAAAGCTTTAAAAGACATTTTATCGGGAAATAAAATCTCTCTCATCAAGAAGCTAGAAAAAGAAATGACCACTAAGGCCAAGGAGGAAGAATTCGAAGAAGCCATAGAAATTCGTTCCAAACTTGAAAGGCTCCAAAGAATTTTTCAAAATGCCCAAATTATTAAAGAAATCAAAAAAACAGAAAACACTCTCGTTGATTTGAGAAATGCCTTAGAGCTTGAAAAAATCCCCTATCGCATCGAAGCTTATGACATATCAAACATCCAAGGCCAGAACGCGACTGGTTCAATGGTTGTATTTGAAAACGGTAAGCCAAACAAAAATGAGTATCGCAAGTTCAAGATAAGAACCGTAAATCAAGCCAGCGATACAGATATGTTGAAAGAAGTGTTGTCGCGAAGACTTAACCACAGGGAATGGAGCTATCCAGATTTGGTAGTAATCGACGGCGGGAAAGGACAGCTTAACGCCGCCAGAGCGGCAATTTCTAAACAAATACCGATTATTGCCTTAACAAAGGATAAAAAACATAGGGGAGAAAAAATAACTACATCCAAGCAGGTTGTCCTATTATCCACACTTAAAAACAACGTAAAAAACCTGCTTTTATCTATTGACTCGGAGGCTCATCGCTTTGCGATAGACTATTACCGGAAACTTCACAGAAAAGCGATAATGTGATACATTAATACCTGCAAACATGGTTGGCTTTATAATAAGAATACTTGGCAATTCATTGGCCTTATACGTGGCCTATTTGCTAGTTCCAGGATTCATCCTCAGGGGCGGTCCAAAAGAATATTTGATGGCTGGACTTTTACTGGGGCTTCTGAATATAATCGTAAAGCCGGTTTTAAAAGTAGTAACCCTTCCAATCATTATTCTTACCCTTGGCCTTTTTATCCTTATATTGGACGCGGTAATGCTCTGGGCAGTTGACTATATCTTTGACTTTGTAATCATTCAGGGTGTGTGGGCGCTTGCCTGGGCTACAATAATTGTCGGCATTGTAAACCTATTCATATCAAAAACAGCTAAAACACTTAAATGAGCTTAATCAATATATTAATTTATTCTCAAATAATATTGTCGGTACTGTTGGTTTTGGGTATTCTTCTCCAGCAAAAAGGCGCCGGTCTTTCTTCGGCTTTCGGCGGAAGCTCCATGGAATACAGCACCAAAAGGGGCGCTGAAAAGATTGTTTTCTATTTTACTATAGTGGTGGGTACCCTATTTCTGGCTGTTTCTATTGCTAGAATTTTCGTTTCCTAACTAATCTCAAATGTTTAAAGACGACAATCAATTAGATGATTTTTTTGGTTTAAAACCGGCTGACCGGGATAAGTTCTCGCGGGACACGAAAATCAACTTTAAAAGAAAAAAGTTCAAAGAAATTTTGTTATTGGTCCCCCAACTGCTCTCAAAAAAAGAAAGACATTTAATCTTGCTTTTCTCGGCGGTAATAATTTTTTCCTTAATAGCTATCCCCTTTGCAGCTTACCGCCACTTCACTGAAGCTGCGCCAGATTATGGCGGATCTTTTGTAGAAGGAGTTGTCGGTGAACCGCGATATGTTAATCCGCTTCTCTCGAGAACAAATGATGCAGACCGGGATCTCGTCAGCCTCATATACTCCGGCTTAATGAAGTACAACGAGGAAGGAAAGCTAATTCCCGACTTGATAAAATCATACGAAGTTTCAAGTGACGGATTAAACTATACAATTTACTTAAAAGAAAATGCTCGTTGGCATGATGGAATAAACATAACCGCAGATGATGTAATTTTTACTATTCAAACCGCCCAAAATCCCGATTATGGCAGTCCGGAGAGATTGAACTGGCAAGGAGTGGAAATAGAAAGAGTTGGAGATTATGTTTTGATATTCAAACTTAAAAACAAATACGCCCAGTTTTTAAATAATTTGACCATAAAGATCTTGCCAAAACATTTGTGGCAAGACATAAAGCCTATAAATTTCGCTTTTTCGGAACTCAACTTAAAACCTGTCGGTTCTGGCCCATACAAATTTATAAAACTTAAAAAAGACAAAAACGGGAGAATAATTTCATACAAACTTACAGCCAATAAGAGTTACCACGAAGGTAGGCCGTTCATAGATGAAATTGAGATATTTTTCTTTAATTCAGAAGATGAGTTGATTGAGAGCTACAACAAAAACGACTTGGATAGCATGGGGTTTGTTTCTTCCAAAAATCTCAAAAAGGTTAAATTCAAGCAGCGTCTGAATATGCATCAGTTAAAGATTCCCCGATACTTTGCAGTATTTTTCAATCAAAACCAAAGCAAAACATTATCTGACAAAAACGTCCGGTTAGCCTTGAACTATGGCACTGATAAAAATGCCTTGATTAGTAAACTTTTGGAAGGCAATGGGATTACAGCAAACTCTCCGCTGGGTGAAGAGTTCTCGGAATCAAAAGAATCTTTGGATAAATATCCATACGATGTCGAAAAAGCAAAAGAGTTACTGGCAGGAAAAGAAAAAATAAGCCTCAAGTTATCCACCTCAAGTTGGCCGGAGTTAACTGAAGCTGCCAACTTATTGAAAGAACAATGGGCCCAAATTGGAATTGAAGTTCATGTTGAAGTGATGCAAACACCGGAACTTCAGCAGGTTATACGGGAACGCAATTATGAGATGCTTCTTTTTGGCGAAATACTCACACCGGATCCTGATCCGTTCAGCTTATGGCATTCATCCCAAAAAAGAGATCCAGGTTTGAATCTTGCGCTATACGACAATAAAACTGCTGATACCCTACTTGAAGAAGCAAGACTTCTTTTAAGCCCGACCGAGAGATCAAAAAAATATGAAAGCTTCCAGAAAACTTTAATTGAGGACGTGCCAGCAGTATTCTTGTACAATCCCTACTACCTCTACCCTCAAACAAAACAAATCAAAGGCGCTGAAACCAAAATAATCAGTATGCCGTCAGATAGGTTTGCCAACATCAATAAGTGGTATATGGAAACCAAACGCGTCTTGAAGTAATTCTCTACGAATATAAAACCCAGCTTAGGCTGGGTTGGGCAGGGTAGCAAAGAGTTCGGATTTCCTCTTGGCTCCAAGTTCGGTCAGTTTGAGCTCGACTATCTCATGTATCATCATCGCTCTATCGCTCTTTGGTTTTGAGGTGTGTTTCTTCTCAATTAGCCCAAGTTTTACAAGTCTATCGATAACGACACTGAAGGTCTGCTGGTTAAAAAATTGGGTATTTCCTTGGCGGCAGAGTTTATAAAGCTCCCCTCGCGCCCGCCACTCCTGCGAAACAAATCTTAACAATCCAATCCTATCGGCCCTTGAGTAGTCAGTCGTCTCAAAACTCATATAATTTCAAATTCCTGGCCTGATTATACAATATTTTGTTAGTTTTGCAATAGTATCAGCTTAAAAAAGAGTGTAAAATAAAATTATGAAAGATGTCGTCTTGAATTTTCCTGAGCAGTTAAAACTCGGCGCCCAGGCCGCCAAAGGTTTTAAATTGGGTAAAGAATACAAGAGAGTTGTTATTTCTGGCATGGGCGGATCTATAATCCCAGGATTTATGTATCTGACTTACCGAGAACACAAAAACAGAGGTCCCGGAGTGCCTGTTGTAATAAATAATAATTACGGTTTGCCTTCCGACGTAACGACTGAGGATTTAGTTATCTGCATTTCTTGGTCGGGAACAACAGAAGAAACAATATCAGCTCTTAAAACCGCTCTTGAGCGAGGAGTTGATTCGATTGTCATTACAAAGGGTAATGAGCTTGGCCAACTCGCAAAAGAAAATAATGTTCCATTAATCACTCTGCCCGATGTAGAATATCCTCCTCGCTGGAGTGTCGGGTACATGGTCGGCGCTTTGTTTACTGTTTTAGGTTTTGAAAATGAGCTAGACGCAAAACTAGATCCGAAAGGTTTAGAAAATTCCGGCAAAGAGTTGGCCGAAAAAATAGGAGCCAAGATTCCCATTATTTATACATCTTATCCGTGGCGCAAGTTGGGAGCAATGTGGAAAGCCAATATAAATGAAACCGCCAAAACGCCCGCTTACTGGAACTACATGCCAGTTATGGCCCACGATGAACTGGAAATGTACGAGCAAAATAATTTGCCCCTTTATCCGATAATTCTAAAGGACAGCAAAGACCAACCTCGTTATACCCGCAACATAGACGCGGCTATTGCAATTTTTAATGAATTGGGATATAATTATAATATCGTTGATTTGAACTCATCTGATAAGCTCTTAGAAACAATCTTAAACAATTACATTTTGGCACTTTGGACAAGTTACTATTTAGCTAATAATCTTGGGGTTAATCCCGAGGATATCGGTTTGATTGAGAAATTTAAACAACTCAAAAAATAACTTTTTAATCTGTGCCCTGCCCGGGTGGTGGAACTGGCATACACGTACGCTTCAGGAGCGTATGCCGCAAGGCTTGGGAGTTCGAATCTCCCCTCGGGCACATAGGAGAGTATCTCCCCAAGAAACCACTCTAATAATTTCACTTTTTAGGTTTTAATTAACTCGTTTAATTCAAAGTTAAAAATTGAATTCAAATCATTTCAGTTTATGTCAGAAATGGAACATAATGACGCCATTGCCACTCTTATAGCGGCTGGCTCAGCACACAAAAAGCCTATCGGAGACGCACCTCGTCCAAGACAAGGTAATCCCAGACGAGGACCCAGAAGACCTGGCCCCAGAGACAAGAAACAATGGGCCAAACCGGTCGTCAGAAGGGTTAAGGTATTTCGTAGAGGACAAGAAGATTTGTATAAAGATACCGACCAAAAAAGCGGCGGCCTTAAGATTATTCACTTTGGTGGCCTGGGCGAAGTCGGCCGCAATATGTCCGCCATCCAATACGATGACGATATTATCCTCATAGATGCCGGGGTGAGGTTTGCCGAGGAAGATATGCCAGGTATAGATTTTATCATTCCTAACACCAAGTGGCTCGAAGACAAAAAAGACAAAGTCAAAGCCATGTTCTTCACTCACGGCCATATGGACCACTTTGGAGCTCTGCCATTCGTAAGGGATAAGATTGGCGATCCGGATTTTTATGCCGCTCCCCTAACCAAGGCCATAATTATGAAAAGGCAGGATGATTTCAAACATCAGCCGCCTCTTAATATAAATGATTTTAAAGCCGGCGATGAAATAAAGATAAGCGACAAGATGTCGGTTAAAGCACTGAGAATAAGCCACAGTATTCCGGACGACTTATGTTTAGTAATAAGAACCCCGGCCGGAATTATCGTTCACTCCTCGGATTTCAAATTCGATGATACTCCTGTCAACGACTTGCCAGCAGACGTCGAAGATATGGAAAAGTTGGGCAACGAAGGCGTGTTGGTATTGATGTCAGACTCAACAGGAGCTGAAGTCGAGGGTCACTCTTTATCTGAACAAGATGTAACGGCAAATATACGAAAACTATTCACCGAAGCCACCGGTATGCTTATCATCGGCACGTTTGCCTCTCTTATAAACAGAATCCAGCAGATTATTACAATTTCGGAAGAGTTTGGCAGAAAAGTCGTATTCGACGGCTATTCTATGAAAACAAATGTCGAAATATGTAAAAGGCTAGGCTACCTGAAGATGAAAAAAGGGACTCAGATCTTAATGGAAGAAATCCACAACTATCCTCACGAAAAAATTACCGTAGTCTGTACCGGCGCCCAAGGCGAAGGCAATGCCGTCCTTATGAGAATAGCCAACGGAGAACATCGTCACATTCATACACACAAGAATGACTCTTATGTTTTCTCTTCATCGGTCATTCCAGGCAATGAGAGAAACGTCCAATTCTTAAAGGATCAGCTCTACAGAAACGGAGCCAAAGTTTTCAATTATAAAATGTTGGACATCCATGCCGGCGGACACGGCAACAAAGAAGATTTGCGAAGAATGATCAAGCTCATGAAGCCCAAATTTATCATGCCTATTCACGGCCAGTATTCAATGATGGTCAATCATGGCTATCTTGCCAACGAAGAAGGTGTGCCACCGGAAAATGTGATTATCGCTGACAACGGCACGATTACCCGCGTTGAACCCGACAAATGGTGGTTCGAAAAAGAAACCGCGCCTTCTGAGTATGTATTCGTTGACGGTTTGGGTGTTGGCGATATAGGCAACGTTGTCCTTAGGGACAGACAAGTTTTGGCTGAAGATGGTTTCATTGTGGTTATAACTTTACTTGATTCCAATACCGGCAAAGTCAGAGGCAGTCCGGATATTATTTCCCGAGGCTTCATTTACTTGAGAGAGAACAAAGACCTGCTTCTTCAGATCCGCAAAAAGATAAGGCAGATCGTCGAGACGCACGACGGCCACGCCCAACCCAATTTGACATACATTAGAGAAGCCATCCGCAACCAAATCGGCCTCTTCCTCTTCCAACGCACCGAACGCCGCCCCATGGTGCTCCCTGTCGTCATCGAAGTCTAATCTCCGAACTATCGAATTAAATAGTTTAGGTTAAAAATAACCACCAAGAAAATAAAGGATAGTACAAAAATTAACCCGATATTTCTTAGTCCTCTAGCTTTTAATCCCGGAATTAGGTTGATAAGAAATGCCAGAAATATACTGGCTACAGCGCCCATTAAGGCCCAAATAAAAAAGGCTAACCCCATCAAAAGACACTCCATCTCAAAACAATCAGGCTGATTAGTTACTACTAAGATAATTTGGGCAATTAGTCCCACGGTTATCAATGTTGCCCCAACCAACTTCCAGTTTATCTGGGGTAGTTTTTCTACAAATTCTGGGGTTGGATTTTGTTCGTATTTTTTATAAGCCCTTTTTCCGAAAAAATAACCAGTAAGCCCTCCAATTGTAACAGCGATGGCAAAGCTAATGCTCAGAGGAAATTGTGCCACGGGATCAATTTTGTCCAAAAGCCACTGCCCCGTAATACCTATTACTGGAGTTAATAGAACCCCCAAAATAGCCCACCCCACTATTTTATTAACTATTATTTTATTGCGAAAATTGTCCATCATTTATATACCGATAAGTAGACAATAATTGGGACTATTGCAATCTAGGCCAAAAATAATTCCGTCTACACCTTGATACGAAGCTGCCCTCTTTACATTCTCATCGTCTGGGGCTTCAAGCGTGGCCCTAAAAACTGCGCTTTGTCGGCTTGAGTCTGTTTGATAATCGTATGGCAAGCCAATTATGACTTCGGCTGACATAATTTTTTCGACGGAAACCGCATTACCAAAACTCTGCCACCGACTCTCTGAAGTATTACCTTCGGCCTTTGGATATATTTTATACTTTTCGTAATATAGTTCTGCAGCTACTCTAAGCTGATTAATATCTGCAATCTTTTTTACATCAGCTTCTACTTCTTGTAAATTGAGTTCTGTGGGCTCAACAAACTTAAATGTGGAGAGAATTTGGTCAAATGTTTTTTCGAGTTCCTTTTCATCTGGAGTATGCGTAACAAACAAGATTCCCCACACGCGTTCGCTGTGAATAAAATACACCTCTTTGTGCGGACCCGGCTGTACCCATCCTTCAACGCCTACATATCGTTGCATTTTTGCGAACTTGCCGGAAAGTTGGATGTCCTCTACGCTCACATCAACATAAGTTACCGTCTCTAAAACCCCAAAGGTACCGTTCGCTTTCCTCTTGTTTTGATTGAACCACTCTTTGAATTGAGCTGGTTCAACATTGTAATCGTGAATTGAAATTGCGGCTTCGCCCACAACTCCACCTATGGTTTTCTGTGCCTCTTTGCTTGAATAGATAGAGAGCCCACCTGAATATTCTTCTAAAATCCACTCTTCGGGATACCTAAACTCAAACCCGTATTCATCATTTCGATAGGTCTGCCACCCAACGAACGGGTCAAGTGTTTCGGACGGCGTAGGTGTTGGCGTACTAATCGGTGCTATTGATACCATAAACGGCCAGAACTTCAAATTCTGGGCAAGAGTAATGTATCCTAATATCAAAAGCGCAACCGCAACAGCCGCTATCTTCTCCCACCGTTGAACACTAAACTTCTGGTTTGGCTGGGCCTGTGCTTGAGATTGTTCATCCGAGGTCATTATATTTAATGTACTACATTTAAAAATAATTTAATAGAAAAGGCCAAGTTTCCTTAGCCTATCGTTTCTTCTTTTTGCTTCGACGAGATTGTTTAGCAGAATGAGTTTTTTGCCATTCGCTGAAATATTTTTGAAGCTCTTCTTCGCTTATAATCTTTTTGTCGACAAGGAGTTTGTTCAAAGCGCTAACCGCACCGCTCAAAATTTCAATCTGCCTTAAATCCTTAGTGCGTCGCTCAAATTTCCCGACTTTCATTTATGTTCGCAGCAAGATCTAGTGTTAATAATACCTATCTCCACACGCTTTGCAAACAAAAAACGCCCGGTCGTTATGAAGGGGCGTTTGGGTACCTTCTTTCTCCTCGCAAAAAGATATCCCAACCCGGAAAATCAGTATACCAACTCTGGGGATTGGATGGCAACCTAGAATCTTTCTTATAGTGTCTATGATACTCTCCTTGATTTGGGTAGTGGAATCTCTTTATTGCTCTCGCGGCGACTTGCCAACTTGGATAAAAGTTCTTCCTTGTTCCCAAGAAAGAAGTCCAACCCGGAAAGTTATTGTATCGTTTATCGGGAGCACAGGGTAGTCGAGGATCTTTCTTGTAGCCATCCTTATACTGTCCCACACTCTTGAAGCCCAGCCTTCTTGCCGCTGTTTGAGCTTGAATTAAATTCTTATAGATTGGCGGTCTCTTTTTACGTCCCAAAAAAATTGGATACCCCGGAAAGTCAGGGTAAGAAACACTAGGCAGTCGAACCAATCTAGGGTCCTTTTTAAAGTGCCTCACGTATTCAGTGCTTGTCCTTATCCCCAGTCTTTGGGCGGCTTTTGAGGCCTTCTGCCAAGTCGAGTATTTCTCTATCTTATTCTCTCCCCTTAGAAACATGGAGTCCCCAGGATAGTTAGGATACTCATTCTCTGGAACGCTAGGCAGTCGAGGGTCCTCTTTGTACTTCTTTCGGTACTCCGCCTTAGATTTACATGGCCCAAGCTTTCTGAGGGCCATGCTCGCTTCTTGCCATGTCGGATAGAAGCCAAATCGACGCTTGTGGAGTATCTCTAGAATATCCTTAGCTTTCTCAGTAAAGACAAAGTTAAAATCCTTGAAATGTACTTCTTTTGCACCATGTCGCGTTGAGCTCCGCCTTTTTGACCCCTTCTTCTTCTCAGCCTCCCGAACTGCCTGGCTTAACGCATAAACCGTTTCAACGCGGTCACAGTTAGCAACAAAGTCCAACACCAATACTTTCTTCTTGCCTCTAAGTTTACGAAGCCCGCGTCCAAGCTGTTGGTAAAAAACTGTATTGGATTGGGTTGAACGAAGAAAAACAACCACTTCCACCTGAGGAACATCAATGCCTTCATTGAACTTGTCCACCGTGATTGCTACTGGAGACAAGCCATTCCGAAAAGCCTCGAGTCGCACCTGCTGTTCGCTTCTAGATAGACCCGAGTGAACAGTGATCGAACCAGGCATATAGGCATGGAACCGTTCAGCATGCTTGATTGAAGAACAGAAAACCATTGTCCGAGGGTTCTTCAGGTGAGCTGTTCTTTTGCGAATATTAAGCGCAATTTCTTCGTCACGTTTTGGAACGAAAATCCTCTTGTTCAACTCCTTAACAGTGAGCCGGAAAGGATTCTCGATTTTACCAAGCTCTATAAGTTCGTCAGTGACGAGTCGGTAATCAACTGGGGCCAAGAATCCTTTAGCCAGTGCTTCAGGGAGACCAAGTGAAAAAACTTCTTTTCCAAAAACCTCACGGATATCCTGAAGGTCAGCCCGATCCGGCGTAGCCGTTACACCCACAAGAAAATCGGGACAGAAGTATTCTACGACCGGACGGTATGTTTCGGCGTGAGTATGATGCGACTCGTCTATAACAATATAACCAAAATCTCGATGCCCAAAATTTTTCAAGTGCCCCTTCATTGTTTGGAATGATGCAAAGAGTATCTGAGAGTGAGACTCTTTCGCTAAACCGTGATAATAGCCATAGTGATTTGGGTTGCCATCGATAACAGCTTCAAACGTAGTTCTCGCTTGCCGGAGAATATCATTCTGATGACACACATAGAGTACACGGCCATTTGGATTGTCCTTGAGCCACACGTTGACATCTAAGGCAACTGTAATTGTCTTCCCCAAGCCGGTAGCCATCACCACAAGGGCTCTTTTCTTGCCTTTTTTGCGTGCCTTCGCCAGTTGGATGAGGCACGCCTTCTGATAAGAAAATGGTCGGATCATTTGCGCACCCATCTCTTGGTTTTCAAAATCCTAACTCCATATTATACATGATTTGACTTATTTTACAATATGTGTATAATTATGGGGTTCTTTGTTGTTTTAAACCATCAGTTACTTGAGGCTTTGGGTAGGGTGGCTTTATTTCTAGGGTCACTAGAATTTATATTTTATATACAGCATTCTTGATGTAGCCCCTCAATCAAAAAAGGACAGGCGAAGCTCAAAAGAAAATATGAGTTGAGATAGTCTCAATTCATTCTGCCTGTGCAGAGGAGGCTTTGTGAGATTTTTTCCCGAAGAATGCAAGCAGACCCACATTCGCCACGAGGTTATCCCTGACCAGCTTTTCAGGGAAATCTCTTATGGTGGCAGAGGTGGGTTAGACCCGGTCGACACCGAAGTCCTGATCACATACACGAATGATGCTGGCGAGCTTCACTCAAAGAAGCTTAGTCGGTACAACATCCGTGTCGTGATGGTCCCGACAATTCTTGCCTACGAGGATCCTTGGGAAAGTCCGGTGCCATTCTTTGAAACCAGCCTTCGATCTGTTGTGAAGATCGAGGTTGCTTTAAGGAAATGGTGCTGGCGGCGAAACCTCAAACCAACTTTAATCTCAAGCTGGGTCCGAAATCGCCAGGGCGAACTCTTGCGAATTCCGGAGTTCGAAAACCGAATCGCAAAGCTGCGATCTGAAGAAGGTCAAGCTGCGGCGAAAGAGGATTACGAATCAGCTGCCAAGCTCAAGGCAAAAAGATTAAAGCTGGAAGAGTTCTTGGCTACAAGAACTCAGCCGGACGAGTCCTAGGATTCCTGCCGGGAAGGGCATCGCGCCCAACCCGGTTTTTTATTTGCAAAATTTAGATTTTTGGTAAAATATTCATATGATTACATACGAAGATTTTGCGAAATTGGATTTGAGAACGGCGAAGATTTTGAGCGCAGAAAAAGTTGAGGGATCAGAAAAGCTCATCAAGCTCCAGCTTGATGTTGGTGAACTGGGTGAAAGACAAATCATTGCCGGTATTGGAAATATTTATACGCCAGAGCTGCTAGTAGACAAGCAAATAATAATTATTGCAAATCTGGAGCCTCGCAAACTCATGGGCCATGAATCTAACGGCATGCTCCTTGCCGCCAACGACGAACACGGCCCAGTCATCCTCATACCGGAATCAGAAGTCCTCCCTGGCACAAAAATAAAATAATCTGGTATTATTATTTCTATGATAAAGATATTTTCAGGTATCCGTCCTAGTGGGAAATTACATTTAGGCAACTATTTAGGCGCGATCAAAAACTGGATAGATCTTCAACATAAAGCTGACCAAGCTATTTTTGCTGTTGTCGATTACCACGGTATTACTACACCCCACAACCCGGAAACATACCAACAGCAAATCATGGATGTAATCTTAGATTACCTTGCGGCTGGGATTGACCCCGACAAGTCTCTTCTCATTCGCCAATCCAAAGTTCCCCAACACACCGAACTTGGATGGATTTTTAATACCATTACCCCTGTAAGCTGGGTAGACAGACTGCCGACATACAAAGAACAACTTGAAAAGACTGGAGTAAATAACATGGGCTTGCTAGATTACCCCGTACTTATGGCAGCCGATATTTTGATATACAAATCAAACATGGTTCCCGTCGGCGAAGACCAGATGCCTCACATTGATCTGACAAATGAAATAGGCAAAAGGTTTAATTCTATGTTTTCGGAAACGTTTGAACCAGTCAAAGCAAACTTAACCCAGGGCGCAAGGATTATGTCCCTTCAGGATCCTGACAAAAAAATGTCCAAAACCGGTGACGAAGGCATAGCTTTATCTGATGATCCAGATGCCATTAGGAATAAAGTTAAAAAAGCCGTTACTGATTCAGAAAAAGAAATATATTTTGACGAAGGCAAAAAACCGGCCATATCTAATTTGCTTACTATCTACAGCCTGCTTTCCGGGGCAGAAATTACTGACATCGAAAATCAATACAAAGGCAGGTCTTATGTGGACTTCAAGTCCGGATTAGCCGAAGTTGTTGTCAAAGCCCTGCAACCATTCCAAGAAAAAAGAAAAGAATTTGAAAATAATCCAGATAAGGTAAAGCAAATCCTGGAACACTCCGAAGAAAAAGCCCGCGAATTAGCCGACAAAACCCTCTTTGAAGTCAAACAAAAAATGGGACTTATATGAGCACCGAAATAGCAGAACCCAAAACACAAGAACAGGCACCAACCGTAGATGACCGTTGGTTAAAGGCTTACCTTGAAGGGAACATGAGATTTCCTCAGTCAGATTTTGGCATTGAGTTGTTCCTGATATATGGGCTATTTGAGGATCCGAATCCAGATATAAAAAGATTTGTAGAATCCAAATTAAATCCCCAACAAATTCAATTACTAAAAGATGCTATGAATGCAGCTCATGCCCATAGAAATATACCTATCAGCTCAACGGATCAAATTAAAAAAACAACCAAAAGAATAGAAAGAGAAACAGGCAAGACATACAATCCGAAGAATTTTCAAGTAGACGACGAAAGATTAGAAATGTTGTGGACAGGTTTTAGAAACGGCACCATATCATTGCTCAAGAGAATTCTTATTGCCAACAAAAATATAATACTATCAGACGACTATTTCCCCACCGATGGGGAATCAATTGAAAAACTAGAATCTGATCCCGAAGCCAGAAAGACTGTAAAAGAGTTGTCGGAATTATCTGTAGAAGCATTGAGAAGCGAGGAGGGCAAGCGCTTAACTCATGAGTACAGAGAAGCCTTTAATTTAAAAAGGTATGGCCAGCCCGAAGGAAGAATAGATACTAAAATTGATCTGCGCTTTGAGATAGATAACCGCCACATTAAGCTAAATAACGAAGAGAGTCTTGCTGACAAAGAAAGACAAATAAAAAACTACATAATAAAGTATGTTGGTGAAAAAAATCCGAAACTCAGTGAAATTTTAAATACCGTCCTTTAAAGACGCACCAGATATCTAATCAGGTTTTTAGTATCTTCTGTGCCTTTTACTTCAAAACACGGAATACCGGTGCGAAGAGCGGCGGAATCGTTTCCGCCCGGAAAGAGGGCGTCTCCTACAAACATAATATTTTCCAGAGGAACACTTAAATATTCTTGTATTTTCTTGATACCATATTCTTTATCAATTCCTTTGTGAGTCACGTCTATCGATGTGTAACCCGCAGCCCCGACCTCCATCTCGGGAAGATGCTTCTGGAGAGTTTCCGCAATTTTAAGCTTAAGGTCAGTGTGTTCTTTTTTGAATTTGTCTTTAAGTTCTAAAGGCGCTTCTTGGCCAAGGAATGAAAATGTTATTTGGCTTCCCCTATCCTCTATCAGCTCGCCATAGACTTTTTCCGGATGTTTGTAATCAAGTTCTTGGAAAGTTTTTTCGAATGCATCGAATATTTTTTGTTTTTCTTCTTTTGTAAATTCTTGGCTGTAAACTTTTTGCCACTCTTTGCCATCATATTTGTAAAAAGCAGTGGCTGTCGTAGGAAACAAGAACAAGTTATTCAATAAGCCATTAGCTATTCCCAGCTTATCAATCAACTGGCGCTGGAATAAGCTATACTTGCCCCCGCCGATAACGGCGACTTTTTTGATTTTCAATAACTCTTTCAAAAGATTTGCCATCTCCTCATCCATGTCGGCTTTTGACTCCGTCAGCGTCCCATCAAGATCAAAAACAATAAGCTGTTTGTCTTGTGGCACGTCTTGGATGTTGTGTAATAAATTATTGCTTTCCATATCTATTAGATTATACTATTTCCAGCACTGGATGAAAAAGGGGTGAATTGGTGAAGCCAATTAAAAACTTCGCCATCAATATTTTAAAATGGCTGCTAGCCTTATTGGGAGTAAGGACAGTAGAGAGAGATGGTGTTTTTGTTATAGTCAAAAGTCCGAACGATAAAAACCGAGTCCTTTTAGTCAGACACGGCTATGGAACCCAAAAGTGGTCATTGCCCGGAGGAGGAATTAAGCAAGGAGAGTTTGCGAGTATCGCTGCAGTCAGAGAAGTTGATGACGAAACTGGCATACGAATAGTAACCGGCAAACAGATAGGTCATTTTTCTTTCAGGATAAGATACGGGTTCGTTCTTTTGTTCGAGTCAGAGATCATGGGCGGAAAAATAAGAATGCTAGGCGATGGCGAAGAAATAGTTGAATGCGCTTATTTCCATGTTGATGATTTGCCGCCGATGTACGATGCCCAAAGAGGCATGGTCGGCTGGGCAATTTGGGCAGAAAATCACCGAGACAAAATGCCTTTCTATGGCCACCCCGACAGGCCCCCAATAGACAGATACAGCACGAGGCCGCAGTAAGCGGCCTTTTTAATTTATTTGTTTAGTATAAAATATTAGCATTATGCAAGCTGTAATTTTAGCCGGCGGCAAAGGCACAAGATTTGGTGACCTGACAAAGAAAACTCCCAAGTCATTGATGCTCGTCTCGGGCAAACCAATTTTAGAACATACTCTCTCTTCTCTGCCCCCACAAATTAATGAGGTAATTATTGTCATCGGCCACCTTGGAGATCAAATTAAAAACCATTTCGGAAACAAGTTTGGAAGTAAAAAAATTAAATATGTAGACTTAAATGGCAAGTTCCTAGGGACAGCTTACTCCGTCTGGCAAACTAGGAAGCTTCTAAGGGATAAGTTTTTGGTTTTAAACGGCGATGATTTGTATGACAAAAAAGAATTAGGCAATTTGGTAAAACAAAAGCTTGCTGTAGGCTTGGCTAAAACCATCCCGCCAAGCCCGAAATATTTAAATATAAAGTTGGACAAAGACAACAATATAACCGGCTTTGACTATCCAACAGAGAAAGAAATGAAAACAGGAATACTGCTTGCCACAGGAGCTTATGTTTTAAATAAAAATATATTCAAATACAAGATGGTAAAAATAGCCAACGGCGAATATGGCTTACCTCAAGTGATTTTTAAAATGGCTAAAAAACACACCTTCAAGGGGGTATTAATGAAAAAGTGGATCCAAATAAACCGCCCCGAGGATATTAAGAAAGCCAGTCCCTTAATTTCTTAGGCCAGCCATAGTAGAGTAACAGTGCCAAAGGAGCGCCCCAGTTGGCTGATCGTTCAACAAAGTCCCAAATAGGCATTCCAACAATGGGTCTCAGGAGTGCTGTCCAAAAACCCCAAATAACTGCCCACAATAGAGCAACTCTGAGTGGTCTTATTAAAACTATTAGCGCTACGGCTAAATCTAGTAAGCCAATATATAACAAGAGGTTTTTGGCCATTTCTGGATCGCTAATACCAAATTTACCAAACCAACCGAGCCAATCCTGCTTGCCTTGTAAAGCGAATATCCCGTGACCAGCAAACTCGCCGGCGACTGAGATTCTAAGAACCCATTCTAATAATTTTGACTTCATACGTTATTTTTTAATGTTTTTCCAAAGCCAAAAACTTAACAAAACTAAGTCCACCAAAACAACGATTGAGAAAAGCGTGGCATACAAGCCAATCCCCCCTCCCCAACCCATCATATCTCCATACATCATTTTAAAACACCCCCTTTCAAGATTAAAGGTTTTAATTTTAAACTCCCGAGTAATATTAACACGGAAGTCACCCCTGAAGCTAGACAATATATGCACCAGGCGTTCAAAATAAAAGCCTGTAAGTATATAAAATACAAAGTAGCAACCACACCCGTTACGGCGCAAAAAATAAGTAACTTAATAAACTTGGCCGGCCGGTTTCCCTGGATTAAAGCAGCAAGCGTTAATATCAGTGCATAATAAATGATCCCCCATGTGCTTACCGGCAAATGCAGAAAGGTGGCATACGAACTAGCAAGAACATCTTCGCAGCCAGAAACTATTTTACAATCAGGAATACCGCCCAAATAACGAGTAGCGCTAAGGTACGCGGCATCAATAAATCCGATAAACCCGGAAGCAAAAATAAGCTTAACCGGCCAGTTGGTCTTCAATAAGCTTTTTAAATCCTTCATAAGAGCTGGGGTTAGTGATCTGTTTACCGTTTAGAAAAAAGGATGGCGTACCCGGAAGATTGAGAGATCTGGCTTCTTGGTAATTCTTTTCGATTTTTTCTTTTATTTTTTCTGAATCAAAATCATCAGTAAATTTTTGAATATCCAAACCAAGCTTAGTGGCATACTCTTTAAATATCTCTGTCGCATTTTCAGATTTGCCCCATTCACTCTGCCCTTCAAATATCATGTCTGCCATTTCCCAAAACTTGCTTTGCAAACCGGCAGCTTCGGCTGCCTGAGCAGCTGCATCTGCGTTAGGATGAATATTGCGTAGTGGAAAATGTCTGTATACCAGAGACAAATTGTCTCCGTACTCGCTCTTTAACTGCTTCAACATTGGCCAATAGGCAGCACATCCAGGACACTGAAAATCACTATACTCAACAAGAACAGCTTTGTTGTCGCTGGGACCGAGTATGTGGTCATCCTCAGACAAGACTAAAGAAACAGTAGCCAAATTGGCTTTGTTTTTTTGAATAGAAACGAGACCGAAAATTATGAGCCCAGTTACAAGCAATACTCCCACCAGAATCAGCAATTGTTTCATATGGGATTATCGTAGCCGATTAAATAGTTTCTGTAAAATTTGAGGTTATACCGACAAAAAAAGTAATTTCTTCATTGTCATCCAAAATGGGATATATTTTTAGATTACAACCATAGTAGGTACCGTCTTTTCTCTTATTGGTCATAACGGTTTCAAACGGTTTCTTGTCTATCTTTATGGTTTCCCACATATACTCATAGAAACTATCATCTTTCTGATTGCCCCAAAGCTCGCCCGGCGTTCTTCCTAAGACATCTTCTCTTGCAAATCCCGTATTTTCAAAGGTTGCGTCATTTGCGTAAAGAATTACCCCATCCTCGTCAGTTATTAAAACAGAGTCACTGATTCTATCAAAGCCCCCCTTAAATTCTTCGGCTTTTTGAATAGCTTGCGAGAAATCTTCAATTGAGTAGTGTTTGTTTCTCATTTGCCTCATATATACTCCTTGCTTGACAAAATGTCAAGTCATTGGTTTAGACGAAAAAGCGGAGCTATTTGCTCCGCTGCTTATCCAGCCATTCTATCAAAGCGTCCTCCTCTTCTTGGTTGCCGTTAAATTTTATTGGGTGTTTCTTGCCGTCTCTGGCCGGATCAACCTTGGGACAAGACACGTGAACATCGTCCTGTCTAATGAATTTACGAATCCATGGCTTTTCATGACGAACTGTAACGTCAACAAGATCGGGAGCTTTAGAGTTTTTGTTTTTGGCCACAATGCCAGCCGTGCTTACTGCGTGGCAGTTGTTACAGTTATACTTCAGGAACACATCTTTTCCGTCAGCAGCAAATAGCGGGACAGTTGTAAAAACAAAAGCTAACGCGACAAACAGCAAGCGAAACATATAATCCCCCTTAAGTCCTTATCTCAATACCATGATACGTCCACAGAAAACAAAGTCAACCCAAACTTAAGTAATTAAAAGCGGTGCATATTGCACCGCTGGGTTAAATTATCTAACTGGCCTATCGCCACTTGAACTTCCGCTTGTGGCAGCTCGGGAAGATGCTGCAGCGGGGTTAGCTGCTGCCAGAGCATTCTTTGCGATCTCTCCAACTGCCGTATCTTTCAGCATTGTATTGATGACATCGGCAACGCTTTGGCCTCCGAGAATTGCCAACGGAGAAAGAGCTTTTGCCAGATCAGCACCAATCTTCTGATCACCAAATGCCTGAAGAGCAGCAATAAGGTCAGACTTAATCGCTCCGGCCTTTTCAACTACAGCCTTCGTTTCGGCATCTATCAGCTCGATTTGCAATCCTTGTGATCTCTTTTCTACATCAATTCTCTGGTTTGCTTCGGCAAGATCCCGAGCAAGCCTAGCCGCATTAGTTGCATTTTTGGCCCTCTCTTCTTCTGCTTGAACTTTGAATTTTTCTTCTTCGACCTCCTTCTGACGATTAAGCTTAGCTTTTTCATTCTCATGCAGGTGTTCAAGTGTTTCCTCCTTTTCACCAGTAATTTGCCTGTTTATGATCTCCACTCGACGTGTCGCCTCAAGCTCCCTTTCCTTACTGGCAACTTGCAGAGTTTCCCTGACAGCGGCCTGCTGCATATCGCCAAGTAATTTGCCGATAGCCGCATCACCAATAGTAAGGCTTGAAACCTCAATGTCATAAATTAAAACGTTATTTTCTTCAAACAATCTGCCAACCCTCTTACCTTGATCCGGCGTCGTTCCTAAAATAGTATCCCTCACTATATCTATATATCTGGCATTAAGTTCTTCGATTGTGTGGTGCTTTGCGGCATTGCGCAAAAGTGATCTAGCATGGTCGGACATGAACTTAACGTAGTTTTCAACTGAGAACCACTTTGCAGGATTATCGCCAACAAAATTAACTCTGTAAGAAAGTTTGATTTCGGCTTTAACCATATCCTCGGTAACGACATCGATGATATCGGAAACCTGATTGAAACTCACTCTCAAATAAACCGTGCGTTCAAGCTTGTCAGTGGTCTTGGGCTTACCGGTGGAAAGCTGGAGAACTTGAAGCGTTTCATCATATTCCAGAAGAACCGTTTTTGGCCCCACCTCAACACGCTGGTTGCCGTTCTTATCAACCACCAACACCGCGTAACCATTCCAAATATTCAAGGAGACAGCGCCTTCGAATTTGTTGTCCAAAGTAATAGTTCGAGGCGGAGTATAGTTGGTGCCGCGGTCAAACTGATCGCCCGAAAATGCCTGAACCGCACTTTCCGAAGAAACACTACGAGTTGCGCGGCGGCCCGGAACATTTGAAAGCATTCGCAGACTTTCTTCCTTAACCATGTCGCCGTATTGCTTTTGCATTTCACGTAGGTTTTTATTGTGCTCCTGAGCCTTTGTGTTATTCGGATACCAAAGGTTAACTTCATCATCAGTCAAAACGCGAAGAACAATTACCTGTCTCCGGGGATCAGGAAGGAATATTTTTGGACCTTTTACAAGTTCCGGATTTCCAGTCTGCTTATCCAATACATAGCGCGCTTCTCCTTCAGGAATAGCAATACCGTAATGGATTTCGCGATCACCGTACTTGATGATGCTATGTTCGGCTCTTGGATAATATAGTCTCTGTTCTTTGCCGGTGATAAACAATTCATCGCCTGCATGGAATGCGTGACCACCTTCTTCATAATCAGCAGTGACCTTGATATAAAGGCCCATATCGTCGTTAAGTTCGATTGCTCTGAACTTACGGTTGCCATCGGTGGCGGTAATGAATTTTTCGGTAGGCTCCGGAAACACAACAGCAGGACCCCTTAAATATCTCTTATTCCCATCTTCGGAAAGAAGGACACAGTACTCCAGACGCTCAAGAGTCACGGCCTCACGAACGTGTTTGCCGCTATCATCAGGCACAACTTCGATGCCGGTCGGAGGCATATAGAATGACACTTCGTTGCCTCGGATGACCATAAGCTGGCCCATCGTCAGAACTTTCGACAATTCTTTTTTCTCAGTAGGAGGCGGGGCCTGAGGAGTCGCCCCCTCGTTCTGCATCTCTATCTGCGTCTGAGTCTGATCACCAGCTCCACCGTCGGTTTTAGGACCAACGGGGGCAACCGGCGGAGTACTGTCAGCTGGACGAATTACCGCCAAAGTTTGATTGGCCTTTGCTTCTTCGTCGTTATACACCCTGACAATCAGGTATTGATTGGTCCGAAGGCGATGACCCTCTACAACCTTAGCAACCTGTCCCGGCCAAAGAGGAAATGTTTGCGGTCCGGGAATATTAATTTTTCGTCCGGACTTCAATCTAGCAAGGCCGGTTGACGTACCGAGTTCGGGATGAGGACGCTTTTCGTCTTCAGCTGGATTTTCCAGAACTAAATAATAACCTTCATCAGCTGCGGGAAACTGCTGGATAGCTCTCTGAAGGTCGCCGGCGGCCTGGAATTTGCGGCTATTTGAATCATAAATAATCGGCGTATCGGTGGGGGCCAAAGTGCTCTTATGCGGTCCTACGTATACGGAAATCTGCCCTTTTGTCTGATCTTGAATAAAAACAAATTCGTTAGGAGCTAATACAAAATCTCTCTCTACGCGTCCCTGTGTTTCAGCCATTGTTTTATCTTTTCAAAGTGCGGTACTATTGTAATCCACCTGCCAAGTTTGTCAATAGAGTAAATTCTGTTAAAATACAACTCTATGAGTTTATCTATCGGTATAGTAGGGCTGCCGAATGTGGGAAAAAGTACATTATTCAAGGCCCTGACAAATAAACAAGTTGATATTCAGAATTACCCGTTTACTACAATCGACCCCAATGTCGGCGTTGTTGCCGTACCCGATGAAAGAGTGGATGCCTTGGCATTAATGTCAGGGTCAAAGAAAAAGATATACGCAACCGTCGACTTTACCGACATAGCCGGACTTGTTAAAGGCGCATCCAAAGGAGAGGGTTTGGGTAATAAATTTCTAGCGAATATCCGCGAAGTTGATGCTATCGCCCACGTAGTAAGAGTGTTTGACGACAAAGGAATTACACATGTACACAACAAAATCGATCCCACTAACGACATTGAGGTTATAAAAACAGAATTAGAATTGGCCGACCTGGAAACTCAAGAAAAAAGAAATGATAAGAAAAACAAGGATTTACCTCCCTTGGAACTACTGGCCGACAAAAAAGTTATATACGTCTTTAACTGCTCTGAGGCCCAACTAGCAGCAGGCTGGCAACCGGACGAGAGCATCCTCAAAGCAATTGGTAACAGTGATTATGTTGTCCTATCAACGCCGCTTGAACTTATATTATCTGAAGCTACTCCAGATGAAAGAAAAGAATATTTAAACACATTCAACATCAAAGAATCAGGTTTGGAAAAGTTAATTAAGCAAAGCTACAAGACTCTCGGACTTTTGACTTTTCTTACGACGGGCGAAGACGAGAGTCGGGCCTGGACAGCTCATATTGGCGACCTGATACCTAAAGCTTCTCGGGCCATCCATACGGATTTTGAAAAACTATTTATAAGAGCTGAGGTTATCAATTGGAAGACGCTCCTAGAAGCCGGCACCCACAGCAATGCCAGAGCCAAGGGTCTCATTCGCACCGTTGGCCGAGATTATATCATCCAAGAAGGTGACGTCGTAGAAATTAAAATATAAATAAGCCTCTAGCATCGCGCTAGAGGCTTATGGCAGTTTGGGGGTCTTATGCCGCTCTGGTTTTTGTGATTTTTCTTTGTTTGGGAAGTCTATCAAAATGAAATCTAAAGCCATATTCTGTTTTGCAATCCCAAATTCGCCTGTACTTTAATTCGAGTGCCCAACCGTCTGATAATTTTTTGCCAGTTATTTTTTCTATAATAATACCTAACATCCCCCAAAAGATTGTCTTATCAAATTCTTCAAACATTAAACAGGGTATGTATTCCAGTGATGATTTGAATACCAAAATTGGATAATGTTCGTGACATATATAATACTCCTCTGTGTCTGACGCTTTGCATCCAGTATTTCTGAAAAGCAACAAAAATCTCTTAAAATCCAGTGCGCTTTGTTTAGTTCCAAAGACAAGAAATTCATCTTTAGGACGCCCTCTAACAGGAAGAACATAAAACTTTCTCATCTTTAATTCTCAAATAACTGGGCTATATATTATCAGTAAAGATTGACTTTTGCAAGCAGCTGTGATAATATCTTTGAGTACTTGAAAATTCAGCCTAAGTCTTAGGAAAACCCATTATTCAGGATCTCCCTGAGTACCTGAGCTTTTGTTGGACAATTCAGTGAATCAAAATTACGAATTGGCATTTCATGTCTCTTCAAACGTTGAAGAGACTAAGCTGCCTCAAATAAAACAAGATTTGGAAGCACTAATCATCTCTAAAGGAGGCGTAATTTCATATTCCAAAGATCTGGAGAGAACACGATTGTCTTATCCAATAGAGCATCAGAAACAGGCTTATTTCGGATTCATCCACCTCAGCCTTCCCTCTACGGAGGAGGTTTTGAAAGAATTGAATGAGTCTTTAAGGTTGAATAACGAAATATTGAGATACCTTATACTTAAAATGCCATCAGACTTGCAAAAGGGAAAGGATATGTTAAGACAGATTAAAATGAGAGAAAGAGCTGAAAGAAGACCAAAGGCCGCGCCTAAACAGGTCACAGAAAAAGAAGAGAAAGAAATCGAAAAACAATTAGAAGAAGTTATCGAAAAACTCTAATATGAATTTAAACAAAGTTTACTTAATTGGCAGATTAACCCAAGACCCGGAAACAAGGGCGACTTCGACTGGCCAAAATGTCACCACCTTAAAGATGGCCACAAACAGAGTCTGGAATGATCCGTCCGGCCAAAGAAAAGAAGCGACTGAATACCACACAATTATTGCTTGGTCCCGATTGGGTGATATAGCCGCAAGATATCTTAAAAAGGGCGGATTAGTAATGATTGAGGGCAGGTTGCAAACAAGAAGCTGGGTCGGTAAGGATAACCTAAAAAGATATACAACTGAAATTATTGCCGAAGGGTTGCAACTTGGGCCCCGAACTGATGGCGCAAGATCTGGTGGGTTCAATTCAGGAGATATGCCCAGCCGAGGAGTAGTTATGTCTGACGTAAAAAAGAACGCTCCTGCAGAAGAAGATATACCGATTATAGATGCAAACGAACCTACAAACGCCAATTTAGAAGAAGATGAAATGAAAATAAGCGAAAAAGATTTACCATTTTAAATATGCATTGCGCACTATGTCAGGACAATATAAACAGGGTTGATTACAAGAATACTCTATTTCTCAGGAAGTTCGTAACTTCCCAGTTTAAGGTTGCAACATCCAAAAGAAACAAACTCTGCGCTAAACACCAGAGACTAATAGCTAATGCGGTCAAACTCGCTAGGTATATGGCACTGATGCCTTATACCAGAAACCAGACTACTAAAAGGTAACTGTGTGGGTAAATAAAAGCTCCGCGACAGCTGGGAAGCTGTGCGGAGCATAATTCGTCGAGTACAGGAACCAGTTGGGCGGGAGTTCCTGTTTAGTGCCCGTTGACGATGTCGCGAAAGTCTTTCAGTTCCTCCCTGCCTGGAGGAGACTCGCACGAATCGTGGATCCTCTTGGCCTCAATGGCCATGCGACGTTTCTCCATGTGGATATAAAACGACGCCTGCGCACTGATCTGCCGGGCTGTGTTGTCGATAGCCTCTTGATCCATACCTTCCCTCGAACGTAACGCCTTGGGGGCGGTTGTCGACGGCCGCTATTTGGGGGAGAGCAGCCTTCTCCCTTGTCGCCTACAACAGCGACTAAAGTATTAAAAAGAGCTCGCAAGGCTGGTAGTAACCAGGTCGCCCACCAGGTTTCAGCAACAGCGTTGCCCAGTATGCCAACCTCGCGAAATTAGACCATCTGCCAGCTGGCGGACGAGCTAATTTCGCGAGGTTTAATTTTTATATTATACTACTAATTATTATTAAAGTCAACTAGGAAATTATGCTTCTTTTACGGCTGCCTCCTTTATTTTCGATACTATCTCTTTTTCTAACTTGGGATTATCTTTCAAAAACAGCCGCGATCCTTCTACACCTTGGCCAAGTTTTTGACTCCCATAGTTATACCACGCCCCAGCCTTTGCTACAACCCCGTAGCGAACGCCGGTATTTAAAACATCTGAATACTTGGATATACCCTCATTATACAGAATATCGAACTCGGTAGTCCTAAATGGCGGAGCAACTTTGTTTTTGACGATTTTGACCTTGACCCTGTTGCCGACTATCTTTTCGGCGGCTTGTATTTGAGCGGCTTTACGGACTTCTATGCGGACAGAGGAGTAAAACTTCAAAGCCATACCCCCAGTCGTGGTTTCTGGGTTACCAAACATAACCCCTATTTTCATTCTTAATTGGTTTATAAAAATAACTGTTGTGTTTGATTTAGCAACGATGGCAGTAAGTTTTCTCAAGGCATGTGACATCAATCGTGCCTGCAAGCCCATGTGCTGTTGGTCCATCTCGCCTTCTATTTCAGCTCTGGGTGTCAGGGCCGCAACCGAATCAACGACTATTACATCAATGCCAGCTGATTTAACGAGAGCTTCAACTATATCCAAGGCTTGCTCACCGGTATCAGGCTGGGAGATTAAGAGCTGGTCAATTTTGACTCCAATTTTTTTTGCATATTCGGGATCAAGAGCGTGCTCGGCATCAACAAATGCAGCTATCCCGCCCATCTTCTGAGCCTCAGAGACAATATGCAGACAGAGGGTCGTTTTACCGGAACTTTCGGGGCCATATATTTCTATTATTCTTCCACGCGGTATTCCACCGACACCCAAAGCAAGATCCAAAGAAATAGATCCAGTTGGAATAACATCCACATCGACTCTGGTCACGTCACCCAATCTCATTATAGAGCCTTCGCCATATTTCTCTTGAAGTTCTTTGACGGCTAAATCAACATGTTTGTTTTTTGAATTAATAGGTTCTGGTTTTTTAGCTGACATAATTTATAACCCCCTCCGGTTAATTAACCTTAAAATTCTAGCAAATTAAAAAAACAGCGCAAGAGCGCTGTTGGACATCAGTCAACATCGGTTTCAGTATTTAAAAGTGTACCCGGAATAAAAGGACGTTTGGCCGCAAGGGCACGCTGTCGATTCTCGACACTCTCCCGAAGATCCTCACAATCCTTGCAACGAATCGCAAACGGTAAAGCCCTGAGGCGCACTTCACTTATTTCTTTTTCACACTCTTTGCAATTACCATATGTCCCCTCGTCCAGACGACGAAGAGCCGCGTCGATTCTGATAAGCGTTTCCGCCCTCATCTGCCGAAGCGTCAGATGAATATCCTCTTGAACACTGGCTTCGACTTGATCTACCTCATCTTTGACATTGTCATCTCGAAAAAGTGGACGCTGGTTTTCGCCAACAATTTCCCTCTTTCGATTTTCAAGCATCTTTCTAAGTTCATTGTTTCTGTGCTTCTTGGTTCTTGCCTGTCTTGCCATGTCTTTGAATAACGAATTCGCTAATTATAGCACAGACTCCATAAAAATCAACCCTCGAATCCTAATCTTCTGGCCTCAGTTTTGAGTTTGTCCAAGTTCTTCATTTCTTCTGAAGTCTTGTTGATATGTCTTACAAATTTAGCTTTGACGACGTCCATCCTTTTTATGATCGCTTTTTTATTTCTAATTACCCGCAGAAGCTCAACCTGCCACTTTGTATTGTTGTCAAAAAATTCAACCTTACACTCATCAAACGACAGGTCTTGAGAATAAACTTCAAAGGTACATCTGCCATATCTTGGAAAAGAAGTGACGGTTTTGTTGGGATGATAAAGAATCCTAACGGTCTCTCCACCAAACATTGTCTGGCCAAAATCTCCACAAAAAGAAAAATCGGCAAAATTAAGAAGCTCTTGAACAACATGAGTATGGCAAGAATGCTCAGATCGCTCTATTACCTTCCCGCGCTCCCGAAGGATCTGTCCCGCAAATTTAATCACTTTTTTTATAAACTTCTTTCTGGCTTCCATTTTCTTGACCAATTCCGGATTCCTCTTCCCCATCTGATAATTTTAAATATCTACGAGTATCCTATACTTCTTCTTGTTCCGCTTCAAGAGTGTCGGCAGAAACGCCGGATTCACCATGAACCATTACCAGATTTGCCGGTTCCTGGGCAATTGTACCGTCAGGACGGATATATACCTCGCGAGGTTTGGCGCCGTCGCCAGGACCGATTACGCCATTCTCTTCTAGTAAATCCAGCAGCCGGGCTGCGCGGGCGTAGCCAACTTTTAAGCGACGCTGCAACAATGATGCTGATGCTTTGCCGGCAGCAACGACGACTTCTTTGGCTTCACCGTATAAGTCATCCCCCGCATCTTCGTTGTGATTGCCAAATCTTCCGCTGGAATTTGAAGGGGCATTGTTAAAGTCTACAACCAAATCATTCTCTTCCTCCGTATCCATATCTTCCGCCTGAGTTTTGATAAATTTAACAACATCTTTGACTTCCTTTTCCGTCACCATTGCGCCCTGCAAACGGCGAGGTTTGGCAACATCGCCAGCAAGGAAAAGCATGTCTCCCTTACCTAGCAATTTCTCGGATCCGGCCATATCCAATATAGTGCGCGAGTCGATTTGGCTGGCTACCTGGAAAGCAATCCTGGAAGTGATATTGGCTTTGATCAGTCCCGTAATTACTTCCACTGATGGCCTCTGGGTTGAAAGTACGAGGTGAATGCCAACAGCCCTGGACATCTGAGCCAAACGGACAATAGCCGCCTCAACATCTCTTCCATATGAAGCCATAAGATCTGCC
>Ga0209542_10003210_pt1 | contig 35193 bp, 43 predicted proteins | sample RifCSPhighO2_01_FD_184028 | JGI IMG/M metagenome (GOLD analysis project Ga0209542, IMG submission 184028) | Soil microbial communities from Rifle, Colorado - Rifle CSP2_plank highO2_0.1 (SPAdes) (version 2) | ecosystem: Environmental > Terrestrial > Deep subsurface > Rock core/Sediment ...
TAGATACTATAACAACCGTCAAGCCGGGCTATCGCACGGAGCTAGTGGAGTAGTAGTTGACGGGGTTGAGATCGACCACAATAATTTCACCAACAACTCCTACACGAGCGCCAACATTAATTGCGGAGATGAAGGCGGCGGGTTTAAATGGGCAGCGCTAAATGGCGTCACCATTAAAAATTCCAAAATTCATGATAATGCCTGTAAAGGTTTGTGGGCTGATTTTAACGGTGATAACAGCGTAATTACCAACAATCAGATTTACAACAATTGGGACTCGGGTATTTTTATTGAGATATCGACAGGATCAATTATCACAGGCAATACACTCTATGGTAACGGGTTTCATAGTGATTTTGGCCCCACTTGCTATCCGTTCTTGTGGGGTGGCGCTATCACGATTGCCGCTTCCGATAAAGTAGAAATCGCCAATAATACGCTCTACGGAAACTGTAGTGGCATTACAGGGGTTCAGCAAAATCGTCCCGATGGTACACCCGGCTTACTTCAGAGCATAAACGTTCACAACAACTCGATAGCCGGTCCAGGTGGCAGAACTGGTGCAATTGCCGACAACGGAGCCAACCTGACAAACCGAAATATAATATTCACAAATAATACCCTCTCCAACGGCATGACTTTTTGTAATCTACAGTGCTAGGGATTGATAAAGGTGTGGGTTTTGTGCTTGGTTTTATATTCTTTTATGTAAGTATCGATGTTTTGTAGAGTAAAAACAATTTGGGCCGCATTGACTTCACTGCCCTGCAAGCTAACATTTTTAACAATTTCTAGTGAAAAGCCGGTGTTTATGATGGCCGAGTACTGGCCTGGTTGGAGGGCAAACAATGCCGCTGTGATCTGTGGAGGAATGTCACGGTTAGTTTGATCTATCAAAAAACCGTAATTGCCGCCGTTGTCTTTGGTGCCAACGTCACTGGAATATTGAGCCGCAACTTTGGCAAAATCGGCACCGCCCTGCAGTTCGGCTAATGCCGCTTTGGCACGGGCCTGAGTACCTGCGTCTAACTTAGCAACCACCTTTTGGGCCAGCATTTCTTGCTTGAGACTGCGCTTAAAATCGCCAATTGACCAGCCAAAATTTTCTTTGAGCACATCCTCAAACACCTTTTCATTGGCACCTAGCCGGTTTTGGTTGCGCACCAGTGCTATTTGATCATTTAGCTCTTTGTTGCTGACCGAAACTCTGTTAATTATGGCTAGGCGTTTAACATATGCATCGTTGATAACCTGAGCTAGAGCCTGGTCTTTATAGGCGTCTAACTGCTGCTTACCAGCTTGGCTGGCAAAATCAACTTGCTGTTTGGCGTGATAATAGTGCGTGTAGTGACGCAGTTCAAACAGATAGTTCTCGTAACTTACAAAGTCTGATCCAGCCTTGGCCACCGGATACGGCACCACCTGCGTTACTCCGTACAGAAAACCAGAAGTAGATTTGAAACGATAAAGCGCTACTGTAACGTAGCTAAAAAACCCAATAAACGAAACTATAAAAAGCGCGATAGATATAATAACAATCTTGTGTTTGGAGTGTTGCAGAGGATAGATATACTTGCGGGCGCTGGACAGCACTTCTTCCCTGTTGGCTGCGATAGTTTCATTGGTAATTCGCGGTAGGCCGTTTTCGTCCGTGGAGGCTATAAGCTCCTGCGCGGCAGATCGTCTTTTGGGGAAAATCTTAGCTAGTTTCTTCAGGTTCGGTTTCTTCTTCATTCTCTTCCTTATTCATTGGCAAATTTTTGGCTACAACCCCTTGCTTGCGCAAAACATTCAAAATCTCTTTTTGAATCTTGGCCGGGTGGTGCACCTCATGGATCACTAGATCGCCCACATAGGTTTGCATCATGATTGTACCATAGCCCAACATGGTCTCTTGTAGCCCAGCTATCTGGTAATTGACCATTTGGATCTGGTTGAGCGTGAGGTCAACCACCGTATGGTGGAACAAGCCTTTGCGAGTTATTTGGATAATACGCTGATCGGTCACTATATATACGCTGTAATACCAGCTTATCCAAGACGGAAACATCACCACAACCCACATGATTAGCCCAACAATCAGCCCACCAAAGAACCAGCCAAAGCCCAAACTAGGCTTAATGGCAGCTGGCAAAACACCCAACAACGGGCAAACCGAACCTATAACCAGCCCTTTCCGCATAACAATTGGGTGTTTGCGAAAAACAAACAACACGTTTTCGTCATCAAACTGATCCTCAAAGTATTTTTCTGTTTTTTTGGCCATGTGAATATTGTATCAGTTAAGATGTAAATCGTAAGCGGTTTAGTGATGGTTGATCGCTGCAGCAACACCTACAATTAAGATAAGGTATTCAAATATACCGTATGGATGTACCTGAAAGTAGATATGTTTTATCCAGTGAGGATCACGATACTTTTTAACTGCTCGACGTCGCTCATCATCATTCCACGAGTGCATGATCTTCCTAGGCATGTCTTTATTGGTTGGTAAACCAGTTTGATAGAGAAATAGATATGAGTTATTTTTAAATGGGAACAGCCACTTAATACCAAACCCGACGCCTATACTATCATGCATAAAATGTATAAAAGCTCCGAGGGCAAATATTAGTCCAATATATGGTCGCATATACCACCCAAGGGTTCCTACTATTGGTACAAATAATAAGGGATAGTGCAATCCATCTCTATGATTGGTATCAGGAACTCTTCTAGTCCTTATGTATTGCCAGATGAAATCTATATCTGGCAGCAAACTGGCTAATAGACCGACAACTAAACAGAGTTCATAGTTTAGGCCGGAGAGACTGCTTAACAAAATACCAAGAAGCAATCCAACTCCAATATCCAAAGGCATAAGATTACTATAATGGTTTTAGGTGTTATGTGCTAGGTGTTAGAATGTGAACTGCGTGCCCCTGTAGTTCAATGGATAAAATAGCTCCGTCCTAAGGAGAAGCTAGAGGTTCGACTCCTCTCGGGGGCACCAAAGCAATAGCATGATTGACATGCAATCGTGTCGTATATATATTCTTGACTATGAGCATTAGCAATTCATCTGTAAAAAAGACACTCAGAATTGCCTTCATTATCGAAATAATCGCTGCAATATTTGTCGGGCTTTTTTCTGATCCGGAATGTACGGAGACTTGTTTGCAAGGATGGAATGATTTTATTTTGTATATTCTTCCTGTTATCTGCCTTACAATATTTACCTATATTTATATAAAACTCAATGAATCCGTAGCACAAAAGACCACACTTAGCGCAAACCGGCGTATCCTATATATTTTCACTCCGATAGTTTTATTCATACTGCTAATATTTGGAATATACATCTTAAGAAACACTTAGGATCAGGTTATAAGTTTGCTTCTAGGGCTGCACCGATTTGTGCCAAAACTTAACTATTTGCGTTCGTATTGCTCGTAAATATGAATGTATTCGGACTTATCGTAATTAAACAGTTCATCCGGTTTAAAGAAAAGCTCCACTTCGGATTGGCCAGTTTCCTTGCCATCTGAGGCGTGTATGAGGTTACGGCCGGTGCCAATGGCAAAATCACCGCGCACCGTCCCCGCATCGGCTTCTCTGGGGTTAGTGGCGCCAACAATCAATCGAACCGAATTAACGCACTCATAGCCTTCCCATGCCATAACCACCACCGGCGAACTCTTCATAAAGCTTTCCAGATCGGCATAAAACGATTTTTCAACATGAGCGGCATAGTGCGACTTTAACAGTTCACTATCTAGCCCCATCATTTTGATACCAATGAGCTTGAGACCCTTTTGCTCCAGCCGCTTAATAATTTCACCTACCAAGCCACGCTGTACAGCGTCTGGTTTAGCAATAATGAGCGTACGTTCCATAAATATCCTTATTTACGTTTTCTCCATTGTAACAGATGTGAAGCAACTTATCATTACCCGTTTACCGTTTTCTGTTCACCTTACGTTTGCCATTAACCATTTACCATGGAAAACGGATCAGGGAAAATGCACGGTGAATGGAAAATAGATAAGGGTAAACGGTTTCATTGTGTCGTACAATGAAACTATGCGCTTTGAAAAGATCAAAACCGACTTTTTGGAATATCTGGAGATCGAGCAAAATCGCTCCCAAAAGACTATTACCAATTATGATCATTACCTGACCCGACTGGTTGATTTTGCCGGCGATATTCAGGTTGCTGACATCGATACAGAACTTATCCGCAAGTGGCGGCTATGGCTCAACCGTTTGGGCACAAATGTGAGCGACGAGCTGCAAAAATCCACGCAAAATTATCACCTAATAGCACTTAGAAGCTTTTTGAAATACTGCACTAAACGTGACATCTCTGCCCTGCCGGCCGATAAGATTGAGCTGGCACATACTGTCCGCAAGCAAGTGACCTGGCTGACACCAGAGGAGTTAGAGCGGATGTTTGAGCAAACTGACATTAGTAAACTTGGCGGCCTGCGCGATAGAGCAATTTTAGAACTGTTGTTTAGCAGCGGCTTGCGCGTATCAGAACTGGTTAGCCTAGACCGTGATCATATAAACCTCAAAAGACGTGAGTTTATGGTTCGCGGCAAAGGGCAAAAAGACCGGCCAATATTTATAAGCGAAGAAGCGGCTAATTGGTTAACAAAGTATCTGGAGGCTCGTGAGGATACAACCAAGCCGTTGTTTGTCCGCTACAGCGGCAGCAAAAAGGTTGACCTATCTGGCAACTTTCACCGCTTAACGGCCAGAAGTGTACAGCGCATGGTTGCCCGCTATGCTCTGCTGGCCGGCATAACCAAGCACGTATCGCCTCATACCTTGCGCCATAGCTTTGCCACCGATTTACTCATGAACGGGGCCGATATAAGATCTGTGCAAGCCCTGCTTGGCCACAGCAATATATCCACTACCCAAATATATACTCATGTGACCGATCCACACCTCAAGGCAATCCATAAGAAATTTCACGGGATCAGGAAGTAACGCTATTTAAGGGGTAATGCCACAAGTCGGCGGTGCATAATCAGCACCAAATCCAGGGCCAATTGCAAAGTTTTTACATAAACCGTCCACTACTTGCACGGCAAAATTCATAGGACCACCCTTGGTGTTGATTGGCAGACGCACCTGTATACGACGTAAAACGTCCTGAGCTTGGCCAGTAGAATCAATCACCGCCTGACCGCCAATAATATTCATCTGTTGACCCGACCCATTATTAGCAAAAGCTCTGATAGTGATTTGTGAGTCCCTATATAAAGATCCTAAGCGCAAATATACATGAGTGGAATCTATGTTATCAATTGTAATACTGCAGACGTTTTCAACTGGAGATTTGCAAGATTTAGCATCGGCAATTTCACCTTGGGCTGCTGGTGAACTATCAAAATCTATATTAGACGGGCCAGTATGGACCGGGTATAAATATGCCGTAAAGGTACTGCGGTTAAGGTTTTCGCGAGAGTAATTTTCTTGGGTGAAGCCGGGGGTATCAAAGTTAGTCATTTGCATTCGTAATAGAGCCACATCGCTTACCCAGCCGCCCAACGCAGGAAATCTAGGATGCGATGGTAGGGGTGTAAAAATTGGTCCGGGAGATAGTGCCGACCATTCAATATCAATGTGATCGACTTCATTGCCCCAAGGACCTGCAAAGCGCAAATCTGCAGAAATAGCCTGATCTTGGCCAACAGGCCTATAGACCAAACTGGTAGGATTTTGGGTTATAAGTAAGCAGGTGTAGCGAGTATTATGACCATTTTGGTCATCGACTATATTTGAACCAGGACCAAATGGACCAGCCGGATCTGTACCACAATGTGTTTTATTGCCAGTACCTCCGTCAGTACCCCCTCCTACATCGTATCCTGGATATGGTGTTCCACTGTTTAAGGCAGTCACCGCATCATTCACGCCTGACTCGGCAGCATAAAATGCTTGAGCACTGAGCTGACGATCTAGTGTTTGGCGCTGCTCATAACGGGCTGTCCGCGCAAAACCAATTACAATCAAGGACAAAATAACCATGAGCACCATGGATACTATTAACGAAACCATCCCCGTTTGATCATTATTTATTCGTTTCATGCTTATGATAATTATAGTCTACCTACCGTAGTTAGTTAACACGTTTATGTATAGTAGTGGTCAGATCAGACACAGCACAAAATTGATTGATATCCCCACCCTGACATGAGGCATCAAGCGCAGTTGGATTGTTCAGTGCCGAGTCTTCACCATAAACCACCCGTACATGAGCTTTGTATAAATCAGACGTACCTAACTGCGCTATATCAATAGCAGCAACACGCATATTAGCTGTTAGTAATTCAACAGGATCGGTACCCACTTGTTTTGGCCAAGTCTGGGGATTGCCTGTACTACATCCACCCACAAGATTAGCATCGAATAGCAAAGCGGGAACCGAAGCCGTGTCGTCCAGCATTTGCCCCAGAAGTGCTGTATATCGATTGTTGCCAACGCAGATTACATAGGTTCCGCTCCCGCCATTAAAACCGCCGTCTACACTGCCGCTCTTATAAAATTGTATGTCCTGGGTAATTGCATCCATTACTGTCCGGGCTGTATTTTGGGTTTTTGTCACAGTTAGCCCCTTGGTATAAGCCCTGCCAATTTGCAATATTCCATATGTTACCAGCAGCAGAATGACAGAGAAAACCACAGTGGCTATCATAAGCTCAATTATTGTAAACCCTCTTAAATCTCGCTTATAAGATTTTCGGTGAGAAAATTCTATCTGGTGGTCTATATATTTATGTTTCATCATGAGCAAGCCGTTCCTAATGGTCCGGGCGGTAATGGATTATTATTAATAATGTCGACTTTAGTACTAAGCTGGCGGTTGCTACTACCTATGGTCACTATACCGTATTTATCTGTGCCGCCATCAAAGCAAATTGTTACGATCGTTGTGTTTGATTCCAGATTTACTGCCTGTGCTGCGCTAAGATGCGTAACTGCACTAGTCGCTGATTGATCTAATTTAGATCCGGTGCCCTCTTTTACGGCATACATTTTAGTGGTAGTATTGCCCCCTGTTGTTGCTTGGCCAAAGTTACTCATAAAAACCACAATGCCAGTTATCTTATCAACCGGTATTGAACCCACGATACCGTAACGCATTTTTCTAGCCTGCAGCCCAAATAGCAGCCTATTGGTCTCCTCATAGCCATCGCCGTCAGGCATAGATCTTGGGTTTGCTTCAATTATATTTGAGGCGGTATCTTTTGTACCATACGCGTACTGCCTACCAACCATGTTATAAACATTATACCCCGTTCCATTTGTGCCTAGAACGCCAAACTGTATGGCTCTGCCCACAAAAGTGCAATCAACATTAGTACCGCGTTCTTCCGTACCACTACCACTCGAAATTATGGGACGTTGGTTCATTGCACTTAGCCCTACACCAGGCGTGCAATAAAAATTTGCTGGCCTGGCATAATATCCTGTTTGAACGTTATTGATTATCCTATTAATCTGTAGCTGAACATCATTGACGGATTGATTAAACTGAACATCTGCTTGTTTGCCAGCAAACAACATCATGGCGCTTATCAAAAGAGCACTAGTAACCGCCAATACAATAGCAACCTCAACAATAGTAAAACCCTGAGCGCGTATCCCTCTTTTCATTAGCCTAATTATATACCATAAGCGGAAAGTACTAAGTACTTTCTAGCTGATAGCGTATAGCTGTTAGCTAAACGAGTAGTTTTGTCCTGTACCAACCAATAATTGCCACCCCAAACAGTCTCGCAATTATTGCACCGGCGATCAAAAACGGCCCAAATGGTATGTGTGAAGTCTTGGTAAGCTTGTGGGTACCCATTAGCGGCAGGCTTACCAGAGTTCCCAACAGTGAGGCTGCAAAAATCATAAACAGTGACAACTGCGGATCGGCCAAGACCAGACCTAGCAGCATTCCAAGCTTTACGTCACCACCGCCTATCCACTTGCCGCTAGAGATTTGATATAACAGATAGAACAGCCCTCCCCCAACCGCAAAACTCAGCACCGTTTGCCTAAGAGCGTGTAATCCGCCATCAAACACAAAAACAGTTAACGCAGCTTGAACTAGCGCCAAACCCATTAAGCTATAAACAATTTTATTAGGCAACAAGTACCATTTGAGGTCATAGACTGCTAAAGCTACGAAACCGACCAAATACACCAACCAAAAGCCAAAGAGAGTTAACGCTTCAGTACTAGGATTTCTACCTGCTGCTACACAAGCCGCAAGTGTTAAATGTGCCAAATATGGCCAATATAGATAAGAAAATACGAATAACACTGCCGTTGTTAGTTCTACAAGAGGATATTGGACAGAAATGGGCTTATGGCAATATCGGCAGCGCCCACGTAGCCAAAGCCAGCTGAGCACTGGCAAAAGGTCTTTAGGCGCCAGCTTGTGCCGACAGCTTGGACACATAGAGTGACCTTTTATAATGGAAAGGTCTCTAGACCTGAGAGCAGAGATATGAGAGCTAAGCTTTCGCTGCTCTCTGCTCTTTCCTCTCTGCTCTTTGTTACCTTTGCTTTTTGCTCCTTGCTCTTTGCCTTGTTCATACAAGCGCCAAACCAGTGCATTCACAAAACTCCCAAAACATAACCCCAGAACCACAAGAATAAGAATAATCACCCGTCAATCGTACCATATTCTCTCTAGAGTTTCTTCGCTTACTCATTCCAAGGGGAGCACTTAAATAAGTCTTGGAAATGACCTTAACATTTTGTGTCCGATCGGACATGTTTTGTTAAGTTTACGGAGGAGAAATATTTTCTGGATGGAATTCATTTCTAAGGGGAACCCTTGGATAAACTTCTGAAAACTCCTAGAAAGTAAAAGACTAGATAAAGTGGTCTTGATTTTGATTAATTTAAAACAAGCTCCCGAAGGAGCTTGTTTGTGAGGCAAAGTTAATCTTTACTGCTCAATGCACTGCAGAGCGCCGTTACCGCTACCTGATTCGGTCGCAAAGTATAGAGCTGCTGTGCGCGAATTGAGAGTCGGAGTACAGTCCTGACCTGCAATTATTATCACTGAATTTGTGCTAACTTGAGTGGCAGATTCACTCCCCGGGGCAGTTGTAGTTGGCAAAATTGTTGCTCCACCGGCGGTTGAAATCCAAATATTGCCATCCCTGGATGTGGCACCACCCAAACCTATATTACCAGCACTTGTGTAGTAGCCAAGTGTAGCTGATTCGGTGTTACCGGAGGTACCTCGTGATACAGCAATATTATTTGTATTAGTGTTAGCTGGATCGTCAGATAGACTATTGGGTAGTGTCCCATTGTTATTACTTATGTAGTTAGCCACGGCACCGCCAATAGCTGCAACGTCATTTTTACGCTGAGTGTTGCGTGAACTACGCTGTAAGGCCGGAACAGCCAAAAATACGATCAAAAGTATCAAAGCGGCAATGGCTAGGACTATCAAAACTTCGATGATGGTGAAGCCTTCTTTAGGTTGTTTTAGTTTTTTGAACATTCTGGGTGCCCCCCTAATTGATTGATATATTAAATGCTTATGTTTGTCATGATACGTATAACGTCATACAAAAGCAAGCCCACCGATATTATTTGCTAATGTTTTCCACAGGCTCCTGCGATGTTAGCGGATTATTGTCTTGTCCGCCAAGCCGTAAATTGGCAAAAGTATGGCCGCCACAATGGTGAAGGCCACCAGCCCCAATATGACCATAAGTACCGGCTCTATAAGAGTTGAGATGTTGCGGATCTGATTATCAACTTCTTTTTCGTAGTAGTCGGCAATTTTGCCCATCATGGCCTCAATAGCCCCAGATTCCTCACCAATGTGCAGCATATTTGGCACCAGTGGCAAAAAGTTTGGATCGTCAGTCAGTGAATCAGACAGTGCTTTACCGCCCTTAACCTGCTCTATAGCCTTGGCAAGAGAGCGCTCGACATGCACATTATTAACCGCATCGCCGGTAATCTCGAGCATTTGGATAAGCGGCACACCGCTAGCCACTAAGGTCTGGCCAGTGCGCGCAAAGCGGGCCATATATAGCTTCATAAACAACGGCCCAAATGGCCAAGCTGTCATTTTGACCTTATCTACAACCGTTTTACCGCCGATGGTTCTGGCCCAGCGGCTCATAAAAACAGTACCAAGCACCGCCAGAATGACCATGATATACCAAAATCTAATAACAAAGTTTGAAACCGCCAACAAGATCTGTGTCACAAGTGGCAGCGAAACACCTTTTATCCCGTCGTATAGAGTTTGAACCTGGGGCAAAACCTTCACCAGCATAAAAGTAACCACGCCGACCATAACTAACAGCACAATGGCCGGGTAGATAAAGGCTCCGCGCACCTTGCTTAGTATTTCGGCATCTTTTTCTTGCTGGTTGGCTAGACGCTCCAGCGACGCATCAAGAGTTCCTGAAGTTTCACCTGCCGCAACCAAGCTTACAAACACCCTGTTAAATGTATCGGGGTGTTTATTTAGTGCAGAGGAAAAGCTCGAGCCACCCTCAACATCGCTAATAATCGTGCCTATCCTGGCTTTCAAAGCTTTGTTTTCGGTCTGGCCCATAACATTACGCAAACTCTGCACCAGAGGCAATCCAGCGTTTATAAGAGTTGATAATTGGCGCGAGAATAGTACTTTGTCTTTAGATTTAATCCTGTGCAGGTATCTTTCGACTAGACGTTGGCTACCTGTTCCGCCCTTAATCTTTATAGAAATAGGAGCCAGTCCTTCTTCGTGCACCAAGCGACCAGCCGCGCCCACACTATCGGCCTGTACTTCTGCTGTGACTTTCTCACCCGTTGAGGGGTTCCTAGCTATGTATTCGAACGTTAGCACAACGCAACCTCCGGTTGCAGACAAATAGCAGTTAGCAGATAACAGTTAACAGAAGTGAGTCTGCATAATCTGTACTCTGTAATCTGTAATCTGTACACTGCTCTAGCTCCTCATCATTCGATCAAGCTCATCAAGATCAACTGCATAATTTCGGGCTTCGTCGTAAGTGATTGTGCCGCTATGAATCATTGATACTAGTGTTTTATCCATAGATTGCATGCCGTGCTCGGACCCGGTCTGGATGACTGCCTCTAGCTGATGGCTCTTGCCTTCGCGGATAATATTGCGTACGGCCGGCGTGGCTATCAATATCTCTGCGGCCGCAATTCGGCCACCACCAATGGCAGGCACTAAGCGCTGCGAGCAAATAGCCATCAAAATATTGGCAAGCTGAGCACGAATTTGAGGCTGCTGGTGAGGTGGAAAAACATCAACCATACGGTCAATACTCTGACTGGCCGAGTTGGTGTGCAGGGTGGCCAGCACCAAATGGCCGGTCTCCGCAATAGTAATAGCCGAGCTTATGGTCTCGAGGTCGCGCATTTCACCAATCAGCACCACGTCCGGATCTTCACGCAAGCTGGAACGCAGCGCCGCACTAAAGGAATAGGTATCATAGTGAACTTCACGCTGGACTACAATGGATTTCTTAGACTTGTGAGTGTACTCAATAGGATCCTCAATGGTAATTATATGGGCTGCTCGCTCATTGTTGATCCTACCAACTAAACCAGCCAATGTAGTGGATTTGCCGGATCCGGTTGGGCCAGTGACCAGCACCAAACCTCGCGGGTATTCAGAAAATTTATTTATTATTGGCGGCAGACCTAGCTGTTCAATACTCAAAATTTCATTGGGAATTAAACGCAACGCCGCAGCTAAGTTGCCTCGTTCGTGGAAGGCGTTAACTCTAAATCGGCCAAGATCGCCAAAAGCAAAGCTAAAGTCAAACTCTTTGTCTTTGAGCAATATCTGTTTTTGATCTTCATCCAAAATTGCAAAAATAAGCGTCTCAATTGTTTGCTCCGTTAAAATTTCAGTACCACTTACGGGTGACAATACACCGTCAACACGTATAATTGGTGCCAGTCCTACCTGCAAGTGGAGGTCAGAACCCTTTTTCTTAACGACTTCTTCTAATAGTAGTTCAATTCTTAAGTTTTGTGCTGCTGCCATTGTTATGTTCCCTTATTTTTAAGCACTATCAAATGCTGCTACCCTGTTAACTTCCGCTAGTGTAGTAAAACCAGCCAACGCCTTGAGGTAGCCATCTTCGCGCATGCCGACCATCCCTTCTGATTTGGCCACTTCTTGAATGTCGGCGCTGGTAGACCTTTTGAGTATTAAGTCCTGGATTTTGTCAGTGACCTCAAAAACCTCATATAAGCCCAAGCGCCCATGATAGCCACCTGGGCTATCAGGGACATCCTGACCCTTAAATAAAGTATAAGCGCTTTGGCCCTTGAGTGGCAAGTCCTCATAGCCCAGATCTTCCCCAACCTCTTTTTTGTCAGCATCAGTGTCTGGCAAAAGCTTGCCAAGAGTTTGGTGAATAGCTTCGGTTTCAGCCTTGTCTGACTGATAGGCTTCCTTGCCGTCGTTAACTCTTCGCACCAACCTCTGACCAATGACTGTATGCACGGTTGAAGCAATCAAAAACGGCTCAATACCCATATCCAGCAACCTGGGCAAGATACCGGCCGCCGAGTTAGTGTGCAAGGTAGAGAAAACCAAGTGTCCAGTTAGAGCGGCCTGTACCGCCAAGGTGGCTGTTTCTTTATCACGGATTTCACCAACCATTACAATGTCTGGGTCCTGTCTTAAAATTGAGCGCAACCCGGTAGCAAATGTCAGCCCAACATCGGCATTAACCTGAATTTGGTTAATGCCCTCCACCTTATACTCAATTGGATCCTCAAGCGTTACGATGTTTACGGTGTCGTTCTTGATTTCTTGCAATAACGCGTACATGGAGGTTGACTTGCCTGAGCCCGTTGGGCCACTGGTCAGGATCATGCCGTTGGGCCGCTTTAGCCCCTCGCGAATCATTCTGAGCGCTCGGCCATGATAGCCCATATCCTCCAATAGCAAGCTGGTACCGCTTTTGTCTAGCAAACGTATAACCACCTGTTCGCCCCACACCACTGGCGATATAGCAATACGAAGGTCAATTGGCTTTTTGTCAACCATAATAGTAAAGCCGCCATCCTGCGGTATACGATGTTCGTCAATCTTCAAATTGGATAAAATCTTTATTCGCGACACCAGCGGAGCCTCTGTAGATTTGGGCAGTTTCATAATCTCGCGTAGTACACCGTCAATCCTGGCTCTAATCTTTAGCTGTTTCTCGAGCGGCTCAATGTGTATATCGCTGGCACGGCTTTTGGCAGCATACTCCAAGATTGTCGATAACGCTTTGCTAATTGGCGAATCTTGAACAATGGTTTTAATAGAATCGCCGCCTATCATAGCTTTGCTGTCTCTATCAGCACTTTCAACGTCTTCCCCAGCTTTTTGCAGTACACCTGTAACTTCGGAGCTCAGCTGGCCTTGATACTGCTTCAGGACATGCTTAATACCTGTTTCACTGGCAGCATAAACTTTGAGCGGTCGGCCAATCTTGTTAGCCAAAAAATCAACTGCCTGGACGTTATCGGCATCAAGCATAGCCACTACTAAACGGTGTTGCATTTCACCAAGTGGAACAGCCATGTAGCGGCCAGCAATATCTTGCGGCAACAGATCCAGCACGTCGGCATCAATGGTGGCATTACTAAGATTGACATACGGGACCTTGGTTGTCTTAGCGATGGCGTGCGTGAGTGCTTCGTCATTTACCGCACCGCTGTTCACAATTAGACTGAGTAATGGCGTTTTATCACTTTCTGCTTTGTGCTTCAGTTCTTCAAGCTGTTCGGAACTCAGTAGTCCATCCTTAACCAAGCTTTCTTCTACCTGCTGTTGTACAGATGTAGATAAGACACTCATGTAGTGGCCACCAGTTTAACGTTTTTGATTGTTAAATGGTTGGGGGTTGCTATTTGTGCCAATGGTAATACGTTGCGAAGGATCAATTGCTGACGAGTTAAAGTATTTTGAGTCAAGATCAGGAAATTCGGTACTTATAGCCCCCACCACTTCAACCTTTTGTTCGCGGTTTTTGGGTGGCACAATTATTTTGCTACTTATAAGTACTGACATAACAGCACTAATGATCGCAATCACACTAATCAAAGCAATGTCTTTTTGCTTCATTTTATGACCTCAGTTTTAATATCAAGACTTGTGGCAGGCTGATAATATGTTTCAGCGCTGATAGAAGCAGTCAAATTACTATCACTCCCCGAAAAGCTTATTTTGTTGATTGTGAATGGTCGAATTGACGCTTCAAATATTCTGATAATACCTTGGACTGCTCCATATGAGCCACTAATAGAGGCTTCGAATGGTATGGCAACTGGCGCAGGATTGGCTGAAGCTTTAACGCTTTGCTGGCCTACTTCATCGTCTGTGCCCGTCATAGATTGCAAATTTACTCCGGTGCCACCCAATAACTTTTCAAGACTACTGGCAACAGCTGGGAAGTCATATGTACTAGGCAATGCATCGAGAACTATCTGTGCATTATTGCCGTCTCTATCGCCTTGACCCGCCGGATTGCCACCCAACACATTCTGGGTGGTGTCTACAAAGGCTTTGTATGACGAATTTAGTGTCTTTGCGTTGTCAATATTTTCTTTAAGTTGATCACGAGCCTGCTCCTTTTTGGCTATCACACGCGACTGATATGATCTTTGGCTCAATAATGCTTTTGAAGCAACTAGCGAAAACACAACAATAAACGAACTGACAGCCGTAACTATAACCATACTGGCATTTGCCTTATCTATTTGGAGTCGTTTGGAGTTAGAGTTTTTTGTCGCCACTTTAATTATCCTCTTAAGGTGCTGTTGGATTAGTTGAATCAGTTTCTTTAAACGGTGAAACAGATGGTTGATCGGTCTGGGAACGGGTGGTAGTTTTGTTGGGCGGCACTGTCATAGTAACCAGTTGCTCGCCATTAAAAATGGTCTCGTCATAGCTAACAGATATAGAATAAGTAGTGTTTGTTGCCGTTCGGGCAAAACTAGTCAATACAACATTACTAAAGGCATTCTTGGAAAGTTTGGTATCATTTTGGGTACTAAACGTAGTGAACTTTAGTGTATCGGCAAAAACATTTACACGGTCCAATGTGTCGGCGGCACCGGTAAATTGCATAGTATGTTCGGCAAAGTTTACCTCGTAACCGGTAATACTCATCTCGGCTGGTACCACTTGCCCCAAATAGCCAAAAAGTCTAGATGTAACTGGTTTCTTGCTGTTCAGCGCTGGTATGCTCTTCAATTGATTCTGAATGGTCAATATTTTGGTCAAGTCTGGGATTTTCTGTAGATCGCTAGTATGCTTTTTGATGTCTTTATCTACCCGGCTAAGATGACTTTTTTGGAAGACATTAACCGCAAGCAGCAGCATAATCATAATGGTGAGACTAATGCCAGCAGCCAAACTAGCTGCCATCAGCACCAAATACTTGGTGCGCCGGGCTTTGATAAAGGCCAGCTTAACATCAGGTAAAAGATTAAACTGAACCATTACTCGTCCCTCTCAGCCAGGCCAGCAGCCACACAAAATTGGTTAGAGACACCTAGTAACTCATTTTGACGGTCGGCCGGAAACGATACGTTCCGCCATGCGTTGCCTATCTCTACATTGATGCCAAACTTATTGGCAATATAGAGTGGGAACTCTGGCAATGTCGAAGCACTTCCGGTAACAATTATTCGCTCCAACTTTTTGGCTGGATAACGGGCTTGGAAGAATTTTATGGATTTTTCTATTTCCATAACCAATATATCGATGGTGCCGATTATAGTGTGGTAAATCTGGCCTTCAAGCTTATCTTGCCCAAGTCCAAACTTAAACACAAATTGTTTAGCCTGAGCCTCGTCAATATTAAGGTTTTGAGCTGCAGACTTAACAATGGTATCTGTGCCAGTTGGAATAGACCTAATGAGACGCGGCCCACCGGCCATACTTATAACAAGATCTGTTGACTTATTGCCTATATCCAGCACCATTTCGGCTGCTTGCGAATCGGATGGAATGACCGCCCTGGTAAGTGCAATACTATCTGGCTCAAATGCTATAACATTTAGGCCAATAGATTCCAACATGTCTAGGCGAGCCTCAACATATTCGTTGGTTACACTACTCATCAACACTTCTACTTTGGTTTTTTCTTTAGGTGAATCACCCAGCACTGCCCAGTCCATTTTTGATTCGCTCAGCGGAGTAGGTATAAATGAATCGGCTTGAAATTCAATGGTTGAGGCAATCTCTTTAGGGTCAAGTTTATCAATATCAACTACTGTCGAGAATACTCTGTTTGATGGCAGGCCAACCGCCACGTTTCTGGTAGAAATATGAGCTTGGCTAAGCAACTGTTCGATAGTCTGCGCAAGCTTTTGATGATCTGCCTTAGAATCACTCAGGGCAACTTTGATATCAACGGGGACAGAAGCGTATTTAACCAGAGCCTTAACCTTACCACCACCTCTAAGTTCCACTAGCCGGATGGCTGTGGTGCCAATATCCATTCCAAAAAACTCGGAGACCCCACTCAATAAAGACATATTGACCCGATTATACCATAAGCACTACTCCTATACGCAAGGGCATAAGCAATATTCAATGCTCAAGTGTCAATGTACAATGAATAGCCAATGAATAATGTGGCAAATGCACCAATTGATTTAAGAGATAGGTCATTAGATTTTTCGCGGCTTGTTATTCGTTTCATTAAAAAATTTCAAAAGAATACAGTGACTCAACCCTTGATTAATCAGTTAGTAAGGTCTTCAACTAGTATTGGGGCTAATTTCATAGAAGCCAAAAACGCTAGTTCCGAAAAAGATTTCCGGAATAAAGTATTTATCAGCAAGAAGAAAGCTTCCGAGACTCTTTATTGGCTTAAGCTACTAGAAGAATTTTCGAATGATCCAGATCTTTACTCCTTGCAAAAAGAATGCCAAGAAATCATTCTCATATTGCAGAAGATCGTTACTACATTGGATCATTGATCATTCATTGAGCAATGAACATTGAAAATTGAGCATTTGGTTATAGAACCGGTGGCAAGCTGGTGAAGTAATCAAATGTTGGAATTTTCTCGTTCAGCAATGACGATCCTATGTAGGTCTCTGGACCATTTATGACTACCTCGGCGGCACAGGTTTTTGTATCAGGCAACCCCGGCACACAGTTACGAGTTGGCCAGACGTATGGATTCTCGCCAAACATTGCTTGGCCAGCTTCGCTGTAAGTTCTCAGCCAGTCAATGTGATTTGCAGTAAGTGAGCCATTAAATTCTAGCTGTTTGCCACAAAGTGATTGAAATTGATCAGTAAGCGTAGAGTCAGTTAGGTTAACCCTCTTGAAGATGATGTACTTTTCTAAATCAACGCAAGTACTTATGAGGCCAGCTGGGCCAAAGCCAGAGGGTGATGGGCCACCGGCCGGTAAGGGTTTAGCAACCAGATTAGCGTCTATCTGTGTGACGGTGTCATTAATGTAAATGCTGCCCTCGGTTATTATTGTTACAGATGGGATTGCCGCGGCATTGCTCCAACTTGTTTCATATACAAAGTCACCTGTGTCGCGAGAAGGAGCACCGCTTCGCTCAATAAAACATGGCTGGAGGAAGGCATCGCCTTTAACGTAAATAACTATGCGTGTACCTAGTTTTATTGGGCGCTGCGTATAGACGCCACCACTCAGCTCCCTGCTGCTGCAAATATCAACCCAGTGCATAGGCGTATCGACATAGTATGTGCCAGATTCCATGTATGTAATATCCATCAAATAGTCAACATTGTTAACCCTGGAGCCTGGCGGCGGGGTTGTTGGAAACGAATAGTTTGTAATGCAGTGGTTGCCGCCAAAATTACCACTTGTGCCATCGTTGGCAAAATAGAGATCATCAGGAGGGCTTGGAGCTGGTGCCACACCCCCTAGTTGAGCGCTATTAAAACCATTTATCGCACCCAGCGCAAAGGCCGCCAGTTGGCTGCCAGATCCAAGTGCCGGCACTCCCGTGGTAAAAGTATCTATGATCCCGTTTACAGGCACAGCGCAGCTATCAAAACCGCCTCCGGCAAAGACATCACCTCCAAATATTCCAAGATAGGGCTTAAAATTAATCGATGCACAGGTTGTTTGGGTAAGTGGCGGCCCGGGAGGATTCAAAATATTCCCCGAAGGATCAAGCGTCCCAGATCCCGGCGTCACCGTAGTTTCCGCACAAATTTGATCGCCTGTGGTCAAACTATATGGTATTAGATTTACATTGGATATTCTTTCGTGCTGCTTTGTTCCGTTGTTCAGATTTAGATTAGTGTCGGTGACATCTATTGGCGGAGCTAGCTCAACTACCACGCCTCCCCTTTTTAGGAAAAAATGCCGCCTTATATCTACGTCTCTGACTTCAGGAGCACCAATTATATTGGTGTCTACCCAGGATTTAAAATCTACGCTAGTTGGCGATGACAGATCTACATTTTCCACTGAAGCCTTGGGGATGTTGTCAAACCGACCGACAATGGGGCTAAATGCCCCTGTAATGTTTCCGCAGCGCCGGTTGATTCTAAAAAACGTACCATCCGGATTGTTAAATACTATAAAATCATCATCCAGCCTCGCAAATCCGGGCGGATCCTCGACTGCCTCATTACAATATGAATATAAGTCTGTTATCGCGCCCTTTAAGACAGCGTAAGTATCCGTACGACCGTGATAATCTATGTTTGCTGTTGTTAGATTGCAGTTATCCCATAAGTGACTGTCGCCGGCCATTGGTAATTGCCATTGTATTCCGCCGGGGACTGCAGCATAAGCATTTACGGCAGCTTCCCATACCGAACTACCACTGTTAAGGTCGTTCTGGGCAGCGACTATTCCGTTGAATACGCGGTTAAGCGGATTGGAGCCAAAGTCAGTGTCCGGGTTAGCGCCAAGCATGGCATTGATAATTGCAGAATTACTGACCACTTGGTATATATCGTCCTGAGAACATGCCGTAAGACTGGCAGGTGTTATGGGGTTACCGCACAAACTTATTTGATTCTCCATAAAGCTGATAAAACTGGCTGCATTGTTAGCCCCCGTATAGGTTGCCGGCCACGCCCAAGATGATGGTGCTGTCCATTTACCCGGCATGTTTACATAATAGGTGGAGCATATTGCCCGGCCGGCTGGGAACCGCGCCGATACAAAAATTCTGGTGGTAGTGTCAAAACATACGTCCTCGGCACTCGCCGACGGGCTAATAATTACGCTCAGCAAACCTGTAATCAACACGCTCAAGATCAACAAGTACTTTAATCTATTGCTTAAACTCTTCAGCTTAGTCATGCTTATAGAGCCTTCAGTTGTGCGTTAATATAGGTTTTAAAGCTCTCGGTGCCGGGTGGTTTCTCTCCGTACTCTATGGCTTCTAGAGACTTTTGATAGTTGTCTTTGGCGCAAGTCTTGTCATTATTGCGCCGGCACGTCTCGGCCAAGTTGAAGTAATCTTTAAAGCTGCGCATGGGGCTTTCATCAAATGATTTGAGCTGCCATTTTTGTGCATTTTTATAGTCCCCTTTTGCCTTATAAATTGCGATCATGGCATTAGCTATCTTATATCGCTGCGCCTTATCGCGGTTGTGGGGATATTTGTCCATAAAATCTTCCAATAACTTTTTGGCCTTGTCGTCCTGGCCCCTGCTGTGTGCCTTCTCTTCAAGCTTCATCATTTCTTCAAATTCTTGCTTTTGCGTAACCTTATCGCCCGAGGAATAATATAGATATACGCCAACACCGACTAAGGCTACTATTACTGCCAAGGCCAATATCATTATCTTCCTATTTGACTTAACATTGGGCAAATGAAACCGCGAACCCACCGTACCCATGGTGACATTATCCAGATCATCGCCCTTTTTCTTCATAGTCAAGCTCCATTATAGTATAAAGCTTGTGTTTTTAAACAGCTCGCTATTTGGCCAAATTTTTTATAAGTCTTTCGTGAGCGTCCAATAGTAAAACCCAAGGCATGAGCTTGTCTCTAATAACAACCGTTTTGGTTGTGACGCCAAGCTTATCTTTTGATGCATGCTCAGTCGCCAATTCGCTTAGATGTTTTGGGAAATGCGATTCCAGGTAATGAGTCTTGTCTATATACTCATCAAGTCCCCTCAGATACTGCGTAACTTCTACCGCTTGTTTATCGCGTCTCGCCAGTCGTACAAACATTAACGGTGCAGCAATAAGAGCCGCAAAAAAGGTTGGTATTGCAAAAGCACCCAGGAAGTCGCTACCTATGTTTACTGCGTCAAGCCCGCTTCCAATCATAACAATACCAATCAGACCAAAGGTTAAGCCTGCAGCCAATTTAATGAATATTCTTTGATTATCCGTTTTTGATCGTACGGTAATACCGCGTTCTTCCAAGCCTGTCTTAATTAGCTGGTATAACCTATCGTCAATGCCAGAGGTTAAAGCCATGCCCAAAGTCTCAATGCTCGACCAATGCAAACCATCGCTTATGTGGTCGCCGTGAGTACCAATTAGAAAGTCAACGATATTTCTTTCTGGCTGGAGCAATGAATCATAATTTTCTGTATTTTGGAAAACGTAATATTTTCTATCCCCTGCTTTGTTGACTTTATATAGTAACTTTATATACCCTCGACGGCTTAAATCTAAAAACTCAGCGTAGATGGCGCAGGTTTTAATTTCACCATAGAATAACAAGCATGTTTCAAGCGGGTTTATGTCTTCCGGCGGGTCGTACTGAACAATCTTTGACTTATCATATTTTGGGTTATCGACTGTGCGTAGGATAAAAACTGCCAGCAAAATAATGGGCAAGACAAACCACAAAAACAATGGCAGCCAGAAATCCATCATAAAACCAGTTTAGCACCTCTATGGGTCAGATACCGCCAATTATAAGCCATATCTGTTAAACTAGGGCTTATGGAATGGAACGATCCCAGTTTGCTGAACTCTTCGATCCCTTTTACCTTTACTGATGGAACAGATATATTTAACGAACTTGCAAAAAAGTATATCAAACATTCAAAGGGCTTATTTATTCTCGGACCTTCCGGAGTTGGCAAGACACACTTTATAAAACAGCAGTCTGAAGCAAATTGGATAGATGGAGACATTCTTTGGTATGCCGCTAATGCCCTCCCCGGAGGAAAATGGTGGGAAGCAGATCTTGAGGAGATCAATAGAATAGAAGCACGCTGTGATGTTGTAACACTAGAGGCAAAGCGTCAAGGTTTCTGGATTATGGGCACTTCTAATTATTGGCTTAAACCAGATGCTATTGTCGTCCCAGACTTAGATACTCATAAAAAATACATTGAAACCAGAGAAGACAAAGGCTACGACGGCGGCCTAACAACAAATGATTTTGAGCAAATGAAGGCACATCGCGAAGTCATCCTGGAGTGGAAGCAAAAGGGTGTGCCGTGCTTTACGAGCGTTCAAGAAGCGGCCAAATACCTTGCGAGTTTATGAACCGCTGTTGTGGTTGTGTATAACAACCCCTGATAGTTTGTCCATTGGCATTAAGGTGTCACGGATATCTTCGCCAAGCATGTCTCTTTTAATGTAATGCGTCAGGCTGTCGTAGTGCCCAATTGCCCAAATTATAAGCCGCCTATCTGGATTGGCCTCTTGATATGCCTCAGCAAAACCCTGGCTAACATGCATAAAGTCAGCCACGGCATCGGCCGTCTCAACCGGTCCCGGCATACCTGTTTGCTCTCTTAGTTTTCTGTCATCACCTTTGTCTTTCTCATAGGCGGCCCAAATACCAAAGCCAGTTGCTCCGTATTTTTCAACCATTGCTTCCCGATATTTTTCACCTTCTTCACTTATATCGTGAAGAAAAGGCACATCCAGTAGTGCTTCTGTTTCAAATATATCGCCGCCATGTAAGCCACGAGTGTTAACTATTGCGCCTTCATCTAAGCCACGGTCTTTAAGCGCCTGTTTAAACCCAGATATCGCATGTTTACCAGTATCAACCGCTCGCTTGTGATCGCTACCTACACCGTTGAGTGTAGCTAACTCAGCCGAACTAGCAATAACTATAATGTCAAGTTTTGATCGTTCGCCCTCAGATAGCCCATCGAGTAGTTTCCCAAGAAAGCCTTCGGTAGTTTCTTCTTCTTGTTTAGCAGCTTCAAACGTTAAAGCTCCTACTTCACCTTTGGAAGCGTCGCGGTTATCTTTGCCATTTACCTGTAAAACAGAGATGGATTCTCCAGCCAAAAACGTCCCAACTTCCGGGGGGACAAGATTCTCAACCGTGATACCTGGGATGTTTCTTACCTCTGCATCGACAGATTCAAAGCCAGCTTGAGGCCCGTGAATAGGGACATCAGCTGCGGGGTTATTTGTTGCGTTGTTGTTATCGTTTGACATTTTGTTTTTAAAACCTGTTTATATTTTTTAAATCTATAATCATTTTAGCATAAGCTAGTTGATTTGTCAATTATAGCCTTAAATATTGTCCGCCTATCTGTTACACTAAACAAATGAGTGGCAATCTCGCTCTTCCCAAAGACTGGGATCAAACCAATATTTTCAGACATCTTGCCAACCCCTACTCCGATGATGCCTTAGCCGAACTGCGTCAAGACATAATTGATGTAGGGCCTATCGATTTTTCAGAATTACCACAAGAAATGGTCAATTATGGGTTGCCATACACCATAAAAACCCCTGGTCAGCCGTTCACTACAGACACCCAAAACCCCGTTTATGATAGTTACCATGAGGGATTTATTGATGTGGCTACTCAGATAGCAGGAGAAGACGTAGTTTTAGCTTCAGAAATACGATTTCGGCATAATGTCATCAGAACTTTGGCAGTTGGCGAAGGACCAGCATTTAACCTCCCCCATATTGACGGTAAATTATTTGAGCCCGAGTCGCCAAAGATGCGTTATTTACAGTTTTTTGGCATAGCTATTAGCGCCGTTCCAACCAAAGTAGTCCAGGGAGGCTACTGCCGAGAAGATCTGCATATGCGCAGAGTCGATGACGAATATGACTACATCTATAAACCAGTGGGTGAGCTTGCTAAAAAACAACTCGATGAGGCTGAAGAAATCCCTGTAGGACGGTTGGTTATTCTTGGCCCTGTGGCTGTTCACTTTGCCCAAAAAGCTAAGAAGCCTGTCCCTCGCCGCCACCTAACTCGCTGGTCATTACTAAATTAAGCATAGCAAGAAACTAAACCGTAACATAAAAGCAATACACCTCTGTTATAATACTTTTATGAGCAAGAGGCCTAGCCTATGTGTTGGGATACCAAGTAGTAGTACAAGTCTCACGATCAACATTCGCAGTATCCGTATCAAACCTGTGAGGCTGGTCAATTCTGAAGAATACACTGTCACCAGGTTCGACATGCTCCCTCAGCTTAACATTGTGTTCGTCATCTGACGTTTCCAGAACTACAAACCCACCGTTAGAAAGTGTAGTGTGCAACCTATAGGCTGGATTTGATTGATCACGATGTCGATCCCCCCTGCTACCCCCCTCACTTTTGATAGTCCATTGACCACGCTGAATTGTGGCACCTGGAAACTGTACGTCTATGACTTGAGCGACCTTCTGATGTTGCTCAATAGCTTCCATTCCAGCTTCGCCCCTTATAATAAACCCAGGCAATATACTCGTTTTCATCTCTCTTAACAGTTCCGGAACTTGGTCAGGGGATTCTACTCTAGGCAGTAAACCAACCTCGTTTAGCGCGGGTAGAGTTTCAGCTAGTGTTCCTAGGTGTGTATTCATTTATGTTTTATAATCTGATTCTATAAACTTAAGTATAGCAATTATTCTTTATTTTGTCAATATCCTCTATCTGTTACAATTAGCATATGAGTTTATCTATAGCCGCTCTCAAGACGCAACCTTACCATTGAAATCCGTATGAAAATACCCCCTACTAATAGGAACTTTAATCGATCTAACCTCTCTTATACAACCGCTTATGGTTGCATTTTTACCATAAGTCACTATAACTATCAGTGATAAGTAATTCCCTGTGCATGGGGCTCAGTAAGGTTCCTCAGAAAAGTGCACAGGGTTTTATAATTTAAAGAGCTACAAACTACCATCGTTGGCAAAAAATAGCTCCTTGAGCGAGAAGCTTCTTAGCTAGAGACTAACAACAGTCTGGGGTAAAGCTGTAGCAAGCTTTTTGTCAAAGGTCAGTAATGGTTTTGCGTCATTTAGCTCGGCATAGACGGCAAGACAGGCATCTATAAATGAAATTTTTGGATACGATATATAAAGTGATAAGGATTTTACTAGCATGACTCGGTTACAATCAATTTGTGAAATTGCTAATATTGCTTTTACTTTTTCGGCTATTTGACTGCGACCATACATATATGGTTTTCCCTGTAACACCCACACAACTTCTGCAAATACCAAATCAGCCACTGTATATTTTTGTGACGTATCATCGAATAATGCTTCAACCTTTGCCGTTTGCAGGGGGACATCTGCTAACACAAGTCTAAGTAAAGTATTTGTATCCAAACTCTTCATTATCTACTTTTCTAAACTACGTTGATATCGCCTAGTGGCAGCCTGCTGCGCCGCTTGATTGATAGCAATATCTAGCTCTTCATCGGTCAATGGTTTTATGCCATGTTTTTTCATATGAGCTTGGCTTTCTGCTTGCACCAAACGTAAATTCTCTCGCCAGTTGTTTTTTCTGACAATAACTTCCTCACCACGTATTTCTACAAATACCTGCTCGCCTGGCTTTAGCCCGAGTTTTTTGCGAAACGCTACTGGTACTGTCATCTGCCCCTTGCTCGTCAATGTTGTACTGTATGTCATAGTAGAATAGTAGCAAAGGTATTACATTATGTAAAGGTAATACTTTCTGCTGCTCGCCTCAATGTCAAGCCAGCTGTGTCTACCCGATCCTCTCATGGGGGATGGTCAGCCATTGATCAATAAGGCGATCATAATATCGCTCGATTTTTGTCTGATCCAAGGTATTCTGAAGTTCAATTTTCTTCGGTTTGGGTACCATGTTATCTAGCTCATAACTTGTCTCAAAGAGTGTTTGCTTTTCGGTATCTGTCAGCAGCTCATCACTTGTTAGCCCGTGAAATGCAAGGTATTTATCAAATAACACCTCCGTCAATAAATATGTGCTGTCAAACATTCGGCGCCGATGAGCCTCGGCAGCTTTTCGGGTTTTGAAGCCTTCATAATATACGATAATTATCAATGGCGCAGTTGTCACAATATACTTCGCCTGTTTGCATATTTGTTGAGCCAGGTACGGATACTTTTTGGTTGCACTGAGCGCATACTAAATCCGTCTCACGCGCCATCTTAGCTCGTTCTGATTTGGTTGGTGCTTTAAAATGTTTCAGCACAATGGCAGGCATTGGCTGCGATAAATACGGCTTGACGGATTGAGCAAACTGTCGATAGCATCCATAACATTATGTACTCCTGTCTGTTATTATGTAACAGATGGTGAATAAGGTAAAGTTGTGTCCTTACAAATAGCTATTGTTGGGCTACCAAATGTGGGTAAGTCTACCCTGTTTAACGCCCTGACAAATAATAATATTCTGGCGGCTAATTATCCTTTTGCTACCATCGAGCCCAATACTGGAATAGTGCCGGTGCCAGACGAGCGGCTACAGAAGTTATCTGAGTTGTATGGCAATGCGCCTATCAAGCCAGCCACGGTGCAGTTTATTGACATTGCAGGGTTAGTTGCCGGCGCATCTAAGGGCGAAGGCTTAGGTAATCAGTTTTTGGCTCATATACGAACAACAAACGCCATTGTGCAGGTAGTCCGAGCGTTTACAGATCCTAATGTGCAGCATGTGGATGCGCAGCACAATCCGCAGAAAGACATAGATGTTATTAATACCGAGCTGATTTTGGCCGATCTGCAAACGGTTGAGCGCCACTTGCCTATTCTACAAAAAGAAGCCAAAGCTAATCCAAAACTTAAGCCTCAAATTGAAGCACTGGAGCAAGTGCACACTTTACTTAATCAAGACAAGACTGCCTTTGAAGCAATAAGTAATATGGAAAAAGAGGTCAGGGATTGGCTGCAAAAAGAGCTACAACTATTGACGGCGAAGCCGGTTATTTATCTGTTAAACGTCGATGAGGCAACATTGAACGATGAAGCACACAAAGCAGAATTAAAAACCTTGGCGCCACACACTCCCATTATTTATATCTGCGCCAAGCTGGAGAGTGAGCTGAATGGATTGGACGATGCCGACCGACAGGAGCTACTAACAAGTTATGGACAATCTGAATCCGGCCTGATCCAGCTTATTCACGCCGCATATGACACACTTGGCCTACAAAGCTATTTAACCGCTGGTGAAAAGGAAGTGAGGGCTTGGACCATTGCCAAAGGTGCTACTGCCCCTCAGGCTGCCGGAGTCATACATGGCGACTTCGAAAAAGGCTTTATAGCCGCCGAGGTTGTGAGCTATCCCGACTTGATTTCTGCTGGTTCCCTATCTGCTGCGAGATCTGCCGGCAAAGTCCGCACCGAGGGCAAAACCTATGTAATGCAGCCAAATGATGTGATTGAGTTTAGATTTAATGTGTAGCGTTGCTTTAGAACCCGTTATCGCTTAACATTTACTTGAGTACAGGTGTGTTTAAGGATGCTGCAAGGATAAAGCGTTGCAATGAATAAAAAGAACCGCTTAATAGCCCCCCTTATATTGACTGGTGTACTCGTTGTTTTTATTACTCTGGGACTCACTTCTCATATGGGCGCATTTACAGCTATCGGGATTTTCGGTGCTATCTTTGTAGTACCCATATTTCTGGTTCTCTTATTACAGAAACAACGGTTAGCAGTGCAGACACCGCATGAACTTGCGGGGTATTTGGTAACTGGCGATGCCCCCACTAGCTTTTCAGGAGATATTCCACAATCAACCGGTAAATTAACGATACACAGCGGTCACTTGCAATTTATATCAACTCAAGGTCAATTTGTTATCAATCTTGGACCTAGCGATTTCAAGAAAATTGTTTTTAGGGAACGTGTCTGGGGAGCAAAGTCTTCCACTTCAGGTAGTCTTATTATACGCATTGTTGGCAAAGATGACCGTGATGTTGCCATTTTTAGCCCTATTTCATTGACTGCATTCAGAACCACACAAGCCGCATCGTTAGTATCACCTAATGTGGGCGCAGTGGCCGGCATGCCAGCAATACTGGAAGAAAATAAACATCAGGATCAATTTCAAGCAATGGTAACTAGCCTACGCAGCCAGTTTGGTGACCAAGTCTCACAAATCAACGCGGATGTTTCTAACTTATTACGAGGTTTGATTATAGTCGGTATCATTACTGTGCTTGTGTTTGGCACAATCGGCATATTATTGCTAGTCGCTAAATAATCTCACTGGCTTAAGCTCCCACAAATCTAAAATCTGGCTTTAACGTCTAAACTTGATGGTGATAGCTGGGTAGACCCGGAGTATTTTGTCGATGAATAGTGAATGATGCCGTGGGGTACGCTCCAATTCGGCGGAAGGCCCGCATACTAACTCGTGGTGCTGGTGTTTGCAATCGAGCAATTACCGGTCTGGCCGGCGGATCCAACGGTACTGAGGACGCAAATTGTGGCACAAATGACTGCGGTTGCTCACGGATTAAGAGTTGTTGACGCAGTTCCATGACTCTTTCCTGGACATATTTCACCAAACTGCGGAGCGATACTTGATGTATGGAGGTAAACCGCAGAACCTTGTTAATGGTACGAATAAATACTGTTGAGTCCAGCAAGCGGGCGTGGTAATCAATTTCAGAAATCATATCGAACCGTACGTCCTCGAGGCTCAAATACCATATTTTTTTATCGATCAGTAGCAGCCGACGGTCGGTTGCCAGTAGCATAGCATAGCCGCCCTCGTAGCGGCCGGTGGTTACATTGGTCATGACCTCATCGTCATGCAGAATTTGGAGGAGCTCGCGCACTTCTGGCTTGCCAAAAAAGCGGTTGCGATACCCCAAACGGCTAAGCTCAAGCTCAACCTCGCCTATAGTTTTCATTTCATTACCCTCCTTTCACCTCTATCATGGACTTACCTTGAAATTATTGCAGTAAGTTCCATCACCCCGCCAGTGCGACATTTATCACATTTTGCAAAAAACTTAATATCATGACAAAATTAAGGTATGTTCGCTACCGATGAACAGTTTGCTAAATTCATCGCCGTCTTTCAACAAGGGACAAAGCTGACATATCAAAAGGGCGAGTATGTTGTCAGGCCCGGCGAGACACCTTCTGCCGTTTATTACATTGAGCAGGGCCTGGTAAAAGCTTTCAACATTAGTAAATATGGCGAGGAAAACCTACTGATTATCCGCCAAGACAGAGAGATCTTCCCGCTAATTTGGGCCATTACCGGGCAAGAACGTGAAATTGTTTATCAAACACTTGGGCCGACAACCGTCTGGCGCATTGGCCGCAAACAATATTTGGAATATCTTCAAAGCAATCCAGACGTGCTGCCACCGCTGCTAGACATGGCAATAGAAATGTACCGCCGGCATTCAGAGCGAATCCTCAACCTAGAGTACCGAACAGTTCGTGAGCGACTAGTTTCATTTTTACTAACGATGTCTACGCGCTTTGGCAAACAAACCAAAGAGGGTTTGGTAATTGATGTACCTCTTAGACAGCAAGATATCGCTAGTTCAATCAACTCCAGCCGCGAGACAACTAGCCGCGAGCTTTCCTATCTGGAGCGTAAAGGTCTTATTAAACTTGTTCCACCAAAAATCATCCTAAAAGACATCGAAAAACTGCAAGCACACCTGTAAAACTTGGTTCGTTTACCATTATCTGTTCACCATTTACCGTACGTTTGCCTTGATCCTTTTACCATAGAGAACGGAAAATGGGGTCATGCACGGTGAATGGAAAACGGTGAAAAGTGAATGGTTTTTAGCCGTCGTGAGGAACCATTAATACGCCTACCTCATTTTCTGGTACTTTGGGTGTGTGTTGTTTTTTTGGTAGCCGAACATGTTTGGGTCTTTTATCCTCTGTTCCGGCCTTCTTTTCCTCTTCGGCTAACCTAACAATTTTTTCAATCATTTCGACAATTTTAGTATGTGGCGGCACCGAGTTTTCCTCGTAATAATGATTGGTGCTGATGTAGTTTTCCATAACATCCAGGCAATGAATTTCGTCAGCCAAAATGTGCATACGGTCTACGGCCTGCACTGTAGCAAATGGAACCGCCACAACAATTTTTTCAATTTTAACAGTTTTAAGGTAGTCAATAGCCGCGTCAAGCGAAAAACCGCTGCTAAGCCCATCAGCGGCCAAAATAATAATATGCCCACGCAAAAGATCTTTATTTATCAAACCTTGGCGGCCCAGCAAGTGGTGCATTTTGTGCATCTTGTCTACCTTGCTTGCCTCAATATAGCTATGGTAATCCATATTGAGTTCTTCCAACTGGCCCGTTGAATACATACTATTATATGTAAACCCGCCGTCCTGATTGATAACTGCCACCGGATCAGGTTCACCGGGCAGATCAATTGGCTCGGTAAGTAGCATCATAAGCACACAGTGAAGATATTCGGCTATCTGGGCTCCAACTATTGCTCCGCCGTCAGAAAGCGCCACAACGGCACACTGCTGACTCTGATAACCAGCAAACTCCTCAGCCAATTGTTTACCAGCTACCGCCCGACTACTAAAATACATATGGTTAGTTTACTATCTATCGCACCTGCGGACTAGGCAATTACCGCTTTTTAAGTACAAAAAACCGCTCCAAATTGCCCTTTTCACCTGCTACTTTGGAATCTGCCTTGTTGATAATCACAAACTCTTTCTTTGCCCAGTTTTCGAAGTCTTTCAATATGTCTCGCCGTATGTGATCGTTCTTGATAACGCCTTTGTGTTTGAGCTCTGTCCCTGTTTCAAATTGAGGTTTTACCATTGCAACAATTTGAGTTTGTGGATTGCAAAGTTTACTAACGCATGGCAAAATTTCCCTTAGCGAGACAAATGATACATCTGCCACAACAATATCTATTGGTTCTGTGTTCTTAAAGTCTCTGATATCAGTCTGCTCATGAAGTTCGATTCTCACGTCAGTTCTTAAGCTAGGATGTAGTTGATTGGACCCCACATCAACCGCAATAACCTTGGCAGCTCCATGTTTGAGTACATAGTCTGTAAAACCACCTGTAGATGAACCCACATCAAGTACGACCTTGCCACGAAAGTCCAGCCCCAGTTCGCTTGCAACAGATGCCAACTTAAGCCCCGCCCGGCTAACATATTGCTCTTTGGCAGTTACAACCAGCTTATCGTCAATTGATACCAATTGACTTGGCTTATTAGTGACCGCATTATTTACAGTCACCTGTCCAAGCTTTATATACGTCTCGGCCTGGCTGCGCGTGCTCACTAGCCCTCTCTGCACTACTGCTTGGTCCAGACGTATCCTTGACATATTCTAGTCTTTCACGCGGGCGCGGTAGGTGCCAGTGGCGGTGTCTACACTAATAACATCGCCAGTTTTGATAAAGGCCGGCACTTTGATAGTTATGCCAGTTTCTAGCTGTGCATCCTTGGTGATGGAACTGCTTGTGTCGCCTTTGACCGCAGTCTCGGTATAAGTAACTTTGAGAGGCACGTTTTTGGGGAGTTCAACACTTAGAACCCGTCCATCAAACAGTTGGGCTTGTACATTATCACCCTCTTTCATGTACCCAGCTTGATCGCCTATAGTGTCGGCCGCTAGCTCAAACTGCTCATAGCTTGTCTGATCCATAAAGTGGAACTTGCCACCATCGCCATAAAGATATTGCACAGTTTTGTTGGTTACATCAGCACTATCAATTTGTTCGTTGCCCTTGAAGGTTTTGTCTAGCACGCGTCCATCGAGCAAACTTTTGATACGCACATTCACAATACTACCGCCACGGCCCATAACCTTTTGGTTGTACTCTACCACCTTAAAAGGGACGCTATCCAGCTGAAAAATCGTACCTTTTTTGAGATCGGTTACTCCTAGACTCACTTTATTTCCTTTCTAAACATATCAATACATCAGTTTCCACATGTAAGTGTTCTGTTGCTTGCGCGATCGGTCCATTACAGTAAGTAAAATATCAACTCTGCTGGTTTGGGTGCCAACCAACGACGTTTTGCCGCATATGCTCATAGTTATTACGTAGATACGTATTGTGGGAATAGTTCATGTAGGGCTGTTGCGAATGTTGCCCCGTACTGAGCTGATGCTCAATATTTCTAATACGCGTATTGAGCGATTGTGGGTCTTTGCGCATCCTGACATCAGTAATTAGGTTGTGGATTTGGTTTTGCAAGACATGTACATCGCCATGATTAACGCCATCTGTAAAATCATGAAACTTATACTGCATACTTACCGCTTGCTTAAAGAGGTCGTTATACATTTTGTCATCGTTCATGATTGCTGCTCCTAATTAAACTAACTCTTTAATTATTAGCCACAAATGGTAACAATGCAATATGTCGTGCGCGTTTGATAGCTTTGGCAAGCCGACGTTGCTGGCTTTCTGTGAGCCCGGTCTTTTTGCGTGTTTCTATTTGTCCGTAGACATTCACGTAGCGCTGCAAGGTCTTAAAATCCTTGTAGTCAAAGTACGGAACATCATCTCTATATTTAAATATCTTTGCCATTATTATTCTCCTTCATTATTAACTTGTTGATTATAGACTGTACAGTTTCCGCCGGCCACCCATCCTAGTATCTCTAGAGCCGGGTCCTGAGTTATGTCACGATGCTCAAGTAACTTTTTGCTCTTGAGCCAGCCCTTGTGTGTCGCACGAGTACTGCCGGCAACCTTTTCAGGTGATCGCTTAGTCAATGCTTTGCTAACGGCCCCGACTACCTCCTCACGAATTTCAGGAGCCTGTTCTGCCTCAAGGCCTCTTGTCGGACAGCCTTCACATAGATTGTCTGGATCACAAACTTCTATGTCTGGCTCTTCCCCACTTGTCCATCTCTCTGGATGCAAGAGAGCCTGAACTGCTTCTTCTTCGCTAGGATCCATGCCAAAGTGATGGAGCACCATGCTTATCTCTAACGCTGCGCCTCTTGCCCGGTCTGGGGTTATTTCACGCCGCGATTCGACATTACCATCCATACTTACTCCGAATCAGCAGGCTACCGTTATTGTTTCATCCTGCTCGGGCGTTATTGAAGGTTGATCTCCATTACCCATAGCTAGAATGGAATGTCATCGAGGTTGATCGGCTCATCGCCAATATCCTCGATTTTCACATCCTCTCCCTTAGGCTTTTTGCTAGGTTTTGGTTTGTCATCACTCTTTGGGGTCTGATCGAACTCACCACCGCCAGAAGATGGAGCCTCGCTCCCACCAGCTCCCCGGCTGTCAAGAAATGTGACATCGTTGGCCAAAACTTCTACCTTGCTACGCTTCTGGCCGTCCTGTTCCCAGCTACGGCTCTGCAGACGCCCCTGCACCAGGCAGCGGCGGCCCTTGGTCAAATATTGAGCTACCCGCTCGGCTAGCGGCCCCCAAGCGACGATATCAATATAATCAGTCACTTCTTGCCACTCGCCGCTGCCATCTTTGTAGCTGCGGTTTAGGGCTAGGCTAAAGCTACAAACGTTTTGACCGTTTGGCGTCTGCCTAAGCTCGGGGTCCCGTGTAAGGTTCCCCATTAATGTTACTTGGTTGAGACTGCGTGCCATGACACGACTCCTTTCTTATAAGAACTATGTCTTAGAGTTAATTGTATACACACAATAAACCCGGCTAACATTACTGTCAAGCATGAGGGTTATACTGCTTCCTCATCTGTTGTTTCTTCTACTTCAGCCACCTCTTTATCGCCGCGCTCGGCAGCTTTTTTGGCTTTTTCGGCCCTGGCAGCCTCGGCTTTGGCAATAGCTTTGAGGTCAGGCTTGACTATCAAGAAACGAATAACTTCGTCCGTGATATTTAGTGTGTTTTCTACCTTTTGCACGCCTTCACCAGGCATTTCAACCGTGTAAATAACGTACACGGCGTGCTCTTGCTTAGCGATAGCGTACGCCAGTTTGCGCTTGCCCCAGTTATCTGCACTGACAACTTTGCCACCATTATCGGTGAAGATTTTTTTGATCTTGGTCTCTGCCTTATCCAGATCCATTTCTAGATCTGGATGATACAATACGGCAATTTCGTATTGACTGCCCGAGCTTCGCACCGTACTGCTCTGCTCGTCAGCAGAGCTGTCGACTCCGCCAGTACTTGCAGTCACATTACTGCGTTGCTGATTCCGGGACGCACTCGACGTACTATCTTGTACGTTTACTTTACGCTCCTCATCAGCGTCTTGTGCTGCACCTGCCTGCGCAGTTCGTGCATTCATTTGAACTCCTTCCTTCGGTTAAAGCCCATGCTCCCTAGAGGACACAAGCTGAAGTTATTATTGTCCGCCCAGTATAGCCTACCTACCTCTGTCAGTCAACATCATTGGAACACCTTCGGAAGCAGGTGGTGCAAATAGAGTTTCAATTGCAGCAATTTCTTGTGCATGTCGTTCAGTTGCTTCGGCTATTAGCACTTCGCGTCCTATTCTATGTACTTCTTCATGCGCGCGATCAGTAACCACTCGCTGCAAGCGCGCTGTCAGGCTCTCGTTTTCAGATGCAGCTAATACTTTGTGGACAGTATGGACAGCTTCGTCTACGCGAAAACTAAGTTGCACCTTTCCTTCGGGATTCATACGAGCAATTATATCAGGCTTAAGGTGTAATGAGTTTACATTGCTCGCCGAACATTGCCAAATAACCTCTGTTGGTCAACTAAATTATAAATGAAGAGCTGCTCGTATACAGCTCGAGTCCTCAGGGTAAAATACATCTTTTATTGCCGTAGTCGAGTCTCCTTCTGCAATTGGAGCATACAAATTCAATATATAGCCGCCAAACTCACATTCTCGAGGTACTATAGATAAACTTCCCTCTCCAAGCCTAAAACCAAATCTTTGAGTCCACGTTCTCACGCGCTCATTAAATTTGTATACGGTTTCACGAGTAGGCTCATGAACCTCAGAGGTATATCGAACAAAACCCGGCTGATTTTCATTAGCACTACCAACATCCATATAGAATACTATATCCTATCTATAGTTTTCTGCAACTAGATCTTTAGATGGAATACATACTGAAGAACAAAAACCGCTATCATAACAACTAGCAATATAAACATTCCCTCAATAATCGAGGCAATAATATGCTGCCCGTCTGTTAATGGTTGTTCTTCTTTTTTTGTTTTGCTCATAGATCCTTTTGTTTTTATGTTTCTTCCCTAAAACCGGTCTTAGTTTTGCTAAAGTGCACTCAGGCCTACTACAAACTGTATGGCAAGCAAGACACCTAATACGGCCAGCAAGATTCCAGCGCCAATTAACATAATCCGAATATTGTGGCCAGCTGCTTGCTTGCCACCAGGCTGTGACTTGCTAAAAATTCGAAACAAGGTATAGAACGAAGCTAGCAAGATGAGCGCTATGGCTATGATTAGTCCGGGGTTTGGATAACCATTGCTGTAAACGTAGATCAAGCCCGCAACTAACACCGTACCAAGTAGAGCTAGACCGCCCTTAACAAGTGGCGACGAACTGTTTTGAGAAGATTGAATATTGGGCATGGTCTTAAGCTTCCTCTTCATCATCGGGCATGTCGTCGTAGACATCCTCTGCTTCTTCGCCCGAACCATGTCCGCCACCAAAGACTTCATCCAGGCTGGAGACCAATACTTCCCTAGGTCTAGAACCGTCTGCTGGGCCGACAATGCCCTGCTCTTCCATGGTTTCTATCAAACGGGCTGCCTTGCCGTAGCCAATGCGCAATCGCCGCTGCAACAGGCTGGTGCTGGCTTTGTGAGCCTCTATAACCACGCCCACGGCGTCTTTGAATATTGGCTCGTCAGCTGAGTCTATCTCCGCCACCACACCGCCACGGCCGCTAAGCTGGACCGGCTGGCTGATAACTTCATCGTCATACTGCGGTGGCCGCTGCATACGCAAGAAGTCAGTCACCTTTTGGACTTCCTCAATCTCAATCAATGCACCCTGTACCCGCTTGGGTTTAGGCATATCAGCCGTACTGAACAGCATATCGCCCATACCAAGCAGCTTCTCGGCGCCCATCATATCAATAATGGTCCGCGAATCCACC
>Ga0209542_10003211_pt1 | contig 35185 bp, 50 predicted proteins | sample RifCSPhighO2_01_FD_184028 | JGI IMG/M metagenome (GOLD analysis project Ga0209542, IMG submission 184028) | Soil microbial communities from Rifle, Colorado - Rifle CSP2_plank highO2_0.1 (SPAdes) (version 2) | ecosystem: Environmental > Terrestrial > Deep subsurface > Rock core/Sediment ...
CGCCATCCGCGAAGGCGGGCACACGGTCGGCGCCGGAGTGGTTACGAAGATAATCAAGTAATTTCGAGCAATGAAAGGGAAGGCAGAAGAACCAGTACATCAGCGGATCCGGATCAAACTCCGTGCGTATGATCATAAATTGATAGATCAGAGTGCCAAGCAAATTGTTGATACCGCCAAGCGAAGCGGGGCGGTAGTCGCGGGACCGGTGCCCCTCCCGACAGAGAAGAAAAAATATACGGTTAATAAATCGACCTTTGTGCACAAAGATTCCCGTGATCAGTACGAAATGCGGATGCATAAACGGTTAATCGATATTTTAAACCCAACACAGAAAACCAAGGACGCGTTTGACAAACTGAATTTGCCGGCCGGAGTGGAAATAGAAATTAAGATGTAGTAAGTTATTTTGGTAAGTAGGTTCTCGTAGTTTAAAGCCCAAAAAGCTTAGATTATGAGATAACGATTTACTGGTAGAAATTCTTATTAATTTAAGATTTGTTACTGGTCAATCATGGCCAGATTTTTTATGAGTTTTATTCTCGCAAAAAAACTGAATATGAGTCAATTGTTTACCGAAGCGGGACGGGTAGTTCCGGTAACGGTTTTGGAAGCCGGGCCTTGCAAGATTACCCAGGTCAAGACCAGCGAAAAGGATAAATACGAAGCAGTTCAGATAAGTTTTGGAAAAAAGAAAAAGGAATTTAAGGTGCCAATAAACGATTACCAGCCGGGGCAGGAAATCAAAGTTTCCGATTTTACCCCGGGACAGGTGATTGATATTTCAGGAATTTCAAAAGGGCGGGGATTTGCCGGAGCTATGAAACGACACGGTTTTCACGGAGCGCCTGGAAGTCACGGTCATGATCACCCGCGCGCGGTCGGTTCAATCGGTCAGCGGTTTCCCCAGCATGTCCGGCCGGGTCTGCGAATGGCTGGACACATGGGGAGTCAAAATTCGACCGTGAAACACTCGGTTGTAGTTGCCGTTGATCCCTTGAGAAATTTTTTGTTTGTGAAAGGCGGGGTGCCGGGGCATTTTGGAAGCATGGTAAAAGTCATGGCCACCGGCAAAAAGAAAGAGATTTCAAAAGTGTTTGAATATCCAGCGAAGGCATAATTTATATGGTTAAGGTTGCTGTATACAATCAGTCAGGAGAAGAAACGGGCGCGACAGTTGATTTGAATCCCCGGATTTTTGAGATTAAGGAATTGAAGCCCGGGGTTTTGCATCAAGTGGTTACGGCAAAACTTTCCAATATGCGGCGAGCGACAGCTCGGACAAAGACCAAAGGGGAAGTCAGGGGAGGGGGGAAGAAGCCTTGGAAGCAGAAAGGCACGGGACGCGCCAGGGCCGGTTCCATCCGTTCTCCTCTTTGGCGCGGCGGCGGGATAATTTTTGGTCCCACAGAAGGCAGAAATTTTTATAAAAAAGTGAACAAGAAATTAAATCGGCTTGCATTTTTTTCCGTTTTGACAGACCGGGTGAAATCAGAACAGCTTTTGGTAGTGGACAATATTGAACTGCAAGAGGCCAAGACCAAAGAGCTTTCGCGGAAACTTGAAATTTTGATGAAAAAGATGAAGCCAGCGGGGAAAAATATTTTGATCATCACTCCGGGAAAGCAGGAAAAATTAAGCCGGGCCTCCGCAAATTTGCCCCATGTCAAAGTTCTCACAGCTTCGAATTTAAATATTTTGGACCTCTTGCGGGCAAATTCAATAATTGTTCCAAAAGACGCGCTACCACAGATCGAGAAAACTTATTTATAAAAAGTTTATGGGAATTTTTGATAAATTAAAATTTAAAAAGAAGGAGACTGAATCGCCGCAGAAAGCCGAGGCCGTGGAGGCAGAGAAAAAGGAAGACGCTCCGCCGAAATCCAAAGGCGGGACAGGCAGAGCTTATCAGATTTTGCTGCGGCCGGTAACGTCTGAAAAAGGCACTCACCTTGCCAGCACCGGACGGTATGTTTTTGCGGTAGAAATGCGGGCAAACAAAAGCGAAATAAAGAAAGGGATTGAAAGAATTTACAATGTGCACGTCGAGGCGGTCAGAATAATAAGTATGCCGTCAAAAACGAGGCGATACGGAAAAACCAAAGGGAAGACCTCGCCGTGGAAGAAAGCAATTGTCCAGGTTCGCTCCGGCGAAAAAATCCCCGGGATAATCGAGTCGGTGGGATAAGAATAATTTTGATTTAGCGCAAACTAATTATGCCGATTAAACTATATAAACCTACAACACCTGGACTCCGGAAAACTTCCGTGGTTGTCTATTCGGATTTGGCAAAAAAACCTCAAGGGCCGCGATCGAAATTTTTGTCCAAGGCCAAAAGCGGCGGCAGGAACCATCACGGCCATATCACTGTCCGGCACATCGGCGGCGGGGCGAGGAAGAAAATCCGCCTGATAGACGGCAAGCGGACCAAATTTGATATTCCGGCAAAGGTTGCGTCCATCGAATATGATCCGAACCGCTCCGCGTTCATTGCCCTCTTGTTTTATCGAGATGGGGCGAAGGACTATATTATCGCTCCGGCAGACGTTCGTGTCGGCGACCAGGTTATCAGTTCGAAGGGAAAGGTGGAAATCAAACCGGGTTTTCGAACGATTATCAAAAATATCCCAGTGGGTACGATCGTGCATGATATTGAGCTTTCGCCTGGCAAAGGCGGGCAAATTGTCAGAGGGGCGGGCAGTTACGCCACCATGACGGCAGTCGAGGGCGGGTATGGAATTGTAAAATTACCGTCCGGGGAAGTTAGAAAAATTGACGAAAATTGCATGGTTACCATCGGACAAGTTTCGAATGTTGACCATTTTAATGTTCGCATCGGCAAGGCCGGCCGAAAGCGTCTGATGGGAATCAGGCCAGCGGTGCGTGGCAAGGCGATGAATCCGGTTGATCACCCTCATGGCGGCGGCGAAGGACGAAATCCGATTGGTTTGAAATACCCGAAAACGCCGTGGGGCAAACACGCTTTGGGAGTAAAGACCCGGAAGAAGAACAAGCTGTCGAATAAATTCATTATTAAGCGGCGTAAATAGAAAATGAGTCGATCATTGAAAAAGGGTCCGTTTGTGGATCCGAACCTCATCAAAAAAATCCAAAATCTAAAACCTGGCGCAAGGACGGCTATCAAGACTTGGTCGCGGGATTCCACGGTAACGCCGGAAATGGTTGGGTTTACTTTTGCGGTGCACAACGGCAAGGTTTTTAACGAAGTATTTATTACCGAAGACATGGTCGGGCATAAACTGGGGGAATTTTCACTGACGCGGAAGTTTATCCGCCACGGCGGACGCATGGCCAAAGAAGAAGCGACCGCGGCGGCCGACGCGGAACGGGCAAAAGTTGCTGCCGCTCAAGAGGAGTCGGGGGAGAAGAAAACTTAGAATTTGGAATGTAGAATAGAGAATATGGCACAAACAGAGGTTCAGAAAAAAGAAATTACAGAAGTTAAGGCCCGGGCGGCGGCGATTCATATATCGCCTCGCAAAGCCAGGCTTGTGGCGCGACTGTTAAAGGATATGTCGGTAGAGAACGCTCTTTCTCAGCTCAAATTTTTAACGAAAAAGGCGGCGCGGCCAATTGCCAAGCTGATTGATTCCGCGGTGGCCAACGCTTCTCACAACCACCAAGTCGAAAAAGAGCGGCTGTTTATCAAAAACCTGACTATTGATGGCGGCCCGGTTTATATGAGATATATGCCGCGCGCTCAAGGAAGAGCGGTGACGGTTCGAAAGAGAACGAGTCACATGAATTTAATTTTGGGGATAAGTAAAAAACCGATAAAGGCAGCCAAAAAGCAGGGGCCGGAAAAACTTATGGAACAAGTTTCAGAAGCGAAGATCGAACCGGTTGAAACCAAGCCTTCCAGATTCGGATTTTTGCGGAAAAAGAAGAAAGAAGGAAGCGGCCCGCAGTTACCGCCGAAACAGGATCCAAAAAGCAGACACTACACGAGTTTTGATCGAAGAGGTAACATGGGAAGCTAAATATGGGTCACAAAGTAGATCCGCGCAGTTTTAGAATAAATGTTACCGATACCTGGAGATCCAGGTGGTTTGCGCGCGGGAAAAAATTCGCCGATGCCCTAAAACAGGATAGTAAAATTCGAACAGTCGTTTCCAAAAAGTACGCCAAAGCGGGAATCATCAGAATAGACATTGAAAGATTAAACGAGGAGATCAATTTGATAATTCATTCCACCCGGCCGGGAATGATTATCGGCAAGGGCGGCGGAGGAGTTGAGGAACTCAAAAAGCAGCTGAAGAAAAGTATTCCCGACAAGGTGGACTTGAAGATCACCATAGAGGAATCAAGGAATGTCAATCTCGAAGCCCCGGTCTGGGCGCAGACTCTGGCAGAACAGATTGAAAAGCGAATGTCCTACCGGCGCGCGATGAAAACGGCAATCGAGCAGATTATGGACGCGGGAGCAGCCGGAGTGAAGGTCGCGATTTCCGGCCGCTTAGGCGGAGCAGAAATTGCCCGTACAGAATGGCTTTACAAAGGAAAGCTTCCCTTGCATACTTTGCGAGCAAATATTGATTTTGCCCGGGCGACGGCCTTCACGACTTACGGGACGGTAGGCATAAAAGTTTGGATAAACAAGGGAGAGATATTTTCCGCCTAAAGAACGGATCCGCCTCTGGCGGACAAAATCAAAGTTAATTTTAGTCTATGTTAATCCCTAAAAAACTTAAACCCCAGTAGTAGAACCTGCTGGTTCACTACGGGGCAGAGTCGGAGAAGCAGCGATAATTTGTAGATTAGAATAATATTTATAGCAATGTTGATTCCTAAGAAGTTAAAGCACAAGAAGCATCACCGCGGCCATACCAAAGGCAAGGCCATGGCGGGGAACATTTTGAGTTTCGGAAACTACGGATTGCGGGCCCTAAGCAATTCTTGGGTAACTAGCAGGCAAATCGAGGCCGCGCGCCGGGCAATGACGAGGTACGTTCAGCGAGGCGGAAAAATTTGGGTGCGGATATTCCCGGACAAACCGATTACCGCGAAAGGCAATGAGATACCGATGGGGGGAGGAAAGGGCGCGGTTGATTATTTTGTTGCGGTGGTAAAAAAGGGGCGGATGCTTTTTGAAATGGACGGTGTAACATCCGAACAAGCCCGCGAGGCGATGCGTTTGGCCGCGAGAAAATTGCCGGTGAAGACTCGCTTTGAATCGAAGAAAGGTTTGATATTATGAAGCCTCGGGATATTCGAAAAAAATCCACAGAAGATTTATTGGAACAATTTGAAGAAATGAAGGAACAAATTCGTACCTTGAGGTTCAAGGTTGCAAGCCGCGAGATTAAAAATCACCAGCAATTGCGGCAAACTAAAAAAGATATGGCTCGAATTTTAACAATTCTGAAAGAAAGGAAAGGGTCATGATTCAAGGGGAAACAGATCAACGGCAACAAACAGCGCAGGGCGAGATTGTCAGCCATAAGATGAATAAAACCGCGGTAGTTAAAGTTGTGACCCGCAAAAGCCATCCCAAATACAAGAAACGTTTTACGGTCAGCAAAAAATACAAGGCTCACGACGAAAATAATGAATATCAGGTCGGAGACACCGTGGAAATAGAACGCTCACATCCCATATCGCGCGAGAAACGATGGAAGATCACAAAAAAGATAAAGTAATTTCGATATGATTCAATTACGTTCAAGATTAAAAGTCGCGGATAATACTGGCGCGAAGGAGATCGCGGTTTTCAGCGTTTCGGGTAAGAACAAGCGGAAGGTAGCTAGAATTGGCGATATCGTGGTGGCATCCGTAAAAGTGTCCAGCCCGACCGGAAGCGTAAAAAAGGGCGACAAAGTTTACGCAGTCATTGTTCGGACTCGCAAGGAAACCAGGCGTAGCGATGGTTCATACATTCGGTTTGACGAAAATGCGGCCGTACTCGTCACCAAAGAATCCAAAGAGCCTCGGGGATCCCGTATTTTCGGACCGATACCCAGAGAGCTGAGGGATTTGGGGTTCACGAAAATTATTAGTTTGGCGCCTGAAGTAATATGACCCGGTAACAAAACTTTGGTTTTTTACGGGAAATATATCTTTAAGAATTATATGCTTTATATTGAGTCAAAAGATAATCATAGAATAACCTTGTTCATCACTTTCAGTGATGAACGCCAAAGTTATTGTTACCGGGTATGACAAACATCAGAAAAGGGGATTTGGTGAAAATTTTGTCAGGCCGAGATCGGGATAAGACAGGAAAGGTTTTGGGCGTGAATACGAAACTTGATATGGCAACCGTTGAGGGACGCAATATTGTATTCCGGCACCGAAAACCAAAAAAGGGCGGAGAAAAGGGACAGAAACTTCAGCTTTCCATGCCAATGCACGCATCCCGCCTCATGGTCGTATGTCCTCATTGCAAAAAACCCACCCGTATCAGTCGTGTCACGGATGAAAAAGGAATCAAAAGCCGGATATGCAAGAAGTGCGGTAAGGGATTATAAATGCAAATTGTAAAGTGCAAAAATCAAAAATTTTAAATTTTACACTGTATGGCTAGATTACAAGAATTATATAAAACGAACATCCGCCCTAAGCTCAAGCAAGAGCTGCATTTAGACAATATTTTGGCAGTTCCAAGGATCGAAAAAGTTGTTGTCAACGCGGGTATCGGAAGGGTGCTGCAGCAAAATCCAAAGAGCCTTGACGAGATTACTTCCGCTTTGGGTAGAATTACCGGACAAAAACCACTCCTGACCAGGGCGAAGAAAGCAATTTCCGCATTTAAAATCCGCGAAGGCCAGATAGTCGGTTTACGGGTGACACTGCGAGGCAAACGAATGTATGAATTCTTGGATAAATTCATCAATGCGGCTTTGCCGCGAACCCGCGATTTCCGCGGCCTTTCCCGGAAGGGACTGGATGGACGGGGGAATTATTCCTGCGGCGTGGCCGAGCATATCGTTTTTCCAGAAATGGCCCAGGAAGAAGGCACCCTCAATTTTGGCTTCGAAGTTACGATAGTTACAACGGCTAAGGACGATGAGGCAGCATATCTACTATTAAAAAAGTTAGGAATGCCGTTTTCCGTCTAAGGCGGAAGACACACGTTAAATTGTATGGCGAAGAAAAGTCAGATCGCAAAATCCAAGAGAAAACCGAAATATTCCACCCGACTGGTGCGGCGTTGTTGGCGTTGCGGGAGAAAGCGGGGATACATGAGAGATTTTGATTTGTGCCGTATTTGTTTTCGCGAACTGGCTTCGAAAGGCGAAATTCCGGGAATTATTAAATCGAGCTGGTAAAAATATGGACCCGATAGCAGACATGTTAACAAGAATCAGAAATGCCCTGGCCGTAAAAAAGGCCGAGGTGGTTTTGCCGTACTCTAAACTAAAATATAATTTGGCCGTGTTGCTTCATAGCCAGGGGTGGATTGATCAAGCGGAAGTAAATGAGGGAAAAGAAGACAAATCCCCAAAGACACTTCAGCTCAAACTGAAGTACGATGAGTCAGGCTCTTCTATTATTTCCGGGTTGACCCGCGTCAGCAAACCCGGTCTGCGGATTTATGCCAGAAGCAGCGAGATTCCGAGAGCGAAATCCGGTTTTGGGGCAACTATTATCTCCACATCAAAGGGGCTGATGACCGACCGGCAGGCGCGTAAGGAAAAGGTTGGGGGAGAAGTAATTTGCCAGATATGGTAAATAGGAGTTAGGAGCCAGGAGTTAGTAGTTAGAATATTCAGAAATTTATGTCGAAGATAGGCAAAAAAATAATCACACTCCCTGAGGATATAAAGGTCGAAATCGTCGGCCAGGCCGTAACTGTTAAAGGACCCAAAGGTCAGCTTTCAGTTGAATTGCATCCGAGCGTTGCGATTAAATCTGCAGAAGGCCAGCTGACGCTAAGTGTTTCCAATCCGGAAAATCGCAAGCAAAGAGCGTTGTGGGGTACGTTCCGTTCGCTTGTTCAAAACGCGGTAACCGGCGTGTCCGCGGGATTTGAACGGACACTGGAAATTTCCGGAGTAGGTTACAGAGCTTCTGTCGCCGCCGGGAAGTTGATTTTGAATATTGGTTTTTCTCATCCGGTTGAACTGCCGGTACCCTCTGGTTTGGAAGTAAAGGTAGAAAAAAGTATAATTACAGTTAGTGGTACCAATAAGCAGGAAGTCGGCCAGTTTGCGGCGCTCATCAGAAGCCAGAAAAAGCCCGAGCCGTACAAAGGCAAAGGAATAAAATACGCGGAAGAAGTTATCCGCCGCAAGGCCGGCAAAGTGGTTAAGTCAGTGGGGGCAGGCTAAAGATATGATTAGCAGACGGGATAACAGAATTAAAAGGCACAAAAGAGTCCGGGCAAAAATTTATGGCACGAAGAGCCGCCCGCGTTTAAGCGTGTTTAAGAGTCATAAGCATATCCATCTGCAATTGATTGATGATGAAAAAAGTACCACGATTGTCGCCGCCTCCACCAAGGATATTGAATGGAAAACGCCTAAAAAAAACGTCGCCGCGGCAGTAGCGAAGCTTTTGGCCGAAAAGGCCAAGGGTGCCGGAGTGACCGAAGTCGTATTTGATCGCGGCGGGTACATCTATCATGGGCGAATTGAAGCAGTCGGCAAGGCTTTGCGCGAGGCGGGGCTAAAGATTTAATATGCCCAGTAACAAAACTTGACATGAGCTCGCCTTTGCAAAATTTAAAGATGAGGACTATGGACTATAATAACGCAGAAATTTATATTAATTTAATCAAGGAGATCTTGGCTCGCTAAATTTTGGCAAGTCAAGTTATTGTTACTGGGTATGGCATACGGACACAGAGAAGCGATTAAAAAAGAATTCCAGACCAAGGTGGTTGAGATAAAGCGAGTAACCCGTGTTGTCGCTGGCGGCAAACGTATGCGGTTTCGCGCCTTGGTTGTGATCGGGGATCGAAAAGGCAGGGTCGGCATAGGCGTGAAGAAAGGGACGGATGTTGCCGAGGCAATCGCCAAAGCCACGGCAGAAGCTAAGAAGAATATGATTAAGGTGCCTATCGTAAACGAGACCATTCCGCACCAAATAAGAATCAAATTTAAAGCGGCGCAAATCATTCTCAAACCCGTGCCTCGCGGGACAGGGATTGTGGCTGGAGGGCCGGTCCGCGCGGTTGTTGATTTGGCGGGAATAAAAAATGTTTCGAGCAAAATGCTGGGAAGTTCAAACAAGATAAGCAATGTTCGCGCGACTTATGAAGCGCTTAAGAGGCTAAAAATTAAGCCGCCGAAGAGCCAGGGAAATGTTTAACTTATCAAGTTTAAAACCGAAAGAGAGAAAGAAGAATCGCAAGAGAGTTGGTCGCGGTTCCAGCTCGGGCCATGGGAATTATTCCGGCCGCGGGATGAAGGGGCAGAAAGCGCGTTCAGGAGGGAATATTAAGCCGGGTTTTGAAGGTGGACGGATGCCTTTTATCCGCCAGATTCCGAAAAAGAGGGGGTTTAGGTCAATTTATCCCAAAAACCAGGTTGTGGATTTGGCCGCGGTTGAGAAGCGCGTGTTAAAATCCCCGGTGACCCCTCAAGTGCTAAAGCAGGCTGGATTGATAGGAAGCGATAAACTGCCAGTAAAAATATTAGGGACCCGGGCGGTAACAAAAAAAATGGATTTCAAAGGGGTAAAGTTTTCGAAACCGGCCCAAAAAGCTATCGAGGCTGCGGGCGGAAAAGTTTTTCAAAGTCCGAATGATAAATAAACTCATTCAAATTTGGCGACTGAAGGATCTGCGCCACAAAATTCTCATGGTTTTGTTGATTTTGGCCGTGACCAGGATTTTGGCCGCGATCCCGATACCGGGGGTAAACGCCGCCGCGCTTCGCCAATTTTTCAGCCAAAACCAGCTGTTTGGCCTGCTGGATATTTTTTCGGGCGGGGGCTTATCGAATTTTTCAATTGCCATGCTCGGAGTTGGCCCTTATATCACTGCTTCCATTATCATGCAGCTTTTGGCAATCATCATTCCGACATTGGGACAGCTGCAGAAGGAGGGGGAGGCCGGCCGGGCAAAGGTTAATCAATATATGCGCTATTTGACCGTGCCACTGGCGGCTCTGCAGGGTTTTGGAACCATTACTCTGTTTTCGCGGGGAGGAGGCGGTGGGGCGGCGAATATCCTGACCGGGCTGACCTCCTCGGAGTGGTTTATTATCATTTTATCGGTGACGGCCGGCACTTTGATTTTGATGTGGCTGGGAGAACTGATTACCGAATATGGCATCGGCAACGGAATATCCCTGATAATCTTCGCGGGAATTGTTTCACAATTGCCGAGCAGTACCGCAAGGATCGGTTCGATTTACGAAACCTTGGGGTTGCCGACCATCATTGGGTTCGTGCTCCTCGGGCTCGCGGTTATTTTGGGAGTGGTGATCATGACCGAAGCCACGCGAAATATCCCCGTGTCTTATGCCAAGCGCGTGAGGGGCAACAAATTATACGGCGGGGTCAATACGCACTTGCCGATTCGGGTAAATACCGCGGGCGTGATCCCAATTATTTTCGCAATTTCCATACTGTTATTCCCGGGGATTATCGCAAATTTTCTCTCCCAGGCCAAAACAGAGGCAGTGGCTGATTTTGCGAGGTCCGTCAGCCAGCTTTTTGCCAATACTACGTTTTACGGGGCTGCCTACTTTTTACTGGTCATCGCTTTTACTTATTTTTATACGGCCGTCGTTTTTAATCCCGAAGACATCGCGGACAATCTGCAAAAACAGGGCGGATTTGTACCGGGACTGCGGCCGGGGCATCAGACCGCGGAGTTCCTTTACCGGGTTTTGAACCGCATTACCTTAGCCGGAGCCATATTTTTGGGGCTCATTGCCGTCCTGCCGTTTTTGATGCAGATTGTCACCAAAGCGCAGGCCTTGACCATCGGCGGTACCAGCCTCCTGATCGTGGTGGCCGTGGTGATTGAGACCGTGAAACAAATTGAATCGCAGCTTCTGATGCGCGATTATGAAGGTTTCTAGTTTAGTTATTTTGGGGCCGCAAGGATCCGGCAAGGATACGCAGGCGGAACTTTTGGGTAAAAAGTTTGGGCTCATTGTGATCGGCGCGGGCAACGAACTTCGGGAGATTGCCAAAACCGATACCAAACTCGGGAAAAAAGTAAATCAAACCATAAATGTAGAAGGGCGTTTGGTTGAGCCGGAGCTGATCGTTGAAGTCATTGAAAACCGTTTGTCGAAAATTTCGCTTGATCAAAGTATTGTTGTCCACGGTTTTCCCCGTTCTCTGCGGCAGTACGAATTGATGAAGGATTCTTGGACTAGGCTCGATCGCCAAAATTACAAAGTTATTTTTATTGATCTACCGGAAGAAGAGGCCTTAAAAAGAATTGCGGGCCGCCGAAGGGTCGACGATCATCCCGAAGCTCTCAAGAAGCGCTTTGAATTATTCAATTCGGAAACAATGCCTGTTGTTAAACAATTGGAAAACGAGAAGAAACTTATTAGAATTGATGGGTCGCCGTCAATCGAGAAAGTTCACGAGGAAATAGTTAAGAAATTGGGTTTCAAATGAAGAAGCATATTATTACTATCGCCGGATATCCAGGAAGCGGAAAGTCTAGTACCGCCAAGGGGGTCGCGAAAATGCTCGGATACGAACATTTTTCTTCGGGCGACCTATTTAGAAAAATGGCGTCGGAGCGTGGTTACTCGATTGAAGAAATAAATATTACTGCAGAAAAGCAACGAGAAATCGACTTGGAAGTGGATGAATTACTCAAAAAAATTCACAAAGAAAAGGATAATTTGGTGATTGATTCGCGAATGGCGTTTCATTGGATGCCAGATTCTTTTAAGGTGTTTCTTGACCTCGATCCTCAAATGGCAGCGGAACGAACGTTCGCCCATATCCAAAAAATAGGAAGGCTAAGTCAAAAAGGATCGTCGGTTGATGAAGTACGCGAGAACACGTTTAAGAGAGTAGAAAGCGAACGCAAACGATATTTAAATTTATACAATGTGGATATAACCGACAAAACGAGATTTGACTTGGTTGTGGACACTGGAACCGAGAATCTCGATGGCGTTATTAACATTGTAATAAAGTTTTATCAAAAATGGCTAAATGAGTCTCATTAAAACGTCGGAGGAGGTAAAAATAATGCGTCAGGGCGGAAAGATTCTGGGACAGGTGCTCGCAGACGTAGCAGCCAAAGTCGCGCCTGGCGTTTCTACCTGGGATTTGGAAATGGCGGTGCGCGACGAGATCGGCAAAGCCGGCGCGGAAGCGGCTTTTTTAGGTTACAGACCTTCTTGGAACCACAAAGCATTTCCGGCCGCTCTTTGCACGTCGATCAATAACGAAGTAGTGCATTGCGTCCCCAGCAAGAAGAGGATTTTGCAAGACGGCGAAATTATCAGTTTGGATTTGGGGATTAAATACAAAAATTTATATACTGACGCGGCCATTACTGTTCCGGTTGGAAAGGTGAGCCGCGAAGTGGAGAATTTATTAGCCGGAACGAAAGAAGCGCTTTCTGCCGGGATTGCAAAGATAAAACCCGGCAATACAATCGGCGATGTCGCTCACGCGATTCAAGCGGTAGGAAAAAAATTCGGTTTGGGAGTGATTCGCGATCTGATTGGCCATGGAGTGGGACATAGTATTCACGAGCCGCCTTCAGTACCAAATTACGGCCGCCCTGGAACATTGGAAGAGCTAAAAGACGGCATGGTTTTGGCAGTAGAGCCAATGTTTACTCTCGGGGACTGGCGGGTAAAATTTTTACCGGACGGTTGGAGCGTGGTGACAGCCGACGGCTCTCTCGCCGCGCATTTTGAGCACACCGTGGCGGTAACAGAAACAGGGCATTTGATTTTGACGGAAGTTGACAAATAATTTCAACGGCTCACCTCTTGAGCCGTTGAGATTTACTTGACAGCATGAAGGCATACCTTTATATTTAGAACAGTTTTATTAATCCTCCTTCGTTTTTCAGAAGGAGTTAAGGAGAACATAGAATGAGCGATATCTTCATGCAGGATATGCCGACCCCGGACACTGACGAAACAATGCCGGGTGGCGACGAAGAGAAGACAGAAGAGGCTACGCCTACCGAAGAGAGTTCTGACGAAGCCTAAGAATTTAAAAAATTACACAAAACCCAATCTACCTTAGGCAGATTGGGTTTTTAGTTATCCACAAATTTAGACTTGACATCTAGGTGAACGATTGTTTACCATAGGAGTATGAGTATAACAAAACGTCAAAAAGATTTATTGGATTTTCTAAAAGCAGTTATACAATCCAAAGGGATGCCCCCGACGGTTTCGGAGATGGCCAAGGCGCTCAAGGTTAAGTCAAAAAACGCGGTGGCTAAGCTGTTGGCCGCTTTGGAGGGACGGGGATTTATTAAGAGAAATGGTACTGCGCGCGGAATTGAGGTATTTGATGAATTTGGCAATGAGGTAAGGGCGGGGATGCAAAGTGTTCCTATTTTGGGAACCGTTCCGGCCGGCGGACCTATAATAGTTGAACAGCATGTTGAGGAATGGGTAAATCTTCCGAATTCGCTTTTGCGGGGACGAAAGGACGTATTTTTGCTTCAAGTGAAGGGGGACAGCATGATTGGCGCCGGGATTTTGGAAAAGGATCTGGTGATTGTGAAACCAACCCGCGAAGCGCGGTCGGGAGACATAGTAGTGGCGCTCTTGCACGATGAAGCAACCGTAAAAAGATTTGTGGAAATAAACGACCGCAAGTATCTCAAACCGGAAAACTCAAAGTATCAGAATATATATCCGAACGACGAATGGAGCGTGCAGGGGAAGGTGGTAGGAGTAATTAGACAGCTGGAGTAGAAAAAATATGACAGAATTAGATAAAACAAAATTTGAAGCGATCGCGGCCCTCAAAAACCTTTGCGCGCGGTGTATGGACGACTTGGAACATGTCTGTCCGGTGAGGCAAGTCACCGAACGGATAGAAGCCATCAAAGGCATCCCGGTTATAGTCAACAGCCGGTTGCGTCACGTGGTATTTAATTAATATGGAAACTGTTCAAGTAATTGTCGCTTTTGATCAAAACGGTGTATTCCCCCGGGTTCTCAAATGGGGGAAGCGTTATTACAAGATTTTAAAAGTTAATTTTGTACATACCATCAAAGAAGGAGCTGTGAGAATTTATTTTTTTTCGGTTTCGGACGGCGCCAACGCGTTCAAACTCGGATTCAACACAGAGAATTTGAAATGGTGGATTGAGGATCATTATTCTTTGGCAGAATAAGGCGGCTTGCCCCGTAGTGATTCGCGAAGCGAATCTACTATCGGGGTGGGTAGAAGACCATTATAATTTAGCGGATTAATTCTTCAAGCAGTATTTTTCCTTTTTTCACGCTAACCCAAGGATTGGTTTCCAGGACCAGATAGCGGGGGTAGTGGATAGAAAGCATTTGCCGCAGTTCTTCCCGTTCCCCTTTGTTTGGCAACGTATGTTGCCGGTCTTTATAGGAGATATGCACGACTTCCGGGGCGGTTTTCCTATAGGCCTCCAAGATATCAAGGTCAGGCACAATCAAAGCGCTTTTTTTGTAATGACCGGGGTCAAATACCAATCCTGTTTGAAATTGGGATGGAATAGCCGCCGGATCCCAGTAATACCGGGGCGCGTTTTTTTGATAAGGGACATTTTCTGCCAAAACATGAAATTGTTCTGATAACGTTCGGACTTGGTTGCCCATTTGATCCATTAGATCAGCGTGTAAAAGAAGATATGGTTTGCGTTCTGCTAACGCTTTTGCGATTGCGAGACCCGGGCTGTTTGCGGCAGCTCCCAAGTAAAATTGAAATATGGAATTAATAATGCCTAAAGGGGGTTTGTTCCACCATAAGGGCATATGAATGCCGGCAACTTGAATTTGGTATTTTTTTTCTAAGGCCAAAATCTCCTCGGGAGTAGTCCAGCGGTAAGGAATGATTTCCAGATATTTGAAGCCATATTTTTTAGCTTTTTTAAAGAGCGATTCCATGCGCCCTGTGAAAAAGGTTGTGGTATTGGATAAAACGAGTTCGGGTTTTGGCATATGACTTATTATAGCAAAATCATTCTTCATATAGATATGAATAGCTATTTTGCTTCTGTCGAACAGCAGGCCAATCCGCATTTGCGAGGGCTACCGGTGGGAATATGCGAGCATTTGGGAGGAATTATCATCGCGCCGTCAGTTGAGGCAAAACGTCTTGGCATCAAGCTTGGCACGACAGTCTGGGACGCGAAAAAGATATATCCCAAAATTGTTTTACTGCCGGTGGATCCGGATAAATACCGGCATGTAACCGCCGGGTTTTTGCGGATTTTGATGGACTATACTGACGATGTTGAGAAAGCCAGTATAGACGAAGCATTCGCGGATTTAACCGGCGTTGTGCGGGATTATGACGATGCTTTATTCCTGGGTCTGGAAATAAAGCAAAGATTGAGATTGGAAGTGGGTGAGTGGATTTCTTGTTCCATCGGGATCGGCCCGAATAAATTAATCGCCAAAATCGCCGCTGATCTCGGGGAAGGGGACATAAACAGAATTTGCGTTGTGCGGTCGGAAGAGATTGATTCGCTTTATGATCGGTTGAAGCTCACTGACATTCCTGGAATAGCAAAACGAACGGAAATGTCCCTCAATAAACTGGGAATTTTTACTTTGCGCGAACTGGCCCGGTATCCTTTGGGCAACCTCTTGAATCAATTTGGCCTTTGGGGTTATACCCTGCACCGTATGGCTAATTTCCGGGATGCCGGATTTTTTGCAATTCCAGCCGGTGAGCAAATTAAATCAATCGGGCATTCTTATACTCTGCCGAAAGCAGTTAGTGACTTAGGGGAAATAAAAAAATTAATGCTGAAGCTCTCCGAAAAAATTGGCCGCAGAATGCGCCGGAGAAATGCGTGGGGGAGTATTATTCATTATTTTTACTCCGATAACCGCTACGGCGGATTTAGTAAGCAGCACAAAGTAAGCGAGCTGATCAACGACGGCAAAGACATTTATCAAGCCGCTTTTCAAATTTTCAAGCCAAACTGGCCGTTGAAGTTTCCGGTCAAAATAATGGGCGTATCTGTGTCGGGCTTGAAATTCGAAAACCCAGATCCGTTTTTGTTTCCGCAATATGAAAAACCAAAACTTTTGGTCGGCGCTATGGACAAGATCAACGACAAATACGGCGAGTTTACCATCAATCGTGGCCGCATGCTGGGCATTGACCAGGAGTGGGGTAAAGATACTGTCGGTTTTGGCAGAATGAAGGAATTTAACAGTTAGAGCATTAAAGAAATTTAACATTTGACAAACACCGCCAAATCTGGCGGTTTTTGTTTATAATCGGGGGTTGACGATTTTTTTAAAGTGGGATATAATGGATACATAACGTCGATTTGTGGAAAAAAGTGGGGAAAAGTGGATAAGATAGAAAGATTAACAAATGTTCATCGGTGAATACTCGCTTACAGTGGATGAGAAAGGAAGGCTGTCCATCCCCGTTAAATTCCGTGCCTCGCTTAGCCGCGGAGCCGTGGTCACGCGTGGACTGGACAGCGCCCTTTTCTTATACACTGCCAAGGAGTGGAAAAATTTAGCAGGTAAATTGGCAGGCTTGCCGATCAGCAGATCGAATACCAGAGCTTTTTCTCGTTTGATGCTTGCCGGCGCTATGGATTTGGAAATGGACAAACAGGGACGCGTGATCCTGCCGGATTACCTGCGCAATTTTGCCGGAATGAAAAAAAAGGTGGTAATCGCCGGATTGTACAACCGATTGGAAATTTGGGATCAGGAACGATGGGAGAAATATAAAAAAGATACCGAAAAAACCTCAACTGACATCGCTGAAGCCTTGGAACAAATAGTTTAAAATATAAAAATATAAGGATCTTTGCGGCAATATGGGAAGATATTTTGCGTTAACGCTTGAGATTCCCCAAGCAAAAATAAAAATGAAATCGAAAATACCGAAAAAACTCTCGTCTAATTTTGGTTATGTATTAGCCGGGCTCTTAATAGTGGCGAGCATCTTTTATTTGATTGAAACTAATAGTATTTCGACCAAAGGGTATGAAATCAAAAAGCTTGATAACAGGCTTTTGGAACTTCGGGAATCAAACAAGAGACTGGAGCTCGAGGCGGCTTCGCTCAAATCTATCCAAAGTATCGAATCGCAGGTCCGCATCCTCAACCTCGTGCCCAATGACGCGGTAGGCTACTTTGGCCAAAACGGTTATGCCTACTCGCCGTAGAGTAGTTTTCTTGAGCCTGGTTTTTATCGTTTTTACAGCCGCCGTCACCGTGCGGCTTTTTGCGCTTCAAGTTCTGGGCCATTCTTATTTTCGAAACTTGGCCGAAAATCAGCAGCAGTTGTATAAAGATTTAATTCCCGAAAGAGGAAAAATTTTTATTCATACCGGGCAGAATGGAGAGGAACTTATTGAAATAGTTGGAAACATTCAAAAAGATTTGGTTTACGCGGTCCCTCCCGAAATTATCGACAAAGAAAAAACCGCCAAACTTTTAAGCCCGCTTTTGGAAATTGGGAGCAGCGAAATTTTGGCAAAGATTTCTCAGGATGAGCGAAAATGGGTAGCTCTCAAAAAACAGCTTCCCGAAAGCGTCTCCCTCGATATAGAAAAATTAGACTTGCCGGGCATTTATTTTCAGCCCGAAGATTATCGTTTTCACCCGGAGAAAAATTTAGCCTCGCAAGTATTGGGGTTTTTGGCATACGAAGGGGAGAAGCGTACCGGGCAATACGGCGTTGAGAGATATTATGAGGAGATCCTGGCGGGTACACCCGGGTCGCTCCTGCAGGAAGAAGACGCGAGCGGAGGCTGGATAACCGGAGGAGCGAGGAAACTCGAACCGGCCGTGCCGGGCGGCGATATTGTTTTGACTATCAATCGCGTTATCCAATTCCAGGCGGAAAGCATCCTTTCTGAAACGGTGAGAGAAAATGAGGCGGATTCGGGAAGCGTCGTTGTGCTCGATCCAAAAACCGGAGCCGTGCTCGCGCTGGCAAATTACCCGGACTTCGATCCAAATACTTTCAATGAAGTTGAGGATCCGAAACGTTTTCGAAACCCCGCCGTCACGGATGCCTATGAACCCGGCTCGGTTTTCAAACCGTTTACTATGGCAGCGGCTCTAGACAGCGGGGCAATAGCGCCGGAGGATACGTTTGAAGACAGAGGAAGCGTCCAGGTGAACGATCGGGTCATAAAAAATGCCAATGAGAAAACATTTGGAATTCAGACAATAACGCAAATACTCGAACAGTCCATTAATACAGGCGCCGTTTTTTTACAGCAAAAAGCGGGTAAGGAAAATTTTTTGGGAACAATAGAAAAATTTGGTTTTGGGAAGCAGACCGGATTAACCCTGCCCTTCGAATCGCGCGGGGATTTAAGAAATTTAATCGGAGGCGCTGATATCGACTACGCCACCGCTTCATTCGGGCAGGGAATAACAGTCACTCCGCTGCAGCTGGCGCAGGGCTATGCGGCAATAGCGAATCAGGGTAAAATGACGAAGCCGTATATCGCGGAAAGCATTCGTACGCGGGACGGTACTATTCAAATTAAGCCTGAAGAGGTCAGGGAAGCTGTCTCTTCCAAAACGGCCAATATCGTATCGGCAATGCTCGTCTCGGTAGTCGAAAATGGCCACGGTAAAAGAGCGAGAGTGCCGGGATACTACATCGCAGGGAAAACCGGGACCGCTCAGGTCGCGCGCGAAGGCGCCCTCGGCTATGATCCGGATTTGTCAATCGGTACTTTTGCCGGGTTTGGCCCGATCGAGGATCCAAAATTCGTGATAGTGGTAAAAATCGACAATCCAAAGACCGTCAGATTCGCGGAGAGCACTGCGGCGCCGGCTTTTGGAGAGCTGGCAAAATTTTTGCTAGATTATTTTCAAATCCGTCCGACGAGGTAGAATGGCAAGAAACATCTTAAAAACAATTTTACGTTGGCTGTCAAGGTTAATCCTCTGGAAATACCGGCCGCTAATTATCGCCATCACTGGGAGCGTGGGCAAGACTTCTGCCAAAGAAGCTGTTTTTGCGGTTGTGTCTGTAAAATCAACGGCCAGGAAAAGTGAAGGAAACTATAACAATGAAATTGGGGTGCCGCTTGCTATCCTCGGTAATATTTCCCCGGGACGGAATTTTTTCGGTTGGCTGTGGGTTTTTGCGAAGGCCATACTTATTTTTTTCCTTCCCGTATCATATCCCAAGATCCTCGTTTTGGAAATGGGGGCTGACCGGCCGGGTGATATTGCTTATCTAATCTCTTTTGTTAAACCTTCAATTTCAGTGGTAACGTCAGTCGGACCGTCCCATTTGGAAAATTTTGAAAAAATTGAAGATATCGTTCGGGAAAAATCGAATTTAGTGGCGGCGCTTCGAGGCGGAACGGCAATTTTGAACTATGATGATCCCGCGGTTAAGCAGATGGCCGGCAAGCACAAAGGTAAAACCATTTATTACGGGTTGGATAGCGGCGCCGATATCTCGGCATCAGACATCATTTACAGGCAGCAGGGGCTAGTTTTCAAAGTTCGGCATTCTGGCAATATCGTCCCGATTGAATTGCGCGATGTTTTGGGAAAGCCGAGTGTTTACGCGGCTCTTACCGGTGCGGCCGTCGGTATAGTTCTGAAATTGAATTTGGTCGAGGTTGGCCGCGCTCTTCGCTCTTACCGAACGCTTCCGGGAAGACTTCGACTGTTGAACGGAATTAAATCAACGACAATAATTGATGATACTTATAACTCGTCGCCGGCTTCTCTAATCGCCGCCATAGAAATATTGGCCATTCTTCCCGCTAATCGCAGAATAGCAATTTTGGGGGATATGGCGGAGCTGGGAGACGCGACAGAGGGCAGTCATCGGCAGGTGGGCAGGGCAGTTGCGGAAAAAAAGATGGACATTTTGATTACCGTAGGACCAAAATCAAAATTCGCCGGCGAGGAGGCGAGACTTGTGGGTTACAAGAAAGATCAAATTCTGGAATTTGAAAATTCTGACGAGGCGCGTGTTCCGGTGCAGAATTTTATAAGACCAGGCGATATGATTCTTGTGAAAGGATCACAAGCCGCGCGCATGGAAAAAATCGTCAAAGAAATCATGGCTGAACCAGGAAAAGCGGCCGAACTTCTCTGCCGGCAAAGCGACTCCTGGCTTTAATTTTTTTGCCGCTGACCATCTCGGTCAGCTTTTTTTGTTTCGTCTATATCGCGTATTTTCTCAAAATCTTTTTCGAGCACATCAAGTTCTGTGTCAGAGTAATCCTCCAGCTCAATGAGTTTGTTGCGTGCGGTTTTTATGGCGCGGATAAGTTCATCCAATTTGAGGTGAACTGCTTTCGCGTCGCGGTTTTGAGTGTTTTGAATAAGGAAAACCATCAGGAAAGTCATAATGGTTGTGAATGTGTTGATGAACAGCTGCCAAGTGGTTGAGTAGTCGAAAATTGGCCCGGTGATAACCCAGACGAGAATTATCAATAAAGCGATAATAAACGCCCAAGGTGAACCGACGAAATTGGAAGCTCGATGTGCTATTTTGTGGAATAATTCTCTCATAGATTGAATTTTGGCACCGGTACGGGGAATCGAACCCCGGTTTGTTGGCTGACCCCGTACTAGAAATTTCATATAGCCCTGATGGGATTCGAACCCATGTTTTCGCGCTGAGAACGCGACGTCCTGCCGGGCTAGACGACAGAGCCACGCAGATTGATGAAATTTCAGTACGGGGCATGGAACCAACTTTACCCCGTAGTGTTTGCGAAGCAATCTACTTCGGGGCGTCCTAGCCCCTAGACGATACCGGCCCTCGGAATAAGTATAATCCAAAAATATGTTATAATCAATTTAGAGGATTTCCGCCCTTCGACGGGTTCAGGGACTATTCGAAGATGAAACAAAAAACAAAAATTTTGCATTTTCCAAAAGGGTTTTTGTGGGGGGCCGCCACGTCGGCCTACCAGGTCGAAGGTGGAATTACCAATAATGATTGGGAAACGCAAAATCGTCTGCCCAAAGCCGGTCTTGCCTGCGATCACTATCGTCGTTACGAAGAGGATTTCAAGCTTGCCAAGAAACTAAATCAAAACGCCCACCGGCTGTCTTTGGAGTGGGCCAGAATTGAACCTCAAAAAAACGAGTGGGACGAGGAAGCCTTGCATCATTATTATCATGTCCTAAAATTTTTGAAAGAGCAGGGATTCAAAACTTTTGTGACCCTCCACCATTTTACCAATCCCGTTTGGGTGGCCGATCAGGGCGGGTGGGTAAACAAAACAACGATTCAGGATTTTCAGGATTATGCCGGTAAGGTCGCTCAAAGCCTTGGACAATACATTGATTATTGGATTACGGTTAACGAGCCGAATTTGTATGCTGATTTGGGATATCTGACTGGAAAGTTTCCACCGTTTAAGCGCAGTCTCCTCAAGGCCCAGCGGGTGTACAAAAACCTTTTGCGGGCGCACAACAAAGTCTATCAAATGATTCATGCTTACTACCCCGAGGCACAGGTGGGATTTGCCCAAAATTTTCCCTGGCGCAAAGCTAGTCGCCGTTATAATATTTTCGATCAGCTGGCTGTGAGGGTCGCGAACTGGATTGAATATGATTATCCATACGGCCGAACCAAGAATGATTTTATCGGGGTGAATCATTATTCCGACACGCATTTGAAGGTCACTTTCAATCCGGCGCGCGGTTTCATTGAGTTGCATAGACATCCCGGTGAGGCGTCTGACAGGGATTGGCCGATTCATGCTCACGCCATTTATCAGGTTCTGCTAAAACTAAAAACTTTACAGAAACCAGTCTATATTACCGAGAATGGTTTGGCGGACGCCGAGGATAAGCAGCGCGGCGAATACCTTCGCGAATATCTGATACAAATTCATCGCGCGATCAAGGCTGGCGTGGACATACGCGGCTACTTGCACTGGTCGCTGATGGATAATTTTGAATGGGAGGACGGTTACAGGTGGAAATTCGGACTACTCGAGGTCAATTTTAAAACGCAAAAGCGGAAAATCAGAAAAAGTGCTTTGTATTATGCGCGAATTTGCAAGAATAATGAGCTAACTTTGGGATAGATTATGCCGTATCTTTGGATTGCCGTTGCCGCCTATCTGCTGTTCGCCATAAATGGCGTGGTTGATAAATTTTTACTCACGCGAGCGGTCAAGCATCCCGTCGCCTACGCTTTTTATATCGGAGTTACCGGGCCTTTGACCTTCGCGCTCGCCCCGTTTGGGCTCAAACTCGTGAGTTTTACGGATTTATTTATCGCCGTCATCGGCGGAGCCTGTTTCGTCTGGGCGCTGTATTTTCTCTATGTCGCGACCAAAGCGACTAGTATTTCGAGGCTCCTTCCCATTGAGGGGGGATTTGTGCCATTTTTCACCCTCATTCTCGCCTATATCATGCTGGGCGAAAGACTTACGACTTACCAGTTTGCGGCGTTTATTTTTTTGGTTTCGGGCGCGGTGCTGATCGCTTTTCGTAAAGATGCCGGGCGTTGGCATCCAAAGGCTTTGGGGTATGCCGTCATTGCGGCAATCCTTTTTGCCCTGTCTTTTGTCCTGACAAAATATATTTTTGATCAGACGAATTTTGTGTCTGGATTGATTTGGACCAGACTTGGATTCCTGGCAGTGTCTTTAAGCTTTTTAATTCCGAAAAAGAGCCGGCGATATATTTTTAATGCGACCAAAGAAACCACGCCGAGCAATAAAATTCTCTATTATGGGGCGCGTTTGTCCGGCGGCCTCGCGGGGCTAATGCAAAATTACGCCATCTCACTGGGGAGTGTTATAATAGTAAATGCGCTGCAGGGCACTCAATATGCCTTTTTGCTTCTCCTGACGATTTTTTTATCCAAGCGTTACCCGGAGATTCTTAGAGAACGGATCACTAAATTTATCCTCGCGCAAAAAATCCTTGCGATCGTCCTCATTTCCCTCGGCCTATATTTTTTGACGTAATAAATGTTTCGCCGCATTTACAAATTCATCAAGTGGACCCTGATTATCGTGGCGTTACTCGCGGCTTTTTTTTATTTTCGCTTCAAACCCGCGGAGGATATTGCGTGGGGCGTGAATTTCTCGATTCCGCAGGCAAACTATCTGGGATTTGACTGGGAAAAAATGTACCTCGCAATTTTAGACGATCTCACACCCCAACGTTTGCGGATAATGGCGTACTGGGAAATACTGGAACCGGAACGGGGAGAATACAAATTTGACGACATTGATTTTTTGCTTGCCGAAGCCGGGAAGAGAGACATACCAGTCATCCTGGTCCTCGGACATAAACAGCCGCGCTGGCCGGAGTGCCATCATCCTGATTGGTATGAGGGTTTGTCAGATGACGAAAAAGAAGAAGCGCTTTTGGCAGTGCTTGGAGCATCGGTTGAACATTTCAAGAAATATGATTCCATTTCCGCCTGGCAAATTGAGAACGAGCCGCTGTTTCCGTATGGGCCGGATTGTAGGATTGTTAAATTTGGTACGTTTCGTAAGGAATTAGCGCTGGTTAAATCCCTGGATGACCGCCCGATGGTCGTGACGGATAGCGGTGAAAAAGGGGCTTGGCTGCCGTCAACCTGGGCGGGCGGAGATATTTTCGGATCAACGATGTATCGCGAAGTTTATTACGATCAAAAGCAAAAATATGTTAAATACCCAATTCCAACCGCCTTGTATCGGGTCAAGGCCGGAATGGTGCAAACACTGTCACGCGTCGATAAAATTTGGGGAGTGGAACTGCAGGCCGAGCCGTGGTTTGAAACAACCGTCCATGAAACCCCGTGGGAGCGGCAGAAGGAGCTCATGAACCCGGACAAATTTGCCGCAAACGTGGCTTATGCAACCAGTGTCGGATTTGAAGAAAACTACTTTTGGGGAGTAGAATGGTGGTACTGGGCCCGACAGCACGGATATCCGGAAATGTGGGAAGCGGCGAAAAAATTAATGAGCGAACAATGAGAAAAACTTTTATCGGATTGGACATCGGGGGATCAAAGATCGAAGCAATTGCGTGGAAGTCAGGCAGGGTTTTGGCTGTCCACAAAATCAAGACGCCGAAAAATAGAAAAGCCTTTCTGGCCGCCGTATTTAAGCTCATAGAAAAGGTTTCAGCGCGGGAAAAAATTCAAGGCATCGGGATAGCTTGCGCCGGGGCGATTGATTACAAGAGGGGGGCAATCACTGGGAGTCCGAATCTCAAATTTCTTATAGGAGTAAAGCTGGCGGAATTTATCAGGAGGCAATACAGGGTAAGGGTTGCTCTGGAAAATGACGCGAATTGTTTTTTGCGCGGGGAGCATGCGTTCGGAGTCGCGCGAGGCAAAAAGAATGTAGTCGCCTTTACCTTGGGTACCGGGGTCGGTGGAGCAATAATGATAGAGAATAAACTTTTACATGGAACCCACGTATCCGCCGGAGAACTTGGACACATGACTATTGCTTACCCGGCGCGCGCGGGTGCGGTTGAGGATTTGGCCAGCAGTCACTTTTTTGGAAAATTCAAAATGGGTGGCGCGCTTGATATCCAGCACGCAGCCGGGGCGGGCCATAAAAAAGCCAGGGCTATTTATCAAAAGATGGGCCGTTACCTCGGTGTTGCCATGGCCAATGTGGTCAATATTTTTGATCCGGAAATGATCGTTTTGGGCGGGGGGATCTCCCGTGGGTACAAGTTGTTTTTGCCTTCGGCCCTGGCAGAAATGAAGACACATACTCTTTCCTCGCTGCGTTTTTTGCCCCCGGTGAGAGTCTCGAAGTTAAACCACGCCAACGCATTAGGGGCGATAACCTTGCTTTAGTAAAAACGGTAAAAAGGAGATATTTTTTAAGGCTCACACGCCACTTGAGCCATAGAAACACCATTGGGTACTGTGGATAAGTGACTTGACAATAGGTGAACGATTGTTTACCATAGAATTACCTTTAAATAGTTGTCCGAACATTGTATAATGATTTATACAAATGGCGGACGTTCATACAAAGAAACAAAGAAGTTATAATATGTCCCGCATACGCTCACGAGGCACGGGGCCAGAGCTGAGATTCAGAAAATACATCTGGAAAAAAGGTATACGTGGATATAGAATAAAAAATAAAATAAATGGTAATCCAGATTTGTACTTCCCGATCAGTAAGGCGGCAGTGTTTATCGATGGGTGCTTTTGGCACAAATGTCCAGAGTGTTTTATTGAACCATCGAGCAACAGAAGATTCTGGAAAAGAAAGATCGGTCATAATATAAAAAGGGATATTGAAGTGAATGGAAATTTATCCAGAAAAGGAGTCAAGGTTTTTCGTTTCTGGGAGCATGAGGTACTAAATAACCTATCTGATATCACTAATAGGGTTATCAAATATGTCGAAAAAGAAAAAGAGAGATAAACCAACCAAAGGGCAGGGGTTAAAAGTTGTAGATTTGTTCAGTGGTTGTGGAGGCCTTTCCAGGGGATTTGTTGATGCCGGCTATGAAGTAATCCTGGGAGTAGACAACGATGAAAAGGCATTGGAAACTTTCAGGAAAAATCATAATGGTGCAAGGGCACTGAGCATTGATCTGTTTGATAAAAAAGCAGTTGAGAAAATCCGCAATGAAGTTGGGGGGAAGGCAGATGTGATAGTGGCTGGGCCACCTTGCCAGGGTTTTTCCCTAACTGGAACTAGAAAATTTGATGATGAGAGAAACAGGCTTTATCTGTCCGTAATTGAGGTGGTTAACAATCTGAAGCCAAGGGCATTTTTGATTGAAAACGTACCGGGGATTGCACGTCTTTACGGCGGCACTATAAAAGACGAAATAATAAAGAGGCTAGGCAAAAGCGGGTACAATGTCAAGATGGAAATACTTTGCGCGGCTGATTACGGTGTGCCACAAATGAGAAAGCGGGTATTTTTTGTCGGTTTGCAAAAAAAGTATGGGGAGTTTGTTTTTCCGAAGCCAACACACACACCAGAAAAATATGTTACTTGCTCGGATGCTATAAGCGACCTGCCTTCGTTGGATGATGAGCTTGGTGCAGAGGAAAATCAATATTTGATACCCGCCCAGACTTCCTATCAGAAAATGATGAGAAAGAATTCAGAGAAGATCTACAATCATGTTGCCACAAATCATACCGATCTGGTGAAATCAGTAATATCATTTGTCCCGGAAGGAGGTAACTACAAGGATCTTCCGTCTGGGGTTGGAAAGAGCAGAAAGTTCAATGAGGCGTGGACTCGATATCATAGAAAAAAACCTTCAAAGACAATTGATACAGGGCACAGAAATCATTTTCACTACCAATATAATAGAATTCCAACAGTTCGGGAAAACGCCAGGCTTCAATCCTTTCCAGATGATTTTCAATTTTTCGGAAACAGAACCGAACAAAATCGTCAGGTAGGTAATGCAGTTCCGCCCATTTTGGGTTATCATATAGGCAGACAGATATTTTCATATTTAAAAAAAAGAAATGTGGGGAAAAAATAAAAAAATTAAGACGTTGGATTTATTTGCAGGGTGTGGTGGCTTGACAGAGGGTTTTGAGATGACAGGCTTATATGAAACTATCGCCGGCGTCGAGTGGGACAAGTCGTCGAGGAATACGCTCGCAAAACGTTTAAGGGAGAAGTGGGGTTACAATGATGCCGACGAGCGGGTTTTGATGTATGATATCCAAAAAACAAAGGAGCTTTTAGGTGGGTGGAGCGGTGATCTAAAATATGGCTCCAACCCGGGACTAAATGCTCTTGTTGAGAACCACGGCGGCACCGTTGACCTGATTGTTGGTGGTCCGCCTTGTCAGGCGTATTCTGTCGCGGGACGCATCAGGGACGAGAATGGAATGAACGACGATTACCGCAATTTCCTTTTTGAAAAGTATGTTGAGCTCGTAAGTCATTTTCAACCGCATGCATTTATCTTTGAAAATGTGCCAGGGATGCTTAGCGCAAAACCCGGAGGAGCCTCTATTATAGAGAAAGTGAAAGAAGCGTTTTCCGTGATAGGATACTCGCTTATCAGTGATGTTGCCGGGTATGCACTGATTGACGCTTCCGAGTATGGAGTACCCCAAAACAGAAAGCGGCTTGTTTTGTTGGGAATACGCGATAACTCTTTCGATGGCGCCCCACAGAAACTATTGGAAGATTTCTATACGAGAATATTTCCTGCCCGTAAACGCCAGAAAACAACAGTCGCTGAGGCAATCTTTGGCCTGCCAAGGTTAAGGGTAAACAAGAATAAAGACGAAAAATCATCACACTTTCCCCAAACGACGGAAGTTCCCAACCACGTACCGAGGTATCACAACGAGCGGGATATAGCTATTTTCAGGGAGCTTGCACTTGATGTAGGCCAGACACTCAAAAAGTATAGCAGTGTCGAGTCGCTCAAAAAACTTTATACAGAAAAGACAGGTAAAACCTCAAGTGTGCACAAATATTATGTTCTGGAGGCGAATAAACAGAGCAACACTATAGTTTCCCATCTATATAAAGATGGCCTACGCCATATTCATCCAGATCCACTGCAGGCAAGGTCAATTACCGTAAGAGAGGCGGCAAGGCTGCAATCTTTCGCGGATGACTTTGTTTTTCTTGGCTCAATGGGTGACCAATACAAAATGGTTGGCAATGCGGTGCCTCCATTGCTTGCGCAGGCCATTGCATCATCGGTTGCCTCCTTCCTTGCGAATAATCTGATAAAAGAAAGCAATATCAATGTTTCATCATGGAAAATACCTTTGAGAACGCAGCATATATCCGAAAATTAAATGCCCAGGAATTGGGCTATAGAAGTGGACGGCCCGGAGGGGCCGGCAGGTACTTGTTGGTATCGAAGAATGCCACCGGTTTTTTTCCACCTCTAAGCGAGGTCATAGTCAACGATAACGTCATTCTCGACGTAGTCCCTCCTTTTTCAGATGACTTAATCCTCACAAAGTATGTTTATCACAATGACAAAATTGCCGGAGAAGGAACCAGAAATGAATACCGTCTGTACTTGAATACTGGTAACGACCCTGGCCGGGATTATTTCAAGCCTGAGGACATTGTCGTAATAGTAAAGATACTCTCGGCAGATAATAACCTTACGTACAAGTTGTTGCGATACACTCCAGAAAACCGAGAATATGAGAAACTCAATACTCTGATAGAAGCTGCTCCATTAAATCCACAGAAAAGTCACGCGCTCATCGCGTTAAGGGAGCTAACCTTTATAGGTAACCTAGGAAAAATCAGGCTTGGCAAGAAGGTCATTCCTGAGGAAATCATAAAAGAGGCATTTGGGCAGCCCGTAAAGCAAGCGCCTGTCACCGAAGAAGACAGATATGACACCACTAGGATTATCCGAAGCCGCTCGTTTAGAGATCTTGTCCTATACTTCTACGAGGATCGGTGTGCTATAACCGCCAAAACCCTTTTTATTGACTATGGCGACCTGAGTAACCTCGAAGCCGCTCACATACTTGCAAGAGCGTGGGGCGGAGGAAATCACCCATCGAATGGAATTGCCCTTGAGCGCAATCTTCATTGGGCATTTGATAAGGGCTTTTTTACCCTCACTACAGGCTATGCTGTGGAAGTACACCCGGAAGCTATGCGAGTGCCATATCTGCAAGATAAGCACGGACAAGAGATATTTACCCCACAAGACGCGAGGTCAAAACCAGACAAGAGCTCTATACAGTGGCACCGCGATAACGTTTTTGGGCTTTTCTTAAGCACAGAAGCATGAAGCCCTTGTCCACAAAAATTAGCCCTCCCTAAACACCTCAACCGCCGGTTGAGGTGTTTAGCATTCACTGGTTTATAAACAACCCCGACCTTGCGTCGGGGTTGTTTTGTGATCTTCTGATCTCTGCTGCGTTTATAAAGACGGATTGCTTTCTGTTTTTGTTACATCAAACCCTTGAGGCGGTTTGACGCTTCTGGTGAGGGTTTCGAATTCCGGCAAATTTTTCATGTCCTTGATACCTAAGTGTTGCATAAATTCGTGAGTAGTGCGGTAAAAATTGGCCCGTGCGTCGTTTCCGGTTGTTTTTTCAATTAGCCCGCGTATCATCAAAAGCCTGATCGTGTATTGCGAATTTACTCCCCGTACGCTTTCTATTTCCGCCCGGGACACGGGTTGTTTGTAAGTGACAATCGCCAATGTCTCAATGGCAGCGTCAGTGAGCTTCTCGCGCAGTTCAGCATTGAGGAATTCTTTCACCTGGGAAGAGTTGGCAGGATTGGTTGAGAGGAGATAGTTTTGATTTTGTTCGAGCAAAACAATGCCGGATTCCGCGTGTTCCGTTTTCAGTTGTTCCAACGCGTCCCGGATTTGGTCCCGCGAGTGATCCGTTATCTGTTCAAGCTCTTTCAAGGATACCGGCCGGCCGGCGACGAACAATATAGATTCTATTACATTTTTTAAATTAGTCATTTAAATTTACCGACGGCACTGATTATCATTAATATCACGCCAACCGTGAACAAGCTTAGATTCGGCCCGGCAAAACGGATCAGTTCAGCTTTTCTCGGAGCAATTACTTTCGGGACCACCAGACCCTCATTGAACAATCGGGTCATGACAAAACGCATGATTTTTGGATGGGAGAAGATCGCCAGCAGTAGCCCGGCGACAAAAACGACGACATTCACGTTTTTTTCCTTATCAATATTTCCGAAAAGATTGTTTCTTGTTCAACCGACAGGATTTTTTGTTTGACGAGTTCCAGAAGCGCGAGAAAAGTTACTATCACTTCGGTTTTGGATTTAGCCGATTTGAGGAGGTCGCGGAGTTTGATTTCAACTTTCTCGTAAATTAATTTTTGCAGGGCATCAATTTTTTCCGAGATAGTCACGACCTCTTCAAGGACCTTCTCTGGCAGCCTTATTATTTCCTCCAGGATTTTTGCCAAGCTCCGCATGGCATCCCGTAAGACAGAGGAAGTTACATTCGGATCCGGGAAAAAAGTGATTTTTTCGACCAAGGTCAGGTGGCGCGACCAGCCCTGCTTGCGTTTCGTGTCCAAACCGCGCAGATATTTCGCCGCCTCCTTATACTTTTTGTATTCATACAATTGCCAAGCCAGACTTGCCGCATCCTGTTCCTCTTCCTCGTCAAACTTCAGGGACGGAACCAGTATTCGGGATTTGATGACCAGAAGCTTGGCCGCGATCACCAGCCAATCCGCGAGCTGGCCAGGCGCAATATTGGTCTGAGAACGCATGTACCGCAGGAATTGCTCGGTGACAGAAGACAGGGAAATCTGCGCAATATCAAGTTTTTCCTGCTCGATTAATTGTAAAAGCAGGTCTAACGGACCCTCAAACTGTTGGACCTTTACCCGCATCTATTTGGAAAAAGTGCTCTTTGCAGGTTTAACTAATTTTTCGAAATCCTTCGGTTTGATTTCAATTGATTCGGTATAACTGCCGGCACTGGCGATAAATGTTTTTTGTTTCAAGAGGGAATTATCAACAAGAACGGGCAGCTTGTATAAATTGCCAAAGGGATGAACCAGGCCAATTTTGGTTTTTAAAACCTTGGCCATATCCGATTCTTTGGCCACGCTGACTTTTTTTGTTTTTAATGCTTTTTTGACTTTGTTGAAGTCGACATATTTGGCGGCCGGCACGACCACTATCGCGTAGTCCTTGTCGGTTTTCACCAAGACGGTCTTCGCCACTGTCTTTTCATTCAAGTGCTGGGTCTCGGCTTCATTCAGGGCTGTATAAACCTTTTTGTGTTCAACAACTTTGTATTTTATTTTGCTGTTGTCCAAAAACTTTTTGAGTTTTGCGTCCATAATTTTAAACGTTAATTATAATTTCAATTTTCCCAAAGATAAATCAATTCTATTCATGTCCCGGGGGAAGAGGGTCGCGAGTTTGATGTTGTCGACTCCAACCAATTTTTGCGTGAGGCGCTCCAGGCCGGTGGCACACCCGCCCTCGGGCGGCATGCCGTATTTAAAAGCCTCGAGGTAAAACGAGAAATTTTCATGTCTGTACCCCCATTTATCAATATTGGCCAGCAGTTGTTCATAATCATTGATTCTCTGCCCGCCGGTGGTGATTTCAACCCCGCGGAAAAGCAAGTCGAAACTTTTGGTCGTTTCCGGATCGTCTTCGTCCGGGTATGTGTAGAAGGGCCGTTTCTTGGTTGGATAATGGGTGATGAAAGCAAATTCTGAATTAAATTTTTCCTGGACGTATTTGCAAATCATTCTCTCGTGTTCCGGATCCAAATCTGGAAGACCAGTGGCTTTTGTCCCATATTTTTTATCTATAATTTTTTGCGCTTCTTTGAGTTTAAACATCGGAATTTTTTTAGGGACCATTGGCAGCTCCATTCCCAAAAGAGCAAGGTCAGATACGTTGTTTTTCCGCAGAAGTTTTGTGAGAGAAGTCATCCAGCCATTTAGGACGTTCATCACATCAGTATGGTCCTTGATAAAGCCCATTTCCATATCTAGGCTGACATATTCGTTCAAGTGCCTGGTGGTTGAGTGCGGCTCGGCGCGATAGACACTGGTAACAGTGAAAACCCGCTCAAAAACCCCGACCATTATCTGTTTGTAAAGCTGGGGGCTCTGCGCCAGATAAGCCTTGTGATCAAAATAATCTACCTTGAAAACTTCCGCACCGCCTTCGGCAGCTTGTGCCACAATCTTCGGCGCCTGGAATTCGGTAAAATCCTGACCGCTCAAAAAATCCCGAAAGCTTTGCGCAATAGCGGACTGAATTCTGAAAATTGCCTGGTTTTTCCTGGAACGGAGGGCCAAAGGCTGGTTGTCGAGATAAGTATCAATGTTGAGCGCAGTATCCAGTTCAAACGGCAGCGCTTCGGCGCGGACTAGAATTTTTAGGTCAGCAACTTCGATCTCGACCGTCCCGGTCGCCATTTTGGCATTGATCAAATTCTCGGGTCTGGGGTTGACCTTGCCCTGAATTTCCAGGACGTACTCGCTTCTTAATTCTTGAGCGGTTTTATGCGCCTCGGCCGACACTTTTGGATTAATGACAGCTTGAACAATGCCAGTCCTGTCCCGCACGTCCAAAAAGATTAATTTGCCATGGTCGCGTCGTACGTCCACCCACCCGCAAATTTTGACTTTTTGACCAATTTTGTTTGGCGTGTCCAAAACCAACGTCCGCAAATTTTTGTCGCTGGGCATGCATTCACTATACCAAAAAAGATGCTTTTTGGCCAAAACGATTTATGCTATGCTTCAAGCATGAGTCCGATTCGGATCGCGATAATAGCCGTATTGGTTGTGTTTTTGACTGTTTTTGTCATCTGGCACGTGATTCCAGCCTTTCGCGGCGAAATTGATCTTCTTCCCGGGTTTCACGCGGGTCCGGTCTTCATACGTTTTTACGGCTTGCTGATGGCGGCCGCAGTGTTGGTTGGTTTTTTTATCGCTTCCCGATACGCGCCAAAATTTCGCATTGAGAAGAAGCATATAGAAGGAGCATTCCCGTGGATTGTGGTTTTCGGATTTATCGGGGCCAGGCTTTACTACGTAATTTTTTCCTGGGCGCAGTTTCAGGATAATCCGTTTGACATTCTCATGGTTTGGAAAGGAGGACTGGCCATTTATGGCGGGATAATCGGCGCCGCGGTTGGTGTTGTGATTTATGCCCGAAGGTTTGGAATGCAAATCATGGCGTTTATGGATGTGTTTGCCTTGGGTTTGCCTTTGGCGCAAAGCATCGGCCGCTGGGGCAATTTTTTCAACCAGGAAGCATTCGGTGCGCCCACAGCGCTTCCCTGGGGGATGTACATCGAGCCCCGCTTCCGCCCTTTTGAATACCTCTTTTTTCAGTCATTTCACCCGACTTTTCTTTACGAAGCCCTCTGGAATATAATTGTTTTTTTATCACTGTTGTATCTGGTACGAACTGGAGTTTCGGACTCGCCGGGCAGGCTGGCAGGCGCATATTTTATCCTCTACGCTATCGGCAGGTACTTTATTGAATCCCTGCGTTTGGATAGTTTCTTCGTTGATTCCTTCCGCGTCGATCAAATCACGTCTCTTGTAATGATGCTCATAGGCAGCGTAATTTTGTTCATCTCTTATTATGCCCAAAAAGCCAAGCAAACTGCGAAAATCGATTAATATAATTTTGGCGGTGAGTATTTTTGTCGCGAGCCTGCCTGTGTACGAAAGCTTCAGCAAATTTGTCTGGGCGGGGGTTATCGTCATCTTTGTCTTCGCGCTAATGAATTTATTGCTGATCAGAAAAACAGCGCAATCGGGAACCGATTATCTGCCGCTCATTTTGCCCATGATTTACCTGGTTAGTTTTTTCGGGAGCGCTGCTTCGGTTTCATCTTCGGGAATGAAGATTCTCTTGGCTTTGGGCGCGGTTTTTTTATTTTACGTTTATCAGATTTATTTTCCCAACGTCCCGCCCCTTCTCGTGGAAGAAACAGTTTCTCTGGCGGCGGGCTTTATGGCGCTCCTTACTATCTGGTCTGTTAATTTCTTTTTTACTCCGGCTTGGTGGATTTTAAGTAGTCTAACATTCATTGTGTTTTTTCTGATATTCCTGCAGGCGTTTCATAAGATGGGTCGCGCGGGCTTGGACAGCGTCCTTTTATCTTTGATTTGCGGTCTGATCATGGTGGAAACTGCCTGGACCATTCTTTTCATGCCGGTTTATTTTTTGACCGCCGCGGTCGTCAGCTTTTCCGCGTTTTATCTCATGTATGTTTTGAGCAGTCTGTATTTTGCCGACCGGCTGACCGGCAAAAAGGTGTATTTTCACACGGGATTGGTTGTTCTATTTTTATTGTTAACCTTCATCACTAGTCCATGGAAACCCCTGTAAATTCCAGAAAAATTTTGCTTGCCGCCCTGCTAGTGATGGTTTTGGGAGGAATGGGGAGTGTGTTTCTGAATCGGGTTATATTTCCTTATCTTTCAACCATTTCGATTTTCAGAAAAATATCTTTCCTCGAGCCGCAGGCCCCGATCGTTATCACCAGAAAGGAAGAAATCCGCATTAACGAGGGCATCAATAATGTTGATGTCGTAAACCAAACCAAAGGTTCGCTCGCGTCTATCTTTATCCATCAGGGAGAATTCGGCACGTCCAGATTTGATCTTTCCTCGGTGGCGACAGGCATCGTAGCCACAAGCGACGGGTTGATAATAGTTCCTTCATTCGGTCTCGCTCCCTCCGGGTTTTTGGTTACCGCGGTTTTGTCAGATGGCAAGTCTTACCGGGCCAAAGTATTGGGGATAGACCAGCTGACTGGACTCGCGTTTGTTCAGCTGGAAGTAAAGAATTTGTCGGTTATCAGGCAGGGTTTTGGCCGCGACGTAAATATTGGAGAAAAATTGCTGGCGGTCTGGACTAATGAAGGGCCGGCCAATGTTTCGGCAATTCAAGTCAGTGCGGTGCGGAGAGCCTCCGCCTCGCCAAGCCTGGAAACAATTTATGATTTGAATGAGCCTAATTCATTTCTGTCTTTGGACAGAGTATTCAATGAAGGATTAGGCGCGGTTTTGGTGAACAAAGATTCGGCAATGGTCGGATTGGTTACAAAAATCGGAGAAGAAACGAAAGTGCTTCGTTCGGAGGATTTGAAATTGGCGCTCGATAATTTCCTGGACGACGGCAAAATTAATTGGTCCACTGTGAAATTGATTTATCGGATATTGGGTCCCGATCAAACCAATCTTTTAAAATTTCCAAAAGAATATGGAATATTGACAAAATTTGCTTCAGCCGGACTGCGGGAAGGGGATTTTGTCTATGCCGTCGATGGCAAGGAGCTTAATTCAAATAACGATTTTCAGGGAGTCATGCTGGGGAAAAAGCCGGGTACCAAAGTGAATTTGCAAATAATTCGAGGAGGACAGGAAAGGATAGTGGAAATTTCATTATGACCCAGTAACAAAACTTGACATGTTTAAGCTTCTAGCAAAATTTTACTAACAAATTCAAGAGGTATGTATTATAATTACAACAGCTTAAGTATTAATTTTGAGTTCAACTCCGCTTGCTAACTTTTGGCAAGTCAAGTTGTTGTTACTGGGATGATGAACGGTGTAAAAATAAAAAATCTGGTAGTACACAAAGATTTACCGGATGTGGATCAGCCGGAAGTTGTCCCCGGATATTTGATGGAAATTCTG